>Ga0210124_1001068_pt1 | contig 12441 bp, 9 predicted proteins | sample Muzzi_PWC_D2_FD_185554 | JGI IMG/M metagenome (GOLD analysis project Ga0210124, IMG submission 185554) | Wetland microbial communities from San Francisco Bay, California, USA, that impact long-term carbon sequestration - Muzzi_PWC_D2 (SPAdes) | ecosystem: Environmental > Aquatic > Marine >... | reverse complement strand
CCAACAAATTGAACTTGGCTCTGGATCAAAAAACGGGATGAGGGGCGCTGCGTGGCTCAATTGCCTCAATGCGCCTGGTAATCGAAGCATATCCTATGCCCTTGGCACCACCCTGTGAGGTTTTCTCGCGTTTTTGCACCACAGGCCATTTTGGCCAGAGGGGTTAGGCGTTAATGTAGGTGGAAGGCCGGATTCTTCACCTGCCGGGTCGGGCTGGCACGGCGATTGCCTTCATGCTGAGCGCCCGGCTGTCGCGGTCTCCGCGTCCGCACGTAATCGCCATCCGCTGTGGGACCGCCCGGTGGCGTGTTCGCGGCCGCGGTCGGCATCACCGCCGCGGAGGCAGCCGGCGAAAACAAGGACGTAGCTCGCCGACCACATGGCGGGCATTCTGGGGGCAAGAACCGCCTTTTTCCACGGAAAGAAGCTGGGAAGGCGGAACGTGCTTCGTTGGATCCGTAAAAAGATCGCGGCTTGGACCGACACGAGCGTTAACAAGCGGCGGCCGCGAAATCCTGTTACCAAGGAGAACGATGAGATGTCCAGCGCTGTAGACACCTTCATGGCCGGGGTGATCGCCAAGAACCCGGAGCAGAAGGAGTTCCACCAGGCGGTCCACGAAGTGATCGAGTCATTGATACCGGTAATCGACAAGCATCCCGAGTACCGCAAGGGCAAGATTCTCGATCGCATCGTCGAGCCGGAACGAGTGATTATGTTCCGCGTGCCGTGGGTCGACGACCGCGGCGAAATACATGTCAACCGGGGCTTTCGCGTCGAATTCAACAGCGCGATCGGCCCGTACAAGGGCGGGCTCCGTTTTCACCCGTCGGTCAACCTGGGCATCATCAAGTTCCTGGGGTTTGAGCAGGTTTTCAAGAACGCCCTCACTACGCTTCCCATGGGCGGCGGCAAGGGAGGTTCGGACTTCGACCCCAAGGGCAAGAGCGACCAGGATGTCATGCGTTTCTGCCAGAGCTTCATGAGCGAGCTATACCGCCACATCGGCGCTTCGACCGACGTCCCTGCCGGCGACATCGGCGTTGGGGGACGCGAGATTGGGTTCCTGTTCGGCCAATACAAGAAGCTGACCAATCGCTTCGAGGGTGTGCTGACGGGCAAGGCGCTGAACTGGGGCGGCAGCCTGATTCGTCCCGAGGCGACCGGATACGGCGAGGTTTACTTCGCGGAAGAGATGCTGAAGACCCGCGGCGATTCGATCAAGGGCAAGCGCTGCGTCGTGTCGGGTTCCGGCAACGTGGCGCAATACGCGGCCGAGAAGGTGCTGCATCTCGGTGGCACGCCGCTGACTTTCTCCGACTCCAACGGCTTTATCGTGGACGAAGAGGGCATCGACGAGAAGAAACTGGCTTTCGTCATGGACCTCAAGAACAATCGTCGTGGTCGAATCAAGGAATACGTTGACAAGTACCCGAACGCGACGTTCCAGGCGACCGAGTCCGGCGCCAAGTGTAATCCGTTGTGGAACATCAAGTGCGACGTGGCCCTGCCGAGCGCAACGCAGAACGAGATTAACGCCGAAGACGCCAACAATCTGGTCAAGAACGATTGCCAGTGCGTGTCCGAGGGCGCCAACATGCCGAGCACCCCGGACGCGGTCAACGTGTTCCTGGAGAGCAAGATTCTGTACGGCCCGGGGAAAGCGGCCAATGCGGGTGGTGTGGCCGTCTCCGGTCTCGAGATGTCCCAGAACTCCATGCGAATCGCCTGGACGCGCGAGGAGGTCGATCAGCGGCTCCACGGCATCATGAAGAGCATCCACAGCGCGTGCGTCACTACCGCAGAGGCCTACGGCACACCGGGCAATTACGTCAACGGCGCCAACATCGCCGGGTTCCTGAAAGTCGCAGAATCGATGTACGATCAGGGCATCGTGTAGGCGCACCTAGTGCTCTTTGACGCATACATGGAGGGGTGGCTGGGTGCCCCATTCTTCGCAAAGCGAAGGGTGGGGGACGGATGCGAACGTTGTGGAACTTATGAAACACGGTACTAGTGCTCTTTGACGCATGCATTGAGGGGTGGCAAGCGCAAGCTCGCCCGTGGGTCTACCGTATCGATTAGCGGCCCAAGTAGGAACTCACCCGCGTGTCCGGCGACATGACACGCACAAAACGAATTTGCACAGGTCGGCTTGCAGTCGACAAGCCGGCCTGTGCATTCAGTTTTGACATGCCCCGAGCCTTTTACGGAATTGGCTATGGAGTGCCGCACTCAAATGAGCATCCGCCGCCCGCCGATGCCGACATCTGCTTAACCTTTCCTGCGCCACAAGTCTCGATGGCACTATCAGCGCAAGTGCTGATCATCTGCCGCAGCCTCTCCGCCTGCTCCTTTGATTGAAGAAACTCACAAAATTCGGCGTGGTCGCCCTCCCAAGGGCCGAAGTGGTGCTCGTAGACGGGCCGCGCCAGGGCGTAGTATATCGCGTCGCGACAGGCTTCGAGCATAGCGCGCTCTTGCGGGGACTCGCCGTCGTATTCCTCTGCGGCAGCCTTGGCGGCCGCATATCCCTTGTTCGCATCGAGCACCTCGGCAAAGTCCACGCGCCATGCCTCCCAGGCGGCGTTGTCTTGTTCCTCTTGTACCTGCAATCTCGCCGCCTCGGTTTGTTCGCCCTCTGCCGCGTAGATCACTGGTATTGGCGCAAACAGGCTGAGCACCACCCCGATCGCCATCATTCTCACCAAGAACTTCTTCATGGCACTTCTCCGACAAGTAGGAAAGGAAATCAGAGGACTGCCCGCACGACCCGACGCCCGGCAGACAAATACATTCGACCTTCGCGCCACACCCATAGGAGCCGGCGACCCTGCGGGGACAATCTTGCGCTGTAGTGTTACATGCACGAGAGGCTGCTATTTCGTCGTCGGGTAGGCCGGACAGCGCCCAGTAGCGTCCTGGCAGGCAAAGTTACACGCGCCCGCTGCGTCTTGCACCCAGCATACCTTGCCCCGGCCACACGCCATGTCGGCGCCTTTCACGCACCGTTCGACGGTCGTCTCATTCGCCCTGTTCAAGAAATCGTCAAACTCCGACGACGTCCCATTCCACGAGCCAAAGTGCTGCGCGTAGAGAGTAAGCGCGATCGCACGGCGCGATTCGAGGAGCTTCGTCAGTTCTGCGCTGCCGTCTTCACCGTACTTGTCGACGTACGTCTCCACCGCGTCGTGTGCCTTCTGGTACACCGCGTCGCCGCCGACGTACTCGTCGAAAATGGTCGCCCCCGGCTTCCCGAAGAGGACAACGTGAAACTCATCTATCCTTTGCTGGTACAGGGCCTCCTCGGATTTTTGCGTTTCGGGCTCTCCGGCGTACAGAACTGATACGGCCGCGAAGAGACCGACCACGACCCCCAATCCCATCATTCCTACCAAGTACTTCTTCATCGCACTTCTCCGAATAGAACAGAAGGAATGGAATGGACCGCCCCCAATCGATCCAACGCCGAATAAACAATTAGTCTGCCCGATCGCGCGAAGGTTTTCTGCGCGAATTCGGCTTTCGGTTTTTTACTTGCCGATCCGCATTCAGCGAGCCCGTACAGTGCCCTGCCCTGCTGCCGGCAACGCCTGCAAACACGACCTTGTGCTACAGCCAATCGCGCGGCACGCTGCTATTGACTCGCCGGAATCGCCGGACAGTTCCCACTACTGTCCCGGCACGCGAACGTGCACGACTCCGCTCCGGCCGCCTTTACCCAGCATACCTGCCCTCGTCCACACGTTTCGGCGGCGCTTTTGGCGCAACGATCCACAAAGGAGTCGTCCGCTCTTTCGAGGAACTCGTCAAATTCCGACGGCGTCCCTTGCCACGGGCCAAAGTGCTGCTCGTAGAGGGATAGCGCAACCTCGCGGCGCGCTTCGAGGAGCTTTACCAGTTCTGCGCTGCCGTCTTCACCATACTTGTCTACGTACGTCTCCACCGCGTCATGTGCCTTCTGGTACACGGCGTCGCCTCCGACATTCTCTTCGTAGATGGTCGCCCCCGGCTTCCCGAGGAGGACAACGTGAAACTCATCCACCTTTTGCTGGTACACGCCCTCCTCGGATTTTTGCGGTTCCGGCTCTCCGGCGTACAGAACTGATACGGCTGCGAAGAGACCGACGCCCACCCCGATACCGATCATTCCCACCAAGAACTTCTTCATGGCACTTCTCCGACAAGAACAGAAGAAATGGAAAGGACCGCCCCCAGGGTCCAACGTGTGCTACACAGATAAACTACCACTTCGGCCTATAAAGTCAAGCGGATTGTGCAAGGAACCTTCATATTTGTTTAGCGGCTAAATGCAGTAATCAAATGCGTTCAGTGTCACAGAAGTGAATTGATTCACTCGTAGAAACCCGCTTTTTGGCGAAATGACCCCCTCTGGCGCTAGCGCCAGGGCCGGTTTTCGGGCCGTTTTTGGCTTTTTACGAGAGAATCAAGTGAATTGGCGGCTTCTTGCTGACTACTGCAGATGCACATTTGGGTGGTATGAAGACGCTGGCGGCGCGGGAATCGGGCGTCGGCGCTGTGGAATGGGTTTCCCCCTCCCTGGAATGACTGATCCACTCCGCGGAGTGGATCGTCCATTCCGTGGCGGGGGCAGTCCTCGCCCGGGAATCGACCATGGAACCCGGGAAATTACTAGTCGATTCCGTGGAACGGTTCAGGGCCTCCGTGGGCCGGGAGATGCATTCCGGTCAGCGGACGCGCCGGCTCCGTTGGGCGGCAAGTCGGTGCAGCCGGATAAACACGCGATACGGCGCGAAACGTGTATCAATGCCTGGACGCTGTGTGGTGCATGGGCGTGCCGCCCATCGAATGACAAGTAGCGGAGCACTGGCTGTGCCGGTCGGTAGCCCAACGGGCGCAACCGGCGAGGCGGATATTCCGCCTCGCCCTTTTTTTTGGTAATCTCCCGTTAGCAGGCGGCGTTTTCGGCCGTCGAGCTGATATCTCAGATCGGTCACGAGTACCGCACCAGGTCGGGCCCTCGACGAATCGGAAACGGGTGATCATGGTCGACTCGGTCGGGCCTGCGTGAAGGCGAAAGGACCCCATGGCGGACAGCAGTGCCAAAACACAAAAAAACGCCGTCGACCTTCATTTCGGCGGCTTCCACAAGCTGATTCCCTTTCGCGTGCAGCATGTGCTGCTCGTGTCCAGCCTGTACGAATCGTTCATTCTCGAGGAAGAGGGGCTTGTCCACGAACTCGTCACCAGCGAATACCTCGACATGAATCTGAGCCACGCGCCGCGCGTGTCGCGGGTGTCTACCGGTCAGGAGGCGCTGGCGTTCATTCGTTGGCAGCAGGTCGATCTGGTGATCACCATGACGCGGCTCGGCCAATGGAACGTGCCCGACTTCGCGGAAGCCGTCAAGAAGATCAAGCCCGACGTGCCCGTCGTCGTGCTGGCCGGCGAACCGCGCGAGTTGCTGCGCCATCCGGAGTTGGCGGAGTGTGACGCCGTCGAGCGCGTGTTCGTTTGGAACGGGGACGCAAAGATTCTGTTGGCGATCATCAAGTTCATCGAAGACGCGCTTAACGCCGAGCACGATACCGCCGAAGGTGACGTGCGCGTCATCATCCTCGTGGAAAACTCCGTGCGTTTCTACTCCGCATTCTTACCGCTGATTTACGAAGAGGTCGTCAAGCTGACGCAGTCGCTCATGTCCGAGGGCGTCAGCCCGATGCATCGGCTCTTGCGCATGCGCGCCCGTCCCAAGATTCTTCTGGCCGAGACGTTCGAGGAGGCGTGCGGCCTGTTCGACAAATACGGCGACAACCTTCTGGGTATTATCTCCGACATCCGGTTTCCCAAGAACGGCGCACTGCACGATCGAGCCGGCCTGGAGTTCATACGGTTGACGCGGAAGCGGGCACCCTATTTGCCCGTCATGTTGCAGTCATCCGATGCCTCCTTCGCGGCAGCGGCTGACGAGCTAAGAGCGTTCTTTGCGCACAAGAATTCCAAGAACCTCTTGGAGGACGTCCGGCACTTTCTGCTAAACAACTTGGGCTTCGGCGATTTCGTCTTTTGCACCGAGGATGGCCGGGAGGTCGGTCGAGCGCATGATCTGCGTTCCTTCGAGGAACAGGTGTCGCGCGTCCCGGAAGAGTCTCTCGTGTTTCACGCCGAGCACAACCACCTCAGCAATTGGCTCATGGCGCGGACGGAATTCGCCATGGCGGCCCGCATCCGACCGCGCAAGGTGAGCGATTTTGACACGACGGAAGACCTACGAACCTACCTGTTGGCGACGCTGGCCGAGTTTCGCGAACGCGATCGTAGCGGTGTCGTCGCCGACTTCTCCGCCACGCGCCTCGATACGTCGTTCATGTTCGCCCGGATCGGCGGCGGCTCGATCGGCGGCAAGGCACGCGGGCTGGCATTCATCAACGCGCTGATTCGGCGATATGAGCTGGGTAGCAGGTTCCCAGGCGTCCGCATTGCCGTCCCGCGGAGTGCGGCGATCGGAACGGAAGTATTTGATGCGTTTCTCGAGGAGAACAACCTTCGACGGCGTTTGGGGCAGGATCTTTCGGATGAGGCGATCGCAGAGGCATTCGTCGAAGCACAACTTCCTTGGGCCATCTACAGTGATCTTGCGGCGTTTCTGCGCCGGGTGGAGTATCCCCTTGCCGTTCGTTCGAGCAGCTTGCTGGAGGACTCGCAGGAGCGCCCGTTCGCCGGCGTGTACGCCACGCACATGATCCCGAACAATCACGCGGACCTCGACACGCGTCTGGATCAACTCTGCCGCGCCATCAAACTCGTGTATGCGTCCGCTTTCTTTCGGGCGGCGCAGCAGTACCTCGAGGCCACCGGGCGCCGGTCGGAAGAGGAGAAGATGGGCGTGATTCTGCAGGAGCTGGTCGGCAGCGATCACAACGGTCGCTATTACCCGACCTTCTCCGGCGTGGTGCGTTCGTATAACTTCTACCCGGCGCCAGGCACGAATCCGGAAGATGGTGTCTCATCGGTGGCACTTGGACTTGGCAAGACCGTCGTAGAGGGCGGGCAGACGCTCCTGTTTTGCCCGTCCGTCCCCGGTGTGCTGCCGCAGTTCATGACGGTGGACGACTTGTTGGCCCACTCGCAGCGTGATTTCTATGCGCTGGATATTGCTCAATCCGACGTCTTACCGTCGATGGATGCGGAGGCGAACCTGCTGAAGTTCGGTCTCGACGTGGCGGAGTCGGACGGCACACTGGCGCCCATCGGATCGGTGTATTCGCCGCAGAATGACGCGGTGTACGATGGCGTCTTTCGCGAAGGCGTTCGGTTGGTGACCTTCGCGCACGTCTTGAAATCGGATGTCTTTCCTCTCGCCAGTATCCTGCAAACACTCCTGGAGATCGGGCGCGAGGGAATGGCCTGCCCGATCGAGATCGAATTTGCCGTCGATCTCTCACGAAAGCCAGCCTGGTTCGGCTTTCTGCAGATTCGCCCCATCATCTCGCACGAAGAATGCGAAGATGTGGGGATGCCCGACGTCATCGATGATACCGCACTATGCTACACGCCGAAGGCGCTGGGCAACGGCAGGATGTGCGGCATTCACGATGTCATTTATGTCAAGCCCGACACTTTTGACGCCTCGAAGACACAGCAGATCGCCATCGACCTGGCGACACTCAACGAGAAGCTGAAAAAGGGCGAAAGGCAGTGCATTTTGATCGGTCCAGGGCGTTGGGGTTCGGCCGACCGCTGGCTCGGTATTCCCGTGCAGTGGGAGCAGATCTCGTCGGCCCAGGTGATCGTCGAGACGACCTTGAAGGACTTCGTCGTCACGCCGTCGCAGGGCACCCATTTCTTCCAGAATCTCACGTCGCTGGGCGTCGGTTATTTCACCGTGGACCCGTCCGTGGAAGAGGGCTTCATCGACTGGGAATGGCTGGCGACCTGCAAACCCGTCGAGGAAACCCCCTTTGTGCGTCACGTGGGGTTGTCTGAGCCGCTCGATGTCCGAATCGACGGGCGGACCCGTCGCGGATTGATTCTCAAACCGCATGCCGCGCCGCGGCGCGAATAGCAGGGGTGTGTGATATCTGGGCCCGGCTTGAGGCAGGCCCGTTGGTGCTCCCGGCCCACGCGGATTCCGCTGTTCTGGCACGCCCGGTTCGGTTGCACTATTGTACCTGTACGATATTGGGTCGGACCAAGAATCGGCCGCATCAAATGAGGATCGGGAGTACCACGCATGAGCCATACGCTATTCGAGAAGCACGAAAAGACTCTTCGCGGCGCCACGGAAGCGATCCGGAATCGCACGTTTTGGAGCGCCTATCCGGAGGTACCGAGTGGCAAGATCTACGGGGAGACGGCCAAGGCGGACGGGCTGGCGGCGTTTGAGACGCGGCTCAACAAGCCCTTCGAGCTGGATCAGCCCGCGGGTCACCGCACGCAAAATACCGAGAAGTCGCCCTACGGCATCCAACTCGGCATCGCCTATCCCAAGCCGGACCTAACCGAGCTGATCCAGGCCATGAAGTCGGCCGCGATGGGCTGGAAAAACGCAGCCATTGAGACGCGAGTTGGCGTATGCCTCGAAATCCTGGACCGGCTGAGCAAAAACTCGTTCGAGATGGCCAATGCCATCATGCACACCACCGGTCAGGCGTTCATGATGGCGTTCCAGGCGGGCGGCCCGCACGCCCTGGACCGCGCGCTGGAGGCAGTTGCCTATGCCTATGAAGAAATGATCCGCTGTCCCGCCGAGGTGATGTGGGAAAAGCAGGTCGGCAAGGAAGAGTTCGCGCGGCTGAGGAAGACGTTTCACATCGTGCCGCGCGGGATCGCCGTGACCATCGGCTGTTCCACGTTTCCCACCTGGAACGGCTACCCCGGGCTGTTTGCCTCGTTGGTCACGGGCAACGCCGTGGCGGTCAAGCCGCACGAGGGTGCCATTCTACCGCTGGCACTCGCGGTGAAGATCGCGCGAGAAGTGCTCAAGGAGAACGACTTCGACCCCAACATCATCACGCTGGTGGCGAACGGAATCGACGATCGATCGATGACCAAGGATCTCGTCACGCGACCGGAGGTGGGCATCATCGACTACACCGGTGGCAGCGAATTCGGCGATTGGATCGAAGCCAACTGCCGCCACGCCGTCGTCTTCACCGAGAAAGCCGGCGTCAACTCCATAATTCTAGACAGCGTGGACGATCTGAAGGCGGCTACCGGCAATATCGCATTTTCGGTCTGCCTTTACTCGGGTCAGATGTGCACGGCTCCGCAGAACGTGTTCATCCCGAAGGGCGGTATCCGTGCCGGCGGCGAGACCATCAGTTTCGATGATGCAGCGAAGGCGGTGGTGGGGGCGGTTAACTGGTTCCTGTCAGAGCCGAAGCGCGCCGTGGAGGTGCTCGGTGCCATTCAGAATCAAGACACCGTGGACCGCATTGACAAGATCGCGGGCGAAGGCGGCGTAGTGTTACGTCCCTCCGAACCGGTGGCGCACGAGCGATTCCCCGACGCGCGTCTGCGGTCACCGCTCATCGTCAAAGTAGACGCAGAACGGAAGGACCTGTTCATGCGTGAGGCCTTCGGACCGATCGTGTACATCGTGCGGACGGAGAGCACGGACCAGAGCATTGCATTGGCGGCGCAGGCGGCACGTGAGCAGGGTGCGATCACCAGCGCACTGTATTCGACGGATACGGAGGTGTTACGTCGGGGCCAAGCAGCCTTGATTGACGCGGGTGTGCCGGTATCTTGCAATCTGATCGGCCAAATTTTCGTGAATCAGGCGGCGGCCTACAGCGATTTCCACGTATCCGGTGCCAACCCCGCAGGCAACGCGACGTTGTGCGATGCGGCGTTCGTGGCGAACAGGTTTCGCATGGTCCATTCGCGTGTACAGGTATAGTACTTTGCTGTGGACAAGACGATGGGTGGCATGGTCAAGCGGTAGCTTGGCCATGGTGTATCGAAATTCCACGGCCTGGCTTCGCCAGACCGTGCCACCCGGCGATTGAATGTCGGCGGAGTAGTGGGTTTGATCATGAAGCCAGGGCTCGAGAAGGGGACACGCGGCGAAGTGGTGATCGAAGTCACGGAGGACATGTGCCCTGCGTTCGACGGGGTCGTGCTGCATCGGGTCTACTCCACATGGTCGCTGGCGCACCATATGGAACTGGCGGGGCGCGCGGTGCTGGCACCCTACCTCGAGGATCATGAAGAGGGCTTGGGATCGCATCTCACGGTGGACCACCTTTCGCCCACGCCGGTAGGCAAGACTGTGCGCGTGGTGGCCGAGGCAACGGAGGTGGACAGCCGGCGTGTCGTTTGCGATGTACGAGGGTACGACGGCGACCGCCTGATCGGCCACGGTAACCACGTGCAGCACGTCCTTCCCAAGGAAACGATTCTCCGCATCATCGAGCGACACAAGTAGCGCGAGACCACGATCAAGGGCAACACCATGGCACCTTTTGAGAAGCAAAACGCAACACAATTCGACTTCACGACCATCCTCTACAAAAAGAAGGGGCGCCGCGCCACCGTCACGATCAATCGGCCCGATGTGCTCAATTGCGTCAATCTGACGATGCTGCGCGAATTGCAGCAGGCATTTCAGGACGTGGCGTGGGATGATTCGATTGCGGTCCTGGTGCTGACCGGTGCGGGCGATCGTGCCTTTTGCACGGGCGCCGATCTGAAGGAACAGAAGGCCGACTACGTCGACTCGCCGGCGGACTACTGGAAGTGGATGGGCGAGTTCTGCGCCGCGCATGAACGATTGCGCAACATCGGCAAGCCGACGATCGCGCGGCTCAACGGCATGGTGGTGGGCGGCGGTAACGAATTCAACATGTCGTGCGATCTGGCAGTGGCGGCGGACGACATTTTCATCAAACAAGTCGGCGCGGCCATGGGCAGTGTGGCCGCCGCGGGTGCGACGCAGTGGCTGCCGCTGATCGTGGGTGATCGCCGTGCGCGCGAGATCTTGATGCTGTGCGACGAAATCCCCGCAGCGAAGGCGCTGGAATGGGGTCTGATCAACCGCGCCGTACCGCGCGACCGGCTCGACGTTCATGTGGACGAGATGTGCGAAGTCCTCGAGCAGAAGCTACCGGAGTGCATGCGCTATACGAAGCAGCAGCTCAACTTCTGGCGCGACTTCAGTTGGCAGATGACCATCGGGCATGCACGCGACTGGCTGAGCGTTCACAACCGCGCACCGGAAGTGCATGAGGGTATCAACGCATTCCTGGAGAAACGCGGCCCGCGGTACGACGACATGAGACCGCCGGCCCAGTCCTTATAAACGGAACTCGAAATCATCATGGAAGACGAACTCCTGATCAGTCGCGAAGATCACGTTGGCGTGGTCCGGCTCAATCGTCCCAAGCAGCTCAACGCACTGAGTCTCGAGCTCATGAAGAGACTCGCCACGGTTCTTGAGGAGTTTGACGAAGACGAGGCCATCCGCGTCATCGTCCTCGCGGGCAACGAGCGCGCCTTCGCGGCCGGCGCCGACATCGGCGATATGGCGGACGCCACCGTGTTCGAGCAATACAAGCGCAATCAGTTCGCGCGGTGGGAGCGGATCAAACGCATCAGCAAGCCGATCGTGGCGGCCGTCAGCGGTTTCACGCTGGGCGGCGGATGTGAGCTGATGATGCTTTGCGACGTCATTGTGGCATCGGAAACGGCGCGCTTTGGCCAGCCTGAAATCAACATCGGCGTCATCCCCGGTGCCGGCGGTATGCAGCGCCTCACGCGGGCGGTCGGCAAGGCGACGGCCATGGACGTGGTGCTCAGCGGGCGGTTTCTGACCGCGGCCGAAGCGCTAGACTTCGGTCTGGTGAGCCGCGTCGTGCCCGTCGAACATTTCTTCGACGAGGCGATGAAGGTGGCGCGAATCCTCGCCGAGAAGCCGCCGCTGGCGCTGCGCCTGGCCAAGGAAGGCGTGCTCAAGGCGCACGAGATGTCGTTATCCCAGGGACTCGAATACGAACGCAAGCTCTTCTACATGCTGTTTGCGACAGAGGATCAAAAGGAAGGCATGAAGGCGTTCATGGAGAAGCGCAAACCGGAGTTTACGGGGCGATGACGTAGGGCTATTACTGCGTGTCAGAGGTTGTACGACTACCTGAGCCGCGGGCTTCAGCTTGCGTGGCGCCGCGAGCGACCCGGATAAGGTCCTCGGGACGCCGCGCAAGCTGAAGCATGCGGCTCAGTGAGAATTGCGATATTCGCACAACCTGCGAAACACTGTCCTGGTCACGATTCGAGGCGGCGCCCGTCACGCAACGGGCTGCTTGGAGATGTCAGATGAGTGCCAAAAGTGATTACGAAACGGTCATACTGCAGCAGGACGGCGCTGTCGCGACCATTACGCTCAACCGGCCCGACTCGTTGAACGCATTCAACGAGACGATCAAGGCGGAACTCCTCGACGTGCTGAAGACGGTGGAG
>Ga0210124_1001067_pt1 | contig 12443 bp, 12 predicted proteins | sample Muzzi_PWC_D2_FD_185554 | JGI IMG/M metagenome (GOLD analysis project Ga0210124, IMG submission 185554) | Wetland microbial communities from San Francisco Bay, California, USA, that impact long-term carbon sequestration - Muzzi_PWC_D2 (SPAdes) | ecosystem: Environmental > Aquatic > Marine >... | reverse complement strand
GAACCCGGTCCCAGTGCTGCTTGACACTGGTGCCCAGTCCGCCCAGGTACAGGTCGGTCAACTTCGGGTCGGTTTCCACCTTCTCGATATTGCCCGTGGCCAGGTCGATCTCCAGATGGAAGCCCATCTCTGCGTATCTCATGACGAACCCCGCTTAAAGCGTATCCCAAGAATGAAGCTGAGCCGCAGGCTTCAGCCTGCGCGGTTCCTCGAACGCCGGTTCTTGGATCAGGCTATTCTTGATTTCGTTCAAATGCTCTTGGCTCCTCTTCCCGCGGCGCGCATACGGCGGAGGATGCACCGGCGTCTAGCCGCCGGTGCAGTTTCAGTTTCTCCAGATGCCTCATCCGCGGAATGATCTCCTTGTGGATCTCGCACATCACCGACTTGCCGGCCGTGCTTCCGGTGAGCACCAGCTTGTCGTTGGGGCAGCCGCCCTGGCACGTGGATCTCACGTCGCAGGCCCGGCATGCTTCAGGCAGTCCCTCCTTCTCCAGGTCGTAGTGGAAGGGGTTGCACTGGATCCGGCTCATCGGGTCCCGGTCGAAGATGGTTCCCGACTTCACCACATGGTTGCGGATGCAGGGTCCGATGGACCCGTCGGGGAAGACGGTGGCCACCCTTTTCCCGCAGTGGTAAGGCGACGACTCACCTTCCCAGCCCGGGATCAGGGTATCGATCAGGAACGTGGTGTGAACGTCAAAACCCTCAAGGATGTACTCTTCTAAAACATCACATATTTCGTGATATTTCATGAGCAGCCGGGCCTTGTACTCGGCATCCAGGCCCCGATAGAGGTCGCGGTAGTAGCGCAGCCGGTAACCGTTCTCCACGCCGAAGCGGGTTATTTCGCCGGCCCGTTTCAGGTTCACGTCATCGAGGGTGGCCACCACGGTCTGGCCGATGGCGTTGGAACATTCGGCGATGACCTTCATCCGCCGCGACAGCTCATCGATGGTGGTGTCGGTGATGTTGACGGAGTACCACTGGATGTCCTCGAGATCGTCCCAGTGCAGGGTGTCCACCAAATCACCGTTGGTGTAGACGAAGCCCTGCATGCCGTCGGTGTTCTCGTAGACCGCGTCCATCACCTGCCTGATCCGGTCGGTGTGCAGCAACGGCTCGCCACCGAGAAAGCCGATGGCGTTCACTTTCGTGTTGTTGGCTTTCCAAACTTCCGGGATCCACTCCAGAAGGCGCGAGAAAGTCCGCTCGTCCATCTCGTCAACGTTCTCTTCCCCCACCTGATTGAAGGCGTAACAGTAGCTGCACTTCTTGGTGCAGCGGTAGCTGAAAAAGAGCAGGAACCAGAAGAAAGGTAGCTTCTCCCACCCGGCCGGGCCCTGCAGCCGGCCATCCTCGATGGCATACATCTTCCTGAGCTGCTTCACCCGCGCTGTCTCTCTTCTGGTCATGCGCGCGCCTCCCTGCCATCGACCATCGCGCCGCTGCCACCGGTCGAGCCCAGCGCGCCGAGAAACAACTGCGTCAGCTCCTTTTCGATCTGTTCCGCCGACACGTCTCGCTTCGGGTTGTACCATTGGTACATCCAGTTGAGCGCCCCGAAGAGGCTGAGTGTCACGATCTCCGGATTCAGGCGTTTGCCATTGTGGGCGGCCAGCTTCCGCACGACTGCCAACGTCATCGCAAAGTACTCACGCCTTAGCAGGAACACCGTTCGGTGCGGCTTGCCGGTCAACGTCTCGAGTTCGCGGGCACAAACCTTCAACTCGTCCATGTGAACGAGGAAGTGATCCAGGTGCGTATTGATGACGGCACGCAACGCATCTTCGGGCGATTGGCAATCGGCCAACCGCTCCTTCAGTGTCCGGACCAACGAATCGAAGGTGTGAAACTGGATGAGAAAGAGCAGGTCCTCCTTGCCTGCGATGTAGTAATACAACCCGGACAGGGTCACTTTGGCCTGCTTGGCGACCTGGCGTACCGAGGTCTTCTCATAGCCCTGCTTGGCCATCAGCCTGGCCGACACCCGCAGGATCTCGGCGAGCCTTTTGTCGTACCGGGCCGTGTTGTCCGATTGCCGCCGGTGCGAAATCAGTCCCGTCATCCGTGCCTCGATTCGTTCGAACGTTCGTTCAAATTTTACACCATTAAGTTCCGGTCGTCAACATAAGAAAACGTCGTGCGGTGAAAGGTCTCGCCGCGTTTGTGTCGGTTCAGGGCGCGCCGGGCCGACCGCGAGCGTCCCGCCAAGACGGTCCGCGAAATCGAGGCTGAGGCCGTGGCGTTCGTCGTCTCGTGCGGCTTTCAGCCTGAAGGGCTGACCGAGAGTAGACGTGGGCAAGCGGAGCGCCGCCCACGGATTGCGGTCCCCCCCCCGATCGATTCGACTCTGAATGGGTCGCACAAACATTTGCCGGTCCGGACGACGGTCCGGTAGAATGCACCTATGGCCCAAACACTCACACGCCTCCTGATGCACATAGTGTTCTCCACAAAGGAGCGGCGCAATCTCATCACTTCTGCGGTGGTGGCTGAGTTGCATGCCTACCTCGGCGGAATCTGCCGTAATGGAGAGTCGCCCGCGCTTGTCATCGGTGGAACCGAGAATCACATTCATTTACTGATCAGCCTGTCGAAAAACATCGCCCTGAGCGGTTTGATGATGACCCTTAAGAAGGATTCCTCGAAGTGGATCAAAACGAACGGAACCGCGTTTCGGCATTTCCACTGGCAGGATGGCTACGGGGCATTCTCGATCGGTGAGTCGCAGGTCGGTGCAGTGACGGACTACATTCGCGGACAGAAAGAAAGACACCAGAGCATAAGCTTCGAGGACGAACTTGTGGCACTCGCCGAGCGTTACGGTGTGGCGTTTGATTCTCGCTATCTTTGGACGTGACGCCAACAGCCGGACGCGATGCCAACAGCCTGAAAGGCTGAACGACAGTAGCCGTGGGCAAGCGCAGCGCCGCCCACGGATTGCGGCAACCCCCCATCCATTCGACCCTGAAAGGGTCGCACGCGCGCCTGGGTTATATACGACCCTTTCAGGGTCGCGGTGTTCCATGACGATCCAATCCGGTGGCGGCGCTGCGCTTGCCATCGGCTACTTCAGGGCAGGCCTTCAGCCTGCAACCTCTACCGCCGTTTCTGTCACGGACCCCAGCGAGACGGTCCGCGAAACCGACGCTGGAGGCGTGGCGTTTGATTCTCGCTATCTTTGGACGTGACGCCAACAGCCGGACGCGATGCCAACAGCCTGAAAGGCTGAACGAAAGTAGCCGTGGGCAAGCGCAGCGCCGCCCACGGATTGCGGCAACCCCCATCCATTCGACCCTGAAAGGGTCGCATAAGCGCCACGACGCACACGCCCCAGAGAATCGACGACCCTTTCAGGGTCGTGGCGTTCAATGACGATCCAATCCGGTGGCGGCGCTGCGCTTGCCACCGGCTACTTCAGGGCAGGCCTTCAGCCTGCAACCTCTACCGCCGTTTCTGTCACGGACCCCAGCGAGACGGTCCGCGAAACCGACGCTGGAGGCGTGGCGTTTGATTCTCGCTATCTTTGGACGTGACGCCAACAGCCGGACGCGATGCCAACAGCCTGAAAGGCTGAACGAAAGTAGCCGTGGGCAAGCGCAGCGCCGCCCACGGATTGCGGCAACCCCCATCCATTCGACCCTGAAAGGGTCGCATAAGCGCCACGACGCACACGCCCCAGAGAATCGACGACCCTTTCAGGGTCGTGGCGTTCAATGACGATCCAATCCGGTGGCGGCGCTCCGCTTGCCACCGGCTACTTCAGGGCAGGCCTTCAGCCTGCAACGCGCGGGCTGCGCCGCCGTGCGTAGACCAGCGTGCCGGCGGTTAGCACCAGCAGCAACATCACGAACTGGCCCCATTCTGAGATCGCAGGGATGTTCTCATTTACGGTGAAGACCCACGCCGAACCCGAATCGCAGCCTGGGTCAGTCGGGCACTGATCGTCATCGCGGGGAGCAGCGATAAGCAAGGTTGAGCCGGAGATGGAGACGTAATTGCCAAAATAGTCGCCCCCTTCAGCATCAGAGGCTGTGAGTTTGCAGATTTCACCCCAGTTGTCGGTCCCTCCTTCGTTACGGCGGAACACATAACCCGCACCTGAGTCAAGGGCTCCCACGTTATCTGCATATACGGCTCCCACGATGGCAGTGTCGCCGTCAATCGATCCCCACCCACCGAAGTCGTCGCCCGGCGCAATGTCCGACTAGGCTAGCTCGCGAACTTGACCCCAGTTATCCGTCCCACCATGGTTACGCTGGTACACGTAAGTTGAGCCAGCGTCGATGCCGTAATGGTCGTGGAGATGCGCCCCGACAAGTGCTGTGTCTCCGCTGAGTGCGACATGACGACCGAATTCGTCACCCGCACCAGGGTCAGATGCCGTTAGCTTTTTGACTTCACCCCAATTGTTCGTTCCCCCCAAGTCACGATAAAAGACATACGCCGACTCCGAGTAACGTGCGCCCACGATTACCGTGTCTTGGCTAATGGCCACCCGCTGTCCGAATCGGTCGCCTCCTTCGGCGTCAGATGCCGTCAACTTCTTGGCTTCACCCCAATTGTCCGTTCCTCCCTGGTCACGCTGGAAGACGTACGCCGACCCCGAGTTTTCGCCGTTGTCGTCATTGAAGCGCGCACCCACGACTGCCGTATCACCGCTGATTGAAACGGTCCAGCCGAACTGTCAGTTGATGCCGCATCGGACGGCATCAACCTTCGAATCTCGCCCCACTCGTTCGTTCCACCATGGTTACGATGAAACACGTACGCTGCGCCCACGCGAGTACCGGCGTCATTCTTCAGATGCGCCCCCACGATAACTGTGTCATCATCAATTGCCACGGCACCGCCGAGCCAGTCGCCGCATGCGATGTCCGAGGTTACAAGCTGTCGCCATTCGACCCAACTGTCAGACAGGAACCGATACACGTAGGCAACGCCGGAGTTACAGTTTGAATTACCCGGATCTTCACCGTCATGTTTGGGCGCTCCCGCCACGGCCCAATCTCCGCTGATGGCGATCCCGTTACCGAAGTTGTCCCGCTCTACGGCGTCCGAGGCAAGCAGCTTCTGCTGCTCGATACACTCGGCGATTGTACGCAATGGTAGCAGTAAGTTAATAAGTGAAACGATGATTACCAAAAGAAGTGGCCGACGAACGATTTCACGAAGCATACTCGTGCCCCTTTCAGGAATAGCATGTTCGGAAGATTGAGGACCCGACTATAGCAAGCCGCCCTGACGTGATCAAGAATCAAACCGACGGTTTGCGGCAACGCGGCATGCCACGTTACATAGATGACTATGAGAGCAATGTTGACGTCTTCCCGAATGCAACGTAATGCCCGGTTCTGGGACCCGGGTCTCCCCCGGACATCTTCGCCGTTCGATGACCGCAGAACGAAATCCCCGATCGGCGGGCGGTCTCCACGATGTTGGGCGGCGGGGGCGCCGATGTCGCCGGGACGGGTTCGCAGGGCTCTATCGTGACGACTTCGTCGCTCACGTGCACGGACTACTTGCCCGAGGTAGCGGTAGGCGGGGGTGAGCCATGCGTATGGAAATCGCCGGCCGGAGCCGGCAATCGAGGTGAAGCTGCCTATCCTTGCGCGGCCCACGGTGGAGCCTCCTCGGTGACGGAGATTTGGTCGGACTCACACCGCGGACACTATGCGGTCGGGTGGCACGGTCTGCCGTAGGCAGGAGGTGGTCGATGCCGCCTGTGCGCGGCAGGCAGGGATGCCTGCGGTACGGGCATCGTCACAACCGCCGATTGAGGCGGCGGTAGTGCATGGCACCCATCACATCGTCGGCGGTGATGTCGTCGCGCCCAAGGGTCGTGGCTTGCTGCCGGCCGTTGTCGTCCTCGTTGAACCACACCGTGCCCACGATTCTGCCGGGCCCGCTACGCTGGCGCGACGGGATCGCAGGCGCCCTAAATTAACACCACCCACCAATCTGTCGCGTGTTGCTGCGAAAGAGGCCCGATGGGGCGAGCGCGCACGCGAGGCGAGCGCCGGGAGAAAGGGCGGACGTTCGTGCTTCACTTCATGAACCAATCGGGTACACTAGAAGTGTCGGCGCTTGCGCACGGCCGTCTTTTCGGATATGGCCCTATGGTTTGGTTGGCTAGTCTTGTGGCGGCCGCCCACGATCAATCGGCTGCGGCCCGTCGCCGTGAGGAGAGCTGAATGTTACCTGGACAGAAACGGTATCCGCACATCTTCTCGCCGGGGAAACTCGGAAAGCTCGAAACGAAGAACCGCATCAAGTACGCATCCACCGAAACGAACTTCAACTACCGCGACGGATACGTAGCGGACAAGGAAGTGGCCTACATGGAGGCTCAGTCCCGCGGCGGCGCGGGCATGGTCACCACGCAAGGTGCGTACACCGACGCCACCGGCGAAGGCAAGGGCTACGTCGGAATGATGGCCATCTGGGATGACAAGTTTATTCCGGGCCTCAGCCGCATCGCCGACGCCATCCGCAAATACGATGCGGTTTCCGTGCTGCAGCTCATGCACTGCGGTCGCGTCGGAGGTATCCATCTGGACTACACCGTCGGTCCTTCGGTGGTGGATCAGCGATTACCGAGGTTTCGCCCGCCGCGGGAAATGTCGACGGAGGACATCGAGCGGTGCATCGCGGAGCACGTCGAGGGGGCACGGCGCTGTGCCGAGGCCGGTTTCGACGCCGTTGAGATTTCGGGGATTGTCGGATACCTACTATCCAATTTCATTTCGGCGTACACGAACAAGCGAAACGACGCGTTCGGAGGCGACGCCAAACGCCGGGCGGAGTTCCCCCGGCGGATCGTGGAAGGTATCCGCAAGCAGGTCGGGCCGGACTATCCAATCGTCATCCGTCTCTGTGGCGAGGAGCTCCTGCTCGACCGGGGTGGCAACACACCGGAAGAAAGCCTCGAGATCAACCGCATCATCTGCAATGCGGGTGTCGATATGCTGTCGGTCACGGTCGGCTGGCAGGAGTCCGCGGAATCCGTCATATCGAGAGACGTCCCGCAGGGTCATTGGCTCTACGTAGCGCGCCGCTTCAAGGAACAACTGAAGATGCCGGTGTGTATGGCCTACCGGCTCTTCGAACCGCAATACCCCGAGCAGGCCCTCGCCGACGGCGATATCGATTTCTGGGAAAGCTGCCGTGCGATGATCGCCGACCCGATGCTCCCCACCAAGATTCTGGAAGGGCGCGAGGAGGACATCATTCCCTGCATGGCGTGCAACATCTGCCTGGCCCGGTTGTTCAGGGACGCGGAGTTGACCTGTTGCGTGCGACCCACGCTCGGCCACGAGAGCGAAGCCGAATGGGGATTCTATGGCTTCAAGAAAGCGCCGCAGAAAAAAAAGATCATGATCGTCGGCGCCGGGCTCGCGGGTCTGCAAGCCGGTGCCGTGGCGGCTGAAAAGGGTCACCAGGTAACGCTATATGAAAAGAAGGGCACGATAGGCGGCCAGGCCGCTGTAGCCGCCAAAGGCCCCTGGGGTGACAACGAATTCCTGCGACTCGTCAATCACCTCAAGACGCGGTGCGAGAAGGCCGGCGCGAAGATTGTGACGAAGACGCCGGTCAACGCAGAGATGATCGCGGCGGAGGCGCCGGACGCGGTGATCCTGGCCACGGGGGCTCGGCCCGATCGCGACGCCTTTCCCGGCGGAAACGGCAACGTCGTCGGCTGTTTGGAGGTGATGGAAGGTGCGGTCGACGTCGGGAAGCGAGTTGTCGTGGCCGGTTCCACGGGCGTGGCGATTTCGACGGCTCTGTTTCTCGTGGATCGCGGAAACCACGAAGTAGCGATCGTCGGGCCGGCCAAGAAGTTCGGCCTGGACGTCAACCCCTCCTACATTTGGCGCTACATGAAGAAACTGAAAGAAGGCGGCGTCAAGCTTTACGCCAAACATGAGATCAAGGAACTGAGACCCGACGGCGTCATCGCCCAGAACCCGGAAGGCGAGGGCGTCTTGATCCCGGCCGACACGATCATTCTGGCGAACATGACGCCCAGGACCGAACTCATGTACAAGAAAGGCGACGTCTACAAGATCGGCGACGCCGTGATACCGCGCAGAGCGAACGGCGCCATTCATGACGGCTACAGGCTGGCGATGACCCTCTGATTATCGGAACAGTGACGTGTCTTCGGAAAACGAAGCAGGGAACCAGAGGTTGAGAAAATGTATCCGATCATAAACGTATTCAAGTGCGACGGCTGCGGCGTATGCGTGACTCGGTGCCCGGCACAAATCATGGGCATGATCAACGACAAGGCCGCGTATCTGCAGATGCTCTGCGAGGAATGCGGCATCTGCGCCGAGGTGTGCCCCACCAAGGGAATTCTCTTCGAGTTACCCGAATTCCATGGCGAGGCGGTGGTTCACGAAGCTTATCAGTTCAAACGATAGAGGAACCAGACTATGGATATCCCCGTCGAGAAGCGGTTCAAGGTCCTCTGTGAGATCGTCCGTGCGCAGCATTTCGCCTGGCGCGAAGCCGCCCTGGCGATGGCGCCCCAGCTCGATCCCAAGGAACTGGGAAACAAGATGTGGGAGATCACCGGCGTTCAGACCGGAAAGGCCTATGCGAAGCGGATCGATCCGGAGAAGCCACTTGCCCCGCAGGTCGCCAATTCCATCGCCTGGTCGTCGGTCTGCATGGGCGAGGACGCCGTGGTCGAGCCAGGCGAGGGTGACGAGGCTTTCCTGAAGCATGGGGATTGTCCGTGGTATCACTGGCACAAGCGTTTGGACGTACTCGACGAGGATCAGCCGGGGTGCGACACGTGGTTCTTCACCGCTGTCGCCGAGATCAACAAGGTGCTCGGCACGAATATCAAGATTGAGACCCAGTGCTCGCTCCCTGCCGGAGGCGATTGCTGCCGGCGACGCATCTGGGTGGAATAGGGCGAGCTCTATTCCTTTGTTGCGGCTGAAAGGAAGAACTGTCCGGAAGAGTTGGCTCCCGGAACGTGACTCGCGATTGGGTGGAGGAAAGTACTGATGACCATGTGGGCGATACAGCGAGCGGATGAACGATGGCTTGCGATGGACTGCGGCTGGACGGCCCGCGCAGAGGAAGCCATGTGTTTCGAGTCACGGGACGAGGCTGAGGCACAAGCGGATCACATGGTGACCAACGGCACGGCATGGCACATAGTCGCCGCGCCGCGCGTGCACGAATCGTCCCCATCCTGAAATGTACTCAGGGCAAGCGTAACGTGTCGTAACGGAATGCTGTCCGGGAGTACGGGGTGGTTTCGGCGCGAATCGACCAACCCCACCGGGACAAATCTGCCCATCGTGTCCCCACACAGGTCCGCCTCCCTTGGCGTCTGCGCCCAAGTGTAGCCGATATTCCCGTCTCTCATTCGGCGAAAACCCGGTATCGAATGCTACAACTGAATAGAGCTATCTCTATCAGCCGCGAGGAGATCCCGGCCCCGCCTGTGGCGGAACTACCGCCCCCGAAGATTGTGACGGCCCCGTCCGCCTGGGACCGGTCGTTGCACGTTCCCGCCTGACGCAAGGGTGCTCAACCTGACGGATTCCCGGCGGACCCTTGACGCTTATTACGGGCACAAAGATCCTGCAGTTACTTCACAGTCAATCCACCTCCCGCCACAGGTTTCTATCCACTCCCTGCGGAATGGACAACGCATCCCATTGTCCCTTGATCATGGGGGGGGCAAACTGCTACGATGGTGCCGTGGGCCGGACAATTAGTGTCGTCCGTCAGGAGAAAAAAGATGGACATGAAAGTGTGCCGGTCAATGCAAAAGGTCCTCGGATTACCTGCCGTAGTCCTCCTGCTTTTCGGTCCCATAGCCTGGGCAGACGTCGGGCTACCGATCGGCATCAGGATGCCACCGGACACGTCGCAGGCCGTTGCGGGTCAGGAATTCTCCGGCAGATTCCTGGTACATGTATTCAGGGCGGGGACACTCGACCAATTCCAATTTTCCGGTGAGGGCTGGCGCGTGGTCGCGTTCACACCGCCCAAAGCGCCTGCGCGGGTGCAGCCCGGCATGATCGAGATTCCCTTCCGCGCGATCCCGACGGACGCCAGCAAGCGGATCGGCCTGAGCCTGACTTACAACGGTCAAACAGTTCATCGCGCGTATGACGTCGGTCGGTCCGTATTCGAGCGGGCTGGAAAACGGTATGGTCTTCACCGGCTGGACGACGACGATCGGCAGGAGGTAGGCCCGGTGGCGCCAACTCTCGATGGCAAGGACACCGATCAGAGCCCCTCGGACGAAGCTGGCGGACGGTCCCAGTCGATACATGTGACCGGGCGCATCGTCTATACGCGACCGTGCCGCGACTTGACAGGGGACGGCGATTGCGACGATCCCGAGGATATGCCGGAGAGAATGATCGGCGTCGATGGGCTCGATGTTCGTCTGCTCGACAACGATACGGTCGGCTCAGAGGAGATGTGGTCCGGCTACACGGACGTCAACGGATACTTCGATACCGGCGTGTTCACCTGGGAGGGCAGCGACTTCGACCCGGACCCCGACCTGGTGATTTATGCCGAAACCGAGGTCGCGCATGTCGTGGATGTCACCGACGATTCAGTCGGCGAATACACCTATTCGTTCGATACGCCCGAAGTGACCGACTTCACCGGAAGCGCATACAACTTCGGGACGTTGACGCCGGCGGATTCCGGTATGTATCCGGCACTGCATATCTTCAACAGCATCTCACGCGCCCATCGCTACGTGACGGATGTGCCGGTGCACGATCTGCCGAAAGTGCAGGTCATGTGGCCGGATGACAGCCGCGTGGGCGGGGCATGGTACGAGCGAAATTGGAACCCGCCGGAGATCCACCTCAGTACATCGCGCCAGTGGCAGGAAGGAACGCACACGCACGAGTACGGTCACCACTACATCCACTCGTTGTACGCCTCCGAATTCCCCGAGCCGGATTACTGCAACGACGGGACCGCCTACTGCGACTATGCTTCTGGTGTGCCCGGCTGCTATGGATCGGACGCAGAGAGATGCGGCCATTGTGAATGGTGCCAGGAAACGGATCACGATGCGTTCGGCGAAGGGTTCCCGAACTGGTTGGCCGACGTTGTCACGCGGGACTATCCCGCCAGATATACGTTTGACGACGGTACGGCCTTTACGGCACTGTTTGGCCGGAGCGAGGAGGAGATCGGCGTTTGCTGCCAGGACGGCCAGCCGCACAATCCGTTCCTCACCGAAGGGTTCGTCGGGGCGTTGCTGCGCGATATCGAGGACGAGACACAGGACGACCACGATACGGACGGTATCATGGATTCGCTGTGTACGGGACCGACACCCATCTTCGATGTCGTGGACAACGATCAGCCCATTACCATCAGTGATTTTATCAGTGGTTTCCGGGCATCCTTTCCGGAATATGTCGATGACCTTTATCCGACGGCGTTCAACGTGTCTCCGCAGTACGTGGCGGGTTTTCCGGCTGACACAAGGCCGCCGGATCCGATCGCGTATGTCTCGTCACCGACGCACCCGTATCTGACCGGCGGCACATCCCCGTGTATTACGGTCGAGTGGCTCCCGGCGAACGACGACCGGGGTGCGTGCTTTTACGCCTATGATTGGGCGCCGACCTCAGCCGGTACCGAGCCGAGCTCAACCCCTCACTTTGTCCTCACGGACGGGTGTTATCTGCAAGACGAGGAAAGATACGGCCTCGGCCAGTGGTGGTTCAGTATCAAGGCTCAGGACTGCCCCGATGAAGACGGCAGCCCTGGCAGTTGGGGTCCGACCGCTACCTTCGGGCCGTTCGAAGTCACCGACTGCAACGGCAGCGGCGCCTTGGACTTGTGCGACATTCGTTGCTGTGACGAAGGCTGCACTGCCGGTCCCGACGACTGTTTGATCACAGAAAACTGGTGCCCACCTGGTAGTTGCGAAACCAGCGAAGACTGCAACGGCAATTACGCGCCCGACGAGTGCGATATCGCCGACGGGACCAGCCGGGATTGCAACCGCAACGCCATCCCCGACGAATGCGAGAACATGTTTCATTGGGACGGCACCAGTGGCTCGTGGCACGCCGGGATCAACTGGCTCGAGGGCACGGCACCATCCACCAACTCCGCAGTCTGCATCAACGTGCCCGAAGACCAGACGGTCACCTATTCGACCGATTCGTTGCAGATCGCGAGCCTCGCGTGCAGCGAGAACCTTGACATTGCCGGCGAGTCGTTCCCCTGGGCCAACCTGACGCTCAGTGAGGCCTCGTGGGTTGACGGTGACCTGGAGCTCAGCGGCGACCACACCGTGCTACGCGTGGAGGATCGCCTCGATATTGAAGGAAGGCTCAACTGGACCGGCAGCATATACCACTCCTACCCCGCCGGACTGGAGGGCCCCGGTGTGACGTATGCTAACGGCGGGGTGCAGATCGTCG
>Ga0210124_1001066_pt1 | contig 12467 bp, 13 predicted proteins | sample Muzzi_PWC_D2_FD_185554 | JGI IMG/M metagenome (GOLD analysis project Ga0210124, IMG submission 185554) | Wetland microbial communities from San Francisco Bay, California, USA, that impact long-term carbon sequestration - Muzzi_PWC_D2 (SPAdes) | ecosystem: Environmental > Aquatic > Marine >... | reverse complement strand
ACCACGGCCTTGCGGTTGTGGGTGCCGCTGTGCGCCGCGCCGTAGATGGTGAAGCGCAGCCCGTCGCCGTCCTCGGGCGCGGTGAACTTGCAGACGGAGATGTCGTCCCCGCCGTGCTGGTTCGAGGAGGTCCCGACGGTGGTGTAGCCGAAGGTCGGCACGCCCTACCCTCTCACTAGGACGGTCCGGCCGTCAGGCCACACCTGCACCAGGTGCTTTACGTTCCTCCCCTCCACGGTCTCCTGGTAGCCGAACAGGTACGTCCGGATGCGGACCTCCCGGAGCGTGTTCGCGTTCAGGACGACATTGCGGTACGCGTGGATGGGCCGCATCCAGGGCTTCATGGGCACCTCGAAGCGCCGCGCGGCGTCGTCCCGGTGCGCCAGGGCGAAGGTCGTCAGCCGCTCCCGGTCGATCTCGCCGAAGCGGTGGAAGGTGCCGTCCCGTGCGTCGAACTGAGCCAGGTGCTCACCGGGGCCGTAGTGGGCCACCCAGAACCAGGGCTCGCCCGCGACCCGGGTGAGGGTCCCGTCAGGTCCGGTGCGGGTGAAGGTCGGCATGGGATTGCGTGTCGTGCCCCGTGGGATCGGGGGGCGAGAGGTGGTCCGCCTCGGTCGGCCGGTACGGGGTCGCCCCGCACGCGCGGGCCAGGTACTCGGCCGCGTCCGGGACCCGGCACCGGCCGCAGACGTGGTGCATGGTGTCCCGCCTCGCCACGGCGTCAGGCCGTCTCGTCGTACTGGTAGTTCATCGTGGTGGACGCCCCGGCGGTGGCGTCGCCTGCCACCTGGACCTGGTGCACCAGGTAGTCCGAGTACCCGGCCCCCGTCAGGCTCCCCGCCAGAGAGCCCCCGAAGCCCAGGTTGGCCCCGGCGGGCGTGCCCGTCGGCATGGCCTGGGTGGCCACCGTGGAGGCCGTCGCGACCGCCTGGGCGTACGCGGTGGTCGCCACGTAGCCGCTCTCCCGCGCGTTGGTCACGTGGGCCGTGCCCGTGCCGTCCCCCAGGGCCCCGGCGCGCCAGACCTTCAGGTTGTCGATCTTGGACGAGCCCCCCATCGCCGTGACGTGGATGCGCTGGTACTTCTCGAAGCTGTTGCCGCCCGGCGGGATGGGGTTCGCCACCGGGTCCAGGTCGGCGGCGTCCACGGCCCCCAGGTTGCTGTTGGTGACGTTGTGGGTGACGGTCTCCGTCGCCCCGTTGCTCTCGCAGATCTCCACGGTCGCGGCCATGCCGATGCTCCTCGCCTAGTGGTTGCTGAACGCCACGGTCTGGTCGGCGCCCTCCGCCCGGGCCTGCCGGCGGAACTCCCGCCGCGCCGCCTCCCCGGCGGCGTCGAGCCGCAGGGCCCGCTCCAGGGACAGGCCGAAGACGTCCGCCAGGCGGGCCGCCAGCAGGTCGATCAGGCCGTCCTGGGCCGCCTCCGGCAGGGCGTCCTTGTCGAAGGCGCAGTCCCCCCGGGCCGCCATGTCGTCCACCAGCCGGTCCAGGGCGGCGTCGGCCAGGGCGTCGTCGGCGGCCGCGGCGGTCTCGCCGGCCGCCAGGGCCCCCAGCCGGTGCAGGGCCCCGGTCTTGACGGCGGTGCGGATCTCGCTCTGGTTCACGGCGTGCGGGCCTCCAGCCAAGGGGGTGGGGGAGGGGCCGGGGGGCGCGATCCCCCCGGCCCCGGTCGGGTGCCGGTCCTGAAGTCCGGCGGTGCCTTACGCGTCGGCCGCGGCCGCCGTGTAGAGGGTCACCACGCCGTTGTCCACCGGGTTGTCGGTGTCGGCGGCGCCGGTGCCGAAGCGCAGCTTCTCCACGCCCCGGATCTCCTGGATCGCCACCCCGTGCCGGAACTTGTAGTCCGTGTCTTGGGTGGCGGTGCGGGTGCGCTGGGCCCAGGCCACGCCCACCGCCTGCGCGCCGCACAGGAAGCCCGCGCCCACCTCGGCCCCGGAGGCCCCCACGGTCCCCAGGGTCCCGATCTCGGGGATCTCCTTGACGATCACCCCGTCCCAGATCAGGTCGCCCCCGGTGAACAGCGGGTTGTCCTTGCCCCGCGTCCACGCGTCCCGGTTGGCCGACAGCATGTCGGCGTGGTTGCGCAGGTCGCGGAACGGCCGGCTGCCGGTGAACAGCACGAACCACTCCTCGTCCTCGCCCACCACCACCGGCCGGATGGCCGGGCTCGCCTCCTGGGCCAGGCGCTTGGCCAGGGAGATCATGGCGGGCGAGAGCTTGTCGGCGGTGGCGTCCACGTTCAGCAGCGACGCCGAGTGGTCGTTGCCGCTGTTGTTCGACACCGAGGCGCCGAACAGCACCCGGTCGGCGTTGTCCGCCAGCCAGGCGTCCTTCTCCGCCTCGGTGGCGGAGCCGTAGGCGACGCCGTTCACGGCGTGCAGCGCCGTGATGATGTCGGCCCGCAGGCGCTTCATGGCCCAGTTCTTCAGGCGCACCTTGCCGGCGTCCCGCAGGCCGATGGCGCTCTTCAGTTCCTCCCAGTCGGTCACCATCACGGCGTGCCGCAGCACGTCCACGGTGATCGCGTGGGAGCGGGTGTCCAGGGCCTCCTCGTTGCCCTCCAGCGTGGTGTTGCCGCTCACCCCCGCGCCCGACAGCTCGTGGGCCAGGGCCAGGGTGATGCGGTCGCCCTTGTTCTTGGTGAGGTTCTCCTTGACGTGGATCACCGCGTTCTCGGTGGTCCCGTAGTAGCGGGCGAAGCGGCTGGCGCGGACGTACTCGTCGAAGAAGCGCTCGTCCCACTGCCTCACGGTCAGGCCGGATGCGGCCAGGGTCTCAGCCATCGGTCATCCTCCAACGATCTCGCTCAAGGTTTTCGGGCGCCAGCCGGCGGCGGCGGGCCCCTGGGCGGAGGGGCTCTCCGAGAGCGACTCGGGGAAGCCCCCGTCCGGCCCTCCCGTGGCCCCCTCTCCGCCCATCACCCGCGCCCCCATCCGGTAGGCGAACTCCGCCGGGTCGGGCGCCGCCTGCATGGCGGCCACCAGCCCCGGCTGGGCCGCGGCCTGGCGGGCGAAGGCCCGGGCCTTGGCATCGAAGTCCGGGTAGCGGGCCCTGGCCGCGCTCTCCGCGGCGTCCACCCGCACGGCCGAGATCTCGGCCGCGATCGCCCCCTCCAGGGCCTTCACGTACCCCTCCGGGTCGTCCCGGAAGCGGGGCACCCCGGCCCGGGGCCCGGCCCCGGCCGGCGCCTCCTCCCGCCGGACCAGCCGCTCCTCGGCGGCCCGGCGCTTCCTGCGCTCGTCGATGAGGGCGCTCACCGGCACCATCCGATCCGGGCCGTCACCGGCCTCGGGCCCGGCGGGCGCCCCGGCCTCGGGGTCCCCCTCGGGGGTGTCCCCGGCGGGCCCGTCTCCGGGGCCGTCCCCGGCGTCCGGCGGCGGGCCCTCCGGCCCGGCCGCCTCCGACGCCGCCTCGGGGGCCGCCTCGGCCCCGCCCGAAAGGATCTGCTCCAGCGACTTCATGGCGTCCCCCCATCCGACCGAACCGGCGTCGTCCCGTTCCGCCCGTGATGCCTCGCGGTCCCGGCGGCGGACCGAAAACCCGTCGCGCCCGGCAGACCCGGCAGGGCCCCACGGCCCGTGCGTGTTTCGGGTGGCTTGGAAGGCCGGCTGCCCCGGGGCCCTCCGGACGCGACGGGGCAGACAGTAGCGGAGCGCCCCGAGGCCCGCCTTGCGTTTCCGGTGTTTCTGGCGTTTCTGGTGAATCTGGCGTTTCGGGGCCCGGGTGACACCCCTGCCCGGCGTGCCTACAATGGCCGGGCCCGCCCCCCGCACAAGCCGCCAGGGAGCCCGCCATGCGCCGCCTCACGTTGCTGCTCTCGCTCGTGCCGCCCGCCGTCCTGCTGCTGACGGTCCCGGCCCTCGCCGAGCTCACCGCCGTGTCGGCGGTCACCCGGGTCACGGTCTTCCCCGACGGCGCCCGCGTCACCCGCGAGGCCGTGCTGCGGATTCCCGCCGGCGACCCGGTGGTGGTGTTCCCCGACCTGCCCGCCGCGGCCCCGCCCGACAGCCTTCAGGTGACCGGCAGCGGCGACGCCCCCCTCACCATCGTCCAGGTGGAGTCCCGCCAGGACTTCCTCGAGGGCCCGGCCCCCGAGCGCGAGGCCGCCCTGGCCGACGCCCTCCAGAAACTGCTGGACCGCCGCCGCGAGGTGGACGACCGCAAGAGCGCCCTCCAGAAGCAGCTCGCGTTCATCGATTCCGTGGCCAAGGTCGCGCCGCCGAAGACCAAGGAGGGTCTCCTGGTCGGCGCCCCCGGCGACTGGCCCGCCGCCTGGACCTCGATCGGCAAGGGCGCCGAGGCCACCTACGCCGCCATCCGGGCCCAGGACCTGGCCGCCCGCGACCTCGACAAGCGGATCGACAAGGCCCGGCGCGAGCTGAACCGGGTCCGCACCGGCGCCACCCGGCGCCTCGCCGTGCGCGTCCACCTGAAGGCCGAGGCCGACGGCAACGCGCGCCTCGCCGTTACCTACCAGGTCCCCGGCGCCTCCTGGAGCCCCGTCTACGACGCCCGCCTCGACACCGAGGCCGCCGCCCTCGCCCTCGAGCTGCACGCCGACGTCCGCCAGAAGACCGGCGAGGACTGGACCGACGCCCTGCTGACCCTCTCCACCGCCCGCCCCACGGCCGGCGCCGCCATGCCCGAGCCCGTGCCGTGGTTCATCGGCACCGCCCCCGTCCCCCGTTCCCAGGGGGTGCTCCGCGCCCCGGCCGCTCCGGAGGAGCTCGCCAAGTCGCAGGGCTTCATGCTCCGGCAGCTCGACGAGGTGGCCGCGGTCCCGGCCAAGGAGGAGACCGCCGAGACCGTCTCCGGCGAGTTCGCCCTGTCCTACCGCGTCGCCGGCCCCCGCACCGTCCCCGCCGACGGCGAGCCCCACCGCTTCGCCGCCGAGGTCCGGGACCTTGCCGTGAAGCTCGCGGTCCGCGCCAACCCCCAGCAGGAGGAGCGCGCCTACCTCTACGCCGTCCTCACCAACGACGGCGCCGCCCTCCCGGCGGGCCCGGTGAACCTGTTCCGCGAGGGGACCCTGGTGGGCCGTACCGCCTTCACATCGCTCCCCACCGGCGACGAGCAGCGCCTCCCCTTCGGCCCCGACGACCGGGTCACGGTCACCCAGAAGGTGGACAAGGACTTGTCCGGCAAGCGCGGCCTGTTCGGCAAGGTCCGGCGCGTGGAGCGCCGCCGGGTGATCGAGGTGACGAGCTTCCACACACAGCCCGTCGAGATCACCGTGTACGACCGCCTCCCGGTCCCCCGTCAGGACCCGATCGAGGTGAAGTACCTGGACAGCTGGGCCACGCCCCCCACCACGACCGACTGGGAGGGCCTCAAGGGCGTGATCGCCTGGAGCGGAAGGTACGAACCGAAGGAGAAGCGCGAGATCCGCGTCGGCTACACCGTCACCTACCCCGACGGCTGGAACGTCCCCGGCTTCTAGCCCCCATGGCCACCCCGGCCCCCGCGTCCCGCCCGGCCCCCGCCGTCCGCCCCGCCACGGCGGGCGACTGTCCCGGGGCGGCGGCCATGGTCCGGCGGGCCTTCGCCCTTCAGGTCGCCCCCGGCCTGCCCCCCGAGGGCGAGGCCACCTTCCGCGCCATCGCCGACGCCCGGGCCCTCGAGGAGCGCCTCGCGACGGGCAGCCGCGCCTGGGTCGCGGTGGCGGAGGACGGCCGGGTGGTGGGCTACGCCGAGCGCGAGGGCACCCACCTCTACCTGCTCTTCGTCCACCCGGAGCACCAGCGGCGGGGCATCGCCCGCCGCCTCCTGGCCGCCGCCGTGGCGGGCATCCCGGGCGCCACCGTCACGGTCCACGCCACCGCCTACGCGCTGCCCGCTTACACCCGCCTGGGCTTCCGGGTCACCGGCCCCGCCTTCACCCGGGGCGGCCTCACGGCCACCCCCATGGCCCTCCACCCGTGACCGCCCCCCGCGTCGGCGTGGTCCTGTCCTCCGGGGGCGGCCGCGGGGTCTACGGCCACACGGGCTTCCTGAGGGCCTGGGACGCCCTCGGCCTCGAAGCGGCGGCGGGCGCGGGGTGCAGCGCGGGCGCCGTGGTGGGGGCGGTCCACGCCAGCGGCGGCGACCTGGGGGCCTGGAGCGCGGCCATCGCCCGGGCGCGTCCGTCCGACTTCTGGAGCCCCGACCCGTGGCCGCGCCTCCTGTGGTCCCTCGCCGCGCGCCGGGGGCGGGGCTGGACCGGCGTCCGACACCGCCCCGGCGTGCGCCTTCGTGGCCCGCCACCTGGGGGCGGACACCTTCGAGGCGTGCCGCTACCCCTACCGCTGCGTGGCCCTCGGCGTGGGCACCGGCCGCCAGGTCACCTTCGAGTCCGGCGCCCTCGCCCCCCGGGTCATGGCCAGCGCCGCCATGCCCCTCCCGTACCGCCCGGTGCCCGTGGACGACGACCTGTATTGCGACGGCGCCCACATCACCCTGGCCCCCACCGAGGCCATCTGCTGCCGCCTGGGGCTGGACGCCCTGGTGGTCCACCACGTCTCCCTGCGCCAGAGCGCCTACCCCGACTTGGCCACGGTCCTGGCGGGCCCCTGGTCCGTGCTGGGCATCCTGCACCGGGTCCTCTACCGCCAGCGCCCCTGGTACCTGGGGGAGCGCCCGGTGAACCACGCCCGCTGCCCTTGCGGCTGCGGTGCCCCCGTCGTGGTGGTGGAGCTGGACCTGCCCGAGCTGGCCTGGCCCCTCACCGACACCGGCCCCGCCATCGAGCGGGCGGCCGAGGCCCAGGCCGCAGCCGCCCTGGCCCCCCTGGCCGAGGCCCTCCGCACCGACCCCCGCGCCCGCCTCGGCGCGTGAGGCTGGACCGGCGCCCGCCGGGAGGGTAGGGTGCCGGACGGGAGAACGCCGAGGTGCTCGACCGGGACCAGCTCACCCGCCTCTACGGCCGCCGCGCGGGCCGCTACGACCTCACCGCCAACCTCTACTACCTGATCGGCTTTCGCGAGAGGCACTACCGACGCCTCGCCGTTCGGGCCCTGGCCCTGGCGCCGGGCGACACCGTGGTGGAGATCGGCTGCGGCACCGGCCTCAACTTCCCGCTCCTGCGGGCGGCCGTGGGGGAGGAGGGGCGGATCGTGGGGGTGGACCTCACCGAGGCGATGCTCGCCCGGGCCCGGCGCCGGGTGGTCCGGAACGGCTGGCGCAACGTGGAGCTGGTCCGGGCCGACGCCGCCGACTACGCCTTCCCGGACGGCGTCCGGGGCGTGCTGTCCACCTTCGCCCTCACCCTGGTCCCGGAACACGAGCGGGTGATCGCCCGCGCCGCCCGCGCCCTGGTGCCGGGCGGTCGCATGGTGGTGCTGGACCTGAAGGCGCCGGAAGCCTGGCCCCGCTGGGCTGTGCGCCTGGGGGTGTGGCTCACCGCCCCCTTCGGCGTCACCCCGGACATCGCCGACCGCCGCCCCTGGGAGGCGATGGCCCGCCACCTGCCCGGCGCCACCCGCACGGACCTCTACGGCGGCTGCGCCTACGTCGCCGTGGGCCGGGCCCCGCCCACCCCCGTCAGCGCTTCCCCTCCAGGTCCATCTTGAGGGACAACAGCGCCAGCATGTCCTTCAGGGTCAGGATGCCCACCAGCCGCCCCCGCTCGGTCACCATCAGGCGGCTCGTGCCGGTGCGGTTCATGCGGGCCAGCACCTCCACGGCGTCCGTGTCGGCCTCCACCGTGTTGTCCTCGCCGCACGGCTCGGACAGGTCCCGCACCCGGGTCCAGTCCCACTTCTCCCTGGGCAGGGCCTTCACCTGCCGTACGCTCACGCACCCCAGCAGGCGCCCCTCGTCGGCCACCGGGAACAGCTCGTGGTGGTAGCGGTACACGTAGTCCTCCACCAGCTCCCGCACCGTCACCCCCGGCTCAACGGTCACCGGGTCCGCGGTCATGAAGCGCCGCACCGGCTCCCCCTCCAGGGCGCTGCGGGTCAGCATCTGCATGTAGGAGGCCGAGGCCGCCCCCCGCAGGAACATGCCGATCAGCACCCACCAGATGCCCCCCACCACGTTGCCCGTGAGCACCTCCACGATCCCCAGCAGCATCAGCCCCAGCCCGAAGGCCGACCCCACCCGGGACGAGGTCCGGGTCGCCGCCTCCAGGTTGCCCTTCAGGTGCCACAGGATCGAGCGGAACACCCGCCCCCCGTCCAGGGGGAACGCGGGCAGCAGGTTGAACGCCGCCAGCAGCCCGTTGATCAGCGCCAGGTAGCGGGTGGTGCCGTACACCGACACCGGCGCCGCCCCCGCCGCCACCACCGACAGGCCGTAGAACCCCGCCGCCAGCGCCGCGCTCGCCACCGGCCCGGCGGCGGCCATGAGGAACTCCACCTTGGGGCTCTCCGGCTCCTTCTCCATCTGGGCCACGCCCCCGAAGATGAACAGGGTGATGCCCCGGATCGGCAGCCGGTAGTGGCGCGCCACCACCGAGTGCGACAGCTCGTGCAGCACGATCGAGGCGAACAGCCCCGCCGCCCCGGCCGCCCCCATGGACCAGTAGGTTGCCGGTGCCAGCCCCGGGTGCGAGGCGGGAAAGAATCCCTCCGCCAGGGACCAGGTGACCAGCAGGGCCAGGAAGACCCAGCTGAAGTCCACCTTCACCTCGAAGCCCAGCAGGCGGAAGAGGGTGATCTGTCGGCCGAACATGGCGCCCCCGTGTGGTCTCCCCCTTGAGCCTATCCCACCCGGCCGCCCCGGCAAACCCCCGCCCCCTTGGCGCCGCCCGCCGGACGGCCTAAGGTAGGGGACGGGGCCCTCCGGGTGCCCCGGCCAGCCGGAAGCCCCACGCCCGAAGGGGAAACACCGCCATGCCCCGCCGCGCCCGCGTCCATCGAGCCCCCGCCGCCCTCGCGGCCCTCCTGCTCGCTCTCGCGGCCCCCGCCGCGGCCGACCCGGCCGCCACGGCCGACCGGGTCGCCGCCCGCGCCGCCCGGGTCACCGGGGGCGACGACGGCTCGGCCCGTCTCTCCTTCGTCACCGAGATCCCCGGCCGAAGGCCCCTGCGGCAGGACTTCGCCATGCTCTACCGGCACGAGGCCGGGGGCCCGGTGGAGACCCGCGCCGTCTTCTTCCCCGAGTTCCCCCCCGACCGCAAGGGCTACGCCTGGCTCGGCCTCCTGGCCCGGCCCGGAGCGGGCGGGGAGGACCAGGCCTGGATGTACCTGCCCGACCTGCGCGCGGTGCGCCGCGTCCACGGCCCCGACGAGGCCGAGGAGGACCCGTTCCACCACTCCCTCCTCTCCGGCGTCGAGCTCGTCCCCCGCCCCCCGGGCCGCGACCGCCACCGCCTGCTCGGCGACGACACCCTGGACGGCGTGCCCGTGGACGTCCTGGAGACCACCACGGACGGCACCGACTTCCCCTATCCCTCGATCGTCCGCTGGATCGCCCGCGACGGCCGCACCCTCAAGGCCGAGTACCACACCTCCGCCGGCCGGGTCGCGCGCCGCGTCACCTACACCTGGAAGCGGGTGGGGGAGCGCTGGGTGTGGGACACGGTCACCGCCACCGACCCCGACTCCGGCGCCCGCACCGTCCTCACCCTCACCGACCAGCGGGTGGACCGCCACCTGTCGCCCCGCGTCTTCTCCGAGGCCACCCTGCGCGCCGGCCCGGAGCGCTTCTTCTAGCCCTCTCAGCCCTCCGGCCCCCGCGCCTCCGGGTCCCGCCGGCCCGGGGGCCGCAGCAGGATGCGCCGGTAGCCCCCCGCCACCAGGGCCGCCAGGTCCACCAGCAGCATGGGCAGGGGGGTGAAGGGCGGGTAGGCCAGGTAGGCGCCCCGCCACTCCGGCCCGAACTTCTCCTTGAAGCTGCGCAGGCCCTTGTAGTTGTAAAGCCGGCTGCCGTGCTCGAAGGCCAGCCGCGCCACCCGCTCCCGGGGCCGGGCGTAGCGTGTCTCGCCCACACCCGCCAGGGGCGCCATCCCCAGGTTGAACCAGCGGTACCCTTCGCCCCGCGCCCACGCGATCAGCTCCGCGAACAGGAAGTCCATCGTCCCCGGCGGCGCCTCCGGGGCGTGGCGCATCAGGTCCACCGACAGGCACTCCCGGTCGCCGTAGCCCGGCATCAGGCTGGCGAAGGCCACCACCCGCTCCCCCGCCCGCACCACCGCCACCGGCGCCCGGTCCAGGTAGCGCCCCTCGAAGCGCCCCAGCGAAAAGCCCTTCTCCGCCGACCGGCGCCCCGCCAGCCAGGCGTCCGACACGGCCTTGAGGTCGGCCCGCAGCGCCCCTTCCAGGGGCGGCGCCACCACCGCCACGCTCAGGCCCTCCCGCACGGCCCGGTTCACCCCGTGCCGCACCGGCTGGCCCTTCCGGCCCTCCAGGGAGAAGTCCGCCACCCGCACCCAGGCCGCCTCCCCCAGCTTGAACAGGACGAACCCCGCGTCGTGGTAGCGGTGCACGGCGGGCTCCGGTACCTCGTAGAACACCGGCAGCATCCCGTGCCGGTCGGCGAAGTCGCGGAACGCCGCCACCGCCCCGTCGGCGGCGGCCGGGTCGCCGATGGGGTCGCCCAGGGCGACGAGCCGGTCCCGGATGCGCCCGAACGGGATCACCGCCCGGCGCCCCGGCGGCCAGAACAGGTGCTTGTCCCCCAGCAGCACCAAGTGCCCGAACGCCCCGCCCCCGTGCCGTTCCATCAGCGCGACCACCTCGGCCAGCTCCGCCTCCCCCGGCGGCGCCAGGGCCGGCGCCCGGCTGCGGAACAGCGACCCCGCCAGGTAGCCCAGGAACACCACCACCCCGAACAGCACCGAGCGCAAAAAGCGCGGCGCCGCCGCCGCCGGGGCGAACTTGAGCAGCAGGTCGCTGCGGAACCCCACCCCGCCGTACACCCACGACCCCAGCAGGGCATAGCCCCCCAGGGCCGCCGCCAGCCCCAGCCCCCAGGTCAGGCTGCGGGCGCTCCAGAAGGGGTGGCCGCGCCGGTAGAAGCGCCGCCGCTGGGTCCGCAGCAGGGCCGCCACCGCCAGCATGATCATCGCCTCCTCGAAGTCGATGCCCTTCAGCAGCGAGAACAGCGCACCCGCCACCAGCAGCGCCACCGCCGCCCGATAGGCCCCCAGCACCTGGTCCGCGATCCCCCGCGACAGGGCGATCAGCAGCACCCCGGTCCCTACCGACAAGAGGTGCGAGGTCTCGATCGCCGCCAGGGGCAGCACGTCCCGCAGGATCGCCAGCCGGCTCCCCAGGGCCGGGAAGGCCGCCGACAACAGCAGCACCCCCCCGGCCCCGAAGGTCATCCACGCCAGCGCCCGCACCCCCAGGGAGGCCAGCAGGGAGGCGGGCAGCCGCAGCAGGGCGGGCAGGGGGGCGGACTCCAGGTAGCGCAGCAGGCGCGACCGCTCCGCCGCCTCCGGCGTCACCAGCAGCCCCGCCCCCACGTACGCCCCGATCACCCACGGCAGCACGTAGTACGCCAGCCGGAACAGCACCAGCCCCGCCAGCACCGGCCCGGGCGCCGCCCCGGCGCCCGTCAGCAGCACCAGCAGCACCCCGTCGAACACCCCCAGGCCCCCCGGCACCAGGCTCAGGATCCCCGCCACCGCCGCCAGCACGAAGGCCGCCAGGAAGGGCCCGAACCCCAACGGCGCCCCCGCCAGCGCCAGGCTCCACCACGCCACCGCCGCCGCCAGCAGCCAGTCCAGCCCCGAGATCGCGGCCAGCACCGCCGGGTGGGTCCAGGAGCGGGGCGCCGGGTCCGGCACCAGGCGCCGCCCCGGCCCCCTTCCCGCCAGCAGCACGAAGTAGGCGGGCAGGTACAGGGCATAGGCCCCCACCGCCGCCACCGCCACCCACGGCGGCACCCCCAGCGCCGCCCGCGCCGGCAGCCCCGACAGCAGCAGCGGCCAGCACAGCACCGCCAGCCCCACCGGCACCGACAGCAGCACCGTGGCCGCGTAGGCCGCCGCCCGCTTCGGGTCCACCCCCTCCCGCGCCAGCAGCAGGTAGCGGATGCCCGAGGCCGCCAGCCCCGACAGCCCCACCAGGTTGTTGAACGTGTTGGCCACCCACGCGTAGCGCGCCAGGCGCCCGGCGGGCAGGGCGATCCCCAGCGAGCGCGCCGCCCACCAGTCGTACAGGGTCATGGACAGCACCGCCGCCTGGGCCAGGGCCAGCACCCCCAGCAGCCCCCCGCCCGGCAGCTCCTTCAGCGCGGCGCGGGCCGCGTGCAGGTCCAGGGCGGCCAGCTCCCGCCCGGCCAGCAGGCCCACGGCCAGCAGGAACAGCGCCGGCACCACCCGGCGCGCCCACCGGAGCGCCCCGCCGGGCCCGTCGCCCGCCCCTTCTCCGGCCCCCTCTCCGGCCCCGGGCGCCTCCGGCGCCGTCCCGCTCACCGGCCTACATCCACCCCTTGCGGCGGAAGTACAGCAGCATCCCCCCCGCCACCACCAGCATCACCCCCCAGGCGAACGGGTAGCCGTAGCGCCACGAGATCTCCGGCATGGCGAGGGGGTTGGCCGGG
>Ga0210124_1001064_pt1 | contig 12486 bp, 11 predicted proteins | sample Muzzi_PWC_D2_FD_185554 | JGI IMG/M metagenome (GOLD analysis project Ga0210124, IMG submission 185554) | Wetland microbial communities from San Francisco Bay, California, USA, that impact long-term carbon sequestration - Muzzi_PWC_D2 (SPAdes) | ecosystem: Environmental > Aquatic > Marine >... | reverse complement strand
CCTCACTGTAGGCCACCCCTGCGGCACACTCGAGGACGGGAATGCGAGCTTGAGTTTGGCGTAGTAGACGCCTGTCCTTTATAATATTCTTGTATGCGTTGAAAGCAAAAAGTTAAAGGAGGCGCTGGTGGATTGTTTACGGCTTATACTCTCGGTTCTTGTGCCGCCGTTGGGGGTATTTCTTACGGTTGGTCTGGGCGGGCATTTTTGGTTGAATATCCTGTTAACCTTACTTGGTTATATACCGGGGTTGGTACATGCCGTCTGGATTATCGCCAAAAAAAGTTAAACCTACTTAGGTGACGATGGAGGCACAATGAGCATTTCTTTACCCATGGCCGACCAGGAAAATTTTGATGAGGTCAGTCACCAGGGGAAGAGGCTAAAAGTTGGTGATCGGGTGGTTGTTCAACAAGCCGGTGAAGAGAGGGTTGTTGAGGTTAGTAGCCTCTCGAAGAAGCAGGGACACTACTGGGTTGGATATGATGACGACACCCATTTTTGCCCATGGCCATTGGTTCGGCTGCACACTGAGTAGAATAGTTAACATACTGATGGGAACAATGATCGAGGTAACACCAACAATCACCATCGATGAGCGTGATATCCAGCTTGATTTCATCCGGGCATCGGGGCCAGGGGGGCAGAATGTCAATAAAGTGGCAAGCGCTGTTCAGCTTCGCTATAACGTGAATGACGCCTCATTGCCTGATGATGTTCGTGAGCGATTGACTCGCTTGGCTGGTAAACGGATGACCGAGGACGGGATATTAATTATTGAGGCCCGCCGCTATCGCAACCAGGAGCGAAATCGTCAAGATGCTATCAACCGGCTGGTGGAGTTGGTTCGCAAGGCCGCAGAGAAGCCCAAATCTCGCCGCCGGACAAAACCCACCGGGGCGGCAAAGGAGCGCCGCTTGGAGACGAAACGTCGTCAAAGCAAAAAGAAACAGTTACGAGGCTCAGTAGATCGTTTTGATGAATAAAAAAGGAATCGTTATGACACTACAGGTCACCACAGACCGAAGGTGAAAATGAGGAGCGAAGCATCCCCAGATGCGGAGCGGGTCTGGCCAACGCCGTTCGCATCTAAGGATGCTCACTCCACCTATTTATAGAGGAGCTTATTTTTTTATGAATGACTCAAAAAGCCAGACCATCAATTTACGTGATAGAATTTTAGGCATCGAGCAAAAGGTGCCTTTGTTGGATGGCCGTCTTGTCTCTTATGTCAATCTTGATAATTCGGCCAGTACGCCGCCGTTACGGGATGTGATGGAGGCGCTCAATCGTTTTTTGCCTTACTATTCCAGCGTTCATCGAGGCACCGGATTCAAGTCCAGGCTTAGTACGGTGGCTTACGATCAGGCCCATGAAATCATTGGCCGCTTCGTGGGGGCTGATTTAGATACCAACACCGTCATTTTTGGAAAAAATACAACCGAAGCTATCAACAAGCTTTCTTACCGGATGCCCCTGCCCGACACCTCGGTTATTCTTACCACGCAACTTGAACACCACTCCAACGATTTACCCTGGCGGCATCGGGCGAAAGTCGTCCACATCCGAGCCACGCCCGAAGGACGGCTTGATGAAGATGATTTTGACCGGCAACTGGACAAATATGCCGGTCGAGTGGCCCTGGTGGCCGTAACTGGTGCTTCGAATGTCACCGGATTTTTGCAACCGATTCATCGTCTAGCCCGCAAAGCCCATGCTGCGGGCGCTAAAATTTTGGTAGATGGGGCGCAGTTGGCTCCCCATCGAAAGATTGACATGAAGCCAGATGATGACCCTGAACATCTTGATTTTGTGGTGCTTTCGGCCCACAAGATGTATGCACCTTTTGGAACCGGGGCGCTCATTGGCCCTAAAGAGATTTTTCTCCAGAGCGGGCCAGAGTATAGCGGCGGCGGGGTGGTGGATGTTGTAACCCTCGATGAGGTTTACTGGGCCGGAATGCCCGACCGGGATGAAGCTGGCAGTCCTAACGTGGTTGGAGCCGTCGCCATGGCCGCAGCGGCGAAAGTCCTCATGCAAGTTGGTATGGATAAAATTGCGGCCCATGAAGAGGAGTTGGTGGTTTATAGTTTAGAACGGCTGAAGACTGTCCCCGGCATCAAGATTTATGGTGAGTCAGACCCGGCCCGGGCCAGCGAAAAGGTTGGAGTCATACCTTTTAATCTGGAAGGCGTTTCGCAATTTTTGGTGGCGGCTATTCTGGGTTATGAGGGTGGCATTGGGGTGCGAAGCGGTTGTTTCTGTGCCCATCCCTATGTTGTTCACCTGCTGCAATTAGATGATGATGAGACATCCACCTGGCGTGAGCAGATGCTTTCCGGCGATAAGTCGAACATGCCCGGTATGGTTCGCATGAGTTTTGGCTGTTACAATAACACTGATGATGTTGACCGGCTGGTAGAAACCCTGGAACGGATTGTTCAAGGTGATTATCAGGGAGACTACCGCTTGGAGCGGAGAAGTGGTGAGTGTATCCCAGCCAACTATCAAGAACCGCTGGCTGATTATTTCTTGTTGAAAGGAGCGTGATTTGAAATATCCATTGATGTTCATCGGGCTTGTGTTTGGTGTCTTGGTATTGGGGGGATGTTCCACTACTAGCCCGTCAGATATTCGTGAAGCTGACGAAGTTAGTGAAGTTGATGAAGTCAGCGAGGCGAATGATACAGCTTCAGCAGACGAAACTACAGAGGTTGAGCAGGACAGTCAGGTTGAGGAGTCGGTTCAGGTCAATGGTACTGAGCAAGCAAATGAAGGCGAGATAGGTGAAACGACCAGTCAGGCGGAAGAAGTGACAGAAGCAGATGAGGCCAGCCAATCCAGTGAGGATGATAATGCAAGTGAGGTTCCTCAAACCGAAGAAACCAAGAAGGTTGAAATGAGCAATCAAGTCGAAGAAGCCAGCGAGAATAGTACTGTTGATATGGAACTGGCGAATGTAATCTCTGTGGAGGCAAGGGGCGATCCGGGTTCCTACACCTTTTCGGTGGGTATTTCCAGCCCCGATGAAGGCTGTCAGCAATATGCGGACTGGTGGGAGGTTTTAACCGAAGATGGGGAGTTAATCTACCGCCGGGTATTGCTTCATAGCCACGTCACTGAACAACCTTTTGTCCGGTCAGGGGGGCCGGTTGAGATTGCCGCCGATCAAGCCGTGTGGGTAAGGGCGCATATGAATACCAGTGGCTATGGAGTCGTTGTCTTTACCGGGTCAGTTGAGTCTAGTTTTCAGGAAGCGGAACTTAGCCCGGAGTTCGCTATTGAGGCGGCTAATCTGGATCCGCTGCCTAATGGGTGTGATTTCTAACGCTTGCTTTAATAAAAACGGAGTTCTGGCTGGATGGAAGCATGGGACATCATCACGGACATACATCTGATAGCACTAGTAATCTAAGAGTTGCTTTCTTCATAAATCTCAGCTTTACCATTTTTGAGATAATTGGTGGAATTTGGACCAATAGTATTGCCATTACCGCTGATGCCCTGCACGATTTGGGTGATAGCATTTCTCTTGGCATGTCGTGGGTTTTAGATCGTTATTCCAAAAAGGGCGAAGATCGTAGATATTCCTACGGTTACAGACGCTTTTCTCTACTCGGCGCCTTGGTGAATACCATTGTCTTGATTGTCGGGGGGTTATTTGTCTTATCTCAAGCCATTCCAAGACTGATTAAACCTGAGCCTGCTCATGCCACAGGGATGATAATTTTCGCTATCATCGGGGTGGTTGTTAATGGTTTGGCAGTTTTACGGCTACGAGGAGGCAAGTCACTCAATGTTCAAGTTGTGATGTGGCATCTGTTAGAAGATGTGTTAGGCTGGGTGGCTGTGCTGGTAGTCAGTATCGTGCTGTTATTCACCAATCTTTACATTCTTGATTCTATATTATCCGTCCTAATTACCCTCTACATCCTATACAATGTCCTTGGCAATCTCAAAAAAACCGTCGCTCTATTTCTCCAGGCTATTCCCGACGACATCAATATTGCCGATGTTGAAAGCAAACTACTTTCTATTGACAAGGTACTCTCTACCCATCATACCCATATTTGGTCATTAGATGGTGAACACAACGTACTGACAACACACGTAGTGGTTGATGAGACGACGCTGCGAGAAGAAATTTACCGGATTAAGAGAGAAGTCATAAAGCTAGCCAAAAAGGTGAATTGTGAGCATGTCACGGTTGAAATTGAATATGAGAATGAAGATTGCCGCGTGAAACAATTGGCATAATCGCCGCTAACTGTGTTTTTGAGGTTTATCAAAGAACAGGCTAACAACACCAAGTATTAATGGTAAAACAGCGGATATAGTTAGCGCCAAATTATAACTACCTAAAACATCTCGAGCAATACCAAATGGCATTGGACCTAGTGCGGACGCCGCGACAGAGACCGTTATTGAAGTGCCACTAATGCTGCCTAAGTAGAGCCGTCCAAAATAATTGGCCCAGACAACGCTACTGACCGTGCGCATCAGACCACTCATCGTTCCCAGGATAATGCCATATAGAATGGCGAGTTCCACACTTTGTAAATAAAGCGCCATGATTAAAACCACTGCTTGAAGCAGCAAGGCCACCGCCATCATTATCCGCACGGGGATGCGATCCACCAGAATGCCACTGCCGAAATTGACAATGGCCATCGTTAAAGCAATCGGAACGTAGACCGAGGCAGCGATGGTAGGCGTCAGCCCATTGTCTTGAAATATACTGACCATATGAAAATAAAGGCCGGTGGACAGCATAGAAATCGAGGCCAGGCCCAGAGTGAAAACCCAGAAAACTGGAGTACGGACAACTTCTGCCAAGGTCCAGTTCTCTTCGGGAATTTGAGGCGTACTGGTATCAACAACTGTAGAGACGGATTTATTGCCGTCCGGCTGGAGTCCATATTCTTCCGGGCGATTGCGAAAGAACAAAAAACCCACCGGAACCATAAGAAACAGAAGTGACAGGCCCAGAAATATATAAGTAAGCCGCCAGCCATAAATTGGAATCAACCAGTTGATAAGGTTTGGAAAACCGCCGAACCCCAGTATGGCTACAGCGAGGCCAGAAATGCCCATCACCGTACCCCGACGGCGTACCCACCACTGGTTGATAAGATTCTGGCTGACCAGGCTCAAGCTACCTTGCCCAAACATGCGGATAGCCACAAAACCCAAACCAAGCATGATCGCGTTGCTCACATACCCCATATAGATACAGGCCAGACCAAAAATTGTCGCGATGATAACCACCATGACGCGTGAACCGCGCCGGTCAATTGCCCGCCCGACAATTGGCAAAGCGAAGCTGCCAATCAGCGTTCCAGCCGTATATAACGTGCTGACCAGAGAACGGCTGATTCCCAGGTCGCTGATAAAATGCTCGATAAAGATAGAGACGGAGTAGGTCTGACCGGGACTTGTCATAATCACGCCAAAGGAGCCGACAAGTAAGATGATCCAACCATAAAAAATAGGAGATTGATTAACCAGCCGACTCTTGTGGATGGCGTGTGATTGTGTAGGTAGCATTAAATATCCTTTGGTTGTCGTGGTTCGTGTGAATTTATCCCAAAAAATCAGGGAGAGACAGATTGGTCTGCCTCTCCCTAAGTATCTATCCACCGTAGGTTGGAGTGCAGACTTCAGTCTGCGAATTTTGGCAGAATAAATTCCGCACTCCAGTATTTTGCGGACAGAGTTTAACCTAAAGGTAGAGCATCACATAATTATAATTCAGTTCGGATAGCCCACAAATCTGGGAAGATCGGTTTGAATAGGGTTGACCGTAAATATTTGACTCCAGAGGAGCCGCCAGTTCCTTGTTTGGTGCCGATGGTACGTTCAACCATCTTAATGTGGCGATAGCGCCACTCTTGAAGACCTTCATCAAAATCAACCAGGCGCTCACAGACTCGGATGAGGATTGGGTGTTTTCGGTAGATATTGATTAAAATTTCCTGAACAGCGGGTGAGGGTTGAATGGGTTGGGTAACATCTCGGTTGAGTAACTCTGGCGGTATGTTATGGCCATTACTGGCTAAATATTGCAAAAAGGCATCCCATAGGGTTGGTTCGTGGAAACGTTTTTCCAGATTTTCTCGCCCGGTTGAACCTTCGGGATAGTGCTTAAAGATGGCTTTCCGTTTATGGCCCAGCAAGAATTCCAACTCCCGAAATTGGGTCGATTGAAAGCCACTCCCCGATTCTAGATAATCACGAAATGATAGAAACTCCAAGGGCGTCATCGTTCCCAGAATATCGGTTTGGGCCACCATTGTCTTGAGAATAGTCAAAATTCGTCTTAGCGTATGATAGATACGAGCCGTATCATTGTTAAGGAATCGTTGTTGTAAGAAATCCATTTCGTGAAGTACTTGCTTGAACCAAAGTTCATAGACCTGGTGGATGATGATGAAGAGCATTTCATCATGCTCCGGCCCGACAGAGCGACGCTCTTGGGCAGATAAGATTGTGTCAAGCTTTAGATAAGTTGAGTAGGTTAATGGCATCTTAGCCTCCTGTATTGATATCAAATGGCGACTGATTTCGCTGAATGCTTAATCTATTATACCGGCGTTGCGTGACAGTGTCTATGCTTTATTGAAAAGAGATATCCGAGCCTAAATGACCATCAAAATAGTGACTGATAGCACCTGCGATTTACCGGAATCAATGACTGCCAAGTATGGTATCACGGTTGTGCCCTTGTATATCAACTTTGGAGAACGGGCCTATTTAGATGGTGTTGAACTATCACAAGAAGAATTTTACCAACAGTTACAGAACTCCAATGAGTTCCCCACAACGGCGGCTCCCGGACTTGGGCAGTTTCGCCAGGAATACGAACGGTTAGCAGCAAATGGGGCAACCGAAATCTTGTCGATTCATGTCTCGGCTGGTTTAAGCACAACGGTCAATAATGCACAATTGGCTGCCAAAGAAATCACAGATGTACCGATAACCGTACTCGACTCAAAACAACTTAGCCTTGGCATCGGTTTCCTGGCTGTAAGAGCAGCCAAAGCAGCAGCCGAGGGTTGTTCGATGGCGGAGATTATGACCTTATTAACGGCTCAGATACGCCGGACACATTTTTTTGCTGTCCTCGATACCCTTGAATTTCTCCGGCGCAGTGGTCGGGTGCATCGACTCACGGCTGGCCTGGGAACCATCTTGCAGATTAAACCCTTACTCAAATTGCAAGATGGAAACATTACTTTCGAGAAGGTCCGTACCCGTAAGCAGGCCATCAAGAGGCTAATAAATTTACTGGCGGATTTGATACCCTTAGAGCAGGTTGCTATAGTGCATAGCCATGCTTTGGATAGAGCCGAAGCGTTGCGCCAACAAGCTCAACATCTCTTGCCTGGCGATGACGTTCTGACCATAGATGTTTCCCCAATAATTGGAACTCACGTTGGCCCCGGGGCCGCTGGTTTTGTTTGTATCCAAGCTGAGGAGAAAGAGATGTACCTATGACTTATGATCTTGTCATTAAAAACAGTCATTTGAATAACGCCGAATCTTAAAACAAAGGGGAAATCTTAAAGTGCTTGTCATAACTATTGACAGGTTTGATTTAACAATGTTAATATAGGGCAGTCGCCTTACATATGACGTTTCAATTATAGATTTGCCTAGCACCAGTCTAATGACATCTGCCTTTAGGTATCATTAGACCCCCATCCCCACATTTGTGGGATCGTCGTATGTGATCGTGCACCAAAAAATAAAATTAAAGGAAGGAGAATATCATGGGTCGTTATGAAGAACTGTACAGTGCATTGATGGCGGTACAAGAAGACTTCCACAAGTTCTATCAAAACAAAAACAAGACCGCCGGTACCCGCGTCCGAAAAGGGATGCTCGAACTCAGAAAACTCGCTCACGACATTCGACAAGAGATCCAAGACATCAAAAATGAGATTTAGTTAGCCGGATATTTCTATTCGGCTTTGGGAATAAAAAAGGCCCCTGCACAGTTTGGCGACGAGGGGTCTTTTTTTGTATAAATGCTTAACATAATTTTAAATCCAACACTTGACGTGAAGGATTTAGCCGTTTAAAATGATGTTGTCGCCTTTTATTGGTCTTTGTTTCATTAGAAAGTCGAATGTAAAAAAGTATCAAAAAAGTAAAATTAGGAGGTAATAACTATGAATCGCTATGAAGAGCTTATGGAATTGCTATCGTCTGCGAAAGATGATTTTGAGAAATTCTATGATAGTGGCAATAAAGCTGCCGGTACACGCATCCGAAAAAGTATGCAAGATTTAAAGCAATTGGCTCAAGAGATTCGTCTGGAAGTTCAGAATAAAAAGAATACAATGTAATCTTGTAGCTAGACCTTAAATAAACCCCTTACATTATTTGGCGACGAGAATCTTTTATCTTCTCCCCGTCTAAACCTACCACAACAAAAAGGCTCATCTCACCGGATGAGCCTTTTTGCATGCTGCAAATCAATTTAGACTCTATCCATAAAATACTGGAGTGCGGAATTTATTCCGCCAAAGTTCGCAGACTTCAGTCTGCACTCCAACCTACGGCGGATAGACGCTTATTCAACTACCGGCTCGTTTATGCCCTGTTTGACCTCTTTCTTGAACACAATCGAGTCTTCATGGTAATCGATTCGCACAGTATCACCCTCGCCGAATTCGCCGGACAGCAGGGCCATCGCCAGCGGGTCTTGCAACTCGCGCTGGATGGCTCGCTTAAGCGGTCGAGCACCAAAGGTGGGGTCATAACCAACTTCGGCCAGATGCTGCTTGGCTTCATCGGTCAACACCAACTCGATTTTGCGTTCGGCCAGCAACTTGCGCAGATGAACCAATTGAATCTCGACAATCCGCACTAAATTCTCGCGGGTCAGGCTGTGGAAGGTGATAATTTCGTCAATACGATTCAGAAATTCGGGCCGGAAATGCTGGCGCATGGCTTCCATGACTTTCGGCTCGGCCTCCTTGGCCCCCACCTCCATAATGTGATGGCTGCCAATGTTGCTGGTCATGATGACCACGGTGTTCTTAAAGTTGACGGTACGCCCGTGACCATCGGTCAAGCGGCCATCGTCAAGCAGTTGTAGCAGGGTGTTGAAGACCTCTGGGTGGGCCTTCTCGATTTCATCGAATAGGACCACACTATAAGGATGACGCCGCACCGCTTCGGTCAATTGGCCGCCCTCATCGTAACCGACATAGCCGGGGGGCGCACCAATCAAGCGGCTGACAGTGTGCCGTTCCTGGTATTCGCTCATGTCGATGCGGACCAGGTTGGTCTCATTATCAAAGAGAAACTCTGCCAGAGCGCGGGCCAACTCGGTTTTACCGACGCCGGTCGGCCCTAAAAAGATGAAACTGCCAATCGGTCGGTTGGGGTCTTGTAACCCGGCCCGGCTGCGGCGAACCGCATTGGCGACGGCTACAATAGCCTCATCCTGACCGACCACCCGCCGGTGGATGCGCTCTTCCATTTTGACCAGCTTTTCGATTTCGCCTTCTAACAGCTTGCTCACCGGGATGCTGGTCCAGCGGGCCACAACCTGGGCGATTTGTTCGGCGTCAACTTCTTCTTGCAACAGCGATCCTTTAGCCTGAAGCTCGTTGAGATTGGCTTCTTGAGTGACCAGCTTAGTTTCCAACTCTCGCAGCGCGCCATATTCCAACTGAGAAGCTGTGGCGAAGTCGGCGTTGTCCTTAGCTCGCTCGATGTCGTGGCGAACCTGCTCGATTTTGGCCTTGATGTCGCGCATCGCATTAATCGACTGCTTTTCATTGTCCCACTGCGCGTTCAAGGCGCGACTGTGCTCTTGCAGGTCGCTGAGTTCAGCGCCCAGTTTTTTCAGCCGCTCCTTGCTGGCTTTATCCTTCTCTTTCTTCAAAGCCTCACGCTCGATTTCCAACTGCATAATTTGGCGGTCAACCGTATCCAGTTCAGTCGGCTTGCTGTCGATTTCGGTCCTCAAACGGGCTGCGGCCTCGTCGATCAAGTCAATCGCTTTGTCGGGTAAGAAGCGGTCGGAGATGTAGCGATGGCTCAGCGTAGCGGCAGCTATCACCGCCCCATCTTGGATACGCACCCCATGATGGACCTCGTAGCGCTCCTTTAGACCGCGCAAAATGCTGATGGTGTCTTCAACCGACGGCTCATCCACCAGCACTGGCTGGAAACGACGCTCCAGGGCTGCGTCCTTCTCAACATATTTGCGATACTCATCTAGAGTGGTAGCGCCGATGGTGTGCAACTCACCCCGGGCCAGCATCGGCTTAAGCATATTGCCCGCATCCACCGAGCCTTCGGCTGCCCCGGCACCAACAACGGTGTGCAGTTCGTCAATGAAAAGGATGATTTGACCATCACTGCCGGTGACTTCTTGCAGTACAGCCTTCAGACGTTCCTCAAATTCGCCACGATATTTGGCCCCGGCCACCAATGCGCCCATATCGAGGGCCACAATCCGTTTATTTTTCAAACCTTCGGGGACATCGCCGCGCACAATGCGTTGGGCCAGTCCCTCGGCGATGGCTGTTTTGCCCACGCCAGGGTCGCCGATGAGAACGGGGTTATTTTTGGTGCGGCGGCTCAACACTTGAATGACCCGCCGGATTTCGTCATCGCGGCCAATTACCGGGTCTAGTTTGCCTTTTTCAGCCAGGTCGGTCAGGTCACGACCATATTTGAGCAGGGCCTCGTAAGTACCTTCCGGGTTCTGGCTGGTGACGCGCTGATTGCCCCGAATACGGGTCAGGGCTTGCAGAACTGCATCGCGGGTTAGGCCATAACTTTGCAGCATGTCCGCGGCCTTACCACCGGAGTCAATCAAGGCCAGGAGCAGGTGTTCGGTGGAGACGTAGTCGTCCTTCATCTTCCCGGCGACTTTCTCCGCATCACGTAAGGTGTTGTTCAGCGCCCGTGATAGGCCGGGTTGCGAACCACCATAAACTTGGGCCGCGCTTTGCAACTCGGTTTCCAGAGATTGGGCCAGAATATCGGGATTGGTGGACAGGTGATGAACTATCTGAGGGACGACCCCTCCTTCCTGTCGCAAAAGGGCCAAAAGCAGGTGGCTAGGTTGGATTTCGCTATGGTTATATTCTTCAGCCAGGCGCTGCGCCTCGAGCACAGCTTCTTGGGCTTTTTCGGTAAATTTCTTGAGATTCATAGGCTTAAGACCTCATTTATGTAGTGTTGTTCGGTAATTTTGGAAAATGTATCGTGTTGCGTGATTGGTTACTTAACGCAACACGATACACGAGTTGCTAAATCTTTAACTCTAATGGCAGCTTCGCTACTACCTTATTCTTCTACTATGTAATGTAACGTTAATCTGTTAGAATTCCGCTAGATTTTTGTTAGAAGGGTGTTGGAGAGGGCATTGCTATGGTAACTTGGTTCATAAGGCTTTTGTAATTTTGGCATGCTTTCAGACCGTACTATAATGCCCAGTATCAAGTCGGTAAAAAATTCACTCCAAGTCTCTCAGATTAAATATGCCACAACAAGAAACTACACAAGATATATTATCCCAGCCACATTTTAGGTTTGGATACATTTCACATAGGTTTGGAAGCCTGTTACACCAACGGCAACTTCCACCGGAGGTGGTGCTCATTGGGACGGCGCTTCTGGTCGGGATCGGCACGGGTTTGGGTGCAGTGGCCTTCCGTTATTTGATTCAGGTTGCCGGTTGGGTAGGGTATGTCTTGATTCCCAGCGTAACCAGTGGGTGGGGTAAGGCTTACGTTGTGTTTATACCGGCTCTTGGCGGGTTGCTGGTTGGTCTTTTGATCTATTTTTTTGCCCGTGAAGCCAAAGGGCATGGCGTGCCCGAAGTAATGGAAGCCGTTGCTTTGCGGGGTGGGCGTATTCGCCCCATTGTGGCTTTGGTAAAAGTTTTGGCCTCCTCAATCTGCATTGGCAGCGGAGGCTCGGTTGGGCGGGAAGGGCCTATCGTCCAGATTGGCTCGACCTTGGGATCGTCGCTGGGGCAGCTATTACATCTATCGGATGATCGCATCCGAAACCTGGTGGCGTGTGGGGCCGCCAGTGGTATTGCCGCTACCTTCAATGCACCTATTGCCGGGGTGATATTCGCCCTAGAGGTCATTTTGGGCGAGTTTAGTGTGCGCTATTTCAGCACCGTTGTTATTTCGGCGGTGACAGCCAGCGTGATTGGCCGGGCGTTTTGGGGAAATGTTCCGGCTTTTGCGATACCTGCAGAGTATGGCCTCAACAGCCTTTGGGAATTCACGTTTTATCCCGTTCTGGGTGTGTTAGCAGCCCTGATAGGGGTTATTTATGTGCGGATGCTCTATTGGTCAGAAGATCTATTTGCCAAGTGGAAACAAGTCCCTGAGTGGCTGCAACCGGCTGTTGGTGGGGCGTTGTTGGGAGTACTGGCCCTGACTTACCCCGGAGTAACAGGCGTTGGGTGGGAGCGTGTACCGCAAGTGTTTAATGTCGGCT
>Ga0210124_1001063_pt1 | contig 12486 bp, 11 predicted proteins | sample Muzzi_PWC_D2_FD_185554 | JGI IMG/M metagenome (GOLD analysis project Ga0210124, IMG submission 185554) | Wetland microbial communities from San Francisco Bay, California, USA, that impact long-term carbon sequestration - Muzzi_PWC_D2 (SPAdes) | ecosystem: Environmental > Aquatic > Marine >... | reverse complement strand
GAAGTGAAATAAAAGATCTCACCGGACTTGTTCAAAAATGCATCACAAAACTTCACATGCTTTAAGGGTATCGTTACAAAATCTTAAATGTGAAATTCTCTATTTATCTTTTACCTCAATAGCCCAAGCTTTTTCCTTTTCTCTGACGATACCCTGACAGCTGTCTTTTTTTTGGGCGGGGCGTACAGTCATAGTTGTCCGATACTCTGGACATCACAAGCGTGTGCTCTTAAACAGCTAAATGCACAAAACAGGTGCCGGCAATTCGAGTGGGCCGACTGCAAGGGTGCTGAGTCCTTCAGCGCTGTGGTTTCTAAAAAAAACTGTAGTCGGTCTTACCTTGGGATCCATGACCCTTCTGCTGACCCTCAGCTTTGCCACAAGGTTCAGGTCGAGATGCGCGGGGTTTGGTTTTCGGTAGACAGATAGGGAACCGTCCCCCCTAATTCCACCGGCGCGACCATGTACTTCTTCGTCCAACTTTCGATGCTAAGGGGTTCAAAAAGCCCTTTTTGACGTGGCTCATAACGTATTGAATCTCCGGGATTCACGGCCTTGAGGACCTTCGAATCCTTGACCACTAGGGTTAAAAAGATTCTCACGGAGCATTTAAAACAGTGATATGAAGCGCATCGAAACGGCATTTGGTGGCATTAAATTCACGCCTCCTTTCATCCTGACGATGCTTTTCTATCTGTATAGGTTTTGGGATTCACAACCACCCCCGGTCGCACTTTTTGGGTGCCCTCGACGATTACCTTCTCTGCTTTTTTCAGGCCCTTTTTGATGATCCACTGGTTTTCGTAGGAGCGGCCCGCTTCGACGTTGCGCACTTCCACTTTGTTGTCGGCCGTGACCACAAAGACCTGCTTTCCGATCTGCGATTCCACCAGCGCCGGCTGGGGAATCAAAAGTGCATCGGCATCCTCGCCCACCGTCAGCCGCACCGGAACATATTGACCCGGGATCAAATCATAATCACCGATCTGCGGAGGCTGGTTGTTCGGAATAATGCCGCGAACCGGAACCGAATCCGTGGCCGGGTTGAAGGTGGTATACACGGCCGTCAGCTCCGGACGCTTGCGGGCCTCAGCGATAAAGTTTTCAACCGCCTTGGCCAGGTCTTCGACGCCCTGATCGTTGAGGTCCTGAATTTCAAACTTGAAGCCGCCGGTCGCCCCCAGGCCGGGGATCGGCGGCGCATTGGCAATCAGTACCATGGCTTGGGGAATTTGGCTGGTTTGAGCGCGTATGGCGGCCATAATGTTTTCCAGCCGCGTTTCCGGAGTTTTTGCGCTCATCCCAGGGCTTCAGGATCACAAACCCGAAGCCGGCAAACGGCTGCTTGATCTGGTCGATCAAATTGTAGCCGGTCACTTCCACCACGTCCGCCACCCCCGGAGTTTTCAGCGCTATTTCACTAACCCGTTTGATTACGGACTCGGTGCGCCCGATGGTGGCGGCGTCGGGCAGCTCAATCAGCATCAGAAGGTAGCCCTGATCCTCTTCGGGCACAAACCCCGTGGGTATTGCGCCGAACCAGTAACCCGTCAAAAGACACAGTCCGACAAACGCCGCCAGCACAATGTACCACAACCGGGCCATTACCTTGACACCGGCAGCGTACCCGTTGGCCAATTTGCTGAAACCATTGTTGAAGGCCCGGAAAAAGGCGTTGGTTTTGCCGGATCCTTTCCGTAAAAAAACCGCGCAGAGGGCCGGGCTCAGGGTCCCGCGAGACCGCGGGACACCCTCAACATTGGACGCCTTGTTGGAGCGAAGCGGAAATCCCGTCGCCGGGGAAGCTGGGGCACCTGCAACTTTCGCTCATTCAGGGTCGTAGCTTTTTCGAGTTCATGATCCGCCAGGCCGCTTATCCGGCCGGCACCGCAAAAATGGTGATAAACCCCAGAACCACAGCAACCAGAGCAATGCCGAATTTTTGTTGCGGTTTTTTACTGACGTTAAACGCCACCAGGCACTGTAAGGTATAGTAAAACGCAAACGCCCGTGAGGCAAGCGTCAGGACCGTTAGCGTATTGAAAAAAGCCACCAAGACGGCGATGCCGCAAATTAACAAATAAGCGTGCCGGGAATCCACGTGTTGCTTGGTGGCCTCAACCATGTTGCCGCCGCCGCCGATGGTATCCGCCACCGCGGCGCTGAACTGGCTTAAAACCGCCGCGATCACAAGCGGTGCCGGCAACAGTACCGATGCCTTGCCGGCCAGCATGATCAGTGCGTTATCCTCGACTTGTGCGCCCAGAAAGTGCATTAGGGGTATCGCCAATAATATGAATACGATGTAAACGCCGGTCGAGAAGATTTGAGTCAGGCGGCAGGATCGGATCCGGGTGTCTGTGTCAAACTCTTCTTCCAGATAACGCGAGGTCTCAAATCCCTGAACGACAATGAGAGTTCCGCCGACAATGGTGAGAATCTGCCACCAGTTGTGGTCAGGCATTTTCGGCAGCTGAATACCGTGACCTTTGAGGGTATTCACATCGAAAAAAGCGAAGCCAGCGGGGTGGCCGGTGGCACTTAACAATCTCTTCGGTTTCTCGTTCATAATCCCATCTCCTTAGGTGGTCGTTTTTCAGGCTTAGGCTGCACTTTTCAGGGTCAAAAACACGGTTGTAACGCCATTAATTTCTGACGATCTATCAGTGTATTAAATGGTTACCGGTTTTAACGGCAGTTGCATGATATCGATCTTCCCGGAATGCGCCTTTTCTGATTTCCCTTAGAACCACCTTTTTGCTATCAAAAAGTTAGCCCTAAGCCCCAATACAACCCCTCGATTAGCATCTGTCTCTTTAATTTTCAATTAGTTAATTTGGTCCGACAAGCCTCCCGCAAGCCTCCCACAGACTTACGAACAGGCGCATACGCGATGTGGTCGGCCTGAACGGCCATGCGCTTCGGACCGCTTGCAAATACAATAAAATCGAGTGCCTCTTTAAGGTTGGAGGTGCCTTTGGTGATTACCCAGACGTCCATATCCCATATCTGCCCATCCCAGACAATCGCAAGGTCTTCACTGCCTTCCTTGATTGCATCAAAGATTCGGCCGCTCCAGGCCGAGGTCATCACCACCTTCCTGTTAAGCAGAAGCGCTACAGGTTGAGAACCTTCCTCCCACCACACAATGCTGTCTTTGATTCGGTCGAGTACAGCGAAGGCAATCTCCCAATATTATAACTTAAACTAAGGTATCTTCCCGCTGCCGACCAAGCATTGCTATGGCTCGCCATCCGCGGATGTTTCCGGGCGTTTCTTTTGATCACGGTCGCTGCCGGTTTCCGGCGCCCCGTTTTTCTTTTCCTCTCCGCCCGTTTGCGGTGCCTTGGGCCCCAGGATTACCCACTCACCCTGGGAACCGGTGAAGAGGCCTTTGGCAGGTCCCTCCTCGCGATGGTTGGGGGGACGGTAAGGCCGGATTTCAGCGCATCCGACAATGACCAGCAGCAATGCTGCCAGCAACGCGCCGATCCACAATGCTTTTCGTCTACGTCTGATTGAAATATCCATCAGAACTTCACCCTGGCGCCGACCGTGCCGACCTTCATATCCTCGACACTGGGCGCAGCATCCCGATTGAGCGAATACAGACGATACTGCAGGTAAAGCTCAGTGCCGTAGTTTTCGAATTGCTGAACCGCCGCCACTCCGACTGAATAGCCGTCATCTCGCCCGGTGGGAAGATTCACTGAGCGCGTGTAATCGACACCAAATGCGCTCTGGCCGACGGGAAAAAATCGCGTCAGCCACCCCCCTTTGACATATAAGTTGGTGGGGTCGCCTTCGTCGTCACGGTCCAGCAAGCCGGCGGATGCAGTCAGATTCAGCCCGGTAGCCTCGTGCAGGATTGAAAACGAACCGTCGTATTGCAGGTCGGTGTTGTCCTTGTTGGGATTGGCTATCGCCACCGCGGCCGCGACTTTGAGACCATAGCCCTGTCCGCCCCAAAACAAGGCCCCATCATAGCGCTGATCGCTGACAGCCGAACCGGCCAGAGAAAATCCCCAGAATGTGGGCGTATCATATCGTACCCTGTTCTGGCGGCTCAAACCGTCCTGGTCTTTGAAGGCGTCGCTGACGGAGACATCCGTCAGTGAATGGTTGCCGCTGCTTTGTCGGAACAACATCCCACCGGCGATGTCGGCAACGCTCGCGTAGGCAACCACATCGACTTTAGACAAATCAACCTCGGCCGTGTTGTTGGAGGCCGTGTCGCCCTTGCCCAGCCAAAGTTTGCCATAGCTTTTGCTGGCCAGGGTCACATCCGCCCAGCGGACGTTGAAAAAATCGCCTGAATCTTCACTATTTTGACTGACGTCGCCGGATTCGTTGGAGGTTGCCGCAATTTCAATCCGCGATCCGAGTGTCAGATCGTCGGTGGCCTTGGCGGTGCCGACAAACCGCACGCGGGTGTTGCTGGCATCGCTGTCGACAAAGTAGAGATCGGTGTTTTTGCCGTCATCGATAAGATTCACCGCCCGGTTGACCTGCCCTGAGATGGCCAGTTTAACCCGCTCCTGGCCCGAAGTAATGGCTTGTGGTGGAGGCGGTTGAAATCCCTGGGCCTGGGTTTTCGCTTCTGCGGCGATAGACTTGGCATCTTTGGCCTGGTTTTGAGCTTCGGCGGCGGTTTCCTTCAACTGGTTCAGCTGGCGTTGCATCGATTCCAACTGCTGCTGTTGTTCCTTGATCATACGCTCAAGCCTCTCAACCGTTTGGGCGTCGGCGGGCGACTGCTGAGCCGCAGCCGGACCCACAAAAAACACCTGGACTGCAAGCAACAGCAGGACAAAAAAAATGAATACCTTTCGTTTCTGCATCGTGTTCTCCTTTCTATTTTATTTGTTGCCTGTATATGAGTAACTTTCAAAAAAATCCATAATCACCTCCTTGCGGAGCTGGGTTTTCTTCAAATGCTGATGGCGTTGATCCGCCGGCCGGTTTGAGACGGTGTTCACTTTGGGTATCGCCGATCCATTACCACCGCAGCGGCTGAACCAATTCTCTCAGAACCCGAATAATCAGGCCCGGCTCATCCACCGGGCCGGCCGCTTCCACACTCACCGCCTGAGAATTAACCCAGCAGAGGGCTAAAAGTAAAACCAGATAGGCAAAGCCGGAATTGAAGATTGAAAATTGAATATTTATGGTTCGCCTCCGGCGGATCTATTATATTTGTCGCCCATTGTCACAAATCCTGTGCAAACATGATTTGATTTCAATATATAGACACTAATAAGGGTCCATCGCCCGCGGGGAAGCCGTCTCATTCTCCGAGCCACTTGAACGGTGCGGCCGGCACGAACTCTCCGGAGACCTCTCCGAACAACACCTTCGGGCCATTGACGTCGAACGTCTTGACAGGGGCCCCCGGCTTCAGATCGACCTTGTCGAGATCCACCCAAAAGACCGCGGGCTTGATCGCCGTTTCAAAATAGTAGCGCTTGGCGCCGTGGTCGCTCACCGCCCGCCAGAGGGTTGCGGAAATGTTCGGGTGGTTCGGGTCCTCCATCCCCAGCGGCACGCCGATTGTCCGCATCTGTGAAAACACCGACGCTACCGCCATTTGCCGGTCCTCGTACTTCGGCGAGCTTTTCAAGTTGTAGCTCAATCGCACAAAGCGGTCCGCTGCGCTGATCGTTCCCGGCAGAAAGTTGTTCCCGCCGATCAGGTCCCAGTAGGCGTTCAGTGCGAGTTGCTGATCGTAAGTCGGAGAATTGGTCATCACCCGGTACTCCGGTCCGTGATGGATCACAAGCTTGCCGTCGAGATACTCAAAAACGGCCGAGTCGCCTGACGGATCTGAAATCGAAAGATGGGCACTTGCGGCGCGGCCGTTGGGCAGCAGCGGGGCCACGACCACAAGCGGCGGATCCTGCATGGCCACGACCGCCTCCCTGACGGCTGCATAGCGATCGAGGAAATATTGCAGCCACGCACCGATGGAAATCGTCGGTTTGCCGGTTTTGCCCGGGTCGCCGTAATCAGACTCGGCGAGATAAAGTACGTTGCCCACAAGCCCCGTCTCGCTCATGCCGTCGACCGTCGCGGCATCGTAGAAAGAAGCGACGACCGAGCCGTACTTCGCGGTCCATTTGATGGGGTTCGGCCCGCTGCCGCCGTCACGCGCCATGCCTTTCGGGAAGACCCAGATGCTGGTCTTGGCGGTGGGATCGTTCCAGTCCATGCCGCGTCCGACGATGTAGGTCCCTGTTCCCGTCTCGTACAGGATACGTGAGCAGGCCTCTGCGGCTTGCGAGGCGATCATCGTGAGAAACGCCAGCATCAACACCAAACTTGTTCTTTTAATTGTTGTCCCCATGAGGTAATCCTCTCATTAAGGTTGAAATATTTTGACATCAGGCACTAATCTTTTTTCTATACTGCGCTCGGAAAAAGTGGCCCCTGCGGGGCAGCAATGGCAGAGTTTGTAGGTTTTAGATGTCCCCGCTTGCGCTTCGCTCCAGACGGGATCGTAGACAGGTGTCAGGTTTCAGTGTTCAGCACTTCCCTTTCCTGACACCTCGTATGAAACTTCATGAAATCCGATGCCATTTCCAAGAAGTATCTCACCGCAGAGCACGCCAGAGCGCAGAGATTATTTAAAATTATCTTTCTCAGCGTTTTCTGCGAACTCTGCGGTGAACTATTAGTTTCTTTTTCGATTTGACCGGCCGTTTTTTTGGCCGGCGGCGGCACTGATACACTCCACGCTGAACACTGGAATATTACGGTTGTAAAGTTGCTGCAGCACCCCCATCAGCGCCGCCTGGTCGGGAAGCAGGCCTGAAAGTTCTGTAAACGCCTCCTGATCCTTCTCTTCCAAGACGGAAACAGTCATTCCCTGTAGATATCCTGACCACTTTGGATCCATTCGACCGGGAACACGGATGCGATACACCGCTGGCTGGAGCATGAGAAAACATTTTGAAATGGATGGGTCAAACATGAACACCTGCTGGTATCATTGGGTTATTAAGGAAACTTGGATTAATATGAAGGTGATGAGACAAACAGTCAATACCACCAAATGGAGTAAAAGAGAGGTATTGGCGGCAATATAAGGGCTTTCGATTGGGAAGACTCCAGGGCAGGGATAGATTACCGCTGCCAACTATTTTGCGTTTAAGATACCAATTTTTCTGGCGGCAGCAACGGCCTGGCGGCGTCCGGTAACGTTTAATTTGCTGTAAATATTGGAAGTATGCTTTTTGATGGTTTGGGGAGAAATGAACAACCGTTCAGCAATTTCCTTGTTGGTGAGACGCTTTTCGAGCAGGTCCAACACATCGAGCTCGCGATTGCTCAACCCGCTTGCAAGAAACGGGTCGGCATGCTGTTCGCCTGGGTGGCGGCGGTCCACGGAAGATGCGGCCGTGCTTTCGGTGGGCAATTCAGCGCCAAACGCTTTTAATAAGGATCCTATATATCGATTGTCCGGGCGCTTAGCCGAAAAATCCGTCAGCAACTCGGCCATGAGCGGGCCCCGGTCGACAAAGGTCCGCACAAATCCAAGCGGTTCGGCCATCCGCAGCGACTCCTCGAGTGTTTGCAGGGCATCGGCAAGTCTGCCCGCACTTTTCAGGGCCACGGCCTCCACGGCCTGTAACTGGATCAACTGCCGGGTGTTGTGATGCTGTCGTACCTCTTTTTTGGCGTTTGCGACATACTCGAGCGCCGCGCTGCAATCAACCGCACTCCCTTTGCTGAGCAGGTATTCAACATGCGTCAACGCAGGCGACTCCAGCCAGAGGTGAGTGCTGTCGACGGTTGGCGCAAGGGGTGTCGATTCTGCCGCAACCTCGCCGGCGACAATGGCCAGCCGGGTTGCGAGAGAATCTGAAATTTTCAACGAATAGGCATCGTTCATCTCGATGGCAAAGCTTCGTGCCGAGAGGGCATATTCCCTTGCCGCCGCCGCGTCTCCCCGCGCCAGCGCGACAAGCGCCAGTCCGATCAGGCTGTCATGATATGGCCGTGCATTCGTAAGGTAGCGCATCTGCTCGACGCATTGGAAGTGGACCACGGCAGTATCCAGACGGTTGCGCTCATACGCCGCGGAGCCCAGAAAATAGTGAGCATGGCAAAACCAGTAATCGTCGACCGCCTCTATTTTATACAGTTCCAGAATCTGTTCTGCGGTTTGCTTGACTGCGGCCAGGCTTCCGACATAATAAAAGATTCCCGCCTGGACTGTCAGATATGCGCCGGCATAGCTGCTGTCTGTTGAACGGGCCTTTGCGATTGCATCGTTCAGCAATTGCATTCCTTCGTCTGGCAAACCATTCATGGCATAAGCAGCACCAGCGTACATGACTGCCAGGTAATTTAGGTGACGATATTTCTTCGGCGTGTTGTTCAGGGCTTGCAGAGCATGCTTGAGAGCGCCTTCGGTATCCCCATTCCAATAAAGGTAGAACCCACGATGGGCATCAATAATGTTCAGGAGTTTCTGCCGTCTGGACTTGGGAATCTTGCATGCAGGGCTGCGCAGCAGCGCCTCGGCATCGTCCATCAAAAGGGCCATGCCATAAAAATCCCAGTGAATGGTCGCACAAAGGACACGGGCCACCAGAAGGGCTGGTTGTTGCTTCTCGGCTGACTTCGGAAACATATCCAGCCATCGCCTTAAGGCCCGCCGGGAAAAATCTTTTTCTAGCGTGTCATCCAGATTCAGCTCGACCAACTCAGCCGCTTTTTTGACCTCCCCGGCGGCTAAAAAATGCTGTAGGGCCTCTTCGATCAGCCCCTGTTCGGCAAACCATTTGCCGGCGCGCCGATGGATCTCGATCTTTTGCTCGGCTGATGTATTCTCTTTCAGATGCTGCATCAGGAGATTTTGAAATAGATGGTGGTACCGGTACCAACGCCGGTCGCTGCCGAGCGGCACCAGAAAAAGATTTTCACGTTCGAGCCTCGCAATCAGCCTCCGGCTGTTATAGATGCCGGACTTGCTTCCGAGGATAAAGTCACACAGGGAGGCGCAAAAGCGATCAAACACGGCCGTCACGGCGAGGAAATTCTTGATTTCGGCCGGTTGTTTTGCGACAACCTCTTCTAAAAGAAAGTCAACAATATTAGCGTTTCTTCCCGAGAAGCTCCGGGCATACTGATCGGGATTCTCGGCATCGGTCAGCGACAACCGCGCCAACTGGAGACCGGTGACCCATCCTTCGGTTTGACGTTGGAGCAGGTCGATTGTTTCAACGGAGAGCGGTTTTTTTAACGATTGTAGGAAAAAGTCTTGCGCTTCCTCCTTGGAAAAACGCAGGTCGGCTGCCCGAAATTTCAGGAACCAGCTTCGGACCCGCCAATGCGCCAGCGGCAATGGGGGATCCATCCGGGTCGAGATGACCAGGTGAATGTGCTCCGGCAGGTATTGAACCGCACGGGTAAGCATCATCTGCACGGGTTCGGAAACAATGGCGTGAAAGTCGTCGAAAACGACCACGAGCGGCTTTTTCAGCGCATCCAGCTCGGAAATCAAAGTGTCGGCCAGGTAATCAGGCGGCGCCAGCTCAGGGGATGACAGCAATGATTCAATCTCAGAACCGAAACCTGAAAAAACTCTGCTGACAGCGGCAATAAAATAACTGAGGAAACGGTCCGGATCACCGTCATTTTTATCCAGGGAGAGCCACGCCGCATGTTCAGGTATCTGATCAAACCACTGGGCAACTAAGGTCGTCTTTCCATATCCGGCCGGGGCCGGGATGAGCGTCAGCCGTTTTTTCCGGCCCTCATCCAGACGCGAGATGAGGCGGGGGCGCACAACCCAATTGCTGTCAGCCGTTGGGCGCTTCAGCTTGGTGGTGGGGAGGATATGAGTATTTTGGGCGTTGTCTGCCACAAGATCTCCTCTAAAGCCTGCATCCGCTCGGGACCCTTTAACGGAAAAAAACGAATCCGACTTCACAGACGCCAAAATGAGGTCAATTCAATCGCCTATTAAATAACAACAAATTCAGCGGCTTTCAAGTTAATAAAATTCCAATCAATTATAACTGTGTATGAGAACGTGAGTTAATTTACGGTATGAAAATATGGTTGTTAGCTGATGCCCCTGCGATATGGTCCATGCGGCAATGCAACATTTTATGCAATACTCGGCATTTTGGATAGCGTGCCTGATGGTGAAATTCAGAATGGATGTAAAGTTGTTGGATGTGATGATGCAATATGAAATATTTGGATTTTGTAGATTGGGTTTAACTTGACTGGGTGCAGATTATTGAGGACCTAATAAAAATCTGACTTGTCAAAACCTTTGATCGCTTGTGGGACTCCCAGGATATCATTAAGCTATAAAACCTGTGATACGTCTGACGTGTCGGTAAACCAATTTTTTCACAATAGATTTTGCCATCACATTTCGAATGAACGGGTTTCAAGGATAATTATTATATATCTCAATTTCGGCAGCACTCCGCAATCCGTTTACCCCGGTTGATCCGGTGGATGTATAAGTACGATTTGCCCGGCGACGCTTCATCTTGCTTCCTCAACACCGCCGACCTTTGACATCATAACCGGTTTCCCGATTAACTCGGACAGCGGGAGAACCATAAGATCTTTGGTCTCAATGCCGGCCAGAAGATTTTCGATCTCGTTTAACCAGGCCGGAATTAAGCCTTCATCAGGTGGTCGATTGTCATGTAGTAAAACGATGTCATCGGGACGAATGCGTTTTAATATCTTTTGGGTTATATTGTTTATCCTGCGGTTGCCGCCATCCAGGGGGCGGCAGCTGAAATTGACCAGATACAGGCCGGTTTTCAAAAGGGCTGAGCGCAGCCTGGGGCTGGTGATACCCGCCGGCGGACGAAAGGCCAGGGGCCGGATTCCGCAATCGTTTAACACCTTCTGGGCGGCTTCGATATCGGCCACAATTGACTGGCAGGTCCTGAAAAGCATCCGGTAACTATGCTTATTAGAATGATTTCCGACCGAATGCCCCTGTCGCACAATATCTTTAACTAATTGCGGATGGGCGGCCGCTTTTTGTCCGGTAACAAAAAACGTTGCTTTTATCTGTCTTTTTAACAACAGTTCCAATAACAGCGGGGTTGTCAAAGGATCGGGCCCGTCGTCGAAGGTGATGGCTACCGCCTTTTTCCCGGAAGCGCCCTTGCATATGACCGGGAGATAAAATCCGAACCCCGGGAAAAAAGGAGCGGCCAGACAGAGCAAAAGAAATCCGGCTAACGGAATAACGGCCAGCCAGCCATCAACAACGATAAGCAGCGTTGCCAGCAGCAAGGCAACCAGGCCCGTTTTGGCGGCTGCGGAAAAAGGCAGCCTGTCGGATTTAATCTCTTTCATCAGACATTTTTCTTGGTTGCAATAAACCAGACGAGTTCCCCGTTGGCGCCCGAAGGTTTGGTTTGATCAACAATGAAATCAGTTTCCATCAGCATCGTTTGAAGGTTTTCAGCGGAACGATAATAGGATGGTGTCTGATTGAGCTTAAGCTTCAAGTTCTCAAGCCACCAGATCCAGGGGGTTGGCCGTGTCGGCGGAATGGATGCTCTGATGATTAATTGACGGCCGCTCTTCAGGCGATCGAAAAGGTTTTTAAATGTCAGTCGCAGGGCGTCATCGTTGAGATAGTGCACGATGTCGAGCATCAGCACCAGGTCTGCCGGCTGCGAAACGGCCGGTATATCCGGAGCGCTGCCGGTTTTGATTAAAGCCCTTGCGCCGGCGACCCTGGCTGCCACCCGAGCCCGACCGGCGTCCGGGTCGATCCCAACAACTTTTGCTCCTGGAAACCGCTCGAGCAGCCAGGCGGTCGGTACGCCATACCCGCAGCCAATGTCCATAATGGTTTCAATATCGTTTAAAGCATCCAAAAAGGGGGGCAACTCCGTGAACATCGGATCGAAATGCATTTTAAACCTGGCAAATAATCGCGGATAGGCCTCTAAATTTCTATAGCGTTTTAATACCCGGTCTCTAATACTGCCGCCCCGGCGGCCGTCTTCTTCCCGGGTTTGAAGACGGTGCTTCAACAGCGGCGGCAGGATGATAAAGGCACCGATAAGAGAATAACCGATACCCAACAGTGAGGTGATCCCGGCGCTTCTTAGCAGGGAGTGTCGGGCCGAACACAGTGCGCCGAATCCGATGATGGTCGATGCCCCTGCCAGAAAAACCGTCAGCCGGATCAGATCGAAATACGGATGGGCCGCATCGCCGTAGCGTTGATAGGAACGGACAAAAAATAGTGAATAATCAATGCCCATACCGATCACGATGATGGCCAGCATCAACCCCGGGATATCCAGCGGATGGCCGATCAGATTCAACGTTGCCAGGGTACTGATCAGCGCAAAGATAACCGGCAGCAGGGCGATTAACGTCAAGGACAGGTCCGCAAAGTAAAGCAGCAACACAATCGTCACGCTTAGCCCGATGATCACCAGCATTTTCGTAAAGGTGGCAAACAGCATTTTTCCCAGTTTT
>Ga0210124_1001060_pt1 | contig 12495 bp, 11 predicted proteins | sample Muzzi_PWC_D2_FD_185554 | JGI IMG/M metagenome (GOLD analysis project Ga0210124, IMG submission 185554) | Wetland microbial communities from San Francisco Bay, California, USA, that impact long-term carbon sequestration - Muzzi_PWC_D2 (SPAdes) | ecosystem: Environmental > Aquatic > Marine >... | reverse complement strand
CGAAGAAACGGTGCGCACCCTGGAGCCGGATTTGACGCTGCTAAAAACCGTTGACACCCGGGGAGTGATTGTCACCGGCCAAGGTAATGGCTCTGGTTATGACTTTGTCTCAAGATTTTTCGCGCCTAAATCGGGCATTAATGAGGACCCGGTCACAGGTTCAGCCCATTGTTGTCTGGGTCCATTTTGGCAGGAGCGTTTAGAAAAAGACAGTTTTTTCGCCTACCAGGCTTCAGCGAGGGGTGGTGAGTTGCGAGTTCGCGTCAAGGGCGATAGGGTTTCTCTGGTGGGGCAGGCGGTTACTGTATTGCGCGGAGAATTACTGTAAGGATGGACTGATGAGTAAATCTGCTATAAATCTTGCAAACAAATTGAGAAAAATTTCCGAACATTGGTCGCCCAAGATTATCGCCCAACTCAATGACTACCACTTCAAATTGGCGAAAGTGCAGGGAGAGTTTGTCTGGCACACCCATGCCGAAACTGATGAGGTCTTCGTTGTTATCGAAGGTGAATTGCAGATAGATTTTCGGGATGGACCTGTAACGCTTAAGAAAGGCGAGATGTTTGTCGTTCCCAAGGGGGTTGAACATAAACCAGTAGCCGCTAAGGAATGCCACATTCTGTTGGTCGAACCTGTCGGGACAATCAACACTGGCGATGCGGGTGGGGATTTAACCGCGCCTGATGGTGAGTGGATATAATTGGCTTCGCTACCGGATACTTTTGTCAATAAGCCGAATTTTTATCACGAATATCACGAATAGACGAATAGCACGAATGGGTTTAATAGATTAGGGCTTACACAGTTGGACTATAAAACCTTCCCGGAAGTTGGTTGTAAGCCTGATAATCCGGCATAATTCAGCAAAATCGCTTCCAAATTCAACTTCCGGGAAGGTGAAGTGCGTAACTTCTATAGATATTAAAAAAATTCGTACCATTCGTTCATTTGTGCCGAAGGTTCGTGATTGAATATGTTACATAATGAACTAAGAGTTTTTGTACTTCCCCCGTTTCTCAATTTGAGTGTATAGCTTATACCCCGAGCTATACTATATCTAGTAGGTTTAAGAGTAAACAAACCACTAGATATTGATTTTATCCGAAATTCGATGTATGATACCAGACAAGAAAAGCTGGGGGATAAAATCATGAAACAATACCTTGATTTGATGCATCATGTGTTGGAACATGGGACGAAAAAGGAGGATCGAACCGGAACAGGGACGGTCAGTGTCTTTGGTCATCAGATGCGATTTGACCTGTCTGAAGGTTTTCCATTAGTTACCACTAAGAAAATTCATATCAAATCCATTATTCATGAATTGCTCTGGTTTCTGAAAGGTAGTACAAATGTCAAGTATCTACAGGAAAATGGCGTACGGATTTGGAACGAATGGGCCGATGAAAATGGGGAGTTAGGGCCAGTCTATGGCTATCAATGGCGGAGTTGGCCCACGCCCGCCAATGGCTCTATCGATCAAATGAGTCAGGTTATTGACCAAATCGAAAACAATCCTGATTCCAGACGCATTATTGTTTCTGCCTGGAATGTGGCCGATATCGATAGCATGAAACTGCCTCCCTGCCACTGTTTCTTTCAATTCTATGTAGCCGACGGTAAATTATCCTGCCAGCTTTATCAAAGAAGCGCCGATATTTTTTTGGGCGTTCCCTTTAATATTGCCTCTTATGCCCTCTTAACTCTGATGGTTGCCCAATCTTGCGACTTAAAACCGGGGGAATTCATTCATACGCTGGGTGATGCCCATCTTTATCTCAACCACCTTGAGCAAGCAGAGCTTCAACTGAGCCGCACCCCCTATCCTCTACCCCAAATGAAGCTCAATCCTGATGTGGAATGTGTTTATGATTTTACATACGACGATTTTAGCGTAGAAAATTACGTGCATCACCCGCATATCAAGGCCTTAGTCGCGGTATGATTATTTCTCTCATATACGCTGCCTCTCAAAATGGTGTCATCGGCATTGACAACCGTCTCCCCTGGCGACTGCCCGCAGATATGAAACGTTTCAGAAATCTGACGACAGGCCATCATGTGTTAATGGGCCGCAAAACGTATGAGTCTATTGGCAAACCCCTCTCCGGTAGAACCAATATAATCATCACCCGCCAGCAGAATTATCAAGCTGGCGGGTGTCTGATAGCTGCCTCGCTTGAAAGAGCCATAAGTCTTTGTCAAGATGACAATGAAATCTTTATTATCGGTGGGGCCACCATCTACCAGCAAGCTCTGGAATTTGCTAATAGAATATACCTGACCATCATCCATGAAGAGTTCAAGGGCGATACCTTTCTTTTTGATATCGACAAAACAATTTGGCAGGAAACTTCAAGAGAGGATTTTGAGCCGGATGAGAAAAATAAATTTCGATACAGTTTTTTAATCTTAGAAAAGTAGTAGAAAAGATCGAATTTAGTGTACCAAATCGGGACTAGAGAGGTGCAGAGGTTGAAATTATTGATGCTCCCGCTTCTCTTGTGATTTTTGTCGCTTAGGCTGCCGCAGGTGGGATGATGGGCTATGTACTCTCAAGAGGGTGGAGAGGATTAGATTTTTAACAAATTTTACGCGTTTGTGCATCATAGCCACTTTACATAATTCGTTTTATATATTCTAACATAGATTGTTGGTTTATTATCTTAAAATGAGGCGGGTTATCTTAAAATAGGCAAAATACCCCTAGATATAGTGTTTTAATATTTTCATTACACAATATATACCTTAACAATGTTAATATTTTAAGAATATTGAGCTTTTTTTACCGTTGAACTGGCAAGAGTTATGATATAATTTTCGAGATCACAGGACGCTAAGGACTTCCAAAACCCTTAGCGTCTGTCTATTCTCAACTGATAGCCTAATAAAGAAAGGTGGCGTAATCATGTGGCTGACCAGAAAAAATGATCTCGTTAAAGAGGATAGATGGAAAATTATTATGACGATTTTAGTTGTCATCATTCTGCTTATTTTCTATCTAACATCGACTACATTTATCAATACCCTTGTCTGGTTAATAGGATCTGGCCTGCATGGGAAATTTGGGCGGGAGGTGGCGCTTCTTGGGGTTATTCCTTGTGCCTTTGTCCTTATTATTTATCTTTTCAATAGGGGCAATGGTGAGGATAGAGCAATCAGTATTCAGAAACAACGAGAGGCAAACGACGACCCGATTTCTGGAAACGGATTACAAAAGTTTCTCAAACCTATCGAAAATCCAGATACAGTCATGATTCCAAGCTATACCACCGATAAAGAAAAAGGCTTGGAGATGGTCGTTGAACAAAACAATTCCTCACTGGTTGAATCTTCGATATCGCTAGCCCAGTCCAATTATGCAGACGATGCCAGTGAAATTGCCCACGACACAGTACAGGAAGCTGCTTTACAAAATTACCTTGACAAAATAACCGAGCTTTTACTCGATAAAAATCTGCGTGATTCAGATGAAAATTCAGAGGTGCGTCGGATCGCTCGGGTGCGAACCTTAACCGTGTTACGAGGGTTAAATTGCGGGCGTAAAGGGAGTGTCATCAACTTTTTACATGAGTCGGGGCTAATTAACGCTGACAAGCCGATTGTAGACCTGGATGGCGCCAGCCTGGATGGCGCTAACCTGGAAAACGCCAGTCTGAGTGAAGTCAGACTGGACGGAGTTAATCTGATTAAAGCAAGACTGACAGGGGCGAGCCTGATTTGGGCCAGCTTAGAGCAGGCAACCTTGACGGAAGCAACCCTGATAGGCGCAAATCTATTCGAGGCAACCCTGCCTGGAGCAATCTTACCTGGAGCAAACTTACTTGGGGCAAATCTCCGTGGGGCAGACTTAAGTCGGGCGAATCTTAATGGGGCAAACTTGGAAAGAGCCAGCTTAAATGAGGCCAACTTAATTGCCGCAACCCTAAATGAAGCAAATCTGTGTGAGGCCAATCTACCCGGCGCCAATCTGGAACGGGCCAGATTGGATGGGGCAAATTTGAATAAAGCTTGTCTGGATGGGGCAGATATGGACAGGGCGACGCTGGATGGCGCTAACCTGGATGGGGCCAGCATGGATGGGGTAGATTTATATGAGGCCAGCCTCAATGAGGCTAGCTTGATAAGCGTCAGACTATTTGAGGCCAATCTACCCGGCGCTATTCTCACCAGGTCAAGGCTGGATAACGCCACTTTAATCAGGGCGAATTTGGTAGAGGCTAATCTGGTTGAGGCCAATTTAACCGGAGCCAACCTGGAACGAGCAAATCTGAATGCGGCCAACCTGACCGGGGCCACCTTGAAAAGAGCAATCCTCATAAGGGCTAGTCTACTTGAGACCAACTTAACTGGGGCTAACCTGGCAAGAGCAACGCTGGATGGCGCCAACCTGTCTGGGGCCAGACTCTTTGAAGCAAACCTGAATGGTGCAAGCATCAGCAGGGCGCTTCTAACTCGGGCCAACCTGTTTGAGGCAAAATTAACCGCCGCCAGATTGGAGGGGACATATCTTATTGAGGCCATCTTGAATGGAGCCAGTTTGACCGGCGTCAATCTGCAAGGCGCTCGTTTGGAGGGGGCGTATCTTTTTGAGGCCAACTTGGAAGGAGCCAATCTATTTGAGGCCAATTTGGTCGGAGTCAGACTCGATGGGGCATATCTTGCTAACGCCGCTTTAGACAAGGTCAATCTAGCTGGGGCCAGCCTAGAAAGAACTAATTTAATTGGTACAAGTCTGAACGGGGCAAACTTGGATAACACGAATCTGACAGGAGCGCTGTTCGATGATAACACTCAATGGCCGGATAACTTTTTCCCAGAGCAAGCGGGTGCAATTAAGATAGGTGATGACGTCAATCGAGATAATAGGCAAGTAAAAATTGTATTGAGTCGGGATTTTGTGTAAAATAGTACTAGCTAGATTTTGTTGAAAATCTAATCCAAAAACTAACTCAGGTGATAGATTAGAATGTTAGAGAATCAAAAACCGGCTTATATTACTATTGTCGAGGGACCCCCACCCGACTTCCATGACGTAGCCAATGAATGGTCAATTAGCGTGTTAGAAGGAACAGAAAGTACTGACATAGCAATGTGCGAGATGCGTGCCTTTGATGGCCCCAAGCTGGTAAAACGTTGCCAGGATGCTTGGCGTGAAGGTCGCCAGGCACGGTTAGATTTTCCTGCCGGTGATGGTGTGCGTGGTGAACTTGATATCTTAGCCATTCGTTGGGAAGAGGTAGAAGAAGGCCATAAGGTCTATCTGTGGCTTAAAATATAGATGAGTTGTTATTAATAATTGCATTTGGATACTATTGATTACCTGCTCGAGATGATATAGGCAGGTAATTTTTTGCTTAAAACCTATCCGTAAATTCCTGGAGTGCGGAATTTATTCCGCCCATAAAAAGGCAGATTTGAATTTACGGATAGAGACTAAGGTCGACTTTGTACATACACAATATGTTGAGGAGCGAGGCATCCTCAGATGCCGTATTTGGTAGCCTAAGCCGCATCTGAGGATGCTAACTTCTCAAAATGTACAAAGTCGAGCTAAGGAAAAACCTCATGGAACTCGATAAAAAAATCACCGGTGCCAGATTTATCGCCGAAACGCTCAAAGGATATGGCGTCACGCACATTTTTTATGTGGATGCCATTTTGCGCAAAACAATGGTGGAATTGGAAGAGTTGGGTATCCGGCGGGTTATCACCCACTCGGAAAAAGCCGCCGCTTACATGGCCGATGGTTATGCTCGTGTTTCTCACAGACCAGGAGTCTGCATGGCCCAATCCGTCGGGGCTGCCAATCTGGCTGCGGGGCTGCAAGATGCCTATCTGGGCCGCTCGCCGGTGATTGCCCTCACGGGGAAGAAGCCGCCCTTGTTTCAATACCGTAATGCTTACCAGGAAATAGCGCATGGCCTCATGTTTGCCCCGGTCACCAAATACAACGTCGATGTTGTCAGCCTGGCCCAACTGCCATATCTATTGCGTCAGGCCTTTCGTGAGGCGACATCGAATATACCGCGACCGGTTCATCTGGATTTACCGGGTCACAATGGGCGGATTTTGGAGGCGGCTGAAGAAGCGTTGCCGGTCATTATTGAAGAGGCGTTTACCCACTACCCACCGTTCCGGCCCGAACCGGAGGATACCGCCATAGAACAAGCGGCTCAGGCAATTGTCACTGCTAAACGTCCCGTAATTGTGGCCGGAGGCGGTGTGCGACTTTCTTCAGCTGCAGCGGAGGTTGTAGCCCTGGCTGAAAAATTATCTATCCCGGTGGCAACCTCGGTCAATGGGAAGGGTACAATTCTGGATGACCATCCGCTTAGTGTGGGGGTGGTGGGGTCATATTCGGTACGATGCGCTAACCAGGTAGTGTCAGAGGCGGATTTAGTGATCTATATTGGCAGCAACACCGGCGACCAGGTCACCCATAGCTGGCAGGTTCCCCCGATAGGAACTCCGGTGGTGCAGATTGATATCGACTCGGCTGAGATTGGACGAAGTTACGCCAACACCATTGGCATCGTAGGAGATGCAAAAATAGCCATAGCCAAACTCACCGCCGCATTTGATAGCGAACACTCTAACGAATCATGGCTACAGCGCGTCCAGAGTCTGATCAAGGCATGGCGCGACGACGTTGAACCTCTGCGCCAATCGGATGCTGTTCCTATCCGTCCCGAACGGCTCTGTAAAGAGGTGAGTGATACCCTGCCGGAGAACGCCGTTCTGGTGGCCGACACCGGCTATTCTGCCATTTGGACAGCCACGATGATCCACTTGAAACATCCAGGACAAACGTATTTAAGAGCGGCTGGTTCGCTAGGTTGGGCCTTTCCAGCGGCGCTGGGCGTAAAATGTGCCGTGCCTGACCGACCGGTTATCTGCTTTACCGGCGATGGCGGATTCTGGTATCATTTGAGCGAACTGGAAACAGCCTGCCGTCACAATATTAACACCATAACTATCATCAACAACAATGGGGGGTTGGCACAGGGGATACCGGATATTCGCAACAATGTTTACGGTGATAGACCCGGCAACCCCGAAGAGCTTTATCGCTTCGAACCTGTCAGTTTTGCCCGGATTGCTCAAGAGATAGGCTGCTTTGGCCTTCGTGTGGAGCAGCCGGATGAGATTAGCGGGGCGATTCAACAAGCCCTGGCAGCCGGAATGCCCGCCGTCGTCGAGGTTATAAGCGGGTTGGACTACCACGCTCAAAGTCCCTGGGCACCGGAAAAGCCTTAACTATAACAAAAGTCAGACATCAATAAAGAGGTGTTGTTTTTTTGTGTCTTTTGCAAACTTCGGTAAAATGGGACTAATCATTTGCTAAAGGGAGAACTGTTCAATGGCATTACCAAAGTCCGAGTTTATCTGGTTTGATGGTGAATTTGTGCCCTGGGACGAGGCCAAAATTCACGTTTTATCCCACGTATTACACTATGGCACCAGCGTTTTTGAAGGGATTCGGGCTTACCAAACCCCATCTGGCCCGGCCATTTTGGGTCTGGCGCCCCACGTTAAGCGGTTGTATAACAGTTGCAAAATTATCAACATGCCGATTCCCTTTAGCCCAGAAGAAATCAGCCAGGCCATTATTGGTACCGTGGCCCGTAACAAGCATAATGCCTGCTACATTCGCCCCCTCATTTTCCGAGGTTATGAAACCTTGGGAGTTGATCCCCGGGCCTGTCCTGTACAAGCGATCATCGCTACATGGGAATGGGGTGCTTACCTGGGTGCTGAGGCCATTGAAAAGGGCGTGGATGTGGCGGTCAGTAGTTGGCGGCGTATGGCTCCCGACACCCATCCCTCAATGGCTAAAGCTGGTGGTAACTACATCAATTCTCAAATGGTGGTAATGGAAGCCAAACGTAACAACTACATGGAAGGCATTGTCCTGGACGTTCAAGGCTATGTCAGCGAAGGCAGCGGCGAAAATATCTTTGTCGTTCTCGACGGCAAAATTTACACTCCACCTATGGGAAATTCCATCTTAACCGGCATTACACGCAGCTTTGCGATTACCCTGGCCGAAGAAAAGGGCTATCTGGTCATTGAACAACAAATTCCCCGCGAGATGCTCTACATCGCCGATGAAATCTTCTTTAGCGGGACTGCTGTTGAGATCACCCCCATCAGAAGCGTTGATGGCAAGGAGATTGGCAGCGGTTCGCGAGGACCTGTCACCGAAGATATCCAACAAGAGTTTTTCTCTCTTGTTACCGGCGAGATGCCAGACAGACATGGCTGGCTGACCCCGGTTAAGCAAGGCTAATATCTTTGTCAACAATGACGGGCTTGCTCATCGTTGCCATCTCCTATTTGTTAATATTTAGCCTATCCGAAGGGCTATACCAGTATCGTACACCGGCCTATATTACTCGAAAAATCACTCACATTGGAGGGGGTATTATTTCGGCTGGCCTGCCATTATTTGTTACCTTGCCGGTTGCTCTCGCCTTGGGCGTTTTTTTTTAATCAGCCTGCTCTGGACCAGGAAAGCAGGGCTGCTTGGCAGCATCCATCAAGCCAACCGACAAAGCGTTGGAGCCATACTATTTCCTCTGAGCTTGCTGCTTTGTGCTGTGCTTTACTGGCCTATCAATCCGCTCATTTACCAGGGCGCCGCTCTAATTCTAGCTCTGTCCGATGGCCTGGCAGGTCTCATTGGACAACAATTTGGACGCTGGTCATATTATATTACCGGCCATAAAACTGCCGAGGGTAGTTTTGTGTTCTTCAGTGCCACATTCCTCATTCTATCAGGACTACGTTTCTATAACCAAAACCCATTTGGGTTATCTGCTCTCGTTAGCATAACTGTAACCACCCTACTTCTGACCCTGGTGGAGGGGTCTTTGAGCAAAGGGTGGGATAACCTGCCCATTTCCTTACTTGGTGGATTGGCTATTCTACTTTTGATATAAATACCCTAAGGTTCTTGATGCGTTTCAAGGAGATTTCATTCAAGGTAACAAGTTGCAGGTGGCAGGTAGCAATTCTTTAAACTTGCGACTTGCAAACCTGCCCCTTACAACCAGTTGGCTTGAACTTCTTGAAATCCAAATTGAGTCTTTTCAATATCATCCTAACCTAACTTTTGATAGGTGACAGCCTGCCCCATCGGCGTTTATAATAGTTATCAATTCGTGGAATCGAGGAGGATTAATGAATACCCTGATTAACAGATTAAAGCTCAAGTGGTTTATTACCCGGCGCACAATGGGTTATACCCACGATTACGTGGAGCATCTCTATCAAATCTACCTGAACCATAGCAAAATCATTCACTTTCGAGACGGATATCCGGTCTATTCCCTCTCGACCCCGGCCCTGTTCAGCAAACCAGCGGCTCATTTTCTGGCTCGCAGCCTCTATCGAACCATTCAGAACAAAAATATCCCCAACCTGTTGAGCTTTGCCGTCAATGATGTCTGTGATGCCGCCTGCGAACATTGCAGCTTTTTTGCCGGAGTGGATGACGATTCAAGGACAGTATTGAGCCTGAGCCAGTGCCAGCGTCTTATCAGAGAGGCCCAATCGTTGGGCGTTTCGGTGATAAATTTTGTCGGTGGTGAGCCGTTGTTACGAGAAGATTTACCAGAAATCATCGGTAGTGTGAATAAAGACCAATCCACCACCGTCCTCTTTACCAACGGCTCCCGGCTTTACGAGCAGGTTGACAAGCTCAAAAAATCCGGCTTGGACAGCGTTTACGTCAGTCTCGACGCCGCCGAGGCCGAGATGCATGATAAATTTCGGGGCAAAAAGGGGTTGTTTGAGCAGGCCATCAAAGGGATTGGCCGGGCCAAGTCGCTGGGCTTGTCGGTGGGTATCTCCTGTTCTATCACCCCGGAAGCCTTCCGTTCCGGTGAATTGGACCGCCTTGTTGAGTTGGGCAAGCAGATCGGCATCCACGAGGTGCTGGTGTTCGATACCATGCCCACGGGTCGGTACAAACACCGCACCGATTTGGTGGGTAGCACTGAATGGGTTGATGATATGATCGACAGCATGACGCCCTATAACCAGGACCCCAGCTACCCCGGCGTGGTGGCCTACGCCTATATGACCAGCCATCGCAGCGTGGGTTGCTCTTGCGGCACGAGCTATTTTTACATCTCCCCTTATGGCGATGTCATGTCGTGCGATTTCAACCACGCCAAGTTTGGCAACATTCTGGAGGCTCCTCTTTACCGCCTTTGGGACGAGATGACCTCCCACCCTGACTTTCAGCAGGCCAAATGGGGCGGCTGCAAGATTAAGGATTCGACGTATCTGGCGAAGGAGACGGTTTCTTACGGCCCGAATGGCACGTAAGGCGTAGGGGCGTTCGGCGAACGCCCTACCGAAGGTACAGCAAGGCAATGGGAAAATACCATTCAGCCTGACAGCTAGCCAGCATTGGGAATTCGGCTCAGGAGGTTAATGATGATACATATACTGAGAACCATAGTAGGTTGGGTTGTAATTCTAATATTTTCTTGGCTATTATTTCTTATACCCATATCGTTGGAAGCAGGTTCTCAATATCAACAACCACCAGGGTTTGGAGATGTGGTAGTGTTTGCGTTTTTCGCAGCCGCGACGCTCCTATTCTTCTCCATTGTATGCACTGCTGGACTTAGTTTAATCATCTGGATTCCTCTTGGTTACGGCGTGGGTTGGCTTGTTTTTAAGATCAGTTATGGCCTTGTTTGGGGCATTCTTAAGATCACCGGATTGGACAGGAAATTAAAGATAAAGCCAGCGAAACGTGTTCAACAGCCGAAAACAAAAACACAAAGTGTAGTTTCATTGACAAGAGAGGAACGAGCCTTGCTCAACTACATCAAGAAAGCCAAAGCCAAAGGACTGAACGACGCCCGAATAGTCCAAAATCTAACCAACAACGGCTGGCCCACCGACAGTATCGCCGCCGCATTTCAGATGGTGGGGAATGTGACGTAGCAGCCGCAAACTCTCATGATTGGTGTTTTGAAGTAGGTGTGAGGGGTGAATGATGAAATATATAATAAGAACTGTAGTTGGTTGGGGTGTGACTTTATTGATTCTTGCACTAATGCTAGCGAATTGGTACGTGGGGCCAGGATTTGATAATTTTCTTTGGAATACTTGGGACCTGATAGTTTTCTCCATCGAATGTACATTCGGTATTAGCCTGATTATCTGGCTTCCCCTCTGGTATGGAGTGGGCTGAGTTACATTTGAGGTTGTTAGATGGATACGCAAGATGCTCAGAATAAAACCAGCAGGAGAGGCCCAACTATCAGAACCACAAACCAAACACTCGCCGACCTGGGGGCAAAAAATCGTGCTCAACTATATCAAGAAAGCCAGGGCAAGAGGACTGGATGATGAGCAGATATCCCAAAACCTAACCAACAATGGCTGGACAGCAGGTGAGGTCAACCGGGCCTTTGCTGCCCTCAAGTAGAAAATGTAAATTTTGCCCTCACCCCCGTCGCTAACGCGACTCCCCCTTTCCCAGTGGGAGAGGGGGTTAGGGGGAGAGGGGTATTCACAAGGAGATTTTCTCATGTTTGCTAATATTATTCAATCTATAATAGCTTTCACCACATCACAGCCGCTTGCCCCGGCGGCGCCGCCGTGCGCCAAGCTGGCGATTGTTGAGGCCGTTCCCAAGTTAAGCCAGCTATGCGCCTTCGATAAGACGGCCACAGGCGGCATTATCGCCTTTGAGATATTCATCATCATCGGCTGGATTGCCTCGTTCTTTGTGCTGGCCCGTTTCAAAGACAAAATTTGGCAGCGATACGCCATCATGGCGATTGGGGTCTTCGTCTTTGAGTTCTTCACCGCGCCGATGTGGAACAATTACAAGTTGGGGCCGTGGGCCTACGTTTACCAGGATGTAAGCTGGATTCTGACCATCGGCTGGAGCGCCCTGATTTTATCGACGGTTATTTTGGTCGATCACTTTTTTGCCAAACTGCGCCAGTGGCAGCGATTTGGTCTCTATCTGGGAATATTAACGGTCCTTGTTTTCATCTTCGAGGCCATTGTCATCGGCCTGGGCATCAGGAGCTACGCTCCCGAAGTAAATGAGATACTGGTGGGAATTTATATCGCCAACGTACCCATCGAGGGCTTCTACTATATCCCCGTCTTTACGGCCCTGGTCATCAGTTTCTACAAATATTGGAGCCTGGTGCTTGACGATGAACTGGTCGTTCCGGCCAAAAAGAAAAGATGGCTGGCCAGCCTGGGCATCTCGATATTGGGCGTCTTTCTCTTTGAATTGATGATTGAGCCAATGGTCATCAATTCTCAACTGCCTGTTTGGTCTTACATCTATCGGGATGTCAGCTTTTTGATGACCGGCCTGTGGGTGGTCATTATTTGGCTGAGTATTTACCTGGTTGACAGATGGCTCATTCATCTCGATTTAGTGTGGCGATTTCTCATTTATCTTGGTGTCATTGGTATCTTGGTGTTACCCATTGAATCGT
>Ga0210124_1001057_pt1 | contig 12517 bp, 14 predicted proteins | sample Muzzi_PWC_D2_FD_185554 | JGI IMG/M metagenome (GOLD analysis project Ga0210124, IMG submission 185554) | Wetland microbial communities from San Francisco Bay, California, USA, that impact long-term carbon sequestration - Muzzi_PWC_D2 (SPAdes) | ecosystem: Environmental > Aquatic > Marine >... | reverse complement strand
CGGGGCGCGGGAGTCTCCGGCGGTGGAGGTTGGGCGGACACATGATCAAGGCATATAAGAACGAGGCGACGGCCCGTCGACCGCTGCGCCGGCTCGCCCTGGCCCTGGCGGTCCCCCTGCTGCTCGGGGCCTGCTCCGCCGTGAACGGCTGGATGTCCCAGGACGAGGCCCCCAGCAAGATGTCCGGCGACGCCCAGGCGGAGGCCTCCGCGGCCGAATTTCCGAACTTGGCGAGCGTCCCGGACAGCGCCCCCAGCGCGACCAGCGCCGAGACCCAGAAGGCCCTCAAGAAGTCCCTGGAGGCCGACCGGGCGAACGCGGAATACAGCGGCTCGCAGACCGCCGGCGGCACGGCGTCGGACGCGGCGATGAACGTGAACACCGCCCTGGCGCAGGCGGAGGCCGAGCAGGCCGCCGGCGTGGCGCCCGAGGCGACGGCCGCGCCCGCGTCTGATATGCCGGCAAGCTCCGCGCCGGCGACGGCCGCGGCGGATTCGATGACCCAGACCGCCGCCACGCCGCAGTTCGATCCGATCGCAAGCGCGCTGCCGGGGACCGCGGCGGTGGACAGCGAACTGGCCGGGATCATCTATTTCGCCCACGGCTCGGCCGCCCTCGACGCGAACGATCGCCGGGTCCTGCGGGGCATCGTGGCGCTGAACCGGGAGCGCGGCGGCAGCATTCTCGTGGTCGGCCACGCCAGCGCGTTCACGGGGACCATCAATGCGCTGGAGCACCGCCTGGCGAATTTCGAGATCTCCCTGAAGCGCGCCAACACGGTGATGGCGGAACTGGTCGCTCTGGGCCTGCCGCGCGACCGCGTCCGGGTCGAGGCGCGCGGCGACTCGCAGCCGATCTACCACGAATTCATGCCGACCGGCGAAGCGGGCAACCGGCGGGCCGAAATCTTCCTCGAGCACTGAGACCACGATCATGCGGGCCACGAGACGGGACCGGTGGGCGCTCCGGGCATGACCGCCGCACTGCGAGTTGGAGTCGCGGGACTCGGCACGGTCGGCGGCGGAGTCCTGCAGCTGCTGTCGGCGCATGGCGAGCTGATCGCGTCGCGCTGCGGCCGGCCGGTGGCCATCACCGCCGTGTCGGCACGCGACCGGCACAAGCCGCGGCCGACCGACGTCACGGGGCTGCGCTGGTACGACGACGCCGTCGCGCTGGCGGGCGATCCCGAGATCGACGTGGTCATCGAGCTGATCGGCGGCGCCGACGGCGTGGCCAAGGCGGTGGTCGAGCGGGCCATCGCGGCCGGGCATCACGTCATCACCGCGAACAAGGCGCTGCTGGCGCACCACGGGACCGCGCTCGCGCGGGCCGCCGAGGCGGCCGGCGTGGCGCTGGGCTACGAGGCGGCGGTCGCCGGCGGCATCCCAGTGATCAAGACGTTGCGCGAGGGCCTGGCCGGCAACGAGATCTCGCGCATCTACGGCATTCTCAACGGCACCTGCAACTACATCCTCAGCACCATGCGCGACAGCGGCCGGGAATTCGGCGAGGTCCTGGCGGAGGCGCAGACGCTGGGCTATGCGGAGGCCGATCCCGGCTTCGACGTCGACGGCATCGATACCGCGCACAAGCTGGCGATCCTCTCGGCGCTGACCTTCGGCTGCGAGGTCGACTTCGCCGGCGTCCACGTCGAGGGCATCCGCGAGATCAGCGCGCTCGACATCGCCTATGCCGAGGAACTGGGATTCCGGATCAAGTTGCTGGGCATCGCCTCGCGCGTCACCGGCGGCGTCGAGCAGCGCGTCTATCCCTGCATGGTGCCGCGGGAGGCGCCCATCGCGGCGGTCGAGGGCGTGTTCAACGCGGTGGTCGCCGAGGGCGATTTCGTCGGCACGATCATGACCGAGGGACGCGGCGCCGGGGCCGGCCCGACCGCCTCGGCCGTGGCCGCCGATCTGATCGACATCGCGCGCGGCATCATCCTGCCGACCTTCGCGGTTCCGGCGGACCGCCTGGCGCGCACGCCGAGCCTGCCGATCGAGCGCCACGTCGGAAGCCAGTACGTCCGCCTCATGGTGGTCGACCGCCCCGGCGTCATCGCCGACGTGGCGGCGGCCCTGCGCGACCAGCAGATCTCCGTCGAGGCCATGCTGCAGCGCGGCCGGGCGCCCGGCGAGACGGTACCCGTTGTGATCACGACGCACGAGACCGAAGGCGCCGCCATGGACCGCGCCCTGCGGCGGATCGCGGCGCTGGAAGCGGTCGTCGAGCCGCCGCGGCGAATCCGCATCGAGGCGCTATAATCCGGGGGCGTCGGACGCGGTCTCCGGCGCCTGACGGGAAATCGCGGGGGAACGGGCGGCGCGGCGATCGCGCGGCCCGGGTTCGGGAAGGAAACGGAAGACCATGGCCAAGGACGTCCCGAAGAATTGGACGGTCGAGCGCAACCTCGCGCTGGAATCCGTCCGGGTCACCGAGGCGGCGGCGCTGTCGGCCTCGCGCCTGATGGGGCGGGGCGACGAGAAGGCGGCCGATCAGGCGGCCGTGAACGCCATGCGGACCGCGCTCAACGGGCTGGCCATTGCCGGCACGGTGGTGATCGGCGAGGGCGAGCGCGACGAGGCGCCGATGCTCTATATCGGCGAGACGGTCGGCAGCGGCGGCCCCAAGATCGACATCGCGCTCGACCCGCTCGAGGGCACGACCATCACCGCCAAGGGCGGCCACAACGCGCTGGCCGTGATCGCCATGGCGGAGGAAGGCGGGTTCCTCAACGCGCCCGACACCTACATGAGCAAGATCGCGGTCGGCGGCGGCCTGCCCGACGAGGTCGTCGACCTCGACGAGGAGCCCGGCCGCAATCTCGAGAACCTGGCCAAGGCCAAGAAGGTCGACATTTCGGATCTCGTGGTCTGCATCCTCGACCGGCCGCGCCACAGCGAGCTGATCGGCAAGGTGCGCGAGGCCGGCGCCCGCATCATGCTGATCGGCGACGGCGACGTTTCGGGCGTCATCGCGACGAGCCGCCCGGTCAGCGGCGTCGACATCTACATGGGCATCGGCGGTGCACCGGAAGGCGTCCTGGCCGCCGCGGCGCTGCGCTGCATCGGCGGCCAGTTTCAGGGCCGGCTGGTGTTCCGCAACGACGACGAGCGCGGCCGCGCCCGGCGCCTCGGCATCGAAGACTTCGATCGCAAGTACTCGCTGCACGAGCTGGCCGGCGGCGACGTCATGTTCGCCGCGACCGGCGTGACCGACGGCAGCATGCTGCGCGGCGTGCGGCGCTTCCACGGTGGCGCCACGACGCACTCGATCATGATGCGCTCGAAATCGGGGACGGTGCGGATGATCGAGGCCGAACACAACTTCACGCGCAAGACCTGGGCCGATGCCTTCAAGGACTAGGGGGCAAGGACTAGGGGCAAGGATTAGGGGCAAGGATTAGGGGCGCGTCGGGCCCCCGCACGGGCCCCTGCGACAGCGAAGCGGAACGGCGGAGCCGGATGACGGCAAGCGCGACTCAGACGATCGACCGGGACACGCCGCCGCGCGCCTGCGTGCTCGGGGTCGAGCGCTCCCTCGGCGGGCGGCGCTGGGAGGAGCGGCCGGCCGATCTGCGCTGCACCGCGGCCTTGACCCAGGCGCTCGGCGTGCCCGAACTGGTCGCCCGGGTGCTCGCGGCGCGCGGCGTCACTCCGGACGATGCCGGGCGCTTTCTCGAGCCGCGCCTGCGCGACCACCTGCCCGACCCCTCGCGCCTCAAGGACATGGACGCCGCGGTCGCGCGTCTGCAGCGGGCCGTCGAGGCGGGCGAGAGCATCGCGATCTTCGGCGACTACGACGTCGACGGGGCGACCTCGGGCGCGCTGCTCGGGCGCTTCCTGCGCCACCTCGGGGCCGCGCCGCGCTTCTACGTGCCGGACCGGATCGCCGAGGGCTATGGGCCCAACGCCGCGGCGCTCGAGCGCCTGCGGCGCGACGGCGTGGCCGTCGTCGTCACGGTGGACTGCGGCGTGACCGCGTTCGAGCCGCTCGCCGCGGCGGCCGCGACGGGGCTCGACGTCATCGTGCTCGACCATCACGCCGCCGAGCCGCGGCTGCCCGAGGCGGTCGCCGTGGTCAATCCGAACCGGATCGACGAGCCGCGCGGCGCGGCCGACCCGGAGCGGCTCTCCGCGCTGGCCGCGGTCGGCGTCGCCTTCCTGCTGGTCGTCGCGCTCAACCGGGCGCTGCGCGAGGCCGGCTGGTACCGGCGCAGCGGGCGCGACGAGCCCGACCTGCGCGGCTGGCTCGACCTCGTCGCGCTCGGCACGGTGTGCGACGTGGTGCCCCTGGTCGGGCTCAACCGCGCCCTGGTGACGCAGGGGCTCAAGGTCATGGCGCGGCGCGGCAACCCGGGACTGGCGGCGCTCGCCGACGTGGCCCGCATGGACGGCCCGCCCGCCGCCTATCACGCCGGGTTCGTGCTGGGGCCGCGCGTCAACGCCGGCGGGCGGGTCGGGGCGTCCGACCTCGGCACCCGGCTGCTGGCGACCGACAACGCGGCCGAGGCGGCCGAGATCGCCGGCCGCCTCGACGCCCTCAACGCGGAGCGCCAGCGCGTCGAGGCCGCGGTGCTGGAGGCCGCGGTCGCGCAGGTCGAGGCCGCCGACGACACGGCGGAGGGGGTTGTCTTCGCCGCCGCTGCGGGCTGGCACCCGGGCGTCATCGGCATCGTCGCCGGGCGGCTCAAGGAGCGCTTCCATCGGCCGGCCGTGGTGGTCGCGCTCGACGCCGACGGCGGCACGGGCAAGGGCTCCGGACGCTCGGTGCCCGGGGTCGACCTCGGCGCCGCGGTGCTGGCGGCGCGCCAGGCCGGCTTGCTGATCGACGGCGGCGGCCATCCCATGGCGGCCGGCCTGACCGTGGCGGCCGAGCGGCTGCCGCAGCTGCGGGACTTCCTCGCGGAGCGTCTGGGCGGGGCCATGGCGGCGATCGGCTACCGGCCGAGCCTCGGCCTCGACGGCCTGGTGCAGCCCGGCGGCGCGACCGTGGCGCTGCTCCATGCCCTGCAGGCCGTGGGCCCCTTCGGCGCGGGCAACGCCCAGCCGCGGTTCGCCATGCCGGCGGTGCGCGTCGTCAAGGCCGACGTGGTCGGCCGCAACCACGTGCGCTGCATCCTCGGCGGGGCGGACGGCGGGCGGCTCAAGGGGATCGCCTTCCGCGCCCTGGAGAGCGCCCTGGGGACGGCCCTGCTGCGCCGCGGCGGGCCGCCGCTGCATCTCGCCGGACGGCTCGATCTCGACAGCTGGAACGGCCGCGAATCGGTGCAGATGATCATCGAGGACGCGGCGCCGGCGTGACGCTACAATCGGTCCATGAACCGGTTCTTCCCGTGCCGCGGCCGGGCTTTGCGTGCCGCGGCGCTCCTGTCCCTTTGCTCTTTCTTCATGGCGCTGTCCGGCCCGCGGCCGGCCGCCGCCCAGCAGGTGCCGGTCAGCCTGGAGCTGGTGCTGGCGGTCGACGCCTCGTCGAGCGTGTCGGGCGAGGAGTTCAATCTGCAGATGGAGGGCCTGGCGCGGGCCTTTCGCGACCCCTCGGTCGGTCGCGCGATCGAGGGGACCGGAAGCCAGGGGATCGCCGTCGCCCTGGTCCAGTGGTCGGACAACCGCAAGCAGATCGTGGCGGTCGACTGGCGGCAGATCCGCAGCGCGGCCGAGGCGCAGGCCTTCGCCGCCGAAATCGAGGGGGCGCCGCGCTATCTGGTGGGCGGCGGCACGGCGATCGGCGGGGCGCTGGAGTTCTCCATCCGCCAGCTCGAGATCAACGGGTTCCGCGGCCAGCGCGAGGTGATCGACGTGTCCGGCGACGGCCGGACCAACCAGGGGCCGCAGCCGGCCGCGCTGCGCGACCTGGCGGTGTCGCGCGGGATCACCATCAACGGGCTGGCCATCCTGAACGAGGACCCGGTGATCGACGGCTACTACGCCCGCAACGTGATCGGCGGGCCGGGCGCCTTCGTCATGACGGCCAACGACTATGCGGCCTATGGCCGCGCCATCCTGTCCAAGCTGGTGCGCGAGATCGAGGCCGTGCCGATCGCCGGGCAGCCGGCACCCGGCGTTCCGACGCTGGCCGCGGCCGGCGCGCCGGAACCGCCCGGCGAGTGACCGGAGACGGCTGCCGCATAACCGGAGACGGCCGTCGCATGACCGGGGATGGCCGGCGGCGCCGCGCAGGGGCTTCGGCTTCACCGAATCTTTACGCGTCAAGTGTATGAAATGACGCGAATTTTAGAGGCCTTATCGATGATCGTTCTGATTGCCCTTGCCCTGCTGATCGGCTCCGCCGCGGCCCTCGCCATCTGGAACCAGCGGCGCGGGCCGGAAATCGAACCGCGCGAGCGGGTCGAACCCCACCTGTAGACCTGTCGCACCGCCCTTTGCCGCCGCGCGCCGGCGCGGCGCTCGCCGCCGCGGGGACCGGTCCCGCGGAGACCGGCGCCCGCCGGGCGGCGTCCCGTGGAGAGATTCCGGCCGACGGCACGCGCTGCCCGGCCGCTTGCTCCCGAACGCCTGCCGCCGGTCGGGCTTGAAAAGCGGTCGGGGAACCGCTATCCCCTTCGCGCGCCGGCGCGCTCCCGGACGACTCGCGCGACCCCATCGTCTAGAGGCCTAGGACTCCGCTCTTTCAAGGCGGCAACACGGGTTCGAATCCCGTTGGGGTCACCAAGCATATCAATGGCTTGGCCATTAACGCCCTGTTCTTCGGGAAAATTTAGGTAATATCCGTCGTTGGGATTGGCGGCTTCTCGGCGCGTCGTTTCCGACGTTTCGGCCCGAGCTTTCCGCCCTGCAAGATCCGCGTTGCTCCCGCGACATCGTTGGACTGGTCGTCCGTCGATTTCCCCGTGCCGACGTGCACGCGAAAAGCGGGACCGCTAGGTGCACCACCACCCAACAGCCCCCTCACCAGCAACCGACCCGCGGCGGGGGGCCGGCCGATGGCTGTGCGCCAGTATAGCGATCTGACCGCATTCTCCCGAGCGGGTTCCAAACGGGAGTAACCGAAGATGCAGAACCTATTCCGACGTTCAATTCTGCTCGGGACCACCGCCGGTCTAGCGACGGCCGGGACCACCTTCCCGCTGGCCCTTCAAGGCCGGAGCCGTCAGGGAAGCCCTGGCAGGGCCTGCCGAGGCGGATCCCGCCATCATGGCTGTCCGGGCTTGGGAGACTGCCAGGGTAGCCTATCTGGCCTGGCACGAACGCTATGATGCGGCGGAGCAGGCTGCCGAGGCCCTGTTCGGCCCTACGCCCTACAACGATATCCATTGGGCGGATAGGACAAAGGAACAGGACCGGCGGCATCGTGCCGTCAACCGCAAGAAGCACCGCTACATGGAGGCCGTCCTGGGCGGCGATATCGATGACTTGGGCGAAGCAGTCTGCGACCCCCTGACGGATGCCTGTCATGTCGTCCTGCAAACCCGCCCCGCTACCTTCGAAGGGCTGCGCCAGAAGGTGAGGGTGCTTTATCACGACGAGATGGGGTCGAGCCTCGAAGTCCTGCCGAGTGCCAAGGATTTGTGGCAGGAACAGGGGTACGATACCGAAGTCGTGCTGGCCTTTCTCCACGAGGACTTGCAGGCGTTGGCCGGGAGGTCGGCATGACGGACCTCGTGAGGATGATTCTCGATATGGAGAACCTAGTCCGCGACATGGAACAAGGCAGCAAAGCCGTCGAACTTACGGTGCTTGAGACGGTGGGAAACGACCCCGTAGCGGTCTTCACCGTCACCGCGCTACACCGTCGGGCCGAGGAATTGGTCGAAGCATGGCAAGATCTGCACCGGGCGGCTTATGGCAGCGAAGACCCTGCCGAGGGAGGGCCGCAGCCATGAGCGCCGAGTTGATCGCCTCTGACGTGGACGATTTGAACGTCCAGATCGAAGCGTTAGATGCGGCCTATGGCGTCCTGCTCAATCTGCTAGAGGGCGTCAAGGTAGCCGACGATGAGATGTTGCTGGCTGCCTTTATCCTGGTCAGGGACACGCACAAGAACCTGCGAGAGATACAGCAGGCCTTGAAAGCCCGCATTGAGGCCAGCAAGGCCGCCTGACATAGACCGCGCGGCCCTGGCAGGTAGCCGGGGCCGCATATTTCTGAAGGCCATAACGATGGATAGAGCGGAACGATCAGCGGTAGAAGCGATTCGTACCCAGGCCGAAATCTTGGATCTACACGGTGAAGATGCGTCCGATGCCTTGAATGAGTTAATCAGGACGCGCTTCGCGTCGCCGGGGGATAATCCAGATGAAGTTGCTGCCCGCGTGAGGAAAATGACTGATGCAGAGATCCTTTCCCATCTTGTCCGGATCAGAAATCATCGCCAATAACCGCTCCCATGAACCCTGTGCAACGCTATTGTTAGCGGGGCTGGCGCGCTTAGAAGGGCGAGCGATGATCATGTATGGTTCCACGAGCGAAGCAGCCGTGCGAAAACGAGCGGCGAGACTCAGTTATCGAGTCGTCAAAAGCCGGGACCATCCTCACCCGGATAACCAGGGCCTCTATATGCTGGTCAGGAACGAGTCGGGAATGTGCGTTTTAGGCGGGCGCTTCGACGCAACCCTAGAGGACATCAATGAGTATCTGGCCAATGAGGAATCTCCTCAAGCCAGCTAGTACCTTGGCGGGCCAACGTACCAGTAGTGTTCCACTCATTCATCGTAATTCGATCAATCCTGCACTGCTCCGGGCAATTCGAGGCCGAGTTCCTCGCAAACGCGGCGCACGTCGCGGGGATCGAGATCCTGACGCGAGCCGACGAGTGGCAGTTCCGCAGTTCGTCCTTCGCGGTGGATCGTCACAGTTCCATGACCCTCTCCGCGCTTTTCACTCTGGGTATCGAAGCGGCAGCCACGTTCGGCCAGCCACTTCCGGAATATTGCAATTTCCATCGAACCTTTGCGATCTTTGCCTTGACGAGGCAATCAAGCCAGCACTCCCCAAATGGCCGCTGGCTCTCACCGTCAGAGTAGTCATTCAAAGCGTCCACGGCAATTCTGAAGACGATGCGGTGGATAGAGCGTTCCGCTTCCCGCCTAAACGGGCGCCATTGGCCGTTCCACGGTGCCGATGGCTGTTTTCTCCATCATCAAGGTTCAGGTCCCCCCTTGGTTCTCCTCGTGGCGATGCTCACTTTGGTCAAGCTGACACGGGCGGCGCAGACAGCCAAAAGGGAAATCTCCAAATTTGGGAGTTAACAGTCCCGGGGCTGGCCGACCCGACACAGGGCCGCAGGCCCCCGCTGGAAACGGCGGGGGCTTTTTCCTGATTGCCGACGCTCGAATGTCCGGTTTCGGGGATAAAGCGGACGTCTGGTATCAGCCGCTAGGATGTCCGGTAACAGCCAATAGGTTTCCCGATAACGACTAATCAAGGCAGAAAAAGGATTTGCTGACTATGCTCCAGCCATCGGCAGTTTTTTGGAGCATCAGGTAATCGGTATATCGCCTCTTCTGATAGCGTACTTCGACCTTCGCTACTGCAATGGATTCTGTGCGGTCAACAGACACTAGCCGCATGTCGAAAGGCTCACCTTCAGCCTTTGGCACAGGCTCGTTTCCGATTTGATCGAGGAAGCCGGAAACAGGGAACTCGTGGTAACCATTCCGGTTCTTCCCGAAAAGCCAACATAGCGGATTAAAGATCCGCCGAAGTCGCTCGACATCACCCTCATACATACCGAGGAAGTAATCTTGTACAAGTGCCTTAATAAGAGCGGCATCGGAGTCGGTGCGATCACCCATTATTGTCCTCCTCTGGTAATGAAGAACACATTACCGATCTTCTGAAGGGAGGCAACCATCTGAAGACCCCAAATCCGACGTCGGTCATAAGTGGTCGTGGACCAACAACGCATTCAATGTCCGCTTTGGATCATTCCCGGACGTCCGCAGGAAGTGCCCTCCAGGTCCGGATTCGGGGGTAAAGCGGACCTGCTGATCTGTCCTTCCGCTTTCCTCTATAGCAGACGCCCCAATCGCCCTCGAACCGGATCCCTGCGGTTTCGAAGTATCTCCGCAACAGCTTCCCGGTGCCGGCGAGCGTCTCTCTCGCGTTCTCAAATCTGCTGATTTCTGGCACGCTCACGCCCGACCGCTCGGCCAAATCGGCCTGCGACCATCCCAACACGATCCTCGCCGCGCGGCATTGGCCGGGTGTCATGGCAGGAATATTTTATCATGGCAGGTTAGCCGGAGGGGGGCTCTATTATTCAGGCTGCACACACCGTTGGCGGCCACCCATTTTAGGTTGCTGGCAAGGGCTCGCTTGGCCGCGCGGATCTACTGCCCCAAGCCTGGCGGAGACTGTGCAAGGCCGGACGGAAGCTGCGAGCGCTGCGCCAAGCCGGGCGGTATCGCGTGACCCTGCCGGAGGTCACGGCAGCCGAAGCGCTGTGGCGGTCAATCCGGTGCCGCAGTGAGAGACGAGCGTCCCATGGCCAGGGTCGCGTATAGCAGCCTATTGTTCGACTCGCCTTCTACAGAGCAAGGGACGTGAGGGACTTTCGCGCGCGGCGCTCAATTCGAATGCTTTAGCTTGAAGACCGCTCTTTCCTGGACGGCGGATTTGGGCCACCGCCGCCAGCCAGCCAGTTCGGCTTCGTCGTCGCTGCAGAACAACCTCTCGCCGCGCGATTGATCGATCTCGATCGCTTCATATTCTGGATCGGATGTCACTAGGTAGACCTTGTCGCCCTTGTCACCAATTATTCCCTTGATGTCACAGACTTGGCTCGTATCGCCGCTCCGGGCCTGCATTCGGCGTCCATCCCGCCATTCTGCTGGCGAAATGAAGTCGCCGCGCCAGATTCCTAATTTGGCCTGTTTGGCATCCTGCTCCGCCTTGCGATACACGGCGAGTGCATTGGGTCGCGCGACAGCATAACCGCGCCGCAGCATGGCCTCTGCCAAATCGAGCAACTCGACCGAGCAAATCTGACCCGTGTCGTCGGAGTCCAATGGTGTCGGGCGACCGTGCACTGTGCCATTGCCCACCAACTTCTTCAACATGAGCGCCGCCTCGTAGCCGCAGCGGTATCGGCTGCTGCCATTCAGGCAAAATTGGCCCAGTTCAGGTGCGTCGATGCCATAGAGTCGCACGGTTTGTCCGCTTAGCTCGAGCGTATCACCGTCCACGACAGTCGCACGTGAAGACGCGTTCTCCGCTGCGACGGCACTGCCGGCAGCGCATGCCCCTATGATCAGGGCGGCGATAATGACCCGACGCAAAGATCCCCTCCAAGGCAATTCTCAGAGGTGGAGCAAATGAACGCCGATTGTGGCGAATTTCGGGATGCCTTTTGGTCGGCAGCTAAGGCCGTATGTCGAAGGCAAAGGCATTCGGGCACGAATTCGGGCTGCGACCGGGCAGCCGATCAATCCCCGAGCAAGGCCTTCGGGCGCTCTCCGAGGATCTCCGAGGATCGGTCGGCTTCCTATTGGCTCACGCCGTGCGCTGCCGCGATACCGAGCGATCACGGTCATCGGCCGGAGCCGCGCCTCATCGGCCGCCACGCCGCGGCGCGAACGGGCGGGCCGCGCGTGCGGCGCCACTCACCGCGGTGGCCAGGCACTATCGTCGAGGAGGACCGGGGTTAGGGCGCTCCGGCCTCGGGCGCCGCGAGCCTGCACGGCATCGCGCCGCGGCCGTGGCCTTTCCGGCGGCGGACGTCGGCGCCGGCGGTCGAGACCGAGACTGCGACCGGGGACGACCTTCCGGCGGGCGGCCATCGCGGTTGCGATGGATTTCACCTGCCGGGTGTACTCGTCGGCGCCTGCGACCGCAGCGGTCAAGGCCGGGAAATCGGCGCACGGGTTCACGCTCCGCTTCGCGTAACGCCGAAGCAGGCATCTCACGAGGCCCCGGCCGAGCGCTTGGCGCGGTCCGGCGCCGGCGCGCAAGTCCCGCGCCTCAGTGCGCCCCGTATCTTGCGTCGTAGGCCGCGGCCGCCGCCTCGAAGCACTGCAGTGGCGCCCGCACCACTCCGGCGCCGATCTGGCCGCCGTCCCTGCCGGCGATGCCGATATCCATCGCCGGCATAACGCCGGTCTGCAGGACCCGGAAAACATCGATCCCGGTCGGCGTTCCGCGATACCCGAGGAAGGGAATATGGAAGTCGGTGTTTTCGCCGACCGTGATCCGGTAGAGTTCCACGTTGCGCTCCACCATGGCCTGTGCGGTGCCCCCCTGGTACTGCTGCAGGGGAAAGGCGCAGGCCTGCGCGAAGCCGCCGAGCCCGATCGTCTCGGCGATGATGCTCTCGCCGCCCATCCAGGTGATCTCGTCTTCGCCGTGCCCGTCGAAGAGCTTGGCCTGCACCTCGGCGTGCGGCCCCTTGAACCACTTGCCGTCCAGCCCGCTCACGCGTATGGCGAACCCCTGGCAGTTGAAGGCCATTGCGGTGACCATGCTGGCGCCCGCGATTCCGTGCGCGTGATCGGCGGTCGCCTTCGCCGCTGCCATCGACAGACGCAGAAAAAAGTAATGGTCTTCCGTCAGGGCCTTCA
>Ga0210124_1001054_pt1 | contig 12541 bp, 6 predicted proteins | sample Muzzi_PWC_D2_FD_185554 | JGI IMG/M metagenome (GOLD analysis project Ga0210124, IMG submission 185554) | Wetland microbial communities from San Francisco Bay, California, USA, that impact long-term carbon sequestration - Muzzi_PWC_D2 (SPAdes) | ecosystem: Environmental > Aquatic > Marine >... | reverse complement strand
CGCGCCATCCGCGGAACGCCCATGAAGACCCTGACCGTCCAGGCTCCAGCCAAGATCAACCTCTCCCTGCGGATCCACAGCCGGCGTCGCGATGGCCTGCACCGCCTGCGCACGGTGATGGCCATGGTCGACCTGTGCGACACCCTGCGCTTCGAGCCGGCGCGCACGCCGGGGCTGTTCTTCACCTGCAATGACGCCAGTCTCCCGACCGGCGTGGACAATCTGGTGGTGAAGGCGTTCGTGCGCCTGCGCGCCGCGATCGGCGACGGGGCGGGGCTGCGCATCCATCTCGAAAAACACCTCCCGGTGGCCGCCGGCCTGGGCGGGGGCAGCAGCGATGCCGCCGCCGCGCTCGCCGGCCTGCGCCACTACTTCGCCCTGCCGATCTCCGACGCGGAGCTCATCGACCACGCCCGCGCCATCGGCTCCGACGTCCCGTTCTTCCTGACCGCCCCCTTGTGCCGCGGCGAGGGGACGGGGGATACCCTCACGCCGCTCGACCCGGCAGAGCCCATCCCGCTCGTGGTGGTGTTTCCGGACATCGCCATCTCCACCCGCTGGGCGTACGAGAACTACCCGGACGAGCCCGGGTCGTCCTGTACGTACAACAAGGAGCTGCTCCACGCCCTGCATGAGCACGATCTGGCAGCGCTCGGCGCCCACCTCGACAACGACCTGGAGTCGGTGGCGATCCCGATCCACCCGCGGATCCGCGAGGTGAAGGAGCGGCTCGTGGCCCTCGGCGCCACCGGGGCATTGATGTCGGGCAGCGGCTCCGCGGTGTTCGGCGTGTTCACCGATACCCAGTCCGCCCAGCAGGCGGAGGAGGCCCTCCTGGAGGAGAAGGGTTGGGGAGCCGTGTTTCTCACCCGCACCCTCACGGCGTCTCCTCTGCGCCTGGTGGCATGACGCCACCACTGCCCGCTGTTTAATTTACTGCCTATCCCCCAGCTCAGCTTTCTTCGCCTGGCTGCCCGCGCAGTCCTACAAAAGCGCGTCACCGAGGCCAACGCAAATTCATCGAGGACGGCGGCTCCTGGCAGGTTTGTTCACCACGGGGGACACGGGGGCTTTGGGAGCAAAGCGCGCTCGGCAATCGGCCGACCCATGGGTGGCGCGGTCGTGGGGACACGAAACCACCCCTGGCGGGGGCGTCTGGAAACCCTACCGCTCCTCCGCACCCCCCAACCTTCCCCGTGTCCCCCGTGGTCAAACCCGCTGCCATAAGAGGACCCGTTACGGACCCGCCTCCCTTGCGGCCATCTTGCTGAGCAAAGAGGATCGCCAGATGAATTTAATTGTGCACCGTAAGCAAAAATTTTGCGCTTGCGTGCTCCAGACAATCTGCCTAAATCCATTGTGAATTCTCCAAGGCATCCGATAAACATCCCGAATTGACCTCCGCCGGACGAACGACCGAGAGACAACGGTGATATGTTGCATCGCGCCGCACCCTGCCGGGTGTGAGGCGCATCGCAGATGCCTTCGACCGGATTCCTGCAATCCTGCGCAGGGGTCCGCTCCGGAGCCCGGGCTCACCGGGTCCGGAACACGAGTGAGGGGTCCATGGCGACCGCTCTTCGCGGCTACCGGCCGGTAGTCACTCCCCCCTCGTCCCGCTACCACGCGCGGCGTCTGCCCGGGGCGGACGTCTGCCCTCTTCCCCCGTCTCCCGGCCACGCGAGCCACTCTCGCGTAGGCCGGGCAGACCTCCACTCAGGAGCGAGACGATCATGTCCAACACCCGCGGAACCGTCGCCGAGACCGATCTCGGCGGCCGACCTCCGTCGTGCCCGATCATCGACCCCAACGACGAGCCTCCATCGCCTAGCGCCACCGGGCTCACGGCACGTACTCCGCGCCAGCCCGGCCGTCCGGCCCGGCCGCCCGAGTCCGACTGGCGCTGGCAGATGCGCAACCGCGTGCGCACCGTGGGCGAGCTCCTGCGACGCTTCCCGGCCCTGGGCTGCTCGGAGGAGATCCGCCAGGCTGCCCACACCTTTCCCATCTCCATCACCCCGTACTACGCCTCCTTGATCGAGGCGGCCGACGCCAGCGATCCGATCTTTCGCATGGCCGTGCCGCAGCTCGACGAGCTGGTCAACCCCGCCCACCTGAGCGACGACCCGCTCGCGGAGGACGAGGACATGCCGGTCCCCGGCCTGGTCCATCGCTATCGCGACCGGGCCCTGGTGATCGCCACCACCACCTGCTCGGTGTATTGCCGCCACTGCACCCGCAAGCGCACCACGGGCCAGAAGGAGTCGACCCTCACCGCGGAGCAGCTCAAGCAGATCACCGCCTACCTCACGGCCCACCCGGAGATCCGCGACGTGATCGTCTCCGGCGGCGACCCGCTCACCATGGCAACCGCCACCATCGAGCGAGTGCTGCGGGCGATCCGCGCCGTGGAGTCGGTGGACATCATCCGCGTCGGCACCCGCACCCCGGTCGTGCTGCCGCAACGCATCACCAACGAGCTGGTGACCATGCTGCGCCGCTACCACCCGCTGTTCATCAACACCCACTTCAACCACCCGGTGGAGCTCACCCCGGAGGCGGCGGCCGCCTGCCAGCGCCTGGTGGATGGCGGCATCCCGGTGGGCAACCAGAGCGTCCTGCTGCGCGGCGTCAACGACGACCCGCGGCTCCTGGAGACCCTGTTCCGCGGCCTGATACGCAACCGTGTGCGACCCTACTACCTCTTCCAATGCGACCTCGTGAAGGGGGTCGAGCACTTCCGCACCCCGATTGCCCGCGGCATCGAGGTCATGGAGTACCTGCGCGGCCGCCTGAGCGGCCTGGCGATCCCGACCTTCGTGGTCGACGCCCCCCACGGCGGCGGCAAGATCCCGGTGCTGCCCAACTACATCGTCTCCATGAGCCCCACCCACACGGTGCTGCGCAACTTCGAGGGGGTCCTGGTGTCGTACCCGGAACCGACCACCCTCGACGGACCGAGCCACGCCCCACGCGGCGAATCGGCCCCCGGGGTGTGGGAGCTGGCATCCGGGGAGTACAGTGCCATCCAGCCGTCGCGCTCCCTGCGCCAGAAGCGACGTGACCACCACAACCCCCTCACCCTCGCGATGGCACCACCCAAGACCGGGAAATGATCCGTATCCGTCAAGTCCACAGCACGGCCCTGTGGTCGGATCGGGACGCGGTCGCGCAGGTGCAGGAGATCTTCCGCGACCACTTCGCCGAGGTGGCGGACTACGCCGCGAAGATCCCCGACCAGCTCGACCACCCCTTCAAATACGGCTACCAGGCGGTGCTGCTGGTGAGCGAGAACGCCGCCGGCAAGGTCACCGGCTTCTCCCACTTCTTCCATTTGCCCGAGGTCAACAGCGGGCTCCTCGACTTCCTCGCCGTGGGCCGCGGCATCCGCGGCACCGGCCTTGGCGGGGCGCTGTACGAGGCGACCCGGGAGTACCTCCAGGACCACCACGCCCGCGCCATGTACATGGAGGTCCTGCCGGACGATCCGGCGATCGTCACCAACCCCGCCATGCTGGAGGAGAACTGGCGGCGCCTCGCCTTCTACGAACGCTACGGGGCACGGCCGATCGCCAACACCGAGTACGAGACGCCGATCGACGAGTCGCCCGCCCCCTACCTGGTCTTCGATGGCCTGGGCCGCGCCGAGCCCCTGGGGCGCTCCGAGGCGCGCGCCGCGGTGCGCCTGATCCTGCGCCGCAAGTACGCCGCCCTGGTCTCGCCCGACTACATCGAGCGGGTGGTCGAGTCGTTCATCGACGATCCCGTCCTCCTGAGGCCGCCGCGCTACGTGAAGAGGGCCGTCCGCCCCAAGCCGGTGCAAGGCGGCCGCCTGGAGAAGGGGTTCGCCCTGGTCGCCTCGGAGCGCCACGCGATCCACCACGTACGCAGCCATGGCTACGTGGAGCGGCCGGCGCGGGTCGGCGCCCTGCTGGAGACCCTGACGCCCCTCAACCTATTCCGCCAGACATCGCCCAAGTCGTTCGGCGAGCGGTACATACGCGCGGTCCACGACCCGGACTTCGTCTCCTACCTGCAGCGGGTGTGCAAGAAGCTTTCGGCCAAGCGGCCGGTGTACCCCTACGTCTTTCCCATCCGCCGACCGGAGCGCAAACCGAACGACCTGTCGGTGTGCGCCGGTTACTACTGCATCGATACCTTCACCCCACTGGACAAGAACGCCTATGACGCGGCGCGCGCCGCGGTGGACGTGGCGCTCACCGCCGCCAGCCTGGTGCGCGGCGGCACGCGCACCGCCTACGCCCTGTGCCGCCCCCCGGGCCACCACGCGGAGCGGCGCGTGTTCGGTGGCTTCTGCTACTTCAACAACGCGGCCATCGCCGCCCACTTCCTCTCCCGGGAGGGGAAGGTGGCGATACTGGACATCGACTTCCACCACGGCAATGGCACCCAGGACATCTTCTACCGCCGCGCCGACGTCCTCACCCTCTCCCTCCACGGCCATCCGCACTTCGCCTACCCGTACTTCTCCGGCTTTGGCGACGAGCTGGGCGAGGGGGATGGCAAGGGGTTCAACCGCAACTACCCCCTGCCGGAAGAGACCAACGAGCTCCTCTACCTCGCCACCCTCGATCGGGCGATCAAGCGCCTGCGTACCTTCGCCCCCACCTACCTGGTCGTCTCCCTCGGCCTCGACACCATGAAGGGCGACCCCACCGGCACCTTCTCCCTGCGTGCCCAGTCTATGTACGAGATCGGCCGCCGCCTCGGCAGCCTCTCCTGGCCCACCCTCATCGTCCAGGAGGGGGGATACAACCTGCTCAACATCCGCCGCGGCGCCGCCGCCTTCTTCAACGGCCTGGCCGACGGCCAGACCGCCCGTTCGTGAAGACGACGTGAGCAACGTTCCTTCCTTCACCACAGAGACACAGAGAGCACAGAGCCCCGGTTGGCCGACTGAAGTCGGCCCTAGGTAGGGCGGGTTTCAACCCGCCAAGCAATCTACCCAAATGGTCTCTTCTCCCGTTAATAGATGCGTCCAGATCCGTAGGTCGGCTCAAGCGAAGCGGAGCCGACGCCCGCCGTTGTCGGATCCGCCGCTGCGCGGCTTGATCCGACCTACCCTCGGTGAATCAGATACCTCACCGTCATAAGGATTCCGTAATGCAGCTCACCATCGGCCTGGTCTACGACCTGCGCACCGACTACCTGGCGGAGGGGTATAGCGAGGCGGAGGTGGCCGAGTTCGACTCCGAGTCGACCATTGCCGCGCTGGAACAGGCCCTGCACAGCCTCGGCCACCGCGAGGAGCGCATCGGCCACGGCCGCGTCCTGTGCCAGCGGCTGGTGGCGGGCGATCGGTGGGACCTGGTGTTCAACATCGCCGAGGGGTTGAGCGGTCGATCGCGCGAGGCCCAGGTCCCGGCGGTGCTGGAGATGTATGGCGTCCCGTACGTCGGCTCCGACCCCCTGGCGTGCGCCGCCACCCTGGACAAGGCGGTCGCCAAGCAGCTCGTCACGGCGGCCGGGTTGGCCACGCCGCGCTTCCGCGTGGTGGCGACGCCGGTGGAGGCGGTGGCCGACGGCCTGCGCTTCCCCCTGTTCGCCAAGCCGCTCGCCGAGGGAACCGGCAAGGGGGTGGACGCCCGGTCACGCATCGACACGCCGTCGTCCCTGGCCACCGTGTGCACCGACCTCCTGGGGCGCTTCCACCAGCCGGTCCTGGTGGAGGAGTACCTGCCGGGCCGCGAGGTCACCGTCGGCATCCTCGGGACCGGGGCCGACGCCCGGGTCCTCGGCACCCTCGAGGTGAGCATCCACGCCGGGGCCCCGGCCACGGACTACTCCTACGAGGTGAAGGAGCTGAGCGAGGAGCTCGTCGACTACCTCCCCATGGAGCGTGGCCCTCTGCGCGACGAAGTGGAGGCCCTCGCCCTGGCCGCCTACCGCGCCCTGCAATGCCGCGACATGGGCCGGGTCGACATCCGTCTCGATCCCGCCGGCCGCCCCGCCTTCATCGAGCTCAACCCGCTGCCCGGCCTCCACCCGACCCACTCGGACCTGCCCATGATCGCCACCGCCGAGGGGCTCCCCTACCCGGCACTGCTCGGCGCCATCGTCGACAGCGCCGCCGCCCGCCTCGGCCTCGCGGTAGGGTAACGATGGGTTCTCGCGCAGAGACGCAGAGGCGCAAAGGGAGAACTCTCGGAGCGATTCACCGGGATCCGACTTTGGACCACGGGGGACACGGGGAAGATTGGGGGGATGAGACGACGGCACTTGTCGAACACGGTTTCGCCACATGTGGTTTCCCGATTCCACAAACACGCGGACGGCGAACCGGCCGACCGCCGGCTGCGGCCTGCCCCCTGAGCCCCCCGTGTCCCCCGTGGTCAAACCCTGCTGCCAAGCGACCCCTCTCTTGCATCGCGGCACGCACGCCGCGACGTCCCGTCACAATCGGGTCGGGTATGCGAACGAAGTGCCAACGCTAGCCCGCTCGGCGCCTCTGCGTCTCTGCGCGAGACCTTCCCACCCATGACCGCTGTTCTTCTCCTCTACAACGAGCCGCGGCCGGCGGGTAGCGGCGGGTGGCACGAGGCCGATGCTGGGGTGGTGGCCGAGGTGGAGGCGGTGACCGCCGCCCTTACCGAGGCGGGGATCCCGCACCGCCGCGCCGGGGTGCGAGGTCTCGCCGACATCCCGGAGCAGATCGCCGCCGGCGACGAGCGGGTGGTGTTCAACCTGGTGGAGGCCCTGGACGGCCCGGTGCACGACGCCGGCTTCGTCCCGGCCGTGTGCCGCGCCCTGGGCCGCGAGCCCACGGGCAACGACGCCGCGGCCCTCACCCTGTGTCTCGACAAGGGGCAGACCAAGGCGGCGCTGGTTGCGGCCGGAGTGCCCACGCCGCCGGCGGTCGTGGTCCCGATTCACGGCGCGCCGGACCAGGTCCCGGGCGGGACCGTGGTGGTGAAGCCGGTGCAGGCCGACGCCAGCGAGGGGATCGACGAGGCCGCGGTGGTGGATGGCGACGATGCCGCCGCAGTGGCGGCGGCCGTGGCGCGGGTCCACCGCGAGTTCCACCAGCCCGCCCTGGTGGAGCAGTTCATCGCCGGCCGCGAGATCAACGTCTCCCTGATCGAGCGTGATGGCCGCCTGGAGGTCCTGCCCCTGGCGGAGATCGACTTCTCCGCCTTCCCGCCGGACAAACCGCAGATCGTCGGCTACGCCGCCAAGTGGCAGCCCGACTCCTTCGAGTTCCACCACACCCCGCGCCTGATCCCCGCACCCCTCCCCGAGGCGATCGCCACGGCGGTGCGCCGCCACGCCGAGGCGGCCTGGCAAGGCGCCGGCTGCCAGGACTACGCCCGGGTCGACCTGCGCCTCGACGGAAACGGCCAGCCCTACGTCCTGGAGATCAACCCCAACCCGGACATCGCCCCGGACGCCGGCTTCGCCGCCGCCCTGGCCGCCGCCGCCATCCCGTACGGAGAGTTCGTGCGGGCGATGGTGGCCAACGCCGAGCGCCGCTGGCAGGCGCGCCACCCGCGGCCCGCCGCCACCCCGGCGACTGGCGCCGACACGGGCGACGTCACCGTGCGCTGGTCAATGCCTGACGACCGGGAGGCAATCCTCGCGGCAATCGCCGCCACCCTCGCCTTCCGCCCCGACGAGGTGGCCATCGCCCGGGAGGTCCTGGACGACGCCCTGCGCGACGGCCCGGCCGGTGACTATCAATCGTACACCGCCGAGCACGGCGGCCGTGTCGCCGGCTGGATCTGCTTCGGCCCCACCCCGTGCACGTTGGGCACCTTCGACATCTACTGGATCGCCGTCGACCCCGCCGCCCAGGGCCACGGCGTCGGCACCGTCCTCATGGCCCTGGCCGAGGCCGAGATCCGCGCCGCCGGCGGCCGCCTCGCCGTGGCCGAGACCTCGGGCCGCCCGTCCTACGCCGCGACCCGCCGCTTCTACGCGAACCTCGGCTACCACGAGGCCGCGGTCATCCCGGACTTCTACGCCCCGGATGACGACCAGGTGGTCTTCACCAAGAAGCTCTGAGCATTGCGCCGGCCATGCGCCGGCAGCCGTCGTGCTCCGACTTCGGCCGGTCCGCACGCCGTTGGGATGCGCCGCGCGATAGGCTATTTTTCCGATATTGTTTACCTACTCCCGCGAAGGATACTCGCTTCGCGCCGTTGACCCGTCAGCTCATCCCCCTTCGGTGAGAATCGACTCATGCCCATCCGCCATGTCGTCCGCCAGGGCGAGTGCATCTCCAGCATCGCGTTCCAGTATGGCCACTTCCCCAAGACGATCTGGGACGATCCGGGGAACGCCGAGCTGAAACGCCTCCGTAAGGACATGAACACCCTTGCCAAGGGCGACGCGCTGACGATTCCCGACAAGCGGGTCAATCAGGTCGACGGGGGCACCGAGACGCGGCATCGGTTTCGCCGCGTCGGCGTGCCGGCGCGGTTGAAGCTACGGGTCAACCGGAGTGGCCAGTCGATGGCGAATGTCCCGTTCACGCTGGCCATCGACGGTAGCCTTCGGAACGGCACGACCACCCCCGACGGCGACGTCGACGTCCCGATCCCGCCCAATGCGCGGGAGGCGATCCTGACCGTCGGCAAGGGTGAGGACATCCTGGAGTACCGCCTCCAGCTCGGACACATGGAACCCATCGACACGATCGCCGGGGTCCAGGCGCGGCTCCAATGTCTGGGCTTCGAGGTCGGCGCCGCGAACGGCACGCTGAACGAGGAGACCCAGGCGGCGCTGCGAGCGTTTCAGGACCGCAACGGCCTCGAGGTCACGGGAGAGATCGATGAGGCGACCCGCGCCAAGCTCCAAGAGCTGCACGACGTCGAAGGTTGAGGGGTGAGCCGTCGTGGCGACGCTTCAACACCGATGGCTGTTCTGGGACGGCGTCCCCAACGTCGTGGCAGATGGCACGGACAAGGGCGCCATGGACTACGCCGTCTGTGACCTGGAGTGGGCATCCGCGAAACCGGCGACGCCGCCCGTGATCGAGAGGATCGGCGGCGCCGTGGCCGCCCGGCCGATCGCCCGGAGCGAGTCCAGCCAGGCGACGAAGCACGTCCTCGACGCCGACGAGGACGTGAGCATCGAGATCGTCGAGGTCGACCCGTTCTTCGTGCCGATCCGCGACCTCCTGGCGATCCACGTCAAGCTGGGCGGCTTCGACAACATCGGCGCTGTGATGTTGCGCATCTACGCCTGTGCCGATGTGAGCGGCCAGCCGAAGCCAGTTCGACCCGCCGAGCACTTCCGGCTGGTCCATCAGGTCGCGCTCTACGACGCGGAGATCGCCAACCTCCCGACCACGGACATCAGCCGCATCGAGAAGACCGGCGACAAGAAGCAGCGCGCCGAGCCGCGCGACGCGAAATACGCAGACGATCCCGTCACGCCGACACCGGTCGGCTGCATGACCCATTGCCACGTCGAGGTCTGGGTCGCCAAGAAGAAGGCGCGGGCAGCCAACGAATCCACCGCCTACCTCAAGACCGACGGCAACACGCGGCTCGATTATCAAAGCGCGGTAGAGATCCACGACAAATCCGTGCCGCGACCAGCGGGCGCCAGACAACCGGTCGATGCCCTCGGCCGCAACGAGACGATCCTCGGCTGCCCCCTCATCGAGTCGATCGTGGCCGGGGAGACGCCGATCACGGTCTACGATCACGAGCCCGATGACGAGCTGGCGGATCCGCCGGGCCTCAAGGCGGACGGTACGACCGTCTACCCGGACTTTCCGCGGCAGATCAAACGGGCGCTCTACCAGATCTGCCAGCACAGCAAGATCGGGATGGCCCTCCTGCGCGACCTGGCCAAGGCGGGCAACCCCGCGGTACACATCTTCCCCTCGACGCAGGTCGCCAAGTTCATCGAAGGCGTCGGCACCAAGCCCGCAATCGGCGTCCTGCACGACAAACACGTCCAGGACAAGGTGGCCCAAGCGGACACGGCCCTACGCGCCGACACACGCCAGGATACCAGTCCAGCCCACCTCGCGAACATCAAGGCCTTCGAGGTGAAAAAGCCTTTCGCGAAGACGGCCACCGTCTTCGATCCGTGGGTGAAGGGCTCGGCGATCAAGCTCGCCTATGACGACATCGGCGCTTCGAACGGCACGGGCTGCGAGTCGCGCTACTTCTTCCGTCCCGTGAACATGCTCAAGATCGACGCCGACAACTATGGCGTGCAGATGTTCCGGGAGGAGAAGAAGGTCTCGATCGCCGATCTCGATCGCGAAGTGACCATCGGCAAGCCGTGCGTCGCGGACTACGACGCCTACCGGCCGCAGATCATCGAGACGCCGTTCTTCCTCGCCCTCATTCACGAGTGCGTTCATGCCCGGCGATTCCAGCTCGGCCTGAATGGCGAGTGGGATCGAATGGTTGGGGGCAACCCCCATCCCGGCTCGTTGCTCGCCAAGCTCGGCAAGGACGACCGGGAGAATCTTCTCCTGCGCTACAGCAACTACAACCTCGAGGAGTACGACACCATCGAGGGCAAGGGCGCTCCGGTGACGCTCGACGACGCGACATTCGACCATCTGGTCGCGAAGGGTGTCCTGAAGACGACCGACCCCAAGAAGGTCAACGTCACCGAGAACTTTGCGCGCAAGGAGCTCGGCCTCGTGCCACGCATCAAGTACGAGCCGGGCCTGACTATGATACGCGGCGCCAATGCGACCGTGGCCGTTCCCGATTCCGATCTCCCCCAGCGCAAGTTCGTCAAGCCGCGGCGATCCGCCCTCACGCCGCAGCGCCTCACGACGACCGATTTCGCCGCCATTCGCAAGGAGGCGGACCTACTCCTGCAGGAGCTCGGGATCGCTCCCCGTGCCGTCGTGATGCAAGAGGGCGTCAACTACTTCAAGCTGCCCGATCCGAAGTTCGGCTGGACCTACACCTACGGGCAGACCTTCACGACGCAGGCCACACGAAACAGCTACGCCGACATCCTCTACGAACAGATCTATCAGAGACGGGTCCGGGGTAAGGCGCTCACGGCGGCCCTCGGGATCATCGATCCGGAGATCGCCGCGGCGCTCGCGGACTTCGATACGGACACGAAGGAAGGCGATGCCGGCCGGCGCCTCGCCATCAGCCGCCGTCTGATGCGAGTCCTGATCGCCTCGCAGGCCGCGGACGATCTCTCTCGCCTGATGCGCATCCCGCAGCTCAAGGACATGGCCAACACCAACTCCTACTCGTCCGGGATTCAGGCCTTCGCCTCGGCGAAGGTCATCGAGAACCCGGATCTGGCGCGCATCACCGATCGGGCGTTCTACGTCCCCGAGGTCCTGACCGACGATCCCCGCCACCTTTGCCACATGTTGATCCACGAGCCCATGCACATGCATGCCTTCCAGAACGAAGGGTTCATGGCGTGGAGCTTCGGGGCCCTCGATCCGGTCGGCAAAGACGGCGCCTTCGGGCTCCGTGCGACCTCCAACGAGGGCATGACCGAGACGCTCGCGCGGATCATCACGTATCGACTGAACTGCAAGGCCAAGGACACTATCTCGAAACCGGAGCTGTTCGGCGGACTGCCTTCCTACGAGTATCCGACGCAGCTCGTCTGCCAGGTCCTGCGCGACATCGATACGGCGAAGGGAGCCGGCGCGGGGCTGAAGATCCTCGCCGCGGCGTACTTCGATGGCCAGTGGGATCCCCTCAACCAGGTCCTCGCTACCCTGCCAGGCCCCCGATACACCAAGGACTTCTTCGGCTACGTCAGCCGCATCCAGCACCAGGGCGGGCGCTACTTCCCGCCGGGACAAGACCGGGACGGCTGCGAGGCCGTCGCGAAGCTCAAGTCCGACTTCAGGCTGACCTGGGATCTCCCCGACGAAATGAAGCGCAAGGTCGCCACGGGTACCTACCAGGACCCGGTCAAGCATCCCGCGCCACTGATCGGCGGCATCGATTGCCCACTCGTCCCGAAGCCCGTCGTCGTCCCTAAGGCCAACCTGGAGACGGAGTGCTACTGCTGCGGCACATCCTTCGAGATCCCGACGAACGATGTGCGCAAGGCGGCGATCTGAGGCCACCCGCTGCGTCTCGCGGGACCCATGCCCTCGCTTTCGACTCGATGGTGTCCGGTCGATCGACTGACCGGAAACGGCTGGGGCGCCGACAACGTCCGTAAACTCAGCGGCAATCCGACGGCGCCGAGATGCTCCCTCCCCCGCCGGGGGAGGGCCGGGGTGGGGGCGTTGGAGATGAGAGAACCATCGGACCCGACACCGTAGCGCGCTCCACACGCCCTCCCCCCAACCCCTCCCGGAGGGAGGGGAGCTGAGAGCTGAGCGCTGAAAGCTGACGGCTATTCCCTCACAACCCCCGCAGCCACTCCGGCCGGAACGGGGCGTGGCCCGGGTCGCCCAGGGCCGCGTCGAGCTGGTCCAGTAACCGTCCCTTGTCCTTGGGCAGAGTGCCGGCCAGGGCGAGGTAGTTGCTCGCGTGGTTGGAGCGGAAGATCGTGCCCGTGAGCTCCAGATGGGCGACAAAGGTGCGCAGCTCGGCGGCCAGCTCCAGGGGCT
>Ga0210124_1001052_pt1 | contig 12548 bp, 9 predicted proteins | sample Muzzi_PWC_D2_FD_185554 | JGI IMG/M metagenome (GOLD analysis project Ga0210124, IMG submission 185554) | Wetland microbial communities from San Francisco Bay, California, USA, that impact long-term carbon sequestration - Muzzi_PWC_D2 (SPAdes) | ecosystem: Environmental > Aquatic > Marine >... | reverse complement strand
TTATGATCTCAAAACCGCTATCCAACAGATTCTATCTGCGGACATTGACTTGACCCTGATCTGCCATGCAGGACCCAACATTGAAAATGCGTTTAAGGAAATACTGGATGTTCAAGGACGATCTCAATCCATGAAAGCCAAAGGAATGAAGTCCTTGAAAAGGATAATGAGGCTGAAATCCAGATATTTGCTGAATCTTGCATGAAAATTAATGAGAATCTTTAGGATATGTGAATTAATATTCACCGCCCGCTTCGCTCGAGTCGCAGAGGACGCAGAGAATAATAATTTTTCCATTGCCATTGAGGGGACGGCAATGGAAAATCACTAAGCAGCTTGCGCTGCGGAAACGACAAAAGGCATCAATTCTTTGTTTGCAGGGTGCTAATACGGGCATATTATTACCCGAAGGGTTGTGTCATTTTGCTTTTCGGCGTCTCAGCGAAAAGCAAAAAAGAAAAACCAAAAACTCAGCGATCTTTGCGGCTCTGCGGTGAACAATTTTTTATTGAAGAACCATTTATGGATGGACACTACCCATCGAAGGAAACCAACTCCTTACTATAAAGAAACGCCCCGTCCCGTTCAATATACGCATCCCCTTTTCGTTCCAGAATCCAGCCGCTTTCATTTTTTCCTCCAAAAGGCAGCCGCAGCGGCGTGAACGTAAAATCCGGATTGTCATGCACCATGCCGAAATTTGCATGAAAGAGCGCTTTGATCGATTCCGAGGGTGATCCGAAAAAGGACAATAGAAAGCCGTACCGGGTCTGAACCAGCTCCGAGACGGCTTGATCGGCGTCGTCAAAGGGTTTTAAAAGAAGAAACGGGCCGAAGAGTTCGAGGTCCGGAATCCGGGTGTTTTGGGTTTCAAGGACCAGCGGATGGATCAATTTTTCGTTGATGGAGCCGGTAATCAGGTTTGCAGGTTGACATTTTTCAATGGCATTTTCAACGATTTTTCGGGTGCGTTCCACCAGAATCGGTCCGATTTCAACATCCGGATCAAAGGGATCTCCCACTTTCATGCCTTGAACCGTATCCAGCATTTTTTCGCGAACGGCTTCGTAAATACTGCGATGAATGTAAACTTTTTTCAGGGTGGTGCAGTACTGGCCGGCGTTGATAAACGCCCGTCGGGCAATGAAATGGCCTGCTGCCTGGACATCGGCATCTTCGAACACAATGGCTGCCGGCATGCCGCCGGGGCCGGCAAAAAAGAGTTTGTCAAAAGCTCTGTGCTGTTTCCGGTAGATTTCCCCGACAGTCGAACCCCCGGAAATAAAGAGGACCCTGACATCGTTGTCCTCGATACAATGTTTTCCGAATTCCCGGTTGTTCAGACCGATCCTGGGTTCGATGGTTTTAAAGGATTTGCAAATTTCAGCCAAAATCGCAGCTGTTCGAGGTGTCTGGGATGAAACGCCGAACCGGAGGCGGTTGCCGGTCAAAAGGGCCGATCCGCCCAGTTTGGCCAGCACAACGGTGGGCGCGTCGTATGCAAATATGGTGGCTACCGTTCCGTAAGGTTTGCCGTTTTCAACATAGGGGATATCTTCTTCCAGGGTTCGTAAATAGTCCACGCCCAGATCCACCTCGGTGCCGGTGATTTTCACGGGGAATCCGGCATCTATGGCTGCGGATTCCTGGAGGTTTGATCGTTGACGTTCAATGGCATCGGCCAGTCGGTTGATTTCTTCGAGTCTTGCTTTGAATTTTCCGTTTTCAGTCATGTTTGGCTCCTGATTTATATCCCTGTCCTTATTTGAAACGCTCAGTTAAGAATTATATCACTGCTGTCCGTTTTAATACGATAGCTCACCGCGCACTTGTCCCGCATAAAGCGGGGTTCGCTTTGCTCATTAGAGTCGCAGAGTCCGCAGAGGAAATTTAATTAATTGTTTTCCGTTGACCCCGCTAAAGCGGGACAAGGGACGCCGGAAAACAATAAGAAAACATGCCCTGCGGGCAGTTAGAACCCAGCCTTTGCCTGTCCTATGAAATTCATGTCAAGGAGAAGCGAAGCGAATTTCATTGGGGCGGTGAAAATGGAATTGATTTTATTAAAACACCAAACGGATACAATTTCAAGTCAATCCCCTTTATCATAAATAATTGATAACCTTTAAATTGGCAGGGTTAGAGATGGCCTTGCTTTTTTTATCAACGAATTGCCGATAGCTGCTATATATCTTTCAGTCGCAGGGATTAAATTTAAGTTGTGATATCGCTTTTTAATTTGAGCGAATCCTTTTTCGGGAATTTGGCTTTTTTGCAATTTTGTAAGAAATAAGATATCTGTATTTGAATGTAAGGTGTTTGAACCTGTTGTACTGGTAAGGTATCTGCAATCAAACACCTCTCTTTTTCTATCGATTTGACCTAACAATTGCTAACACAATGTGGTATATATACTTAATATAATTATAATTTTATTGACATTATTAAGATTTTATTCTATTAGATTAAAATTGATTCTCTTTTAAAATTAATCCCACATCTCAATTCGTTTTCCATTCTGTAACATTTCTTGTTCCGATAATCTCATTCTCAATCCGTTTCTCTTCATTTGGTATTTTGTCACTTATATCATTTAACCTCTGTTCAGGAGGTTATCACCATGGAGAAACCCCTCAAAATGTGCTTGTCTTGATCCTGACAGGACGTGGTGTGTTCTGTTGGGAGCCTAAAGTAACATCCCGATAAGCCTAAGACATTTAAGACCTTCCCATAGCCTTTTGGACAAGGAGGGAGAAAATGAAAAAGACGCTTTTTAATATCTTTGTTTTACTGTTCTTCTCTGCTTCAATTGTTATTGGATGTGCTCCAACAAAAGTTCAAAAAGATCAAGAAGTTGAAACCGATCAAGCAGAGAAAGTAGCGGAACCATCCAAGAGTTATGAGGGGTTTGAGAAAAAACTCATAGAATTAAATAACCTTTTGGAGAAAGGATTAATAACTAAAGATGAATATTATAAAATGCGAGCAAAGTTATTAAAAGAATTTTAAAAGTTACAAAATCCGCACAATCGTAACATTTATCCAGATTGTATAGTAGTTTGAAAGGAGGTGAATGGGCGGATGGTTCACGGTTTAAGAAATGGCTGTGGATAACTTTCTATCAAGAAAAATCACCAGCAATAAGGGGGGCCCTTTAAAACAGATAAAATAGGAGGTGACACCATGCCGACTTATATATCGTTAATTAAATATACACAAAAAGGTGTCGAAAAAGTAAAGGACAGTCCCAAGCGACTCGATGCCGCTAAAAAAGCATTTAAAGGAGTGGGTGCTGAGTTAAAAGAATTTTTCTTGGTTATGGGTCAGTACGACATCATTCTTGTGTCGGAAGCACCAGATGATGAGACTGTTGCCAAGATAGCATTAACTCTTGGATCTCTTGGAAATGTGAGGACGGAATCTTTTCGGGCTTTCAAAGAAGATGAATATCGAAAAATTGTTGCTTCACTACCTTGATAATTTGGGCGATAAGACATTTATAATTTAAAAGGGTCCCCTATCAAACTTGAATTTAGGTTGAGTATTTGAAAGAGATAGTCAAATGAATGAGAGAAGATGCTATGAATAAGACGCTTAACCTATTTAAACAATTATCAAAATTACCTTTAGGAAATCATATTTTTACTAAGGGACTAACTTTTCGAGCACCATATTTTTCAACCATTCATCCTTTGGTTAAAGATCTGAGTTCTGGTTTATGCAAAGTAGAGATAAAAGACCGTCGTTCAGTTAGAAATCATCTTGGAACTATAAATGCTGGAGCGATGTGCACCTTAAGCGAGTTAACAGGGGGATTGGCTGTTGAGGCATCTATTCCCTCTAATTTACGCTGGCTTCCAAAAGAAATGACAGTTAACTATACCAAAAAAGCAGAGGGGAAATTAATAGGTTTCTGTTCTTTTGATCCGAATATACTGGTACCTGGTAACATAAAAATACCCATCGAAATTAAAGATGAATCAGGAGATACAGTGTTAAAGGCAACGATATTGTTTTATATTAGTGAACTTCCAGTTAAATGAAATGACAACTCGTCGATAAAATATTAGATTTGAATCTATATATCCACTTAACCAATGGCTGGAGGCTGATTGGGACTTCTCTTTAAAATCTTTAATCCAAGACTTGTGCTTTCTGCTATTTATCGCATGAATTTCAAGCCTAAAATCTATACAGATATCACAACCTCTGTTAAACAATCTTAAAGTTCAGATACTGGTAAGGTATCTGCACTTTTCATGGTTTTTTTCAAAATTTTCAAATTTCTGTAATTGAAGGTTTAGGTACGAAATCATAAGACCCAGTCTAATTCACTTATACCCAAATTTTATTTTTTTCGAATAATGCTTTAATAAACTTCTATAGGCTTATAAGATCTTTCTCTTGCCTCCTTAACTTTCTTTCTGTTTTTTCCTTTCCATTGCCTATAAAATATGTAAACATTTACACAGATTTTAGGTAGTTTGCCCTATAATTTCATATTTTGAGCCCTGAATTTTTACCGCTAATCTTACTACTCAATTGCTATAATTATTTAAACTTATTGTCAATCATACTGTATGTCGTAATAACTTATTGATTTAGCATGATATTTGCATGCTTGGTTAGAACAATCCATTTTTATTGCAGAAAACAACCAAAAGAGAAAGTCGATATTTTGGAATTGGGGATGCTATAACTTTAGTTCATCGAAAGGAAAAATAATGAGAAAAATTATTTGTGCAGTAGCGATACTGTCGATTATCATGACAATTATGGTCAAACCGTGCTCAGCCAAAATGGTCGTCAAACTCGGTCATGTGGATCCAGCAGACCCATTCATGTCAGCGGATCACTCGGCAGCGGTGGTATTCAAAACCATGGTTGAAACCGCAACCAACGGTGACATTGAGGTGCGTATTTATCCATCAAGTAGCCTTGGCTCTGGTCGCGAACAGATGGTCTTGCTAAAAAACGATATTATCCAAGTCTATTTAGCCACTGCCGGCAACATAGCCACCATGTATCCCCTAATTGGAGTCCTGGATACGCCTTTTGCTATTCCTAATATGTCAACGGCGTGGGCGGTCTTCGATGGCTGGTTTGGTGAAAAGATCAAAAAATCGATTTATGAGAAAACCGGGCTTATCTGCTTGGAAATATTGGATCAGGGAGGATTTTTTCATTTTACAAACAACAAAAGACCTATTCGCACTCTGGCGGACATTAAGGGGATCAAATTCCGAACGATGACATTACCTAGCCATATTAGCTTCTTCAGATCAATGGAGGCTAGTGCCATTCCTATTGCCTGGGCCGAAGTCTATACTGCTTTGGAAACAGGAGTGGTGGACGGACAGCATAACCCGATTTCTCCAATTTTAGGGTCCAAGCTCTATGAGGTGCAAAAGTATCTCACTCTGAGTGGTCACATTTGGAGCACACACTGGTTCATGGTGAACGATCAATGGTATCAATCCTTAACCCATGAAGAAAAACAGATCGTTAGAAACGCTGCCAATGTGGCAAAAGTTTGCGGACGCGGTATTACGAAAATTTATGAATGTAGTGACAAGGGCATGGCTTTAATCCAGAAAAAAACAGAGGTAAACCAACTGAGTATCGATGAAAAAGAGAAATTTGGAAAAGTCACCATACCTGCCATGAAAAAGTTTATTAAAAATAGTCTTGGTGAGGAAGGCATAGCCCTGCAAAATGATTTCCTTAAGGCCATTGCCGAAGAAAGGGCTAAACTGGAATATTAACATCGCCTTGAACCTCTATCTGGATAATTGTCATAACTATTTCGTCAATTGTTTTGCTTTTCTCATCCAATTGGTTAAGCAAAAAAGACAAACCCTTTAAATCTTATTAAAGGTTGCTTTCTGTTGAATTATATAACTATTTTGAAGGAATTGACATGAAAACGAATGGGATTAGAGAATTCTTCTCGTGTATCAATAAAGTTGCTGGTGTTTTAGAAAAAGCGGCCAAATTCAGTTGTGTAGTATTGGGCGGCTGCATGGCGGTGGTAGTGATCAGTGGTGTGATCGCTCGCTATGTCATGAAAAATCCCATGGTATGGACTGAAGAAATCGCACGAGCATTGATGATATGGACAGCTTTTATAGGAATCTCTATTGCCACTCGTCATCGCTCCCATCTGGGCGTAACGTTTTTGGTTGTTAGGCTGCCGATGATGTTGCAGCGCATGGTTAAATTGTTCACTGACGTGCTTTCTATGGGGTTTCTTTATGTTCTTACCGTATACGGTTTCCAAATGGTAGAAACTGGGAAAGTACAAATAGAGACTGCTACTGGTATCACAATGAATTACTTCTTTATCTGCGTTCCCTTGTGCGGTCTATTGACCATGATTCAGTTAGGAGTGGTCATGCTTGTTGATCTTTCCAGATGGGGAACATCCATTTCTCCTTATCATAATGGAGACAATACTCAAGTGTTGATCAACCCTCATACATAACAAGGAGATATCATGACGGCTATTGTTTCCGTCATATTCTTTAGTCTGCTTTTGATGGGGATGCCTATTGGCTTTGTTTTGGGAGTGACAAGTTTAGCGGCTATCCTCAAGATAGGCATCCCCAACCTCATGTCTATTATTCCCTCGCGTTTTTACAGTGGATGTGACTTATTTCCATTGATGGCCATGCCTCTATTTATTTTGGCTGGAGAAATTATGAACAAGACGGACATTTCAAACCGGTTGGTCCATTTCTCGACGATACTGATTGGACACATCCGTGGAGGATTGGCTAATGTCAACATTCTTGCCAGTGTTTTTTTCGCAGGTATAACCGGAAGCGCAGTGGCCGATACTGCTGCTATAGGAACCATGTTAATCCCGGCCATGGAGAGAGCTGGATATGATCGCGGGTTTTCGGCTGCTATAACTGCAGCTTCTTCTTGTATCGGCCCCATCATCCCTCCCTCCACGGTTATGGTAATTTATGGAGCCTTTATGGGGGTTTCTATTTCCGGGCTCTTTGCCGCTGGAATCATTCCCGGGTTGCTCATGGCGCCGATCCTTATGGCCATAACTTATCAGACCGCTAAAAAGAAAAACTATCCCAAGGCAGATAAACGGGCTAGTTTAAGTGAATTTTTTGAGGCTGGAAAACATTCGTTATTGGCCCTACTCATGCCAATCATCATATTAGGTGGGATTCTGACAGGGGTTTTTACCCCTACCGAAGCAGGAGCTGTGGCTGTCTTTTATGGCTTGCTCATTGGATTCTTTGTGTATCGAAACCTAAAGATCAGAGATTTGTGGGAAATTCTTGCAAAAATGACCCACACAACCGCTATCGTTTTTCTCATTTTGGCAACCGCCTCGATTCTCTCCTGGTTGTTAGCCGCCGAACAAATTCCGCAGAAGGTTGCAAGTCTGGTTCTCTCAGTGACGATGAACAAGTATCTGGTCTTGCTGTTTATAAACCTTTTTCTGTTGTTTGTGGGATGCTTCATGGACCAGACTGCGGCGTTGATTGTTTTGGGTCCAGTACTCGCCCCTCTGGCTATTAAAATTGGGGTTCATCCCTTGCAGTTTGGGATGATAATGTGTTTAAATCTGGTTATTGGGCTCACAACCCCTCCGTTAGGTGCTTGCCTGTTCACTTGCTGCAGCGTGGCTAAGATTTCTATAGAAGAAATAACAAAACCGATTCTTCCGCTTATCCTAGGCTTAATTATAGTGCTCTTAATTGTAACTTTTGTGCCTTCGGTCAGCATGTTTATCCCTAAACTGCTTGGCTTCGTCCAATGATTATGTCAAATTTTTAAAAATGGACTCTTAAATGTCTTGGGTTTTTATAAAAAAATTTGTAGATACTTTCTAACCCATAGTAAAATAAAAAAATTACTTCTAAGAAATATTTTCACATGGTGAATTTCTAAAGCAATTTTGGAACCCTGAATGTTAAAGCATAACGAAAACTGAGTGATGAATAATCCAATTAATCCGCCTAAAAGTTATGTGAGATTTCAAAAGGAAGATATTGAACAGCCTATTCCTAAAAGATTTGAACAGCAAGTCATAAAATATCCCAATCATATTGCCATTAAGAACCACAATAGAGAACTTACCTATCGTTCGCTGAACAATCTAAGCAACCGACTTGCGTATACCATACTCCAAAGACGTGGAGAATCAAGTGAGCCGATAATTCTCTTGTTATATCAAGGCATAGAATTGATATCGTCGATTATTGGAGCCCTCAAGGCTAACAAATTTTACGTGCCTGTAGATCCAACATATCCTCAAAGAACGATAGAATTAATTTTAAAAGACACATCCCCTGGCCTAATAATCACAAATACAAATTATTTGCCACTACTGAATAGTTTTGAAATTCGAAAACAAAATATTATCAACTTTGACGAGCTCCTACCAGAAACTTTCACTGATAATGTTAGTTTGAACATACATCAAGACAATTATGCATACATTTATTACACGTCCGGATCGACCGGGAGGCCAAAGGGTGTTATTGATAATCATCGAAATGTTCTCCACAATATTATGCGGTATACAAATTCACTTTATATAAGCCCTATGGACCGATTAACACTTCTTCAATCTAGCAGTTTTAGTGGGGCTGTATCAAGTATGTTCTGTGCCCTTTTAAATGGTGCAACAGTATATCCTTTTAATCTCAAAAAAGAGGGCATGTCTAATTTGGTAAATTTGTTAATTCTTGAAAAAGTTACAATATACCACTCAGTACCAATCATTTTTGATCATCTTCTGATGGTAAATAAAAAATTTCCTAGCCTTCGGATTGTCAGACTGGAAGGAGATAGGGTTACTAAAAGGCATATAGATCTTTTTCAAAAATACTTCCATCAAGGCTGTATTTTGGTTAATGGATTAGGTGCCACTGAAACAGGGATTTCAAGGCAATATTTCATACGTTCTGATACTAAAATTAAAGGAGATATTATCCCGATTGGGTATGAAACTGAAGACACAGAAATAAGGATAGTAAATGAATTACACAAAGAAGTGCCTAATGGTGAAATAGGTGAGGTTGTTGTAAGGAGTAGATATCTTGCTAAAGGATATTGGCGTAGTCCTGAATTAACAAAAATCGCTTTTCATGCTGTCAGCGACGATGGAATTGTAAAAGATTATTTTACAGGGGATTTGGGACGCTTTAGAAGTGATGGATGCCTTGAATATTTGGGTAGAAAAAATCATCGGGCCAAAGTTAGAGGCCACCGCATAGAAATCGAAGCAATAGAAAATGCTATTTCTTCGCATCCATCAGTTAAAGATACAGTAGTTAAAATTATTGAAGATGAAGTCCCCAATTCAATCATTGTCGCTTACATAGTACCAAAAAGCAGAAAACAGACAAAAATAAGCGCGATTAGAGAAAAAATTTCCAAAAAGTTACCGACCTACATGTTTCCTTCGAAATATGTAATTTTAGATTCGTTGCCGACAACTAAAAACGGCAAAATTGATTATTCAGCACTTCCAACACCAGGAAAAAATAGACCCCATCTCGGAAAACCCTTTGTAGCTTCGCGTACAACTATAGAAAATGAGCTAACAAAAGTTTGGGAAAAAATACTTGGGATTGAAAAAATAGGGATTCACGATAATTTCTTCGATCTTGGTGGTGACTCTTTATTGGCTTTTAGGATTTTACATGAAATTAATAAACAATTAGGTCAAAATCTTCCTATCGAGGCCATCTTTAAGGCTCCAACAATAACCGAGCTTGCCAAACTTGTGGATGTTCAGATCGAATTAAAGGATGACTCATTCCTTATTCCTTTTCAAAAAAAAGGTAATAGACCACCATTTTTCTTAATGCAATGCCATGATTCCATTTTGGAATATAATGAATTAGCAAATTTATTAGGGGATGATCAACCTGTGTATGGTTTTCATATGCCATGGACTGAACATAGCAATTTTAGCGAAATTAGCTTAGAAAATATGGCCAAATTTTGTGTTAAAAATATTGTAGCGAAGCAAAGTTCCGGGCCTTATTTGTTAGGAGGGTTTTGCTTTGGTGGGTTACTCGCAATGGAGGTTGCCAGACAGCTCAAAGAGATAAAACAGAAAATAGGATTATTGGTGTTAATCGAGAGTCTCACACCCGATTATGAAAAAGACTTTTTAGACAAACCATTAATTTATAAATGTTTGCGACAATTAATCTATTCATTAAAGTCATTAAAGCTTGAATTAAAGAACTTTGAAGGTGTTCAAAATAATGTCAGAATAAATTATATTAAAACAAGAATAAATAATTTCATAAATCGTAATCTTGTTAAAAGTAAACTTTATTTATATAATTTAAGATTAGAACCTTCTTTAAAAAAAAGAAATCTTTCATTCATGGTGTATAAAAAATTAATCAACACAGAGTATCGAAAAGCTTCACTCAATTATACTCTTAAACCATACAAGGGGAATGTAGTTATTCTATACTCTACAATTCAAGTTGATAATGTTAACGTAGATAAAACTTTAGGCTGGCAAAAATATATTGATGGCACTATTACAAGTTACGAAATTCCTGAATCCCATCTAAATCTTTTAAAAAAGCCGTATGTCGGAAAAATTGCCGATATTCTTAAAGTTCATCTTAAACAAATTCAGTAAATTAAGTTAGTAAAACCATATTTCATGCTTAAGGCCTTAATTGTACTATGTTGACTTCTGCATTCAATCGTGAATCCAGACCATTGCCAAATATTCGCGATTTCAGCTTGAAAACATTAACTCAAAACTTGTGTGTTCTGCTATATATCACAAGAATTTTAAGCCTAAAATCTTTACAGATATCACAACCTCTGTTAAACAATCTTAAAGTCCAGATACTGGTAAGATATCACAAGAAAGAAGCAGGGCATAATTTTTGTGATATCATATTACCGTATCACAATTTCATGTTGTCCCAGATATTTGCAAGATATCACCAGCCGTAGATTCAATGGGTGGATATTGATATCCGAAAATATAGGGTCATTAGGATGGAAGACGAATTGGTGAAAATCTAAGACAGCATCTTTTCCGGGTTCAGCATCAAGAAACCACTCACTTATTTTTTGAAAATTCAAATTATATAATGGTAAGTCTTCATAGAGTTCAGAGTATAGAATTTGATATAGTCCCAAGGCATCAATTTTCCATCGTTATAGTAACTGTTCAGCTGTTAGCCAAAGCGTTTTTAATGCTGACATAACGCCTCCTGTCGCGTCCTGATTGAAGGTCCGGGGAAAGCGGTCCAGGAAAACCGCCTTTCGGGGAGCTCACCCTATCCTCGGAAACTTAGACTCAAAATTGTGACCAGATTTTGACCATAACTAAAAAAAACATCATAAAAAAACCCATATCACCAAACAATGTTAAAATCGAATTTTATTTATATTCTTTTATGTTATTGTCTCATAATATACCGTAATATCGGCATATTTCACATTGACACGGTAGAGGTCGTTGGTTCAAATCCAATCGTGCCTACCATGATGATTAAAGGTTTGCAAAATTAAGTTGCAAACCTTTTTTATTACCGAAGCAACTACAGATCCTATCGGAATTTTATATGCTTGACAAGACGACAAAAAAATAAATATTTTGATAGTATTAAATGAATAAAAGGAGGAGCCGATCATGCAAGACGACTGGGTCGAAAAACTGTCATGTGCCATTCAATGTCATAGGTGTAATGAAAAGATGAATCCAACAGATCCCAGAATTCTTTCTGTCTATGATCATCAAGCCATATGCATGACATGCAAAAAAGAAGAAGAACAACGACCGGACTACGAAAAAATATCCAAAAATACCATTGGACAGTGTATGATCGATACGGAATTGCAATATAGTGATCCTGCTGGTTTCTGTTATCATCACTTCTATCCATACACTTGTTGATATTCAAACGCGTAACCATCGGATATCGGTGATCCATTTACAAGCCATTTCATAAATTTGAAACGCTCAGTTTAGGTTTCATTCTATGGTCCTAAGGCATAATACGGTACATTTTGCCGGGAAACGGCTTGCCCATAAAATCTTCCAGCTTTGATGAACAGTGTGAGACGGCCTTGATGTCTATTCCGGTCTTGATTTTCAGTGATTCCATGAGATAGGCGGTATCTTCTGTTGCTATGTTGCCTGCAGCTCCGGGGATAAACGGGCATCCCCCCATTCCTGCCAGTGCTGTATCAAAATGTGTAATTCCACATGCCATTGCAGCTGTTACATTGACCAGACCCAGTCCTCGAGTGTCGTGAAGGTGCAATACCATAGGTGTGTTAACGGTTATGGGTATCAGTTTTTCCATAAGATCGGTTATGTCGATCGGGGTTGCCATTCCCGTAGTATCCGAGATGGCGATCATATCGACACCCCAATCTAAAAAATTTCGAGTCATTCCCAAAATTTTTTCTTGAAAAATCATGCCTTCAAAAACGCATCCGAATGCACATTGAATCCCCGCACGGATATGCATGTTGTATTTTTGGGCAAGTCGGACCATCTTTTTGCCGTTTGCTAAAGCCTG
>Ga0210124_1001051_pt1 | contig 12548 bp, 11 predicted proteins | sample Muzzi_PWC_D2_FD_185554 | JGI IMG/M metagenome (GOLD analysis project Ga0210124, IMG submission 185554) | Wetland microbial communities from San Francisco Bay, California, USA, that impact long-term carbon sequestration - Muzzi_PWC_D2 (SPAdes) | ecosystem: Environmental > Aquatic > Marine >... | reverse complement strand
GTATGTTCGGACGCATCAAGGACTTCCGCCGGATAGCGACCCGATACGACAGGCTGGCTCGAAACTTCCTCGCTGCCGTCTGTCTCGTCGCTACAATATGCTACTGGTTATGAGTCCGGAGCCTAGGGCATCGTCCTTGGGGCCGTGGGCCCGGCCGGTGGCTTGTTGCGTATTTTCCGGTGTTTCCAATCCTCGTGTGTTCATTGCAACCTCCCTCTCGTGTAAAACCTTCGCGGGCTCCGGCCCGCGATTTTTTTAGCCTCCGGCGGGACGGACCGGCCGTTGCTGGAAGGCGCCGCAAGACAAGAGGGACGGCATCATGCCCGCATACCTGACCACCCGCGCCAGTGGCGCCTTGCCGCTTCATCTGCTCGACAAGTCGACCTTGAAATCCTGGCTCGCCGGGCGGCCCGCCGAAGAAGCCGCCTGGCTGCACGGCGCCGGGTTCACGGCCGCGCCTGGCAGCGTCTGTCTCCTGCCGGCCGCCGGCGGCGGCCTGGCCGGTGCGGCGGTCGGGATCGATCCCGACGACGAGATCGGCGCCTGGTCGGCCCTGCCGAGCCGCCTGCCCGAGGCGCCGCGCTTCGCCGTCGCGGTCGAGCAGGACGCCGCCGCGGCGACCCGGGCGGCGCTCGGCTGGGCGCTCGGGACCTACGCCTTCACGCGCTACCGCGGCGAGACGGGGCGCTTCCCGAAGCTGGTCTGGCCCAAGCACGCCGACCGTGCGGCGGTGCAGCGCGCCGCCGAGGCGACCGTCCTGGTGCGCGACCTGATCAACACCCCGGCCGAGGACATGGGACCGGCCGATCTGGCCGCCGCGGCGCGCCGCCTGGCGCGCCCCCACAAGGCCAGGGTCGCGGTGGTGCAGGGCGAGCAGCTGCTCAAGAAGGGCTACCCGACGATCCATCTGGTCGGCCGCGCCAGCGCGCGTGCGCCGCGCCTCGTCGACCTGCGCTGGGGGACGCGGGGGCCGCGCGTGACCCTGGTCGGCAAGGGCGTGTGCTTCGATTCCGGAGGGCTCGACCTGAAGACGGCCTCGGGCATGAAGCTGATGAAGAAGGACATGGGCGGGGCCGCGCACGTGCTCGGCCTGGCGGCGATGATCATGGCCGCCAAGCTGCCCTTGCGCCTTCGCGTCCTCATCCCGGCGGTGGACAACGCGGTTTCGGGCAACGCGTTCCGGCCGCTCGACGTGGTGCGCACGCGCAAGGGGCTGAGCGTCGAGGTTGGCAACACCGATGCCGAGGGGCGGCTCGTGCTGTGCGATGCCCTGGCGGAGGCCGACGCGGAGAAGCCGGACCTCGTGGTCGATTTCGCGACCCTGACGGGCGCCGCGCGGGTGGCGCTGGGAACGGAGCTGCCGGCCATGTTCTGCAACGACGATGCGCTGGCCGAGGCCCTGCTCGTCCAGGGCCGGGCGGCGCGCGACCCGCTGTGGCGCCTGCCGCTGCACCGGCCCTACCGCCGCCTGCTCGACAGCAAGGTCGCCGACCTGAACAACATCTCGAACGGCCCCTATGCCGGGGCGATCACGGCGGCGCTCTTTCTGCAGGAGTTCCTGCGGCCGGAGACCCGCTGGGTCCACCTCGACATCATGGCCTGGAACACGGCCTCGCGGCCGGGCCGGCCGGAAGGCGGCGAGGCCATGGGGCTGCGCGCGGTCTACGGCCTGATCGAGGATCTGGCGGCGGGGGCCCGGCAGGGCAAATCGCGCGGGCGCAAATCGGGCAAGTAGGGTCGGTCGCGCAACAGCCCGGCGGACCGCCTGCCCTAGACTCCCGGTCAACCTTGACTGGTATACTGGATACCGCGGCGCCTCGGGCCGCGTTCGTGGGGAGGGAGTTCGGTTATGTTCAAGAAGATCCTCTGTGCTGTCGACGGCTCGAAGCACGCGCAGCGGGCGGCCGAAGTCGCCAGCCAAATGGCCGCCGAAAGCGGGGCGGATCTCACCTTCCTGACGGTGACCAAGGAACTCAAGGTGACCGATGCGGTGCGCCGCTACATGGAGGTCGAGCACCTGACCGGCTCGCCGCAATACGTACTCGACGAGATGACCGAGGAGATCATCTCCGAGGCGAAGGACTGTGCCCGCAAGGCCGGCATCAAGAACCCGAAGACCGAGGTCAAGGTGGGCAATCCGGCGCGCGCGATCGTGTCCTTCGCCGAGCGCTCGGGCGCAGATCTGATCGTGCTCGGCGGACGCGGCCACGGCGACATCGAAGGCCTGCTGCTCGGCAGCGTGTCGCACAAGGTGGCGAACCTCGCCAAGTGCACCGTCATGACGGTGCGCTGACGCCGCTCCGCGCCGTTCCGGGACCGAACGCGCCGCCGTCACTCTTGCCGCTTGCCCGGGCCGCCGGCCTGCGGCAGATTCCATTTCGCAAGCGAAACGGTCTGGCCAGGGGCGGCGAGACGCCATGGAGTTGTCCTCAACCGCGGCGCTGGAATTCCTGTACCGCGTGACGAAGACGACGCTGGGGCAGGACGATGCGGACCTGACCGCGCGTCAGCTCGCCCTGCTGCTGCACGTCTATCTCATGCCGCCGCCGCACACGGTGCGCGGGCTGGCGGCGTCCCTCGGCATGTCGAAGCCCGCCGTCAGCCGGGCGCTCGACCGGCTCGGCCGCAGCGACCTGCTGCGCCGCCGGCGCGACGAGGCGGACCGGCGCAGCGTGCTCGTGCAGCGCACCGTCAAGGGCGCCGTCTTCCTGCGCGACTTGGGGGACCGCGCCGCGCAGCTCGCCGCCGACCTGCCGGCCGCGGCGGATCGGAGGCCGGGATAGTCTCGGGCCGGGATGGTCTCGGGCGGGCGCGGTTTCGGATCGGCGCGGCCGCGGGCCGGATCAGCCGAACATCCAGGCGCCGGGATCGGGGTGCGCCTGGCCGCGCGTCAGGTACTTCATGCCCTTGGCGCAGCGCACGATGATCCAGATCAGGCCGAACAGCAGAACGAACCAGCCGATCGCGATCAGGGACATGAGGCCGCCGACCACGCCGATCAGCAGCCCGACCCAGAAGGTGCGGATCTGGAACCGGTAATGGCTGTCGACCCAGCCGGGCCCGTCGCCCTTGTTGACGTAGGCCATCACCACGCCGATCAGGCCGGTGATGCCGAACACAAGGCTCGCCAGGTACAGGATGTAGATCAGGTTGGCGATGCGCGCCTCCGACGGTTCGCCGCCGGATTGCGGTAGAATTTCGACTTGCGGGTCAGTCATTGCACACCCTCCCGATCGCTCAGTAGCCCTTTTTCATGTCGACGACGTATTTCAGCGGCTGGCCGGCCTCGAAGCGGCGGATGTTCTCGATTACCGCCTCGCAGGCGGTCTTGGCGACGGTCATGCTGGCGATGTGCGGCGTCATGAAGACGCGGGGATGATCCCAGAACGGGCTGTCGGTCGGCAGCGGCTCCTCGCGGAACACGTCGAGCGTCGCGCCGCCGAGCTGCCCCGACTCGAGCGCCGCCAGGAGGTCCTCTTCGACCACCACACGCCCGCGGCCGACGCTGATGAAGACGGCGCCGCGCGGCAGCGCGTCGAAGACCGTGGCATCGAGCAGGTTCTCGGTCTCCTTGGTTATCGGCAGCAGGCAGATGAGAGCGTCGGTGCGGTTGAGGAAGGGGTGGAAGCCATCGGCGCCGTGAAAGACTTCGACTCTCGGCAGGTCTTTGGGACGGCGGCTCCAACCGGCCACCGGGAAGCCGAAGCCGACAAGCTTCTCGGCCACGGCGCTACCCAACACGCCGAGACCGAGGATGCCGACCCGGCGCTCCGCCGCCGGAACCTGTTCGATTTCGCCCCAATTGCGCCTGCGCCGCCGCTCGGCGTAGTCGAGCATGAAGCGGTGGTGGTAGAGCACGCTCATGACGACGTACTCGACCATGCCGGCGGTCAGGCCGGGCTCGACCATGCGCACGACGGGCACGTCCTTGGGCAATTCCGGATCCGAGGAGAGGTGGTCGATGCCGGCGCCGATCGAGAAGATCACCTTGAGGTTGGGGTAGGTCCTGAGCTCGCCCTTCCGCGGCTGCCACACCAGCGCGTACTCGATGTCGGCCGGGTCGCCGATCTCGGGCCACTCGCGCAGGTCGAGATCGGGCGCCAGTGCCCGTAGGTAGCGCTGCCAGGCATCGCCGCGGTCGATATCGGATTTGAACAGAAGTGCCATGATGCTCCTGCCGGTTCACGTGCTCACGACGTCGCCCTCGACCGCCTCGAGCTCGAAGGCGGCCTTCATCAGGGCGCGGGTGTAGGCCGTTTGGGGATTGTCGTAGATGTCGGCGGCCGCGCCGTGCTCGACCACCTTGCCGTCGCGCATCACCAGGACCTCGTCGGCCAGCGCACGCACCACCTTGAGGTCGTGGCTGATGAAGAGATAGGCGAGGCGGTTGCGCGCCTGCAGGTCGCGCAGCAGGTCGACGATCTGCGCCTGCACTGACATGTCGAGCGCCGAGGTCGGTTCGTCGAGCACCAGGAAGTGGGGCTTGAGCACCATGGCGCGCGCGATGGCGACGCGCTGGCGCTGCCCGCCCGAGAACTCGTGCGGATAGCGATGGCGGCTCTCCGGGTCGAGGCCGACCTCCTCCAGCGCCGCCACGATCAGGCTCTCGCGCTCCGCCGCCGAGCCGCCGAGCCGGTGCACCTTGAGGCCCTCCTCGATGATCTGGCCGATCGAGAGGCGCGGGCTGAGCGAGCCGTAGGGATCCTGGAACACCACCTGCATCTCGCGCCTGAGCGGCCGCAGCGCCTTGGACTGGAGCGACTGAATGCTGTCGCCGCGGAAGCGGATCGCGCCCCGGCTGGAGATCAGGCGCAGCAGCGCGAGCCCCAGCGTCGTCTTGCCCGAGCCGCTCTCCCCGACCACGCCCAGCGTGTGGCCCTCGCGGACCTCGAGCGAGATGCCGTCGACCGCGCGCACGTAGTCGACGGTGCGCTTGAGCAGCCCCGCCTTGATCGGAAAGTAGACCTTGATCGAATCGCCGGCCATGACCACCGGCGCGTCGGGCTCGGCCTTGATCGGCTGGCCCTTCGGCTCGGCGGCCAGCAGGCGGCGGGTATAGTCGTGCTGCGGTCGGTCGAACAGCGTCGCGACCTTCTCCGACTCGACCACCTCGCCGCCGGTCATGACGCAAACGAAGTCGGCCATCTTGCGCACGATGCTGAGGTCGTGGGTGATCAGCAGCATGGCCATGCCGAGCTCGCCCTGCAGGTCCTTGAGCAGTTTCAGGATCTGCGCCTGGATGGTGACGTCGAGTGCCGTGGTCGGCTCGTCGGCGATCAGCAGGTCGGGCTCGTTGGCCAGCGCCATGGCGATCATGACGCGCTGGCGCTGCCCGCCGGACAGCTCGTGCGGGTAGGCGTTGAGCCGCTTGCGGGCCTCGGGGATGCCGACCAAGTCGAGCAATTCCAAGGTGCGTGTCCGCGCCGCCGTCCTGCCCAGCCCCTTGTGCAGGATCAGGGTCTCGTTGATCTGCTTCTCCACCGTGTGCAGCGGATTGAGCGAGGTCATCGGCTCCTGGAAGATCATCGAGATCTCGTTGCCGCGGACCTCGCGCAGCAGCGTCTTCGGCGCGCCCAGCATCTCGCGGCCGCGGAAGCGTATCGAGCCGCCCGGATGGCTCGCCAGCGGGTACGGCAGAAGCTGCAGAATGGAGAGCGCCGTCACCGACTTGCCCGAGCCGCTTTCGCCGACCAGCGCCACGGTCTCGCCCTTGTCGATGGTGAAGGAGACGTGCTTGACCGCGTCGACCCGATTTCCGGGCAGGTTGAACCGGGTCGAGAGCTCGCGCACCTGAAGCAGCGGCTCGTTCATGCCCGGCCTCCCTCGGCGGCCGGCCCGGCGGCCGGCCCCGCGCCGTCGGCGATGGCGTGCTCGGCCGGCGGCGGCTCGCCGGCGAAGAGCTTGCGCGGATCGAAGGCGTCGCGTACCGCCTCGCCGATGAAGACCAGCAGGCTCAGCATGATGGCGATGGTGAAGAAGCCGGTCAGGCCGAGCCAGGGCGCCTGCAGGTTGGCCTTGCCCTGGGCCAGCAGCTCGCCCAGGGAAGCCGAGCCCGGCGGCAGGCCGAAGCCGATGAAGTCGAGCGCGGTCAGGGTCGTGACCGAGCCCGACAGCACGAAGGGCAGGAAGGACAGGGTGGCCACCATGGCGTTGGGCAGGACGTGGCGGACGATGATGACCGGGTTGGAAACGCCGAGCGCGCGCGCCGCGCGCACGTAGTCGAAGTTGCGGGCGCGCAGAAACTCGGCCCGCACGACGCCGACCAGGCTCATCCAGGAAAACAGCAGCATGAGGCCGAGCAGCCACCAGAAGTTCGGCGTGACCATGCTGGCCAGGATGATCAGCAGGTAAAGCGTCGGCAGCCCCGACCAGATCTCGATGAAGCGCTGGAACAGGAGGTCGGTCCAGCCGCCGAAATAGCCCTGCACCGCGCCGGCGGCCACGCCGACGATGCTGCTGAAGAAGGTCAGCACGAGCCCGAAGAGTATGGAAATGCGGAAGCCGTAGATCAGCCGCGCCGTTACGTCGCGCGCCTGGTCGTCGGTGCCCAGCCAATGCTCGGCGCTGGGCGGCGCGGGGGCGGGGACCGTCAGATTCCACGCCACCGTGCGATAGTTGTAGGGGACGAGTGGCCAGATCATCCAGCCGTGCCGGTCGATCAGCGCCCCGACGTAGGGGTCGCGATAGTCCGCCTCGGTCTTGAATTCGCCGCCGAAGGCGGTCTCCGGATAGGCCTTGAAGATCGGCAGGTAGATGCCGCCGTCGTACACCACAAGAATCGGCTTGTCGTTGGCGACGAACTCGGCGAAGAGGCTGAAGACGAAGAGAGCCAGGAAGACCCACAGCGACCAGAAGCCGCGCCGGTTGGCGCGGAAATTGAACAGGCGCCGACGCGTCATCGGCGAGACGGGAATCCCCAGGAAACGATCCTGCGGCGTGGCGGGGGCGGCGGAAGCGCTCACGTCACACCTCCCGTTTCTCGAAGTCGATGCGCGGATCGACGACGGTATAGGTGAAGTCGCCGACCAGGTTCATCAGCAGGCCGAGCAGCGAGAAGAAATAGAGCGTCCCGAACATCACGGGATAATCACGGTTGATCGCGGCTTCGAAGCCCAGCAGGCCCAGGCCGTCGAGCGAGAAGATCACCTCGATCAGCAGCGCGCCGGTGAACAGGATGCCGATGAAGGCGCTGGGGAACCCGGCGATGACGATCAGCATGGCATTGCGGAAGACGTGCCCGTAGAGCACGCGGCGCTCGGTCAGGCCCTTGGCCCTCGCGGTCACCACGTACTGCTGGCTGATCTGGTCGAGGAAGCAGTTCTTGGTCAGTATGGTCAGGCCCGCGAAGCCGCCGATGACCATGGCCAGGATGGGCAGCGTCATGTGCCAGAAATAGTCGGTGATCCTGGCCGGCCAGGACAGGTCCCACCAATTGTCCGAGACGATCCCGCGTAGCGGGAACCAGTCGAAGTAGCGCCCGCCCGCGAACAGCACGATCAGCAGCACCGCGAACAGGAAGTTGGGGACGGCGTTGCCGACCACGACGACGCCGCTGGTCCAGATGTCGAAGCGCGAGCCGTCGCGCACCGCCTTGGCGATTCCGAGCGGTATCGAGATCAGGTAGACCAGCAACGTGGTCCACAGGCCGATCGAAATGGAGACCGGCATTTTCTGGATCACCAGGCTCACGACCGACTGGTCGCGGAAGTAGCTGTTGCCGAAGTCGAACACCGCGTAGTTCTTGATCATGTCGAAGAACCGCACGTAGGCCGGCTTGTCGAAGCCGTACATGTGCCGGATCTCGGCGATGAATTCCGGATCGAGCCCCTGCGCGCCGCGGTAGGCGCCCTGGCCGCCCTGGCCGCCGCCGGTCTGGGCGGTCTGGGCGCCGGGCGCGATTTCGCTGCCGCCGCTCTGCGTGACGCGCGCGGTGGCGGCGACGCCCTGGCCGGAGATCTGCGAGATCAACTGCTCCACCGGTCCGCCCGGCGCGGCCTGTATGATGATGAAATTGATGGTCATGATGCCGAGCAGGGTCGGCACGATGAGCAGCAGCCGGCGAATGACGTAGGAAAGCATGACGGTTTACCTCATCCGGCGTGCCGGCCGGCGCGGCGCAGGCCGTAGAAGCCGAGGACAATCAGCAGGCCGATGCCGAGATACATGGCGGCCTCGCCGAGGCGTCCGCTGCTGTTGCCCCCGGCCGACTGTGGCTGCTGCGAACGCTGCTGCTTGAGCTGGCGCGCGCGTGCCGGGTCGAACCACCAGTAGTTGATGCTGGTGCCGTTCTTCGGCGTGACCTTCGGGCGGGCGAATTTGTCCCAATAGAGAATGCGGTCGAAGCGGATGTGCCAGTTCGGGACGACGTAGTTGCCCCACAGAAGCACGCGGTCGAGCGCCCGGGTCCGCGCCACCAGGTCCTCGCGCGTCGGCGCGGCGATCAGCTTGGCGATGAGATCGTCGACCACCGGGTCCTTGATCCCGGCGTAGTTGCGGCTGCCCTGCGTGTCGGCGGCCTGGGAGCTCCAGAAATTCCACTGCTCGTTGCCCGGCGAATCGGATTCGCCCCAGGATGCGACGATCATGTCGAAATCGAAGCTGCGCAGGCGGTTCTCGTATTGCGCGGCGTCGACCACGCGAACCGTGACGTCGATGCCCAGCCGCTGCAGGTTGTGCCGGAACGGAAGGACGATACGCGTGAACGCGGGCGATACGAGCATAATTTCGAAGCGCATCTGCTCGCCGGTTTCGGCGTTGACCAGCTTCATGTCGCGAACGACCCAGCCCGCCTCGGCCAGGAGTTGAAAGGCGCGTTCCAGGTTGTGCCGCGGCCAGCCCGACCCGTCGGTCGAGGGGGCGAAGTACGGCTCCGTGAACACCTTGTCCGGCACGCGGCCGCGATAGGGCGAGAGCAGCGCGAGCGCCTTCGGCCCGGGCAGGCCGCTCGAGGCCAGGTCCGAATTGGAGAAGTAGCTCTCGGTGCGGGTGTATTGGCCGAAGAAGAGATTGCGGTTGGTCCACTCGAAGTCGAAGGCGTAGGCTATCGCCCGGCGCACGCGCGAGTCGCTGAACTCCGCGCGCCGGGTGTTCATGGCGAAGCCCTGCATGCCGGTCGGCCGCTCGTTCGGGATTTCCTCCTTGCGCAGGGCGCCGTCGGTGACCGCCGGGACATCGTAGTCGAGGGCCCAGGCCTTGGCCTGATTTTCGACGTAGAAGTCGATGTCGCCCGCCTTGAGGGCCTCGCGGATGACCGTGGGGTCGCGGTAGTAGTCGTAGCGGATGCGGTCGAAATTGTATTGGCCGCGGTTGACCGGCAGGTCCTTGCCCCAATAGTCGGGGACGCGCTCCAGGACCACGTAGCGGTTGGGTTCGAAGTCGGCGATGCGATAGGGGCCGCTGCCGAGCGGGGGCTGCAGCGTGGTCTTCGCGAAATCGTGCTTCTCCCAGTAGTGCTTCGGCAGAATCGGCATCTGGCCGACGATCAGCGGCAGCTCGCGGTTGTCGCCCTTGGCGAAGGTGAACTTGACCTTGCGCGGTCCGACCTTCTCGGCGCTCAGCACGCTCTTGTAATAGAAGCGGTAGAAGGGGTGTCCCTTGGTCTTGAGCAGATTCAGGCTGAAGATCACGTCGTCGACCGTGATCGGCTTCCCGTCGTGCCAGCGCGCCTCGGGTCTCAGCGTGAAGGCGACCCAGGAGCGGTCCTCGGGCCATTCGATCGTCTCGGCGATCAGGCCGTATTCGGTGAAGGGCTCGTCGGCGCTCGCCGCCAGCAGCGTCTCGGTCAGGTAGCCCAGGCCGTCGGCCGTGTTCCCCTTGGCGATATACGCGTTGAAGCTGTCGAACCCGCCGCCGCTCGCGAGATGCAGCGTGCCGCCCTTCGGCGCGTCCGGATTGACATAGTCGAAGTGGGTGAAGCCGGCCGGGTACTTCGGCGTGCCGTGCATCGCGATGGCGTGCGCCACGTGCACCTGGACGTCCTTGGCGGCGGTCTCCTGAGCCGAGGCCGCGGCGGGAAGCAACAGCAGGGCGATGCAGAGAAGGGCGGACGCGAACGGGCGCATGGCCTCCGGCGGGCAGGAACGGGCGCCGAGACTATAGACCGATTCCCGCGTCAAAACCATTTTGCCTCTGCGTTTTCCGAGATGTATGCGCCCGATTGGCGCCGCATTCGGGCGGCACTTTGGCGATCGCGTGACCGGGGTCAGCCCGCGTTCAGCAGCGCGCGCGCGGCCGCGTGGCAGCGCGCATCCCCGGCGGCCAGGATGCGTCCGTCCGAGCCGAGGCCCAGCGGGGCGCCCTGCCAGTCGGTGATCATCCCGCCGGCGCCCGCGATCGCCGGCACCAGCGGCAGGTAGTCGTAGGGGTCCATGTCGGCCTCGATCACCAGGTCGACGAAGCCGCTGGCGAGCAGGCCGTAGGCGTAGCACTCGCCGCCGTAGGTGGCTTGGCGCACCGCCTTGCGGACGCGCTCGAAGGCCGCTTCGTTGCCGCCCTCGAACATGTGCGGCGAGGTGGCGAAGAGAATCGCCTCGCCGAGGTCCGAGCAGGCGCGCACGCGGGCCTCGCCGCAGCCGAATCGGCCGCTGTGCAGCGTCGGCCGTCCGGCGACGCCGAGCCAGCGCTCGTCCATCGCCGGCATCTCGATCAGGCCGAGAATCGGCCGGCCGTGGCGCAGCAGGGCGATCAGGGTTCCGAACTGGACATGGCCCGAGATGAAGCGCCGGGTCCCGTCCACGGGGTCGAGCACCCAGACGAACTCGGCCTCGCTGCGCTCGGCCCCGTGCTCCTCGCCGATTACGCCGTGCCGCGGGCGCTCGGCCGCGAGGATCGCGCGCATCGCCGCCTCGGCCTCGCGATCGGCGACCGTGACCGGGCTCTCGTCGGCTTTGGCATGGACCTCGACCGGCCGGCGGAAGTAGCGCAGCACGACCTCGCGCGCGGCCGCGGCCAGGCGTTCGGCCAAGGCGGCCTCGGCCGCGATCTCGACACCCTTGAGAAGGTCGCCGGTGAGAAGGTCGCCGGTGAGAAGGTCGCCGGGGCCGTCCTGCGCCATGGTGCTACCGTCTTTCGGGCGAATCCGGGCGGAGCGTCGCCGCGGCACCGGGTCTCGGGCCCGGTCTAGGGCAAGGGCGGCGGATTGTCGTTCTCGCTCCGCAGATAGGCGATCACGGCGGCCCGTTCCTTGTCGTCCTTGATGCCGGCGAAGGTCATCTTGGTGCCGGGCGCCCATTTCCTCGGATCGGTGAGGAAAGCGTTGAGGTTCTCGTAGGTCCACTTCATGCCCGACTTGTCCGAAAGGGCGCTCGAGTAGTGGAAGTCCGGCTTGGAGGCGATCTCGCGGCCGACCACGCCGTAGAGCTCGGGCCCGATCTTGTTCTTGCCGCCCTTGGAGATGTCGTGGCAGGCCTTGCATTTGCGGGCGACCTTGGCGCCCTCGTCGACGCTGGCGGCGGCGATCGCCGCGCCCAGGCCGCCGCCGCCCGAGGCCGCCGCCGTCTGCTCGGCCGCCTGCCCGGCCTGCCCGGCGGCTTCACTGGCGGTCTGCCCGGTGGTCTGACTGGTGGCCTGCCCAGCCTGCTCGGCGGTGCCGGAGGCCTGCTGCGCGCTCTGCTCGGACGCGCCGCTTCCCTGCGAGGCCGTCGGCTCGGGCAGCGGCAAGGGATTGTCGCTCTGCTCGCGCAGGAAGGCGATCACGTCGGCCCGGTCCTGCACCTTCTTCAGGCCGGCGAAGCCCATCTTGGTGCCCGGCACGTACTCTCGTGGGTTGTGGATGAAGTGGTTGAGGTGCTCGTAGGTCCACTTCTCGCCCGACAGCTTCTTCAGCGCGTCGGAGTAGGAGAAGTCGGATATGCTGGCGATCGGGCGACCGACGACGCCCCAGAGGTGGGGGCCGATCCTGTTGGGCGCGCCCTTATCGATGTTGTGGCAGGTCTCGCATTTCTTGGCGATCTTCGCGCCGTTCGCCGGGTCGGCCGACGCCAGCAGCGGGGCGACCGGCTCGACCAACGGGGCCGCGGGCTTGGCGGCCTCGCCACCGGTCTTTTCGCCGGTCGCCGCCGCGATTTGGTACACGGGCTTCTGGTGACCCTCGTGAGGGAACAGCACCTCGGCGGCGAAGCCGGAGCCCATCGCCACGACACCGGCCGTCAGAACCGCCGCCACGATCTTGTTGATTTCGAGAGAATCCGTCATCCCCAAACCCTTGTACCCGCTCTCATGCCCGCTCGCGAATGCTGCGGGACAATAGCCTCGGGTTTCAGGGGGTTCAATAGCGCGGCAGGCGCCGGGCGCAACAAAACCGGTTTTGGCCGGCCGGAGTCTCGCCTATCCTGCGCCGCCCAGCCGAGGGCTGCCCCGCGAAGCGGTTCATCCCGGACCATGACCCTGCCCGGAAATCCGATCGTCGTCATTCCCGCGCGCTTGGCCGCGACGCGCCTGCCGAACAAGCCGCTCGCCGATATCCACGGCGTGCCGATGATCGTTCAGGTCTGGCGCCGCGCCGTGGCGGCGGAGATCGGCCCCGTGGTGGTGGCCTGCGCCGAGGCCGA
>Ga0210124_1001050_pt1 | contig 12549 bp, 7 predicted proteins | sample Muzzi_PWC_D2_FD_185554 | JGI IMG/M metagenome (GOLD analysis project Ga0210124, IMG submission 185554) | Wetland microbial communities from San Francisco Bay, California, USA, that impact long-term carbon sequestration - Muzzi_PWC_D2 (SPAdes) | ecosystem: Environmental > Aquatic > Marine >... | reverse complement strand
CCGTAAGCGTTGGGGTGACACTGATACACCCAGCCAATTTGAAGATGAACGTTACCGGAACTTTTATCAGGATGTCAGCCAGAAATTATTTGAGAAAGGTCAAATTGATATTTATGGCTTGAAGCTTGATGGGGAAATTATCGCTATACAGTATGCCTTTTTCTATGATGAGATAATGGTAGGTCAATGGCAAACATATGATATTGAGTATCATAAGGTGGCCCCCGGACTTGTGATGATTCAAATGTACTTGGAAGACCTATTCAACTCGGACAGGATAGGTATTATCGAATTCGGGATGGTGGCTGATTATAAAGGCTTTTGGGGCGACCAACTGAAGAATCGCTATAACATTGAAATCTACACAAAACGCCTATTACCTCTCAGTGTTCTGGCTCTGGCTCAAACAAAAGAGTATCTCAAATCCATTAAGCCGCTCCAGCAATTCGTTAAGAATACAAAAACACGGCTCTACTTCATGAGAAAACGCCTGTTAAATCGCTGACGAGAAGGCAATAAGATTAGAGTTTGGTGAGAAAATGGGTGAGAGAGGCAAAAAAATCAATTTATAACAGGGTTTGGATTAGAGCAAAAAATCTAAGCAATACGCGAAACTTTATCAGCTTGCTCTTTACAAATGTCATCTTCTTCAACGTCATCCTGCGGGGGGCTGGTTAAACTCAAAAAACTACCAAGGGCAAGCGAGAAAATGATAGAAACAAGAAACCAGATACCGATGATTTGTAGAATGCTCATCAAGTTTTAGCGCAGGCACTCGTTTCGGTGCATGGTGGAATGCGCCTCACCTTTCAACTAAATGGCTCCGGATTTTTAAGGCAGTACAGCCCATACTTCCAAGAGGATAACCAGCTACTTCAGAAAATGGGTTGATGACATCAAGATACCTCTATAATACGGCTGTGGTCAATAGTTGCAGTGTAAAAATGCATCATCGCCAGTCTATATTTGGGGTACAACCCAACAAAAGTACATAAACTGCCATAGGCTGTAAGATTTCTTGTTTCATAGACGTTGGTTCATGAAACAAATGAAAATTGAATTGAAATGGCTCATTTTCTGTATCGCAACCCGTGTCATATTCAATGTAAAGCAAACCTATTGATATAAGGATTATGAAACACAATACCCGCATCACCTGCTTGCGGGATTGGGAAAAAAGTTGTAGAGTCTGCGGCAGTTATTTCTTATCCATTAAACACAAAACCCCTGAGTCCCAGGGGCAGGCGGTTGTCTCTAGATTTGCTTGCTGGAGACAATCAGGAGGATACCATGAACGCCTTAGTAGTACAAGCTTCGACTGAAAATTCCGAGACCTTCGTTGGCCCGACCTATTCCAAGATTTGGGACGGGACCCTGGAGATGATTGACGATCCACACACTGGCTGGCTCTTCGTCGTAATTTTGCGCCACCTCAATCGCTATGAGAACTTGCTCAAAATGTCGATTGCAGCCCTCGCCAAATACAGTAGCATGAGTGAACGCACAGTCATACGCTGCACCAAGATTCTGGAAAAACTGGGTCTCATCCGGGTGAAGCGTGTCAAGAAGCGGGGTCGCAACAAAATCAATGAATATCAGGTGTTGGGCATAGCGGCGCAGGTGGCCTGTTTCAATGGTAAACCAGCCTCTGACAAGGTGACTGAGAGTCACCAAACGCCTGAAATAGTGACTGAGAGTCACCCAAAAGCACCCGAAATAGTGACTGAGAGTCACCAAACGCCTGAAATAGTGACTGAGAGTCACCCAAAAGCACCCGAAATAGTGACTGAGAGTCACCTAAAAGCACCCGAAATAGTGACTGAGAGTCACACGTTAACAAAAGAAAAAACAGATAAAGCTGTTAAAACAAATGCAGTTGTTAACAACACAGTTGTTGTTGGCACAGAATTTTCAATTCCAACAGTGAAAGCCGAAGATTTAGCAGCTTGGATCCGTGATTATGGTTTGGAACAAGTGAAGGCGATGTACGCTTATGCTCAGACCCGTAAGCCGACCAATCTAGGGGGCTTCATGTACAAGGGCTTGAAAGCGGGATGGAAAATTCCGACGGTGTCGGCTACTGAGCCGGTGGATGAGCCTGCCGTTGAAGTGGCGGAAAACTCGGCGGCATCCCGCGAAGAGTGGGCGGCCTTTTCTGCGGAATACGGCGATATCTTGGGGTCGCCGCAACCAGAGCCTGAACTGCCGCTACCGGAGGGTGTGCGTGAGCCGACGGAGCAAGAGCTTGCTTGGTGGGAAAGTGCCGGTTATCAACTAGAGTTACAGCTTAACAAAGACCACTATGGTCTCTGGGTTAAACCCCTGAAATTCTTGGGTGCTGATGCTGATGGTTATGTCTTTATGGCGCGTACAGCCTATGGACGGGATATGGCTCAACATCGCCTCTATCGCAATATCTATCAAGTTTTGACCGATGTCAGCGGGAAAGCGAGTCCCTTCCGTGTGATTGCCGCCCCGGAGAGGCCACCGCGCTTTCTGAATTTGCCGATACCAAGACTGCAATCAAGTAGCGAAGGGACTGTGCAAAAATCGAATTCGTAGTTTCAACTTGGCAAGGTTGATACGATCACCACTGTTGAGAATATAACTATGCTTGGGATCCAACCGTTTACCGTTGAGTGCGGTTCCATTCATGCTCTCAAGGTCACGGATGATGACACTGCCACCTTCCAGCAGGAGTGCGGCATGGTTGCGGGAAAGGCCACTTTTATAGGCATCGAAAGGGGAGAGGTCTATGCCCTCAAACAACGTGGTTTGCGGATAAGAACGCCCTAAAATCACGGAATCACGTAAATCAAAGACAAGCTGCACATTAGCGTCTAATATATCCAGCGCAACGCGCCAGGGGGGTTGGCTGCTGGCGAAGGTGGGTGCGCCCGATTCGGCGACTTCCTCAATAACGATATCGCCTAAAAATTTGGTGGTGGAGCGTTTGTTGTTGTTTTCCTCATCATCATGAAAAGGAATTGTTTGATCGCTGACATCATTATCTGCCATGTTAAGACCCCTATATTTCAATGCACAATCCCAAATTAGTGATAAAATTGTAAAATAAGTTCATTATTCGGCGCAATCGCACAGCGATGCAAATAGGTTGTAGGGATATGGTGCGCCCATCTCCCTACAGATGTACGAAGTCGAAACAGTGATTTTTGTTTGACTATAGAATATAGTATAGCGCAAGTGGCTTACACCAACTTTGCAAAAGTCAATGTAAGTCTTTACTAACCACCGGGCCAGATGTATCAACGTTTGATGGTTCCACCTTAGTTACTGTTTTGAGTGGGGACGTATCGTCAGCGATCCATAGCTTAAAGCTAGGGGCTTACAAAAGCCACGCTGACCAGCCTCAGCCATGGGCAACCAAAGGTGAGCGGGTCTGGCAGAGCCTTGAGGTCACTTGAAGTCTGCTCCCCTACGGGGACACTGTCAACGAATTCAAGGGAGATACGCGGATGTGCTTGTCTTGCAACTGGAGCCAAAACCTAAAGTTCGCCAAGCCATTCCGATTTCCTCCCCACACCTGGAGGTAGGGGTTTCCAAACGGAGAATTTTCGATGACACAATCAGAAATAACCGATGCTGGTTTGCGTGCGTCGGATTCAGTTCTGGTATTTGCGTCTCATAATTACGATTGGTTGACAACCTTACAGGATACCTATTCTGAGGTCAATCGCATTGAGCTAGAAGGCGACCTGATTACATTTTTGAATGATGGTCTATTCGCGGTTGTCATTCTGGATGAGGCGCTTATCGCAGAAGACATCGTTATCCTCATCAGTGAACTGCGAAATCGCTTTCCCATTCTAGTCATTCTCGTCTTATCCACAGTCTCAACACTCAGTCATTGGCGTACCTTGCTAAATGCGGGTGCGGATGATGTGATGGAGGCTTCGATAACGGCTGAAGCTCTTATCATACGCATCAACCTTTTTTTGAGGCAGCAACGCAAAAATCAGTCCCTGCTGCGACAATCGCATCGCCTCCATGCTGTCAATATGTTGAGTCAGCAATTTTACAACGCGACTCAGCCTTCAGCGTTAATTGTGGATACCATTGATGTGCTGTGCGCCCGGTTCGCTATTTACGGTGTAGCGATTGTCATTGACGAAGGCGATAACCTACGGCTCTATGCGGGTCGGCACAATGTTGATAACCAGCGGCGTTTGTACGAAAGCACTGCCTCACGGGATATTTATGACCCGCTGCATCAGGTCGCAATGAGTGGTCTTTCAATTATCTGCGAAGATATCATGAATCACCGCCACTATATGCCAATTCCTACGATTGAGCGCCCTAAATCTGCCATTATTTTGCCTTTACGACATGGTCATCAATCGCTTGGCTCGATAGCCTTATTCTCGAATACCACCGAGTTTACCATGGATGACCTCGTGCCATATGAACTGTTAGCGACACATTTTGCGAATGCTTATTACAATGCACTGCATCATTATGACCGTGAGATGGATATTCGGTCTAAGCGCCAGCAAGTTCGGGTATTGCAGGCTCTCTCCGTTGTCTACGATATCGAAAAAGTGCTACAGACATGCCACGAACTAGTCTTAGAGACGCATAATGTGAGCGACGCGATTGTCTTTGCATTTAAGAATGTTGATAATGTTCAGAGCGTGGTTGCTTATGCCCAAGATACACGGCTGATGCAGCTTGTCGAAGTCCTCCATAAGCAGAATTTACTGCGTGAAATCATCGCTGAATTTGACGAGAATATGCGGCCTATTATTTTGAACCAGCGACAGGCCGCTCAAACGGCTCTGGGGGATATGTTTGCACTTATGAGTAGCGCCCATTTACTGCTGACACCCATTTCAGACAGCATGTTGATTGGCGGTATTTTTGTTGCGCCGGAGGGTAATCAGCGTTTTACCCCACAGGATATTAACCTGATTGAGCATGTGGGACGCACGGCTGCTCAGACAATTGAACGCAATACGCTCATTGATGAAATCCAGCAACAGAAAGGGCGGCTTGAAGTGGTCGTTCGCAGTATCCGTGAAGCGATTTTCTTCGTCAACGAGGGCGGACGGGTCATTTTCTGCAATCCACAATTTACAGAACTAACAGGCATCAACCCATCTCAGGTCATTGGCAATCCTTACACAGATTTGCTGCAAGCCATCGCAAATCACACCGACCAATCCGATGACACTTATCAGCAATTAGAGACAGCAATTAGTTCGGTGCTAGCAGAAGATGCAAGTGGCGAAGACCATCCTGTGTTGGACTTGAACTTAACCGCTCTCAACAACCACATCTACATTGAGTTCATGAAAAGCAGCCGCCTCCAAGACTTAAGTGGTTGGATTGGATTGATGCGAACATCAAGTGGACATTCAGCAAGTCCAGCCAACAGCCACAACCACGAACTGCTCGTTGATATTATGGAAAATGTGGGCATCCCACTCTATGAACTCCAAAAGACAAGCCTGATGCTGCCAGAACAATATGATGTGCTGCGTCCGCGACAATTTGGACAACTTTTGGCGCGTCTCCAAGACCAAGTTCAAGGTGTGCAATCCATGTGGCAGAACCTCATTGAGGTTTATGGGATAGCGGTTTCCGGCTTACGCATGAAAATGGAACTTGTCAATCCAGCAGAGGTTATCGAGGATGCCCTGAAATCGCACAGATTTGACAAATTTCGGCGACAAATAGGCTTTCAGGCTGAACCCCCCTATGTGCGCGTAGAAATGGACGAGAGGCACTTTCTAAGGGCTTTAAACAACATCCTAGAATTCGTCGTCTCTTATGCCCACCCTGATGCCCCGATTTTTACGCAGGTCGTCGCAGAAGGCCAGTTTGTTACTATCAACATTCAAGAGAAAACCTTACAGCTGGCTGATGAAATGCTGAACTCTATCTTCGACCTTGCAACCGAAAAAGATGATATTCAAGAAGATTATCCTTATCGGGTTGCTATGTATGTGAGCCGCGAAATTATTAATGGGCATGGGGGTCAATTAACTGTCGAGAGCCATCGCGGATGGGGATTGGTTATCAAAATACGCCTTCCGATTGCCGAAGCAAGCGATATTATCCCTGAACGGGCAGCATCCGCTCCTCGTCCATCTTCCAGTGCCAAACTAGCAGCCGTTGTGGTCGAAAGCCCCACCATGCATCTGGGCAACCTGTACGACATTTTGCGCTTTGAGGGACACGAAATCTTTATTGAACAGGGCTTAGACAAAGCATTGTTGAACCTCAGCCTGACCCAAGTGGATTTGATTATTGTTGTCGATAATGGTCAACGGAACAGTTTTGTCCAGATGACTCGCGTGATTCGAGATAAAACGGATACGCCGCTGTTATTAGTCGCACCACAGGAAGCGGAAGCCAGCACTATTCGGGCGCTTTCAGAAGGGGCCGATGCCTATGTTTTGTCGCCAATCACACCCGAAAAATTGATGGCTCAGATGCAGAGTGTAGCAAAGCGCAAAGACCTTGCGGCCCGTGTCGAACCGCCCATTCGGATTGGGGACTTATACATTAATTTCTCACGACGAGCCGTTTACCTGAACAACGAACTGTTGGATTTAACCGCTCAGGAATATGAACTGTTGCAGATTTTAGCGATGAATCGTGACCAAGTCATGACCCATCAACAAATCCTCACGAAAATCTGGGGGCCCGAATACCGTGACGAAAATCAATATTTGTGGGTGAGTGTGAGTCGTTTGCGACGCAAACTAGAACCCACTAAAAACAGTCCCCGCTATATCCACACTGAAAAGGGTGTTGGCTATGTTTTCCGTGAACCCTGAGCGAGTCACCCGAGAAGTTGGAAACAAAGTACCAGTCTAGCCTCCTACTCATCGGAAGAATTTTTCTCCGATGGTAATTGGCTGTATCAGGATGGCTCTGCTGGTCTCTTTGGCTTTACTGATCTTGTTATAGGAGTCTCTATAGTTATAGCTTGTAGGGCACCCGAGCGGTTGCTGGACTACCCTGTAAGCTCTCACTGGATTGCTCGGCAGGCGGTTGCAAGGGGCTTTGAGTTATTCGGGTAACGATTCATCTGTCATCCAAGCCAGCAGTTGTTCCGCATCAACCTCCAAGAAAGTCGCCAGCTTATCAAAGAACTCCGGCACATCGAGGCTGTAGTGCATCGGATTTCCTTTGGAGGGCTGGCGCTGGCGACGGATGACCCCTACTTTTTCGAGATATTGTTTATTGTGAACGTCATAGACCTGATGGGCTGAGAGGCACAGTTCAGCATTCCAATCGGCGGCAGACTTATAAACCTCCCCGGTTTGCTTGACGGATTCGGGCCACCAGAACAGGAGACGCTTGAGCATCCGACCTGCATTGACATTGGTGGTGAAGCGAATGAGCAGGGCTTCGACAGTTTGGATGTCGTCGTCCAGTTTCTGAACGATGGTGTGCAGGTAGCTGAGTGAGTTCTTGATAAAATCTTGTGGAATGGCCGCAATCGTGATATCTTCCTTGTGTCTCCGCAAACGAAAGTAGAGACAATAATCCCGCCCCTAGCTGATAGGGGTTTTATCTTTTAATGGGTAAGTAAGTTATCCTGACTCCACCTGCTTTATTCCATTAATGCCAGCAATTGCTGGCATCAAAAACTGCCCTATTTGAACTCCCCATTGTCCATCATGACGAAGCATCATCCAGCGGATTGAATCATGTGCTAATGCCAATAAGCTGTCCCTGCCTTGCATCTCAGCAAGGATGGACAAAGATACAGCGAGAATTCTGGCAGTGTGCTAGTCTTAGCCTGATGATAGTTAAAGCGAAAGGCTGTGGCGTATACCGCCACTTGCTAAAAACGAGTGGCTTCCTGCGCTAATCACCGATGAAAGTCCTTGTAACAGGTGGTGCCGGGTATATCGGCAGTCATATGGTTGACCTGCTCATTGAGCATGATTTTGAAGTCGTCGTTTTCGATAACCTCTATACTGGACATGCACAAGCTGTCCATCCTAAAGCCACATTTGTCAAAGGCGACTTGCTAAATCAGGTGGCAGTCCAACAAGTATTTGCTGACCACGACTTTGATGGGGTTTTTCACTTTGCCAGCTACAGTTTAGTTGGGGAAAGTATGAAGCGGCCCTGGCTCTATCTGCGCGAAAATGTGCTGGCGGCCTCGCATCTGTTGGAAGCTACGGTAGCCCATCAGGTGCAACGCTTTATTCTCTCATCAACTGCTAATCTTTTTGACCAGCCGGAAGTCATCCCTATCAAAGAAACCGAAGCGATTGTGCCGGGCAGCCCGTATGGTGAAAGCAAAGCGATGATTGAGCGACTGCTCTACTGGATGGATCGCCTCTATGGGCTGAAATATTGCTGTCTGCGCTATTTTAATGCTGCTGGAGCGCATCCGAACGGACACATTGGCGAAGACCATACACCGGAAGTCCATCTCATCCCGCTTGTGCTTCAAGTTGCGCTGGGTCAGCGCGACCATATCACCATTTTCGGTGATGACTACGACACGCCCGATGGCTCCTGCATCCGCGATTACATTCATACTCTGGATCTTGCCAGCGCCCACCTTCATGCCTTTGAAGGTTTGGCGGAGGATCAGAGTATGAGGTACAATTTGGGCAATGGGAAAGGGTATTCCGTCAAAGAGGTTATTGAAATCGCCAGAGTTGTCACCGGACACCCTATTCCAGCAGTTGTCGGCGAACGTCGTTCCGGCGATCCGGCACGGTTGGTTGCTGATAGCAGCGCCTTTTCAAAGCGATTTGGCTGGTATCCAGAATTTCCTGAGTTGAGAAGTATTGTGGAAACAGCCTGGAACTGGCACAAAAGCCATCCACACGGCTATCAGGATGGACATGGATAGATATTTGATGAGCCGCTTAGCTCCCTACTGTCTCAGTCGGGAGCTAAGGATTGGCACGATTGATAATTATGGAATATCTTAGGAAGATAAAAGTGCTTTTAGTAAATAACCAAAAACACCCCATCTCTATTCTGGGGAAGGGTGTTTTGGTTGTGACCAATGAAATGGTCTAACTAACTTTTGCACTGTCATTATAACAAATTTTCCAGCCAGTGCAAAGTTAAATTCCAAATCAGTGGTCACTTATCAAAGGATATGAGCCGTGACCAATGAAACCAAGCAGTCTACACCCAAACTAGCAGAGCAACTTTTTTCACTTTCAGTTTTAGAGTTGAGTTGTACGCAAGAAACCGCCATCAGCCTCTACTCCCTCAATCTGAATGTGTTTCCCGTTCCCTACGGCAAGAAAGGCGGTTGGCCGTGGCGAATACTCCAGTATGTCAGACTCAATCCCGAAGACCTGCATACGCTGTTTTCGGGTCGCTGCAATATCGCGGTGATGACGGGCAGAACGTCGGGCAATCTATTCGTCATCGATTGCGAAACTAAAGCAAGTTTCGAGTACCATCTCGCCCAGATGACCAACGCAGGTATCCCTATCTGGGCCGTCAAGACAGGATCGTCCAAAGGGGGTGGACATTTCTATCTCCGCTGTAGTAGTGGAGAAGTCAAAGGTTACAAAGCCAACGATTTTGAGATTCGGGGCAATCGGTGTTATGTGCTTGCACCCTCCAGCGTTCACCCGGATGGCGGAATATACGACTTCTATCAGCGAGATACTGTCGAGCCGCCAGAAGTAGATCCTAGCCAATTGGCGTGGCTCGCACTGGAAGTCACCAAGAACAGTCCCAAACAGGCTATCCCACGCGCATTCGCTGAGTTGGCACAGGACACACGAAAGTTCATCTTCTCCGGCGCATCTGAAGGCGAGCGCAACAATCGGCTATTCGCTGCCGCCTGCGATCTCCACGGCAATGGGTACAGTCAGCAAACTGCCCACGAACTTCTAGTAGGCGTGGCTAGACGGTGTGGCCTACCAGAGCGAGAAATATACGCCACCATCAATTCAGCCTATAGCCAAGCACGAACACCAGCCAAACCAGAGCAGCAACAAGCAGTACCACCTAATCACACAAAAGCACACCTCTGGGCTGAGCATCGACAGTGGGAAGGACGAACAGGACAAACAGATAAAATTGTCTTTCTTGCTTGTTGCGTCCGCGCTGCGACAGCCAACGACAATGGTATTTTTCGAGCATCCAGCCGTGAGGTAGCTGAAATAGCCCACGTTACCAGAAAAACCGCCAGTCTCTCATTGAAGCGACTGGTACAGTTAGACTATCTCACCGTCTGTGGGACAGACGGATTATCACGAGCTAATCTGTACAGATTAGCGAAAAAAACGTTTGCTACACCAGATATACCGGAAAAAAATTCCCGTGTTTACCCCACTACTTCCTTGCCATTTTATGGTTTAGTTAATGGGGTAAATGTGGGAATATCTGAGCTGTTGGAGCATCGAGCCTTAGGGAAAATTGCCAGCCAAGTCTATATAATAATGGTCGGGTTGGAATATCCAATACGTGCCAAGGAACTTTCAGAGTTGGTACACCTCAATCAGAAACAAGTATACAGAGCATTAAACCGGCTGAAAAAATTTACACTGGTGGAGAAAGTTCCGGGTGGGTTTATTGCTATACCACAGACCGAGGAACACTTGGCTGAATTGGTGACGAAACCTACAGGTACATTGGGAAAGAGTGAGAAGCGTAAGGCTCGACACCAGTGGGAACGTGCCTACCTTGCAGGGGGTGATTTGTACAAGGCGCGATTTGTGACAATTCGGAGTGCTGGGGGTGGAGCAGCGGCCCCGGTGCCAGCAGCGGCCCCGGCGGCACCAGCACCGGGCGGCACCGGTACGGAGGGCCCCGTAGTGGCAGCCGAAGTCGGTAATGGTACAGGTGCGACGGCAGCGGCCCCGGCGGCACCAGCACCGGGCGGCACCGGTACGGAGGGCCCCGTAGTGGCAGCCGAAGTCGGCAATGGTACAGGTGCGACGGCAGCGGCCCCGGCGGCACCAGCACCGGGCGGCACCGGTACGGAGGGCCCCGTAGTAGCAGCCGAAGTCGGTAATGGCACAGGCACGACAGTAGCGGCGGCACCAGCAGCGGACGGCACCAGTACAGAGGACTCTGCGGTGGCAGTTCAACCCGGCACGGGCGCAGGGGGATACCGGTGGCAGCAACGGCAGCGGCGGTTCCGACGCAGGGCGGTACGAGCGCAGAAAGGACAGCAGCGGCAGCAGCGGTTCCGATGCAGGGCGACAAGAGTGCAGGGAGGATAGAAGCGAAGTGACATCCAGCAGTAACCCGGCGCTATAGGTGGGCTTGTTTGTGCCTGTTTTGGCTGCGGTTCCAGACAGAGTCAAGCAGATAGGAAACCATTTGGTCGGGATTTTGCCAAATCGCTGCCTGCCCTACTTATCACAAGTCCTCCGTTTAGAAATCCCTGACCTAGCCCGACTGCCGTCAGCCTACCAAATGGGGATATGCCAGAAGGAGTTCTCTATGCTCCGGTTTGCTTTCCTCGTCGGCGTGGACCCGGGCTGCCAGTGGATGGTTGCTCACTCAATGCAAACATCGCTGCGATGAAATTTTGCGCTGCCGTTTTTCCGCCTGCTGGTGTGGTGGCAGGTTTCACTTCCAACAGGCTATCGTCGTCATCGTCATAAGTTGGTAGTGATGTAAGTGGCTTAAGTGCGCCATCAATGGGTTTAATGCCGCCCTCGTTGCTGCTGGTGACAGCTTTTAGTGCGCCATCAATCGGCTGATGCCCCTGTGCGATGAGCAAGGCTTCAAGGCGATCAAGTTGCTGCTGTATCTTGTTTTGTGTGGCAGTGCGTTCGGCTTGCAACTGCTGGCGCTCCTGTTCCAAGGCTTGTTTGGCTACTTCGAGTTGTTCCTCATGCCACTGGCGTTCAGCCTCGAAACGTTCCTGCTCCGCTTCAAGCCATGCTTGTTCAGCGACAGTGCTTTGCTTGGTTTCCGAAGCGACAGGTGCAGGTTCGGTTGGTTGCAATTCGCGCATGTACGCTAAGAATTCGGCTTTCACCCAAGGAAAGAAGTCAAACAATACATCAAGGTTGCCTTCGCGCAAATCACAGATGAGTCGGATGCCATCGCGGATGACGGAGGTGAAACTGCGTTCACGCTTGAGTTGTTCAATCTTATCTGCGATAAGTTCTTCTTCGGGTTTATCCCGGTTCAGCCAGAAGTTAAACCGGAGTCTATGAGAGCTAGTTGGCATGATATAATCCTGAATGTATACTTATGCACGAGTGCAAACGGCACTATTGCAAACAGTATACTACAGCTTGAACCAATGGCAAGCTGTAGTAGTTTATGGTTGGTAGATGTTTAGTAAGAAAGGTGCATCATCAAATTGAACTGGTTGTCCCCTGTACAACCACTAAAATTTAAGTGGTGCGTCAAAAAGGTCGAGAAATCTATCAATGGCTATTATAAAACGTATAAAAGAATTATTAAGGTGTCTGATCAAATAGTTCGTGCAGTGTGAGATAGTTGTTTATACACGGTAGATGTAGCCTGAGAGGTGCATCATCGAATGGTGCTGGCTGCCTCCTATATAAGCCCTGGCTGCAAGCCATGCTTGTTCAGCGGCGGTGGTTCGCGTGGTTTTGG
>Ga0210124_1001045_pt1 | contig 12594 bp, 13 predicted proteins | sample Muzzi_PWC_D2_FD_185554 | JGI IMG/M metagenome (GOLD analysis project Ga0210124, IMG submission 185554) | Wetland microbial communities from San Francisco Bay, California, USA, that impact long-term carbon sequestration - Muzzi_PWC_D2 (SPAdes) | ecosystem: Environmental > Aquatic > Marine >... | reverse complement strand
TATATAATCAAACTCAGGGGTGGGCGTATCTGTGGGAACCGGTACGCTCGTGGCTCGAATAGGGGTTTTGGTGGGAACAGGGGTAGCGGTTGGGGTGTCGGTTGGGGGTGGGGTGGGAGTAATGGTCGGCGTCCAGGTGGGAACTCGCGTATTAAAAGCGGTTGCGGCAGGCGGACCGGTTGGGCTAGGCGTAAAAGTAGGGAAAGGCGTGCGTGTAGCCGGGGCTTGAGCGAAAACAATGGGAAAGCCCCCTGAAGTTTGAATCGTCAGCAGCCAAACCAGCCCTCCTAATATAACCATATTAACTAAGGTCAAAAGAGAGAGCAAAACCGTCCATTGCTGATCGGTGATGGTAGCGAGTTCTCGTTTGAGCCTATTCATAATCAGGCTTATGCCCTATCTTTTCCTTTTGCCAGCCCTGTTTTTAGCTAAATGGCGGGAGTGGGTTGCTAGCGTCCTTTTCGTTTTGTACTCTGTATAAACAAAGCCGTACTTTTTGGACCCCACTCCCGCCATCGCTTACTAAGTATCTATCCAAAAATTGGAGTGCAGACTTCAGTCTGCAAATCTGGCGGACTATAGTCCACCCTCCTCTAATTTATGGATAGGGTCTAAGTTGATGAGGTTAATTGCTGGATATTTATTTGTCACTGCTTGGGCCAGACTTTCATGGCTCGATTTGGCCTTAAAGTAATTTGGAAGCCTGGCAGAATTTCAGTTGTATCAACTAACCTCAAAATGGATACAACCTGACCACCCCCAGATAGAACTAACCTGAAGGGGCGATATTTTTTGGCTTTGCCGTAAGCACAGCCAAACGAAGGCTACCCCTATCTGTAGTAGTTTATAGATGCTCATACCACAATATATGGATATTTAAGCAAACCTCAACTTGACATATTCATTATATCATCCCTAAAACATTATGGCAAGTAATAATTGATATTCTAAGGTTCTTCTTTTATTAAATTCTTTGGCCCAATCACAAGTAGACATAACAAAAAAGGGGTTGACATGCCCTCTAGCCTATGATATAATACCGACGTTATCTAGCCATTTGTGATTTGTGAAACAGGTTGAGCTATAATTACTACAGTTAGGTATTTTAGATCTAATTTCTCCCTTATTTGTACTCCACCAGTTGTTGCGATACAAACTGACATATCTAAAAACAACCTCTCTGTTTTTGATATAACAATTTTTTATCGAAGACGTTGTTCCTTGTATTTTTAAGTTTAGAAACATAACAAAAATTCTGGGAGTTGGGCCAGGATTTGTACCCGCTTGGGGAAAATTTTGAGGTGAAAATGATTGCACAAGAAACAATAGCGGTGGAACACCACAATATGCACAACGATGTTGTCGAAACCGAGCCAAAATCAGACGAGATGGGTGTGCTAGATGAGTTAATGCACAAAGCCGTCTCTCGTGGCTACCTCATCACCGACGATCTTTTAGCCGCTTTTCCCGAGGCGGAAGATAATATGGCCCAGTTGGATGAAATTTTTATCCAACTGATTAACCAGGGGATAGAGGTTTATACCGACACCGAAGAAGCCGAGGAAGAGAGGCGTCTCAAGGAACTTTCGGCCACTGAAGCTCAAATTCCGGCCGTTGACCCCTTCGATTTAAGTGGCATTGCCGCCGACGACACCATTAGCCTCTATCTCAAAGAGATGGCCCGTGTTCCCCTCCTAGCTCCCGCAGAAGAGATACTCCTCGCTAAAACCCTTGAAAAAGGGCGAAACGCTCAAACAAAACTGAACAAAAAAGTCCATCATAACGATGAAGAAAAGCTGAAATTACGCCGGTATATCCGTGAGGGTGACAAAGCCCGCGACCACCTGATAAAAGCGAATACCCGTTTAGTTGTCAGCATTGCCAAAAAATACATGGGGCAAGGCGTCCCTTTCTCCGATTTAATTCAAGAAGGCAACCTGGGCCTGATGAAAGCCGTCGAGAAATTCGACTATCGCCGGGGCTATAAATTCAGCACTTATGCTACCTGGTGGATTCGCCAGGCGATTACCCGTGCTCTCGCCGACCAGGGCCGCACCATCCGGGTTCCGGTGCATATGAGTGATCGTATCCGTAAGCTTCATCAGGTTTCCCGCCAGCTTGAGCAAGTTTGGGGTCGCAAACCCACCCCCGAAGAGTTGGCCTTTCATATGGAGCTAGAACCATCTAAAGTACGCTGGATGCTTCGCGTTAGTCGCCACCCGGTTTCGCTAGAACGCCCCGTAGGCGAAGAAGAAGATAGCGAACTGGGCAACTTTATCGAAGATGAAGATGCCCCCACCCCTCCCGACGCCGCTTATCACCGTCTTTTGCAAGAAAAATTAGAGGATGTCCTGAGTACCCTGACCCCGCGTGAAGCCCGTATTTTACGATTGCGCTTCGGCCTGCAAAATGGCCGCAGCTATACCCTGGAAGAAGTCGGCAAAAAGTTCGGCCTCACTCGCGAGCGCATCCGCCAGATAGAAGGGCAAGCCCTTCGCAAACTTCGACACCCGCGCCGCAGCCGCCAATTGCGTGATTATTTGGGCTAACATCCACCCGTAAGTGGAGTGCAGACTTCAGTCTGCGAATAATAATTAAAAGTTCGAGGCTACCTTGAGAGGTAGCCTTTTTATTTGGACTAATGGTGAGTGATGGTTATGGGGTTAACCCCGTAACCATCACTCACTCTATACAAGCCGATTGCCAACCCCTTTTTGAACCGCTATAATACCAAAGTTACAACGCCCGTCAATTAGGCAGATGTAGGTTGGGTTGAGCCGCGAATTGGACAATGATAGTTCTCAATGTTGGGTTTCACATATCCATCTGGGCCTTCTATCGGACGAAACCCAACGAATTTCCGGTTACAGAAGCTCATCACTTTCGTTCAACCCAACCTACCACTATGGGGCACCACAAAGAATGAGAATAAGGAGTGTCAAAGTGCACTTTGACACTCCTCAAAAGCTATTTTCACAGGAGCAATTTATTGAAGAAGCGAAACGGATACCTGTTATTAACCGTATTTTTCTCTGGGATGACCACACTGGGTACAGAGCTATCGGCCAGCCGCCTATTGGACCCATTTTTTGGGAATTCCCTGGTTGTTTGGGCCAGCATCATTGGCTTGATGCTGCTCTATCTGACCGTTGGTTACTTTATTGGTGGCCGCTGGGCCGACAAAGACCCCCGCCATTCCACCCTCTTTCAAATTGTGGCCTGGGGTGCTTTTTTGGTGGGCTTAGTGCCCCTTATCTCCCACCCCGTATTAACCTGGTCGGTGAAAGGGTTAGCTCAATTCGATGTGGGGATTTTGGCCGGTTCCTTTTTTGGGGTGCTGGTCTTATTCAGCGTGCCGATAACCCTGCTGGGCACGGTATCTCCCTTTGCCATTCGCTTGGCCTTGCGCGATGTCGAGCACGGTGGCGATACAGCCGGCTCCATCTACGCCCTCAGCACCCTGGGTAGTTTATTAGGGACATTCTTGCCGGTTTTGGTTCTTATCCCGAATCTGGGCACTCGGATGACCTTCTTTACCTTCTCGCTTGTCTTGCTGCTGGTGAGTCTGGGGGGATTATTCCTCAGCCGCTCTAAACGCGCCCTGGCCTACGCTGCCATGCCGGTGATCCTCATCGCCCTGAATCTGATATTGTCCGGCGGCTCCATCAAGCCGACCCCCGGCCTGGTCTACGAAACCGAGTCGAGCCACAACTACATTCAAGTCATCGAGGTGACCGATGGGCGAGGCGGCAAGTGGCACGCCCTCCAACTCAACGAGGGGCAGGGCATTCATTCGCTCTATAACCCCAACTATCCCGATTATCCCCTGGTAGATGGCGTGTGGGATTACTTTCTCATTGCCCCCTACTTCAACCCGCCCCCCCACTCCGAGAAAGAGGTCGGGAGCCTCTTGCTCATCGGTTCGGCGGCAGGAACTATCTCCAAATCCTTTAGTGAAATCTACGGGCCGATTCCCATCGACGACGTAGAAATCGACCTCGGCATTATCGAGGCTGGCCGCCGCTGGTTTGACATGAATGAGCCGAATGTAACCGTCCATGCCGAGGATGGCCGTTTCTTCTTAGCCAACACCACCAAGACCTACGACGTTATCGCCGTCGATGCCTATCGTCCACCCTATATCCCTTTTCACCTGACCACCCAGGAATTTTTTCAGGAGATTTATGGCCATCTCAACGAAGATGGGGTCATGGCAATTAACGCCGGGCGCACCTCAACCGACTATAGCCTGGTGGATGTTTTGGGCAGCACCATGAAAAGCGTCTTCCCCAATGTCTACGTGCTCGATGTGCCCGATTTCGGCAGTTCGTTGGGCAATAGCCTGGTCATTGCCACCAAGCAGCCCACCCAGCTTGAGAACTTCACCCTCAACGTTGCTCAGCTACAGCACCCCTTGTTACGGCTCGTGGCCAGCCGGGCCATGAGTTCCCGCATGTGGGAACTCGAATCAAACGGCACCGTCTTCACCGACGACAAAGCGCCGGTGGAACAGGTCATTCACCAGTTGATTGTTCGGTATATGCTGGGGGGATAGCTCTATGAAGCTCTCATTCTCTATTAGACATTTTTAATCACGAACCTTCGGCACAAATGGACGAATTGCACGAATATTATCAAATTTTTAGCTTGAAATCATTCGTGACATTCGCCAATTCGTGCTATTCGTGATAAAAATTTGCTCTTGGTCGATGGTTACAGTTTTGAAACTGTAACCCCATATTTAGCCAACTACAGTCGACAAAATACCCATTACAGTTAAATAACTGTAAAGATCATCAAAAGGAGATATAATGTCAAGCGCATCTCTCCACATATTTTGTTGCCCGCACGAGTTGAAAAATTGGATTGAGACATTGTGTGTAGAGAAGAGATTAGTTGCAATTAGTTTCTATCGCTCAAAAGAGTTTGGCGTAGTTTTTGATTCTATTGATAACTTTGCTCTCCAAGATGATTTACATCGTATGTTTCTTTTTCCAAAGTCCGATATACCACAAAAGCAACTCAAAATGAATGATGTAAAGGCTCGCAAATGGGGATGGGTGGATATACGACCTGGTGGTATCAAAGAAGAGGGTGCTGATAAGGTATTGCTCCTAACAGTAAGGCAAGCGGGTAGGTTGGGTAGAGGAACGACACCCAACACATCAACGGAGCGTCTCATCATTGGGGCGATTTTTGATTTACGATTTTTGATTTACGATTTACGATTGGTAATCCAAAATCCAAAATCGTAAACGGGCGAATTCTATTCGTCAGCCGGGGGGGATAGTTCGTCAAAGGTGTAGGTATTTCTTCAAGCGAATAGCCAGATCGATCCCATAAACCAGCTCTACGAATTTTATATGCTGCTCAAGCGGAGAAAGATGTGAATACTGTTGCCGAATGCCCCGGCGCGAAAGATCAAGCATACTCTGGGTAATCGATAGCATCAAACGGGACCGACGAACTTGACCGGCCTCGCGTAACAGCGTGATTTGAACCGCTTCAGCCATTGGATGGGTATCATTGGTCTCAACTGGCATCTTCATCGTCGCTATTATAATCCTATTATCTTAACTGAGGCTAATAACACCCTGCGATTCTTGCTCGTTGTTGAACAAGCGGCAGAACCACATCAATTGTGGGAGTTTCCACCTCGACTAAGCGGCCCATTTCCTGAACTACGGTCAAGAGGGCGTCAATTTCCATCGAGCGGCCTCGTTCAAGGTCTTGCAGCATGGAGGTTTTGTGCGCCCCCACCGCCGCCGCCCCGGCAATGCGCTGTTCCATATCGACCCCAAAGCGTACCCCTAATTTTTCGCCAATGGCCTGGGCTTCCAACATCATGGCCCGGGTAACCGCCAGTGTGCCTGGATCGGAGGTAATGACATCCAAGGTTGCCAGAGTCAGGGCGCTAATCGGATTGAAGGTGAGATTGCCCCACAGCTTGACCCAAATCTCATTGCGAATGTGGCTGCGAACCGGCGCTTTGAAGCCCGCCTGGCGTAGGGTGTCGCTCAATCGGGTCACGCGCTCGCTCTTTTCGCCGCTTGGCTCACCCAGGCTAAAGCGATTGCCGTCAATGTGCTGAATGACTCCCGGTTCCGAGACCTCGGTAGCGGGATAGACGATACAGCCAATCGCTCGTTCCGGGCCAATTTTCTCCCATTGCTTACCCCCCGGATCGATACTCTCCAGCCGGTAATCGCGCCACGGCCCTTCAAGCTGGTAGAAATACCACCACGGTATCCCATTGACCGCCGTCACCACCGCCGTCTCCGGGCCAAGGAGGGGCTGTATTTTATCAACGATGCCGGGGACTGAGGGCGCTTTAAGGGTAATGATGACGTAATCTTGCGGGCCAACTTCAGCCGGGTCATACGTGCAATGGGGGTGAGCCACCCGCTCCTCATCGTCGATGCGCAGCTTTAGCCCGTTCTTTTGCATGGCTTCGAGATGTGGTCCCCGCGCAATCAGGGATACATCCTCCCCGGCCAGAGCCAGTTGTACCCCCAGATAGCCCCCAATCGCTCCGGCGCCGTAGATGCAAATCCGCATTAGCCCAATCCTAACTTCTCAGCCAGGCCGATTCGTTGCAGCTTGCCGGTAGCGCCCTTAGGAATCTCTTCCAGGAAGAGAATCTTGCGCGGCACCTTGAAATTGGCTAACCGCTCTCCGGCAAAGGATTGAATCTCGCGTTCAGTAGCCTCGGTTCCTTCACGCAGGACGACAGCGGCAGCCACCTCCTCGCCTAACTTGTCGTGCGGCATGGCGAAAGTCACCACCTGCTGGACCGCCGGATGATCCATCAGCACGTCATCCACCTCACGCGGGGAGATTTTCTCGCCACCCCGGTTGATAATCTCCTTGAGGCGTCCGGTGATGGTCAGATAGCCGTCATCGTCCATCACCCCTTGGTCGCCCGTGCGAAACCAGCCATTGGTAAAGCTCTCGGTATTAGCCTTGGGGTTATTCTCGTAACCCGACGTGACATTGGGGCCTCGAATCACCACCTCGCCCACGCGACCAGCCTCCAACAAGTTGCCCTCTTCATCCATAATGGAAACTTTCGGCCCGGCAGGTAGACCCACCGTACCCGGTTTGCGAACGCCGGGCGGTAGCGGATTACAGGTCATCTGGTGGGAGGCCTCGGTCATGGCGTAGGCTTCGATCACCGGGGCATTGAATGTTTCCTCCAGAGCTTGCATCACCTGCGGTGGCAATGAAGATGAGGATGAGCGAACAAAGCGCAGCCGGGTGTTCTTAATAATTTCCTGATTGCGTCCGGCGCGGGTCAAAATAGCTTGATGCATGGTGGGTACAGCCGTGTACCAGCTTGGTTTGGCCTCCTCCAGCCAGGCGAAAAACTTGAGGGCATTGAAGCCGGGCGTACAAAACACACTCGCCCCGGTGCTGAGAGTTGATAGAATCGCCGCCATCAAGCCGTGGATATGGAATAGAGGCATGACATTCATACAGCGGTCATCGGGCGTCAGCTTCAAAGTCCGGCGGATATTACCGGCTGAGGCACAGACATTACGCTGGGCCAGCGGCACAATTTTCGGGCGAGAGGTTGTACCCGAGGTGTGCAGTACCAGGGCGATGTCATCCGCTTCGGCCATCCCACCGGAAGCCACAGACTGACCAGACTCTATCCCCTGACCAGCGATGATTTCAAACAAGCCCGCCGGTTGGCTCTCATCTACCACGATTTCGAGAATGGGAATATTGAGTTCTGCCGCCGCTTCGAGGGCGGGTGAGGTACTGCCTTGTTCCACCAGAAGAGCCTTAGCCCCCAAATCCGAGAGATAAAAGTTGAACTCCTCTTTCCGATAGGCGGGGTTGAGCGGGGCGGTGGTGGCTCCGGAGGCTATCGAGACGAAAGCCGTCGCCATCTCCGGGCCATTTGGCAGGACAATAGCTACGCGGTCATTGCGTCCAATGCCAAATCGATTTAAGGTGGCAACTGTTTGCTCAACATGGGCACGTAAGCCTTTGTAAGTCAAGGTGTCACGGTCTGGAGCAGCAATCGCGATTGCCTCATCCTGACCGGCTGTTAGTAGTTCGGGAATTGTTAATTTTGTTGACATTTTTTACCTTTCTTAAGCATATCGATGAGTATACCAGATTGGGCAAATCATATTCTATTTGGGTTTATCAAATATCAAAAAAGACCTACGGGGCTTGCTTACCCCATAGGTCTTTTAGTTTAATCCTGATTTGGTATTTGGACAAAAGATTGAACCCTACCTCTTTCCTGAATGTGGGAGTTTGTTAGGCCCCAACTCGTTTTCGCAAGTCTTCAACGGCGTTGCGCCATTCGGTTGCGTCTTCTTCTTCCCAGAGTTCAAGTAATTCGGAGGGAGCAGTCAAAACCCGGGCTATGACAGCAAGGGCTGGATCGACAAGTTCGGCTATTGATAGGGAACTGTGGTTCTCTACCCATTTGTCAACACTTTCCGTATACGCATTGCGGATGCCAAAGTTGCCCTTAAGACGAGCGACCACTTCGCAAGCGGCAAGACCTTCGCTAGCATCATCCGAATCCAGGTAATCGTCGCCAACCGCGATGACACGGTCAAATGTTTCACGAACCAGGCTCAAATCATCAACCGCTTCGAGGCCGTATGCCCAATCACCGGCGGTATCATTATCAAATGTATCAGTGCCCCAAGCACCCATCGTTCAATGCTCCTTTTCTATGACTTAACATATTATTCATCAAGCCAACATCCGTATTTTATCAGAATACTGAGCATTTTGCGAATTTAATAAGTATATGAGTCCTTGTCACATCCCCATATTCACCGCATAGAGCTTCATCACCTTGCCCCCCGGACGGACAACTTCCCGTTCAAAACGCAGCCCGACTTTGAGCGCCACCCCTTCCGAGGCACTGTTATCAGGTTCAATCAGAGCCACTATGCGATCTAACCCCATCTGCTCCTGAGCGTACTGCTTGAGCGCCAGAGCCATCTCTGTGGCGTAGCCCTTGCCCCAGGCGGATTTGGCAATCACATAGACCAACTCAATCTCAGACTTCCCGTCTATCTCTTTATCGAGCAAGCCGCAATGCCCCACCAACTGGGACGACGCCTTTTCGATGACTGGCCACAGATCGTAAGTGTCAGGCGTGGGATTGTTCAAATCCTCTGCAAAGACCTTCTCAAGGTAGGCTTATTCTCTCGGACCGCCTATATAGCATGTCACCTCCGGGTCTGTCCAAAGCTGCACCAGCGCCGGGATGTCGTCGCGCTGCCTGCTCGGAGCAATAAGCATTCTGTCTCAAGATGCATCAAAATCACCTTAGAACCTATGCACAAATAGGAATGCAGACTTCAGTCCGCCTTTTTATGGGCGGAATAAATTCCGAACTCCACGAATTTACGGATAGATACCTAGCCGTTAATCGTTCGAAACACGATGAGAATAACGCCACCGAGCAAGAGCACCCAAATAAGAATCACCCCCACCGAAACCCAGTTGAGCAACTTCTTTTGGCTGACAAGTAATTGCGCATTTTGGCGGCACTCTGCCAAAACCGGTTCTGGAATCATCTTTATGACTACCATCACCCCCAGCGGAAGCAAGATGAGATCATCCAAATAGCCCAACACAGGGATGAAATCAGGAATCAGGTCAATGGGGCTAAGGGCATAACCGACCACAAGGGCCGCGCCTACTTTGGCATACCAGGGGGTTTGGGGATGCCGGTAAGCCAGCAGTAAGGTATACGTCTCAACTTTGAGCCGCCTGGCTCCGGCTTTCCACTGCTCAAGCAATTGGGTTCTGTTCACGGAGGTTGTCTTTCTGGATTGAATGAGTCTGAAATCCCGCACACCTTGGGGGTTGGGTCTGGTTGGAGGCTTGACCAATCTACTAACCCAAGTAATCAGTATGGTCTAAAACTGCCCTCGCAAGCGCCAGTACCAAATTATAGCTGCTCCGCCAAAAGCAATGAACACCCCAATTATTTGCACCGCAAACGAACCCAGTATACCGCCTAAAATGAAAACCAGCCCACCACCCAATAAAGGTCCCCCGGCGAGAAGCCATTTACGTGTGAATGGTTTCGGTGGCAGCTTTCCCCTGGACTCAGCTCTATTATCAAGGATATTGCTTATATTGCTTAAAATGAGCAAAATTCCTAAGAATAATAGTCCTACGACGATACCAGTCGTTTCATCCAATTCCAATTCTCCTGAAACATCACATGGCTCTAATCAAATGTACTTAAAGGAATAAACCCCTAAACCCTCACCCGGATGGGCCGCCGCATGAAAATATCGGAGAGAGAGCCGGTATTGAGGACGATTATGGCAGACGCCAATTTTTCTGCTTAAGACTCGAAATGGCCCCAAAGTCCTTGTCGGTTGTTAACAGAATCAAATTGTTGCGTAAAGCAATCACCGCAATCAACGAGTCGATGATGCCCAATTGCCTGCCTTGTTGGCGTAGGGCCAATCTGAGCTTGGCCGACTGTTCCGCATCCATTCGATCAACGCTGTAATATCTGAAATCTTGCTTGAGGCGCTCCCACTCTCTCAAATTTCGCTTGGCACGGGGTAGAGTGCCGATGCCATATAAGAATTCGCTCAAAGCGGGTGTCGCAATAGAAAACGTATCCCCCGCCTGTAGTTGAGTCAATATTTTTTGACGAAGCGGATGTTCAATGGTGACAATCGGCGAGATGTGGTTGGTGTCTAACAAGTAGTTCGTCATTGCACTTCAAAATCGGTCTCGGATTTCTGCTCCGCTATTTCCATCACCTTCATTTCTGCTTCGATCTCATCCCATTCCCGGTTCCAGGTAGTGATATCAAACGAAGGATCGGGTATTTCAGGGGAGTTAGTCAAGTGTTCGGCCAACAAACCACTGGCCGGTTGGATATTAGCCGGGTTTTGGCCTGAACTTTTTATCTCGTTAACCACTTCCTCTAGAGAAGCCGATCCGTTTAATTCATCTCGCCCATCCGGTGACCCATCCTCCTCACCGACCAGGATAATAACCCGCACTGAGCCTCCGGCAGGTATCTCACTGGCATAGGCAGCAGGAATAATCAATCTGCCATCGTGGGTTACGGTTGCCAAAAATTCATACGTTTTCATAAGGGCACCTCCTCATCTCGTTGAGCGATATTATACCAGTTAAGTTACAAGAAAGCACAATGAGCAAAAATAGCGGCTAAATCCTCACCCGGATAGGCCGCCGCACGAAAATATCGGAGTGGGAGCCGGTGATAACCTCCTGGGCGGATTTGGGCCAGAGGCCGGGGATGGGATGGTGGCATTTGGGGCACGCGCCGTCATCGGTCAGGTGGTAGCCTAAGATTACATAACCGTAACGCTCGATAAGGAGGGTCTGGCAGTGGGAGCAATAGGTGTTTTCCCAATTTCCAACCTCGCCGGGCCGATTACCGGCATAAACATAGTTCAGACCCGCTTCCGCGCCAATCTCCGCCGCCCGAATCAGGGTGGCCGAGGTGGTGTTGTCCGGCTCGGTCATTTTGTAATCTTTGTGGAAGGCCGTCACATGCCAAGGGATATCGCGGGAGATACCGGCGATAAAGCGGGCCGCATCCCACAACTCCTCGTTGGAGTCGTTGAAACCGGGGATGACCAGGGTCAGCACTTCCAGCCAAAAGCCGCGCTCGTGCAATGCTCCGATGGTCCACAAGACGTGCTTGAGTTGCCCGCCCAACTGGCGATAATTCTCCTGTCGCATCGACTTGAGATCGACTTTGTAGCAGTCGGTGTAGGGCTTGATGTAATCCAGGGCTTCGGGCGTGGCGTTGCCATTGGAGACAAAGCCCGTCACCAGGCCGCTGGCTTTAGCCTTTTTGAAAATCTCCATCGACCATTCGGAGGTGATGAGGGGTTCGTTGTAACTGCTGACCACCAGCCGCGCTCCGGTGCGATGAGCGGCCTCCACCAGCGAGTCTGCGGTGAAGTGCGAAGGAGCAACCCCGGCGGCCTTATCGCGTAGGGCTTGAGATGTGACCCAGTTTTGACAATAGGAGCAATGATAATCGCAGCCGAGCATACCAAAGGTCAAAGCATTGCTGCCGGGCATGGCATGGAAATAAGGCTTCTTCTCCACCGGGTCGCTCTGCACCCCGGCGGCATAGCCGTGAGGCACCCGCAGCGTACCCCCCTCGTTATAACGAACCTGGCAGATGCCGCGCTTGCCGGGGAAAATGACGCAATAGTGGCCGCAAGCGTGGCAGCGAATCTTGTTTTTATCTAGCTTTTCGTAAAGTTCACCCTCAATCGTAGAGCTATCGAGCGCCTCTTGAAGGGTAACTTGCTTGAGCGGAATAATGGTCATAATAAACACCCCCTTCTACTTGTTATTGTACTTCACGCGAAAAGGGGTGTCAATGAGGATTCAATTGCCAATTGCCAATTGTTAATTGATAATTGTTACAGGTCTAGCGTGTTGCCTGCCGAGAGGACGTGGACTTTGGTATCGGTTTCGGCTTCGACTCGTTTGGCCCAGGCTGCCCCGTCTTGGGCAATGGGCGGCCAGGTATTGTAATGACAGGGCATAGCCATCTTGGGCTTGACCAATTTGACCGCGTCACTTCCCGAAACG
>Ga0210124_1001042_pt1 | contig 12633 bp, 10 predicted proteins | sample Muzzi_PWC_D2_FD_185554 | JGI IMG/M metagenome (GOLD analysis project Ga0210124, IMG submission 185554) | Wetland microbial communities from San Francisco Bay, California, USA, that impact long-term carbon sequestration - Muzzi_PWC_D2 (SPAdes) | ecosystem: Environmental > Aquatic > Marine >... | reverse complement strand
ACCGGCCGACAGGCAAAGACACCGAACTATCATTTAGCCCTTATCGAAATTAGGTCTGATTTAAACCGTTTTCATAGTTAGATTTGCTGGTCACCAGATTGATGTTTTGCCATCAATTTCCGCATTTGCCCTAGACAGTTATGTATAGTTGATAAAAGGCGGAAGTAAAGACGCAGCCTTGCCTGAAGCCGGTTGCCGTGGATTTTTATCGGAAAATTGATCCAGTTCACATCTCGGGGCTCGCCGATTTCGAATTTAGACAATATTTCCTATTGCTTTCGAGATATATATCTTCTCCAGGTTTCGGCTACGCGCTGTCGATGCGGCATTGAAGTCACTATTGGCGGGCTCGAGTTTTGCGTTACCATTGAGGCTCGCGTCGGAAATGCGAAAGATCCTTCAACTCGAAAACTGGTGGAGCCATTAGATGGCGGTTAAAAACAGGCGGTATGCGAAACCCGTATTCCTGGTCGACGGGAGTCGTACCCCGTTTCTGAAAGCACGCGGCAGACCCGGGCCGTTCAAACACGCGGATCTCGGCATCTACGCCGCCCGCTCGCTGTTGCTGCGTATGCCCTTTGCCGCCGAAGAAATCGACGAGGTTATCTTCGGCGCTACCATGCCGGGACCCGATGAAGCCAATATCGCCCGCGTGGTTGCACTGCGGCTCGGCTGCGGCGACCGGGTGCCGGCCTATACCGTGCAACGCAACTGCGCTTCCGGAATGCAGGCGCTCGACAATGCCGCGATGTCGATCGCCACGGGCCGGTCGGATCTGGTTCTCGCCGGCGGTATCGAGGCGATGAGCCAGGCACCGCTGCTGTTGCACCCGAAAATGGTCGCCTGGCTGGCGGACTGGTGGGCGGCGAAATCAATCCCTCGAAAGATCGCCAGCCTGGGCCGTTTGCGACCCGCGATGCTGGCGCCGGTAATCGCTCTGCTCAAGGGCCTGACCGATCCGGTAGTCGGAATGAACATGGGGCAGACGGCCGAGCAAATCGCCTGGCGGTTCGATATTTCGCGTGAAGCGATGGATCGTTTCGCACTGGAAAGCCATCAGAAACTCGACCGCGGCCAGCAGCAAGGAGCGCTTTCGGAAGTAGAGCCTATTTTCGATGCGCGAGGCAACTGCTACGACGCCGACGATGGCGTCAGGCCGGACACGACCCTCGAAAAACTGGCCAAACTGCGCCCTGCATTCGACAAGCCATACGGTCTGGTGACACCCGGAAACAGTGCGCAAATCACCGATGGCGCCGCGGCCCTGATACTGGCCAGCGAGAGCGCGGTCGAGCAGTACGGTTTGCCGGTCATGGCGCGCCTGGTCAGTACCGAGTGGGCGGCGCTGACCCCGGCGGAAATGGGCCTGGGTCCGGCGCATGCAATCGCCCCTCTGCTCAAGTCGCAGCGGCTAAAGATCGACGCGATCGACTATTGGGAAATCAACGAGGCTTTCGCGGCGCAAGTACTGGCCGTGATCGCCGCCCTCAAGGATCGCGAATATTGCCGCGAGCAGCTCGGGCTGCGCACGGCGGTCGGCGAGATACCGGCTGAACGGTTGAATATTCACGGTGGCGGAATCAGCCTCGGCCATCCTGTCGGCGCCAGCGGGGCGCGTATCGTGCTGCATCTGGCGCGGGTGCTCGAGCAGCAAAACGCCAACACCGGTATCGCCTCGCTGTGTATCGGCGGCGGTCAGGGCGGCGCGATGCTGCTCGACAGGAGCGCGGCATGAGCGAATCCATCATCGACTGGAAACGCGAACTCGACGCCGACGGAATCCTGTGGCTGGTGCTGGACAAGCAGGATAGCAATACCAACGTATTGTCGGTCTCGGTACTCGAGCAACTCGATAGCCTGCTCGACGAGATCGATACCAGCCTGCCGCGCGCGGTGGTGTTCCGTTCCGGCAAGCATGGCGGTTTTATCGCCGGTGCAGACGTCAACGAGTTTCTCGACGTGACCACCACGCAGGAAGCCCTGATCATGATCAAACGCGGCCAGTCCCTGTTCAGCCGCATCGAGGCACTGCGCTGTCCGACCATCGCCTTGATCGAGGGCTTTTGCATGGGCGGCGGTACCGAGCTCGCACTCGCCTGCGATTACCGCATCGCGCTCGACGAACCGGGTACGCGCATCGGCCTGCCCGAGGTCAAACTCGGAATCCATCCGGCTTACGGCGGGCTGGTTCGTTCGACGGAGATCATCAACCCGTTGCACTCGCTGGAAATGATGCTCAGTGGACGCGCCTTGACGGCCCGTGCGGCGCGCGCCATCGGCCTCGTCGACACCGCCCAGCCGCGGCGTCAGCTCGAGCGTGCGGCACGCGCCATGGCGTTGTCGCCGCCGCCGAAACAACGCATGCCCTTGCTCGGCCGGTTGCTGTCCCTGCCGGGGATCCGCAGCCTGGTGGCCGCGATGATGAGAAAACAGGTAATGCGGAAGGCCCCGCGCAAGCACTACCCGGCCCCCTACGCGATCCTCGACGTCTGGGCCAACTACCACGGCAACAGGCGCCGCATGATGGAAGAGGAAGCCAACTCGGTCGCGCGCCTGATCCAGGGCGACAAGGTGCGCGGTCTGATCCGGGTCTTCTTCCTGCAAACCCGCCTCAAGGGGCTGGGCGACAAGCAGTCTTTCGCTCCCCGCCACGTGCACGTCATCGGCGGCGGCACCATGGGCGGCGATATCGCGGCCTGGTGCGCCTTGCGCGGCTTTGTCGTCACGCTGCAGGACCGCGAAGCGAAATACCTGGCCCAGGCTTTCAAGCGCGCCCACCAGTTGTATGGCAAACGCCTCAAAACCACGGCCGAACGAAACGCCGCGCTCGACCGGCTGATCCCTGATATCGAGGGTCACGGCGTGGCGCACGCCGATGTCGTGATCGAGGCGATATTCGAGAACATCGAGGCCAAGCACGCGATTTTCCGCGACCTCGAGCCGCGCATGAAAGCAGACGCGGTGCTGGCGACCAATACTTCGAGCATTCCGCTGGAAACCCTGGCCACGGTGCTCAAGCAGCCCGAGCGGCTGGTCGGTATCCATTTTTTCAATCCGGTGGCGATGATGCCGCTAGTCGAAATCGTGCGCACGCAGAACTCTTCCGGGCAGGCCGTCGAGCAGGCGATCGCCTTCACCCAGCATATCGGCAAATTACCGCTGCCGGTGAAAAGTTCACCGGGGTTCCTGGTCAATCGTATCCTCATGCCCTACCTGGTCGAGGCGTTCTTGCTTTACGACGAGGGGGTGGCGCCCGAAGCGATCGACAAGGCCGCCACGGATTTCGGCATGCCGATGGGACCGGTCGAACTCGCCGATACGGTCGGTCTCGATATCTGTCAGTCGGTCGCGGAAAACCTGTCCGAGGCTTTCGGTATCGAGTTGCCCAAAGGTTTGAAAAAAATGGTCGATGCCGGGGATCTGGGCAAAAAGTCGGGACGGGGATTTTATCAGTACTCCAAAGGCAAGGTGGTCCGCGACCGGGATGCGGATCTCGGCGACCAAAAAGTGATTCAGAATCGGCTGGTGTACCGGTTGCTCAATGAGGCCGCGGCCTGCTTGCAGGAGGGGATCGTCGACGACGAGGACCTGCTCGACGCGGGGATCATTTTCGGCACCGGTTTTGCACCGTTTCGCGGCGGTCCTTTAAATTACTGCAGGCATCGGGGAATCGCCGAAATTCGCGATTCGATGAGCGAATACGCGAGCAGTTACGGTGACCGCTTCACACCCGTCGCGGGCTGGTCGAAGCTCGAAGATTCCGGGACTCAGCCCGGGTAGAGCCCGGGCAAGCCGTTGCCCACCGGTTTTCGAGGGCCGCGCCGCCGGCGACTCTCCGCGGCAATCAGGACCCACAGGCGCCTTCCCTGCCAGTTCGAGCCGCGCGATGCGAACAGCGCCGCGTCGAGTCGCGCCAGCTCGCCAGACAGATCATTGTGGCCGACCCGGTCGCCGATCTCGAACAGCCCGTTGATCCTCTCCCCGGGCCAGCGCGCCCTGCCCCATTCGACAATCAACTCCCGCGCCCGCGCCGCGTGATTGTCGAGGCAGGCCTGTTTCAGCAGGGCGCGAATCCGCCAGCGTTGCAGGCGCGGCCCGAGATGACGATCCAGGACCCGCCGCAGAGGCCTGGCGCTCCACAGAACCAGCCCGAGTATGGCCACCAGCAGCCCCAGCCGGATCCAGTCGATTCCCCCGCTCGGCGACGAAAGGAACATTTCGTCCGCCAGTCTGTCTTCGCCGGTATTCCGGGCACCGTTTGCCGCGGCTTGCGCGATCCCGATACGTCTCCCCTCCAGCCTTGCCTGCCGGGGACTGTCCGCGGTTACGTCCCACCAGTCCAGGGTGATATCGGGCAGGACGACGGGCCCGTCGCCGGTAACGATCACCGCAAAGCGCTGCTCGAGCCGGCCGACCAGGTCGGGACCATCGAACTGGTTGCGGCGTGATGCCTGGTCCGCGTAGACCGTGTAATTTTCGGACTCGATCCGGAGCAGGTTTTCGGGCAGGGATTCGGCGTTCAGCCCGCGCGCGACCAGCGTCAGGACCCAGTCGATCGAATCGCCGATCGCGAGTCCGGCGGCGTGCGGTTCCAGTCGTTGCGAGATTTCCAGCGACCGGGCAGGCAGCCAGTAGCGGCCGGCGTAATCGGCTGGCGGCTCGCGGACTCGCAGGCTCAGCGGCTCGCTGCTACGGCTGATTTTCCGGCCCGGCAAATCCCCTTGCAGTGCAGTGGCTTCGCGCAGTTCGCCGCGGAATACCACCGGCGGAAGCTGAAGCGGCCCCGCGGTTCGCGGAAATATATCGAGTTGCCTTTCCAGGACCCGGAATTCGACACCGTCGCGCTCGATGAAGTAAACCCGTTCTTCCCGGTCGCTAAAGCTGCTCAAATCGGCAACCCCGGGTTCGGCGAGACCGTCGATCCTGATCGGCGTATTGTGGAGCAAACGCTGGGTGACGCGCGTCTGTTGTCCGACATAGGGCGCCGGCGGGTCGGCCTCGAGCTCGACTATTACCTGCTGGGAAGCCCGTACCGATTCCGGCACGGGTCTGACCTCGAGCTGCAGCGGCGGACTCGACTGATCGCCGAATGCGAGCGCGGGGACGGTGAGCTTGCCGCTGCTACGCGGCAGCAACTGCAGTCTCCACTGCATGCGGTGGCGGTCTCCACTCGAGCTGTCGAGCCGCATCACCCTGGACTTGTTATCGAGAATCTCGAAGTTGGCTTCCAGCGGTGCGGTATCGAGCGCATACAGCGAAGGAATCTTGCTGTCGTATTCGATTACCAGCTCGACGATATCGCCCTCGAAAATCGCCTGCGGATACAGGTAAGCCGTGTTGGCGAAACTCGCGCCGGGCAGGCAGAGTGCCAGCAAGGCACAGGCGAAGCGGCGTATCGCTTGCATCAGCGGGATTGCCTCAACTGGCGTTGGTAATCGCGCTGGAACTTGCGTTTGAAAAGTTCGGACGAGGATACGGGCAGTTCGCTGATCCAGCTTTCGACCTGCCGTTGAGCCCTCGGCTGGCTCAGGTATTCGAGCAGGGCGACGTCTTCCGGGCGCTGCTCGCCGTCACCGTATTCCTCGAAGGGGTCGATCATTCCCGATTGACTCGAGGCGCCGAGACCGGGTCCGAGTTGCTGCTCGTCGCCGGGATTGACGGATTCCTGCCCCGGGGTTCCGCTCAGGCTATCCGAGCCGGATTGCTGAATCGGCTCGAAGGTGCCGGAGTCGTCGGCGGTATTTTCCGATTTCTGTTTGGGGGAGTTTTTCTCTGCTTCGAGAAACAATTCCACCAGTTGCCGATTGTAGCGTGCGTCGCCGAGCTCGGGTTCGAGCTCGAGCGCCTGCGTATAGGCCGATACGGCATCGTCGAGTCGATTCAACTGCACCAGTGTATTGCCGCGGTTGTAAAACGCGGCCGCCGAATTGCCGAGGCTATAGCTCTCCAGCGCCTGCTCGTACTGTCCGCGCCTATAATAAGCCGCGCCGCGCAGTAACGGATCGCCAGACAATTGGCCGGCGAGTTCGAGTTCGCCCCGCTGGAAAGCCTGGAAGGCGACAGCCTCGCGATTTTGCCACAGCGAGCCCGTTTCCGCGGCCCGGGCGCCGTCGACGCCCGGCAGCAGGATCGCAACCAGCAGCATCCAGATCAGGTTTCTCCTGAACAACAGCAGCGCGAACGGCAAAATCAGCCAGACCAGCCAGTAACCTCCATTGACGGCCATCAGTTCACCGTTGTCTGTATTCTGCTCGGCGCTGGCCAGGATGCCGGCCTTGATACGCGAATCCAGCAACGCGTTGCCGGCGGTGGCGTGAGTCAGTGAAACCAGTGCACCACCGCCGGCCGCGGCGATGCGCCGTAAATCCGCAAAACTGGTTTTCGACAACAGGTAGCCGCCGTTCGAATCCCGCGCCAGTCCTCCGTCGACCTCGATCCGGGGACCCCCCGCGCTGGTGCCTATGGCCATGATCGATACCCGAATATTTTCGTCGCGTGCCTTCGCCGCGGCTTCGAGTGCACTGCCGGTCGCTTCGCTGCCGCTGGCGACGACGATGATCTGCCCCTGACCCGTTACCGAGGCCGACAGCAGTTCTTGCGAGCGTTCGATGGCCAGATCGATGCGTAAACCTTCCAGCGGCATCAAACCGGGCTTCAGCGAATCGACGAAGGCGTCGAGCGTGGCCGAATCGCGCGACAGCGGCGAAACCACGAAGGCCGCGCCGGAAAACACGACCAGGCCGGTTTCGCCGTCGAATTTGCTGTCGATGATTTCGCGCACCGCGGCCTGCGCCTGGGTGTAGCGGTCGGGCTTGACATCCTGAACCAGCATCGCACGCGACAGGTCGAGCGCGATCACGCGGGCGCTCGTCGATTCGAACGATGGCTGCGACTGCTGGCGCCAGCTGGGTCCGGCCGCCGCCAGCACGGCGAGGGTCAGCATCCAGGTCAGCATCCAGGCCAGCCGGTTGGCGCTCGCCAGGCTGGTGCTGCCATGCCGCATCCGGGCGAGCAAGTGCGCCTCGCACAACCGGCTCCACATCGATTGCCGTAGATCGCGTCTGGCGAATAGCCATACCAGTCCCCACAGCAAGGGCAAGGTCAAGAGCCAGGTCGGTTGCAGGAACTGGAACGATGCCGCTGCGTTCATGGCGCGCTCCGCGGGGCCCGCGATGCCCTGACGCCGATCAGCGACACCAGGACCAGCAGCGCGGCCAGCAAGGGCCAGGAGAAGCGTTCCTCGCGCGGGCGATAGGACCGATACTGGTATTCGATCGGTTCGAGCCGGTCGAGCTCCCGGTAGATACGCTCCAGGGCGTCACTATCGTTGGCGCGAAAATATCTGCCGCCGGTGACCTCGGCAATCCTTTGCAGTACGTCTTCGTTGAGAACCACGCCCGCGGGAATATTCTGCTGGCCGTAGATGCGGCTCAGGGTTTCGAGATCGCTGCCTACGCCGATGGTGTGGATCGTCATCCCCTGTTGTCCGGCCGCGGCCGCGGCTACCACGGGGTTTTCGAACCCCGCCGTATTGCTGCCATCGGTCACCAGCACCAGTACCTTGTGTTGAGACCGGCTATCGCGCATCGCCTTGATCGCGACACCGATCGCGTCGCCGATCGCGGTATGCCGCCCGGCCAGCCCGGTGCTGACGTCGAGCAGCAGTTGCTTGAGCGTGTCGACATCGAAGGTTAGCGGAACATAGTTGTAAGCCCGGGTGCCGAACAGGATCAGTCCGAGCCGATCGCCCCGCCGGCGTTCGATGAAGCGACCGACAACTTCCTTGAGCACGTCGAGACGGGTTGCGGCGCTGGAATCGATGCTCATGTCGTTCTCGCTCATGCTGCCGGAGACATCGACGGCCAGCATCAGGTCGCGACCGCTCACCGTGCGCGAAAGCGGATCGCCGACCCACACCGGACGGCTGGCGGCGAGCACCAGGGCGAACCAGAACAGCCAGAGCCCGAGGCCCGCGAGCCGCGACGCCGTGCGGCGCAACTCGGCCGCGTCCAGGCCATCGCGGTCGAACAACGGAACCGGGATCGCGAGACCGGGACGCTCTCCGGGCGGCAGCAGCATGCGCGCCAACCATGGCAGCGGTAACAGCAGCAATGCCCAGGGCCACTCGAATTCAAGCATGATCCGGACCCTTGCGAAGTCGCGGCGTGATAGCGGTCAGCCAGTGCGCGCAAAGTTCGAGTAGCTCGTCTGCGTCCAGAGCCGGGTTTTGCCGATAGACGTCGCCGCCGAACACTCGCCCCGCGCCTCGCGAAAATCGCTCATCCCCGAGACTCCTGTCGAGAAAATCTAGCCAGGCCTCGCCGGTAACCCCTTGCAGTCTGCGTTCGGGAAAGGCGAGCAGGGATACCCGTTTCAACCAGCCCGCGAGATCGCGAGCCAGGCGAACGGCATCCGGATCGCACTCCTGCCGGGCCTCGATCCGGCGAAGTTCGTCCCGCGCCCGCAGCAGAGTCCGGCTCGTTCGGCGCCGCCGGAACCAGGCAAGCAGCAAGGCGGCCGCCGCAAGCAGCACCAGGCCGACCGCCAGATGCCCGGGCGCCGGTAGCCACCAGGCGGGTTCGGTGGGTGGCCTGATATCCTTGAGCTGTGCCAGCAAATCCTCGCGGGTCATAGTCTAGAGATTCAGGTGGCGGAGGATTTGCGGCCCCGTTTCGCGGTTGCAACTGATCTCTACGAGCGGCAGCCGAAAGCGCGAGGTCAGATTTTCCACTCGCTCGCGGTGGCGATTTTGTCGGCCCGCAAGCCAGTTGTCCCGTCCGTTGCCGGCGAGGTCGAAAGCAAATTTCCGGGTTCCCGACAGGACCTGGTAATGCCCCCCTGGCCAGGACCGGGTTTCGGTGTCGTCGTGAACCCAGTAAGCGTTGATATCATTGTGCCTGACCAGCGCCGACAGGGTCTCCAGGGAATCTTCGTCGAGGCCGATAAAATCGCTGATCAGTGCGATGATCGCGCCGGGCTTGACTACGCGGTGGAGTTCGCGCAACAGGAAATTGAGACGATTGCCGCCGTGCGTCGCGGACACCGGAATTCGGCTCGCCTCGGCGAGATGATGAAACACGCCGAGTAATCCCGCGCGGGTTTTGCCTGGTCTCACCTCTCGATGAAAATCGGGCGCAACCACGAGGCCGCCGATTCGGTCGCCGGAAAAACTCGCCAGCCAGCCAGCGTGGGCGGCGGTATGCGCGGCGGCCCAGGATTTGAATCCCAGCCGCGTGCCGAAATACATCGACGGCGACAGGTCTACCGCGAGCAGGAATCGACGTTCTTTTTCCTCGGCGAATATTTTGGTATGCGCATCGCCGGTGCGTGCCATTACCCGCCAGTCCATGGTACGGACATCGTCGCCCGGCACATAGGCGCGGGATTCCTCGTATTCCATGCCCCGTCCGCGCACGCGGGTATCCCGAGCCCCGGAACGGTAACTTGCACGCCGGCGCATCGCGGCCAGCGGCAGGCCGGCCAGCTGGCCGCGAACTCCGATCAGGTCACCGACATCGACATCGACTCCGGCGATCTTTTCGGCACTCGCGGTCATCGCTCAACAGGCCGGCACCAGTGCCAGCAGTTCGTCGATCACCCGGTCGACCGAGATCCCGTCGGCCTCGGCCTGGTAGGTCAGCAGGATCCGGTGGCGCAGGATTTCGTGCGCCAGCTGCTGCACGTCCTCCGGGGAAACGTAATCCCGGCCGGCCATCCAGGCCAGCGCGCGCGAACAGCGATCGAATGCCAGCGTGGCACGCGGACTCGCGCCGTACTGGATCAGGCGGGCGAGCTTCTCCGAGTAGGTGCCGGGATCGCGGCTGGCGACGACCAGTTGCGCGATGTACCGCTCTACCGGCTCGGAAACGTACATTTCGAGGACTTGCTGGCGCAGTTCGAACAGGGTTTGCTGGGATACCGGCAGGTTGTCGGGAATGGCCAGTACCGCCTCTTCCCGCTGTGCCTCGCGGCGCACGCGTTGCATGATGGCGATTTCCGAATCGACGCGCGGATAGTCGATTTCGATCTTCAGAAGGAAGCGGTCGAGCTGCGACTCGGGCAACGGGTAAGTGCCCTCCTGTTCGATCGGATTCTGAGTTGCCATGACGAAGTAAAGTCCGGGCAAGGGATAGGTATTTTTGCCGACCGTGACCTGACGCTCTTCCATCGCCTCGAGCAGCGCGGATTGCACCTTGGCCGGTGCGCGGTTGATTTCGTCGGCGACGATCACGTGATGGAATAGCGGCCCCTGCTGGAAGCTGAAACTGCTGTCGTGCGGATGGTAAACGTCGGTGCCCGTCAGGTCGGCGGGCAACAGGTCGGGGGTGAACTGGATGCGCTGGAAGTCGCCCTCGATGCCGCTGGCAAGGGTCTTCACGGCACGGGTCTTGGCGAGGCCCGGTGGCCCCTCGACGAGGATATGTCCGTCGGCCAGCAGCGCGACCAGCATTCTCGAGGTCAGGCGTTGCTGGCCGAGAATGCGCGAATCCATGAATTCGAGCAGGGACAGTAGCTGGTTTCGGGATGCGCTGGTCCTGGAATCGGGCATTTAACGCGGCCTGGCAAGTGATCGGGTTAGAACGCGCACGGCCTCGGCGGCGCGCGATCCGGTAAGCCAGCATAAACAGCCTGATGCCGAATTTCCAGCCCGGCGTGCGTTATTCGATACCGAATAGTTCGCAGGCGTTACGGTAGGTGGCGGCGGCGATATCGTCGAGGCTCAGGCCGCGAATTTCGGCCAGTTTTTCGGCTACCAGCCGGACCCGACCCGGATGATTGGGCTTGCCCCGGAACGGCGCAGGCGACAGCCACGGCGAATCGGTTTCGATCAGCAGTCGCTCGAGCGGAATCTGGCGGGCCATGTCGCGCACATTTTGCGCTTGTACAAAGGTCACGATCCCGGATATCGAAATGTAGAATCCGAGCTCGATCGCGGCACGGGCCATTTCCCAGCTCTCGGTGAAACAGTGCAGTACGCCGCCGACGTCGCTGGCCCGGTGACGGCGCAACAGGTCGAGGGTATCCTCGCGCGCATCGCGGGTATGGATGACCAGCGGCAGACCGCACTCGCGGGCCGCTTCGATATGGGTCACGAAACGCTTGCGCTGCCAGTCGAGTTGTCCCGACTGGTGGAAGTAATCGAGCCCGGTTTCGCCGATCGCGACGACCCTGTCGAGCTCGGCGAGTTCGCACAATCGCTCGACTTCGGGTTCCTCGACCTGCTCGTAATCGGGATGTACCCCGGCGGTGCAGTAAACCTGCTCCAGACCTGCGATACGCTGGTACATGCCGTCGAATGATTCGAGCGTGACCCCGATACAGACCATCCGGGTCACGCCCTCGTCCGCGATCGTATTCAGCAGGCGGCCGAAATCGTTGTCGTGATCCTCAAGCTGGATGCGGTCGAGATGGCAATGCGAATCGAAATACACGAGCTTGTCCGGGAAATAAGTCGGTTACCGCGAGCGCCGTGGATCGGGATGGCAGCAAACGGAACTCTCGGGCAGGTTGGAATTCTACGACTTGACTCTGCCGGCCGGGCGCATCCGCGGCCGGCTCGAAACTACATCGTATGCGTCGGTCGGTCGGCCTGCAGCGCGCCGGCAAGAAATCCCTCGATCTTGTTGCGCGTGGTGCCATTGTCCTGCGAACTGAATTGCACGCCGATGCCGGCTGCCTTGTTGCTTTGCGCACCCTGCGGCGTTACCCAGATGATCTTTCCCGCGACCGGCAGGCGTTCCTTGTCGTCCATCAGGCTCAACAGCATGAAGACTTCATCGCCGAGCGAATAATGTTTGTTGGTGGGAATGAACAGGCCACCGTTTTTGACATAAGGCATATAGGCCGCGTAAAGCGCACTTTTATCCTTGATGTTCAACGACAGTATGCCCTGGCTACCGGGTGCCGCCATCAGATCGTTCTCCGGGTAAGAATTTGTTTCAGAGATATTAGCACGTCTTCGAGCTGAAGTTGCAAATCGAGATTGTTTTCCTCGACCTGCAGCTGGTTTTGTGCGCGCTGTCGCAGTTCGAGCAGGCGTTGCGCACGTCGCGGGTCGGCGTCCTCGAGTGGGTTGCCGGCCGCGTCGACGCCGCTGCTGCGGTAGCAATAGGCATTCAGGGTCATTTCGATCAGGCGACGCAACAGGGGGGTGTCGAAAGATTTCAAATGCTGGCACAGGCTGCTTGCCGCCAGGTTGCCGCGCAGAAAATTGCCCAGCCGCTGCTTGAAATCCGAGACCAGCGACGCGTAGTCTCGCTGCTTGAGGTCGAGCGCGAGTACCGGGTCTCCAGCAGCGAAATCGAGATAGCTATCGGCGTCTTCGATCGTCATCTCGTGTTGTTGCAACCAGTCGAGCGCTTCGGCTCTCGGCGGCAGGCCGAGGCGCCAGGTCTGACAGCGGCTGCGCAGGGTAATCGGGATGCGGCCGCGATTGTGCGTAACCAGCATCAGCAGTACCCCGGGAGCCGGTTCCTCGAGGGTTTTCAAAAACGCATTGGCGCCGCCGCGGCTCAGGTGTTCGGCGGGATAAATTGCGGCGATTTTCAGGCGCGCGTACTGGTGGGTTAGCGATACTTCATGTATCAGCTTACGTATCTGCTCTACCTTTATGTTTTTACTGATTTTTTTTGA
>Ga0210124_1001041_pt1 | contig 12644 bp, 15 predicted proteins | sample Muzzi_PWC_D2_FD_185554 | JGI IMG/M metagenome (GOLD analysis project Ga0210124, IMG submission 185554) | Wetland microbial communities from San Francisco Bay, California, USA, that impact long-term carbon sequestration - Muzzi_PWC_D2 (SPAdes) | ecosystem: Environmental > Aquatic > Marine >... | reverse complement strand
GCCCACCCACTTGGCACGCCACACCGGCTTGTCGACCTGGTCGCCAAGTCCGGGTGTTTCCGCGTGTTCGTAAAATCGTAATCCCCGTACGGTCGACCCATCGGGACCCAGTGACAGGAAGCCGTACATCGTTGACCAGAGCCCCGAGCCGTAGACAGGAAGAATGATCTGATCAATTTCGTCATTCTTTCGGACAAGATAAACCGGTGCAAAACGAGCTCGCCGATGTATGTTAGCGATATCCGCTTCGGCGCTGATCGCGATGCCAAGTTGGGAGTCCTTGGCTGCAGCAATCTCGTCGAAGCTGTCCGCTTTCACCTCGTCGGTGTAGCGGCCACTGCCGAGATCGACCATGCGCGTATCGATATTCTCAAACAGGGAATCGATATCTCCGCCTGGCGAATACAGACCGGCAACATCGAGAATAATCTGTTTCCGGTACAGGTCTTCGTTGCGTTGCTGTACCGGTTGCAGAACGATAGCTGTGCTCGCAACAAGAATTGAACAAACCAGGCTGAGTGTGATCGCAACGATCAACGTATTGGTGACGCTGTCCTTGGATCGCACCGGTTTCTTTGTCGTGTCAGGCACTGCGGCTGATCCTTCGCCGGATATTGGCGCGTACAACGAAATAGTCGATCAGGGGCGCGAAGATGTTGCCAAACAGGATGGCCAGCATGATGCCCTCCGGAAAGGCCGGGTTGATCGCCCGGATGGCAAACGTGATTGCACCGATCAGAAAGCCGTAGATCCACTTTCCGGTATCGGTTGCAGCTGAGCTGACCGGGTCCGTGGCCATGAACACGGCACCAAAAGCGAAGCCGCCGATGACAATGTGCCAGTACCAGGGCATCGCTATCATCGGATTACTGCTGCCGACGAAACTCATCAGCAGCGACGGGATAATCAGGCCAGCAAAAACGCCGGCAATGGTTCGCCAGGATGCGATGCCGGTGTAGACCAGCATCACGGCACCGAACAGACAGGCGATAGCGGAGGTTTCGCCGATGGAGCCCTGCATCTGGCCGAGAAACGCATGCGTCCAGGTCAGCCCGCCGGCAACCACACCGGTTACGCCATCAACGGCGGCAATTGACAGTGCTGTAGCGCCACTAAATCCATCCACGGGGGTCCACACCGCGTCGCCGGAAATCTGCGCGGGATAGGCGAAGTACAGGAATGCCCGGCCCACCAGGGCAGGATTCAGGAAATTCTTGCCCGTGCCACCAAAGACTTCCTTGCCGATGACGACGCCGAAACTGATGCCGATCGCTACCTGCCAAAGCGGAATCGTTGCCGGGAGAACCAGCGCGTAGAGAAAAGAGGTTACGAAAAACCCCTCGTTGATTTCGTGATTGCGAACGCCGGCAAACAGGATCTCCCAGATACCGCCGGCCGCCATCGTCACGGCGTATATCGGGAGAAAATAGACGAGGCCGAAAATGAAGTTGTCGTAGAAACTGCCGGCATCATGACCCGCAGCAAGAAACGAAATGACACCACCGTGCCACCCGCCGGCCGATTCCAGGCCCAGAGATGCCATCGCGGTGTTTGCCTGGAAGCCGGTATTCCAGAAACCGACCAGTGCACACGGAGTGGCTGCGAACACGACCAGGATCATGACCCGTTTCAGGTCCACCGCATCGCGTACGTGCGGTGCTCCGCGTGTCAGGTCCGCCGGCGAATAAAAAAGTGTATCGACCATCTCGAACAATGCATGAAATCGCTCGAGCTTGCCGCCAGGGAGGAACAGCGGCTGCAAATGATCCAGGAATCCGCGCAGACGCTTCATCAGCCGTTAACCTCGATCTCGGTAAGGTTCTGCCTTAGAAAGGGTCCATACTCGTACTTGCCGTTGCAGACAAACGAGCACAGCGCGAGATCTTCCTCGTCGAGTTCCAGGCAGCCGAGATTGCGTGCCGTATCGGTATCTTCGACCAGCAATGCCTTGAGCAGCGGCGTCGCCAGTATGTCCAGGGGCATTACTCTTTCGAATGCGCCGATCGACACCATCGCGCGCGGACTGCCGTTTTGCGACGTCGTCAGGTCGAAGGCACCCTTGTGTGTGAGGTGCGACACGAATGCACGAGTGGAGGAGTACCTGTTCCTCCCGGGTCGCATCCACGCGAGGAACTTGCGCTCGCTTCCGTCCTGCAACGCACCGATCTGCGCGTGATAGCGCCCGAGCCATGCAACCGCACCGCCGGCACGTCGCCCGGAAAGCACCGAACCGGAAATCAGTCGCATCCTCGCCCGTGCCAATTCATCCGTCACGAGATCGTTTATGCTGGCGCCGAGTCTTGTACGGAGCAGCCGCGGCGATTTCGCCAGCGGGCCGCCAAGTGCGACGATTCGCTCGGGATTGATACGCCCTGTGGTGAACAGTCGCCCGATTGCAATGACATCCTGACAACCGATGTGCCAGACGGTCCTGTTTTCGCTGACGGGAAACAGGAAGTGAATGTGTGTGCCGACAAGGCCGGCCGGGTGCGGGCCCGCGAATTCTGCCCGTTCGAAGGGCTTGTCGTCAGGTACGGCAATATCTGCGCCCGGCGCGGTGCAGACATACACGGGCCCACTCGTCAGTCTCGAGACGACCTCGAGACCACGACTGAAATCTTCCGCTGCGTCGCCAATGATGACCGCGGGATCGCCCGCAAGCGGATTAGTATCGATCGCGGTGACGAAAATCGCGTGCGGCTCCGTTTCCGGCGGCGGTATCTTGCTGAAAGGTCGCGTCCGCAGCGCGGTCCAGAGACCGGAGGCCACCAGGTTCCTGCTGACGTCTTCGCGGGAAAGCGATCGAAGCAGAGTGGGATCGAATTGATCGAATGTCTTTTCGTCGTCCCCTTCGAGCCGCACAACGACGGATTGCAACGAACGCCGCGCACCGCGATTGATTGCCTCGATGACGCCGGCGCCGGGTGCGGTAAACTGCACGGCTGGATTGTTGCGGTCAGTAAAAAGTGTCTGGCCGAGGGCGACTGAATCGCCTTCCTCGATGGACATGGCCGGCCGGAGACCAACCGTGTCCGGCCCGAGGATTGCAACCGTCCGTACGGGTTGCGCCTCATCTATCCGTTGCTCCGGAGGCCCGGCAAGCGGAATATTGAGACCTTTACTGATCCTGATCTGCTGCATGCTGAGTTCCGTGCGTTGTGACCTGCCGAACCTTACTGGGCAGCCCAGAGGTAGGTAAACAATGCACAACCTGTCAGCCAGACCGATCCCAGCGTGTGAATGGCGAGTGTCGATTCGATTGCCTTCGTCATACCATCACGGTCTTCGACGCCTTTCCTGATTGCGGCGGCCGATTTGACTGCCAGAATGAGCAGGGCGGCAGGTAGCAGCGGCGCAAGTATCGGCAGCCGCCCGGTCACCGACAATTGCACGATTGCGGCAACCGCGATCACGTGGATAGCGATGTAGATTACGGCGGTCCCGCCGCAGCCAAAGCGCACCGGCAGCGTGCGTTTGCCCGTATCCCCGTCCGCCTTTATGTCCGGCACACCGTTGATCAACAAGATAGCGGCAACCCACACGCTGATCGGGATCGAGAACATCACGCCGGCACCACTGATGGTATCGCTTTGCAGCCAGGCTGCGCCGACCACGGGGATGACGCCGAACGCGACGCCGACGGCGAGTTCGCCGAGCCCCAGCGAACTCAGGCGAACGGGACCGACAGAATAGAAAACGCCGAGCGCAACACCGGCCAGGCCGAAGGCCAGGATCATCGGCCCTTTCATCAACAACAGCATCATCCCCGCAATCGCGGCGATGGCGAGAAGGCTGATGCCGAGCCTCGCCATACCGCGTGCTTCCATGATGCCGGTCTGAATGAATCTCGAGCCGCCGGTATAGGGATAAATGCGATCGGTGTTCGCTCGATCCGTACCGCCCGATTCGTCCCCGACGTCGTTGATGACGTTGGCGCCGGCGTGGACGCAAACGGTCGCAAGCAAGGCCAGCGCGAACAACAGTGCATCGAAGTGTCCTGATACGTGCACGCCCCACGCCGTGCCCGCCAGCACAGGCAGCACAGATGCAGGAAAAAATTTGGGCCGGGTGGCGTGAAACAGGCGCTTCAGAACCTGGGAGGGAGACTCTCCGGCATAGTCTGCAGGGCTTGGGTTTTCCGGACGGGCTGTTTGCGCGGGCATATTGATTCTCTCGCGTTGCCGCAATTCGGTACGCGTCAATGAATGGAATTACAGGTTTATACCTAAAACGGGAGTGTTTGCAATGCAGTGCTTTTTCGGAATCCGGTTTTCGCCGTTGCCGCGGGCAATTCTATCTGCGGTTACGCTGAGTGGTCTTCCGGTAAAAAGTCCACAGCGCGACGACGCCGACCACGATCAGCAGAACTGTCAGCGGAAGATGGTGCGATCCGAGCAGCTGGTGGCTCATCCGTTCAGCCAGGCTATGATCGCTTCCGAGAGTATGCCCCACAGCAATATTCGTGGCTCCGAAGATAAAAAACAGGCAAGAGATTAGTCTCATTTTACTGTCCCCTGTTGTGCTGGTTTGTCGCACAGATTAACGCCTGTACATAAGCTAATCATCTGGCGGCGATACCGGAATAGGCGATATTACTTACAGTTTTCGGTTCTCCGCAGGTGTTCAATTAGTTGCCGCCGCAGGTGACGAATTTCTCGCCATATTGTCGAGTTCGACGCGCTGCAGAATCAGTTCATCGCCGCTGATTATGCGGGTGCGGAAATCTCCGCAGCTCGCGCAGAGCAGGCGGTTCGGTTGCACAGTTGATTCTGTATTGCACTGTGTGCACCTGACAATGATGTCGGCCTGCTCGATAACGAGGCTGGCATCGGCAGCGACGGTGCCGGCGGCCGCGAGCGGATAGGCCCGCCGCAAAAGATCTGCCTCGACACCGGATAACGGGCCGATCCTCAGCACGATACCGGATACGCTGGAAGCGCCGTGTTCGCGCGCGATACTTTCGACCTGGTCGAGTATCGCATTGCATACGGATAGTTCATGCATCAGGATGCGCTCAGTCCGGACAGCAGGTTGCGACGGCTGATACGTCGCCCGCCTCGCGCCGTGTGAGCAGCCTCTCCGCTTGCCGTAAACAGTTGCTCGATTACATTTTCAGCGACGGCGACCGCCGTACGCTGATCCGGGAAATCGACGACGGTGCGAAACAGCACGGCACTGAGATAGGTGCCCAGTTCGTCGTCCTGGCAGACCGTGAATTCACAGTTCTCGGCCGGCAGCGACACGCTGTCGGTTGCGCCGTCTGCCATCGTCGACCAGGTGTCGTCGCGGGGCAGCAGGATCAGGTTCATAAACCAGGGCGTAATCAGTACGCCCAGGCGGTGTTCGTCCAGCGCGGTGAAGCCGACCGCTTCGACCTCGAGGCGGTCGTTACAGATCGGCAGGCCGCGCATCTTCCCGCGGCTGATTGTACGAAACCGGCCGACCAGGTCTGTCTCGCCAATCGTCATCATGGTCGTCATGTCACTCGTCGATCGGCAGAAATCCGCTCCGCTCCGCGTCGCATTGCGGGCAGCGCCAATGGGGCGGCAGCGAGAGGAATGGCGTGCCGGGCTCGATCTGCTCGACAGCGTCGCCCACCGCCGGGTCATACACGTACCAGCAAATCCGGCACTCGAGTCTGGTGTCGTCTTTCACGGCGCTCATGCCAGCTGCAATCGAGCTGTCGTTCATGCGACGTCCGACCAGTAAGGTGAGAGGATTTCATCCAGTCGCGATGCGGAATCACGAAGGTCCTCCGCGGCGGCGCAGGCGACGTGCGGTACATCGACGACCTCGAGTGTATTGAGAATCAGGATGTTCATCGAATTGTAATAACGTACCCACCAGACGTTGGGCACGAGCGTTGTGGATACCTGGCATTTACCGTAGGAGCGCGAAAGAATATCGACAGAGCCCTGACCCAGTTTTTCGTCCAGAAATTCGATGTCGCCGTCGGTCAGGGGCAGCAGGCTCAGGTTGATGACCTTCTGCTGCTGGCCATTAGTGTATTGCTTGCGGTAGGAATCGAGCTCAAAAAGTATCGACGGTGCATTGACGGCATCAGCCGGCGCATCCTCGAGGTTCAGGACGATGTCGCGCTCGCCGGTATCCTGCAACCGGACATAGTGTGGTACGCCCGCGACCTCGAGCAGGTCGAAGGTTACCTGGTCGTCTTCGTCGAGATAGAGCGTTCGCCAGACACCGGCTAGAATCGATTCCTGCGTGAGGGCCCGAACCGGGCCATTTTGCGTCACGCTGACTTCTCCCTCGCCGAGAATCTGGTTGACGATGTCGCGGTTGTCTGCGTCCAGTGCGGTCAGGTTTGCGAGTTGTGGTTCCTGTGTGTCGTTATAGCGGCCAAGTGCATCCCGCAGCCACAGCATCGTGTCGCGTGCGCCGGCCATTTCGGATACGACTTCCGGCTCCAGCAGGCGGGGCGGCTGGTAGGTCGACATATCCTTTGGCATGTCGATGTACGAAATCGATTTCCCGTCAAGCTCTGCCGGCTGCGAACCGGGCCCAACGGTGCGTAAAGGTATACCTCTGAAATCCATAGCACTCGACCTCCGTCGAAACTGATTTACTTCATCTGCCCGCGGTCGGCATGGCAGGCTCAGGCAGAAACGACCTGCACTTTGAAGCCGGGCGGCCGTTTCGCCGGGGCAACAAACAAGTCACTGATTTTGTTCAGGTAATCGCTCCAGTTCTGCACCCGTGTTAGCGCCCCGACGTAGCTGCCGCTGCGCACGAACACCAGCGCCGGATACTCGGTAAAACCGTACTGCCGCTTGAGTTGCAACCCGTCACCAAACGTATCGGTGACGACGCCTGGCCGGAATTGCCCGTCGAAAGCATGCACGAGTTCCGGCAGGATCACCGCAACATCCGTTGCGTCACGAACGGTCTGCGGGTCGCCGGGGAAAAACAATACGTTCATGCCGACCTGTGTGACAAATTCATCGTGATTGTCCAGGCTCACTTCCGGATAGCCCAGTTCATCTGTGAGTCGAGCGATCAATGGATGCGTCATCGTGTCTGTCCTTCAGTGAATGGTCGACCTTTTTCGTAGTCGCTCATTTCCATTGCGCCCGGGCTGGTGAGTTCGTCGTCCGCTAGCGGTTGCGGACGTTCTTCGGGCTCGATACCCCATTCGCGAAGGATATCGCACGCAAGTTCCACGGCGGGTTCGAGCTGCCGACGAACGCCTTCAGTCAGGCTGCCACCATAATCGTCGAGGAGTTCGGGCTGGACACCGATGAGTGCAATCTCGGCCGGAAATTCACCCGTCAGCTGCGCCGACGACAGCACTTCCTGGAAACCGGCCTGGTGCATGCTGACTTTCTTCGCACCCATGTACCGCGGCACGTCGTCACCGCGAATGATCTTCAGCGATGTCGGCTGCAAGCCGAAATCGATAGCGTCGAAAATCAGCAATCGGGCAGCGCTCCTGACCCAGGGCAACAGAAAGATGCCCTGGGTGCCGCCGTCCATCAGGCGGGTACCGTCCGGAAACGAATAGCGGGCATTGAGGAGCTCGACGGCGCGAACGCCAAACCCTTCGTCCGCCCAGAGCAGGTTGCCGATACCCAGGACAAGCGTGTCCCACTCGCTGGCGCCCTCAGGCTGGTTTGCGGATTTCACGCTGCTGTTCATTTAGTCGCGGTAGGTCCGCCAGCCGTTGATGATCGTACTGACGCTGCTCTGGCGGCCCATCACGTCGGCGCGAATCGCCATATAGATATGAACGATCGCGAACGCGATGATCAGCCACATGCTGAACAGATGCCACATGCGAACGCTTTGTGATCCGCCCAGCAGCGGGACGACCCAGCCGAACCAGTTATCCGCCCAGCTACCGAGGCCCAGGCCTTCGCCGTACAGCGCAAAACCGGTACATATCAGGAACAATCCGAGCAAGGTATTGAAGACCCACATCGCCGACTGCGCGAGCGCGTTGTGCGCCACCGATGGTGGTGCTTCACGGCGGAGGAACAGGTAGTAAAGGAGCTCTTGCCAGAGGTCCTTCCACCAGGCTTTCCGCCACACCGGCAGATACAAGAGCTCCCGCGAATACTTGTTGCCCACGATGCCCCAGTAGAGGCGAACCGCAAAGCCGATGCCAAACACGTAGCCCGCGATGAAGTGGATCATGCGCAGGTTGCCCATGAGAAAGTGCTGGCTGGGCTCGCCACCAATACTCGGCAACGGGTTGGCGATCAGGTAGCCCGTTACGGCAAGTACGACAATGCTCAGCGCATGAAGCCAATGCCAGATCCTCACTGGCGCTTCGAAGACGTAAATGGCTTTACGCGGTGCAGCGGTGCTCATCGGAGTGCTTTGCATGACTGCAATCTCCCTAGCGTATCTTGACGACGGCGAGTTCCTGTCCGTCCGGTGAGATAACGTGGGACGCGCAGGCCAGGCAGGGGTCAAAGCTGTGTATGGTTCGTAGAATCTCCAGTGGTTGTGCCGGATCGGCCATCGGCGTGCCGAGCAGCGCGGCTTCGTATGCACCAATGTTTCCTTGCGGATCCCGCGGCGAAGCATTCCATGTGGTCGGCACGATGGCCTGGTAGTTTTCCAGCTTGGTGTCCTTGACGTGTACCCAGTGGCCGAGTGCGCCTCGCGGTGCTTCACCAATGCCCACACCTTTGGCTTCCGTTGCCCAGGTAGCGGGCTCCCATTTGTCCATGTTGGCCGTGGCAACATCGCCGGCTTTGATATTGGCCATCATGTCGTCAAAGACGACACGCATCTTGTGCGCTGCCCATGAACACTCCAGCCCACGCGCTGCAGTCCGGCCAAGCGTCGAGAACAATGCCGTGATGGGCAGGCCGAGATCCGCCAGCAGGCCGTCAACCTGGGCTTTGATTTCTTCGTTACCGCGCGCATACGCGACGAGGTAACGGGCCAGCGGTCCGACTTCCATGGCATTGCCGCGCCATCGCGGCGCCTTGAGCCAGGAATATTTGGCCTGTTCGTCCAGGGCCTCGATATTGGTTTTCGTTCCCTTGGCATTTGGCCCGAGTTCGAAGTTCGGCACGGTAACGCCTGCCCACGGATGCAGCCCTTCGTCGGGGTTCGGGTACGAATACCAGGAGTGCGTGACGAATTCCTGGATCTGCTCGGGATCCCTCGGATCGACGTCGTAAACGGTGCTCAGGTCGCCATTTAGAATGGCGCCGTTCGGCATCATCCACGACTCGTTCGTGTAGTTGTTGGCAATCGAAGGAAATTCGCCGTACGCCATGACGTTCTTGCTCGAGAGGCCGCCACCGAAACCCCAGTCCGTATAAAACGATGCGATCGCTTTCAGGTCGGGAATGTAAACCTGGTCGATGAAATCGATGGATGCATTGATGATGTCGGATACCTGGTTCAGCCAGGCCATGTTGACGGCGCCGGTTGCGCCGGTCTCGTTGACATTGATCGAGCAGGGCATGCCGCCAACCAGCCAGTTCGGGTGCGGGTTACGTCCACCGAAAATCGTGTGAATCTTGACGATCTCTTTCTGGAAATCGAGCGCCTCCAGGTAATGAGTGACGGCCATCAGATTCGCCTCAGGCGGCAGCTTGTAGGCGGGGCTTCCCCAATAAGCATTGGCGAACGGACCCAGTTGCCCGGACTCGACGAACCGTTGGATCTTGTTTTGCACGTCGCGGAAATAACCGGGTGACGATTTCGGCCAGTTCGAAATGCTCTGCTGCAGTTCCGACGTGGCCTTGGGATCGGCACTCAGTGCGCTGACGACGTCAACCCAGTCCAGTGCGTGCAGGTGATAGAAATGCACCAGGTGATCCTGCGTGTATTGCGCCAGCATCATCAGGTTGCGAATCGAATTCGCGTTTCTCGGGATCTCGATGCCCAGGGTATCCTCGACGGCGCGGCAGCTAACCAGAGCATGTACACCGGTGCAAACACCACAGATTCTTTCGGTGAATGCCCAGGCATCGCGAGGATCGCGCCCTTTCAGGATGACCTCGAGTCCGCGCCACATGTTTCCGGTGGACACGGCATTGCGGATGATATTGTCATCGTCGACATTGACTTCAATGCGCAGATGACCCTCGATTCGACAGATCGGATCAACGACGACCCGCTGGCCGGCGTCGTCGAGTGTGAAGCCATTCGGCGTTACGATCTCAGTCATGGCTTATCTCCTGTGACTTGCCGCGCTTCATGTGCGACACAACCGATGCGGCAGCGTGAGCAGCGACACCAATTGCCGCGGCACCCGCGAGTACTCCACCGATTTTATCGGCCGTTGATTCGGCGCCACCCATGACGCCGAAATTGGTGACCGAGCTATAGAAGGAACCTTTGTCCCAGAAATTGTCCTCGGCACAACCCAGGCAACCGTGCCCTGATTTGACCGGCCACGACAAACCGCCATTCCACTCGACAGTCGAGCAGGCGTTGTAGGTCGTCGGCCCTTTGCAGCCGACCTTGTAGAGGCAGTAACCCTTGCGCGCGCCTTCGTCATCGAACCTTTCGACAAACTGGCCGGCATCGAAATGCGGTCGCCGGTAGCACTTGTCGTGCAGGCGCTGGCTGTAAAACATTTTCGGACGGCCCTGGCGATCCAGTTGCGGTAATTCGTCGAAAGCGATCAGGTAGGTCAGGACACCGGTCATGACTTCAGCAATCGGCGGACATCCGGGAACCTTGACGACAGGTTTATCGAGAATGACCTTGTGAATCGGCGTTGCACGGGTCGGATTGGGTCTCGCGGCCTGTACGCAGCCCCACGAAGCACAGGAACCCCAGGCGACGATGGCTTTACAGTGATCGGCCATATGCCGGAGTTTCTCAACGTAAGGTTTACCGCCCTGGATGCAATACATGCCATCCTCGTTCAATGGCGGATTGCCTTCGCACGCGAGAATGTATTGCCCGTCATACTTTTCGATCGTCTGTTCGAGGAGTTCCTCGGCCTGGTGTCCGGCTGCGGCCATCAGTGTGTCGTCGTAATCGAGCGAGATCATCGACAGCACAACATCCCCGGCAAGCGGGTGACCGGATCGAATGAATGACTCGGTACAGCAGGTGCACTCCAGTCCATGCAGCCAGATCACCGGCGTGCGTGGCTTGGTTTCCAGTGCGTGGGCAATTTTGCCGGCAAACTCTGGTCCGAGGCCCAGTCCGGCGGCGGTGAGACTACAGAATTTGAGGAAGCTACGGCGCGTAACGCCGTGTCGGCGCATCACCTCGTAGAAGGTGTCGCGAGTTGGCATTTTGACTCTCCTTCATTGCAAAGGGTCGGGCAGGCCACAGTCCTTTATCGCTCGCTCGAATAGCGGAGAAGGGGTGAGCGTCCCTGAGTCTGGATTGCTGATCACAGTCAATCACTTCTTCCCCAGTGCACAAACTTAGGCTCGGAACCGCTATATCTGAATAAGCGTTATTACGTACGTCATGAGTTGCAACCGCAAACTATTATGATTCATGTATTAGCGAAACTACGGCGCGTGTCCGGAGCGCGCAGGAACGAACGATTATGTGTCTTGCCATTCCAATGCAGGTCAAGTCGATTGACGAATTCCAGTGCCTCTGTGAGGCGCGCGGCATCGAGCGCCAGGTCAGCCTGTTCATGATGCAGGGCGAGGACATCGCACCGGGTGATTTTGTGCTCGTCCATGTTGGTTACGCCATTCAAAAAGTCTCGGAATCGGATGCCGCTCAGTCCTGGCAACTGTTCGACGAGATTGTCGGGGAGACAGCATAAGTCCCGGCAGCGCGCATTTGCCCGAGGGTTCGAATTGAATTTATCGTCTAAAATACTGCTTACGGGAGAATTCACTGATGTGTGACACTTGCGGCTGCAACGTAACGCACGGAAACCAGCACCTTGTCGGGCAGGGCGGAAAGTTCGAGCATACTGCACAGGGCAACGAGTCCGTAGAGGTGCTGCAGAATCTGCTGCACGCCAACGATCATGAAGCCGCCCACAACCGTGAGCATTTCAATCGGCATGCTGTCCTGGCGATCAATCTCATGTCGTCACCAGGTGCCGGAAAGACACTGCTGCTGGAAAACACGATTGAGCGGCTCGGCGGTGATCTGAAAGTCGCCGTTGTCGAAGGTGACCTGGAAACAGAGAACGACGCGCGACGCATACGGGACAAGGGTGTGCAGGCCATTCAGATCAGCACCGGCACAGCCTGCCATCTCGATGCCCATATGGTTCACAGTGCACTGCATGAACTCGATCTCGATGGTCTCGATATTGTATTCATCGAGAATGTCGGCAATCTCGTCTGTCCGGCAAGTTTCGATCTTGGCCAGCACCTGAACGTGACGCTGCTGTCTTCGCCGGAAGGCGACGATAAACCGGCGAAATACCCGGTCATGTTTCGCGCCGCCGACCTGATGGTGATCAGTAAGTCCGACCTGATCGAGGTGCTGGGCGATTTTGCACCGGCACGTGCCGAATCCCACCTGCGAAACCTGGCCAACCCGGCGCCTGTGATCGCGCTGTCGGCCCGCAACGGCTCGGGCATGGATATTTGGCTCGACTGGCTGACCAGCCAGCTGGCGTCTGTCCGACAGCGTGTCGCTGACGGGGAATTCATCCGGCCTGCCATTCAGCCGGAGGGACTTACACTGCACGCCACCTCGCCACCGACCGGCTAGGCAAACGGAGC
>Ga0210124_1001040_pt1 | contig 12651 bp, 6 predicted proteins | sample Muzzi_PWC_D2_FD_185554 | JGI IMG/M metagenome (GOLD analysis project Ga0210124, IMG submission 185554) | Wetland microbial communities from San Francisco Bay, California, USA, that impact long-term carbon sequestration - Muzzi_PWC_D2 (SPAdes) | ecosystem: Environmental > Aquatic > Marine >... | reverse complement strand
GGTGGGGAGCAAATTGAAGGGGCTACTTTCTATCATCCGCGTGGCTTGACCACCGGCATCGATGATAAACAAGACCACCCGGTGGTTCAGGTGAGTTGGCAAGATGCCAAAACCTACTGCGAATGGGTTGGCGTTCGTTTGCCTACCGAAGCCGAATGGGAAAAAGCGGCCAAAGGGTCAGCAAATGACCGGGTCTTTCCTTGGGGTAATGCCTTTCAGCTACCAGAGTTTGATGTCTCAACTGCGGCTAACTTTTGTGATAGCAGTTGCCCCCATGAGGGCAAAGACCCCAATGTTAATGACGGCTTTATCTATACCGCGCCGGTTGGGAGCTTCCCTGCTGGAGCCAGTCCCTACGGGGCGTTGGACATGGCCGGTAATGTCTGGGAATGGGTTGATGGTTCTTATTTAGGCTATCCTGGTAATACCTATGAACAGGCCGAGGATTTTAGTGAATACTTTAAGGTCGTTCGGGGTGGCTCCTGGGATAATGCCGCTCAACATCTCCGAGCCACGTTCCGGCAAAATAACGAACCACGCCTGCGCAGCGATGGCACTGGCTTTCGCTGTGCTATCTCCGCCGCCGATTTTGAACCTGCTGTAAAGGAGGTTGCCCCGGAAGCTCCACCAGCCGAGGCCACACCAGAGCCAGCCACTGAACCTACTAGCGAGTCAGAGGTAGAGCCTTCACCTGAGCAATCCAACGAATCGGCTTCTGAGTCGACAGCGGAGCCAGGTGCCGAACCAACATCGGAACCCACCCCAGAATCGACACCTGAATCAGGCGCTGGTGGCTAGAGCCTGTCACCTCCTCAGTTCGCGATAATAAATCGTAGGTTGGGTTGAACGGGGACAGAGAGGCATCGGGGGCATATAAGTGTTGGGTTTCGCCCAATATGATGGCTAAATAAAGCCCGTGAAACCCAACATGTAGCGCTATCATAACCTAAATTTCAGCTCAACCCAACCTACATCTGGTGGCTAGAGCCTGTTAGCAAAGCTTGCGTAAAGTACCTGTTTTATTCACAATACCGTAAAGCTTACTTATGAATTGGAAAGAGTTGGCTTTGAAAACAAGTTACACACAAAATTTCTTGATTACAATTATATTAACTGTCATATCTTTGACATCTGCTTGTACCCTTGCTTCGCCTTTTGACCAACTTATTATGAGTACTGAGGAGCCTACTGAGGTAGCTGAAATACCAAGGACACCCCGCCCTACTTTCACAAATACACCACCAGTAACGCCAACTCCAACCAACACGTCAACTCCAACCGTCACTCCTATCCCAACCAATACTCCGACTCCTATTCCCCCAACGGATACTCCAACTCCTTCCCCAACGGATACTCCAACTATTACCTCAACCAGCCCGCCACCACCACCTCCGCCGCCTACCGATACTCCTGGGCCTACCGATACGCCTGCCCCAAGTTGGGATTACCAATTATCAGAATTATATAGTCAGCCAACTGAAGCCAATATCCTGTCGATTATGGTGGCTATTCAGACTCATGAAGGGGGATATATCCCCGGTTTGAGGGTTGTTGGTGTAGATCCGAATGGGGTTGTGACCAAATCGGAAGTTTCTGCTGGAGAGGTTATAGGCTATACCCCGCCAAGCGATGTGGTAAAAAGTGGAAATGTTAAGTTTGAACCGTTGAGTAACTATGTGACCGGAACCTGGTTTTTTCATCTGGAGACGGCCGATGGAACCCAGGTAACCGATGCTTATCCGGTGACGATGGATGTAGACAATAGGTCTTGGTATTTTCTGCGTTTTCAACCCTCATAATAGTTTATTCTTTGGGATGGTTATCCTATACTTTTTATAAGTTAGATATGCTATCATGAGACTGATATCATATCACCAAAATTAAATGTCATAGTTTTGAGTTTCTTGTTTCAAAATTACCTTAACAATTTATATGAATGCTGAGACAATGGCCATGAATGGGCCACAAACTATCTTGAATGTTGAAGATACACCTGAAAACCGAGATCTGGTTAGACGGATTCTAGAGAGTGAAGGCTACCGGGTAGTGGATGCTGTAAATGCCCTGGAAGGGATTGAAAAAGCGGTTGAAATCCATCCCGATTTGATTTTGATGGATATTAACCTACCAGACCTCGATGGGTTTACGGCTGTTACACGTATTCGAAGCTATACCACCTTAAAATCCGTGCCTATCTTAGCCATTACGGCTCGTAGTGAAAGCGATGACCCTGACCGGGCCAAGGCTATTGGCTGCGACGGCTACCTCAACAAGCCTATTGATTTTGATGAGTTGGTTGCAGCGGTGGCCCAACATATTGTCGTTGCGCACAAAGATGATGGTCTTATCACAAAACGAGAATATTACCTACAAGAACAAAGTCTCAACCTAATTGAGGAACTTGAACAGAAATTTACCGAATTAACCCGAGCCTATGACCGGCTTAAACACCTCGAAGAGGCCAAAAGCAATTTTATTTCGGTGGCTTCCCACGAATTGCGGACCCCCTTAACTATAATTCATAGCTATACTCAGATGCTTCAAATTATGCCGAGTATCAACGGTGATGAAGGAGCCAAAGAACTATTAGATGGGGTGGCTAAGGGGGTGGCGCGGTTGCAAGAGGTCATGAATGATATGGTCAGCGTCATCCGAGTGGAGTTAGCCGACGAGAGCATGAAATTTGCTCCGGTTTCGGTCAGGAGCATTATCAAAAGTGTCGAGAAGGACCAAATCAAAAATATGGAGGATCGCCGGTTGACCTTTAAGACCAATATTGTGGACGATCTGCCCATGATATCTGGCGATACAAAGCAACTCTATTCGGCCTTAGCTCGGATTGTCAGAAATGCCATAAAATATACCCCCGATGGCGGTACAATTACCCTTGATGCTCATCTCATTGATAAGACAGGGGAAGATAATAAACCTTTTGTAAAAATTGTAGTTGCTGATACCGGGGTTGGCATTGCTGTTGAAAAACAGAAAATGATTTTTGAGAAGTTCAGTACTGCGGAGGATGTTTCCTTGCATAGTACCGGCCAGACTAAATTCATGGGTGGGGGAGTTGGTTTGGGTTTAACCATTGCTAAAGGGATTATCTCAGCCCATAATGGCCGTATTTGGGTTGAAAGCGAAGGCTATGATAAAGAGAAATTACCTGGTAGCAAATTCATCATACTTTTGCCTGCGCAGTAATCGTTCATCCTCACCAACCCACATAACTGTTAGTTTGTTTTATTCAAAGGCCCCGAGCTGTATCGGGCCTTTTTGATTTATCGACCACAATATTTGATGGAAGGCGATTTTCAGAGATGTCTTATTGGCATTATAATAAGTTTTCCTTTTCATAAGAGAGATTTGTATGAGCTATTTTTTCAGGTTTTTAACCCATAAGGCTGGTTCATGGTCTGTTATCGGCCTTTTTATAAAAGCCATATCTAATATGGGTATAGTTTGCCTTTTGTTTGTAATACTCTTATTACTCATGAGTTGCAGCCAACAGGCTGGGTCTAACCCACGTAAGGACCTTGTCATCATTGAGGGAACGGTCGAGTTACCGACTAGCGGTCCCACCCTGGAGCCAACTCCCGTGAACACACGCGTATTACCAGTAGAGGCCTTAACACCTGCCCCAACCCCAACCATCACCCCTATCCCCGATGAAGTTATGGGTCTGGTTGTTGATGTTATAGATGGTGATACGATTGCGGTGGTCTTAGATGGTGACTCGGCTAGACAGGCCTATCAGGTGCGCTATATTGGTATCGAAGTGCCTGAGAATGTATCTGGTAATCCTTGGGGTGTTGTGGCCTATGAAGCAAATCAACGCTTAACCAAGTTGAAAATTGTGCGCTTGGTGCGTGATCAAACAGATTTTGATGCCGAAGGGTATTTGCTGCGCTATGTCTATCTCAATAACAAACTGCTCAGTGTTGTCTTAGCCGAGCAAGGATTGGCCCGTGCGGCCGTTGAGACGCCTAATACACAATTTGAAGATGAAATATTGGCAGCCGAAGCCCAGGCCAGAGCGGGTCAATTAGGCTTGTGGGGGCCACAACCGCCCACGCCAACGGTTACTCCGGGGGGACAATCAAGCTCTGAGGAAGAAACGCCACAAACACCGATTCCCACAACGCCTGGAACTACGGGTATAACGCCAACCGAAGAGTTGACTGCGACAAGTACGGTTACGGCCACGGTCGAAATTACGCCTGAAGCAACCGGTGAATCCCCCTAATATGGCAAATCGCCAGAACAATAGGGCAACGTTACAAATTGCTCATAAATGCTCGCGCCCGCTCAACGTATCGCTTGGCGGTAGCTTGATTGGCTTCAATTTCCTCTGAGGTTAAGGGACGTATCACCTTAGCGGGGCTTCCCATAATCAATGAGCCAGGCGGAAAAACTTTGCCCTGCGTTAAGAGAGAACTGGCTCCAACAATACAATTTTCTCCAACCGTTGCCCCATTCAAAAGGACAGATCGAATACCGATTAAGCTGTTATCTCCGACCTTAGCCCCATGAATTACAGCACCATGTCCCACCGTTACGCCAGCCCCAATTATAGCCGGGAAACCGGGGTCGGCATGGAGAATAGAACCTTCTTGAATATTCGTGCCAACGCCAATGTGGATAGGTGTTGTATCACCCCGTAGAGTGGCATTGAACCAGACGCTACTCTCTGCCTCCAAAGTAACATCACCAACGATGATAGCTCCTTGAGCAACAAAAACTGTAGGGTGAATTTGGTTTGCTCGAAACTGAGTTTGAATCATAAGCAGCTTTAGCGTTCTTCTTGAGGGGTAAGAATGGTTATACGGCCCATCTGGTTTTCCATGTCTTGCGACATCAAACGGATTGCTTCTGAAAGATTGCGCAACTCATCGGCCAAACGTTTGGTCTCTTTTCGATATTTACTCAACTCTGTCTGTTGGGCCATCATCGCTTCGTTGAGCGCATCGGCTCGCCCTTCAGCTTTGCTGAGTGCGTATTTGGCCTCGGCTAACATTTTGTTCAGGCGAGCATTGTCCTCTTCCCAGACGGAGGCTTGTTCAACCGCTTGCGCTATTTCAGCCTGATTGTCATTCTTGGATGATTGTTTCTCAAACTCCTTAATTTGGCCTGACTGCCGTGTCAGAAGCTCACGCATTTGCCTGGATTCTTCTTCCAACGTCTTGATTCTGGCCTGGCTCTCCAACTTTTCACGATAAGCCTCAGGTGTTACCGGACGCGGCTCTAAGGCTCTATCAAGAGCGGCTTCTATATCTTCCATAGTGAAGGGCTTGATTAAATAATCTCGTGCCCCTAACCGTAGGGCTTGGACGGCCGTCTCTTCGGTGCCGTGAAACGTCATAACAATGGTTGGAATCATAATCCCTTTTTCAAGAAGTTTCTCCATGACTTCCAGCCCGCTCATTCGTGGCAGGTTAATATCGGTGATAATCAGGTCGGGGAATATCTCCTCTGCCTTTTCTAATCCCATCTGACCATCCCGCGCGGTAAAAACTTCATAACCCATCGGCTTTAAAATATTGTTGGCAATAAAAACAATATTCTCACGTCGATCTTCTATAATGAGTACTTTAGACATAACCAAGCCCCCCTTTTTGAGAATTTCTTCTCCAACCCCATTATAACACAAAATTTAGATTCTTAAAGCATCATTTATTGCAACTCATATTGACATAAAGAACTTTACGAAACACCCCCAGTTGTGCTATATTTAAGAGACTGAATTTATTATTGGATTTATGCCATATTGGTTTCAGAAGAGTCACCCCTACTAAGACTCACTGTTAAAGACAAGTCTTAGTAGGAGTGCAAAACTATAGTTTTGCACTCCTACTATATGGAACAATAATTATGCAATCAACTCCAGAAACAGCCAAACCGGAAGAGCAACGGACAGAATTTATCGGGCGAGTACAGGAGCAACGCCAATTTTTGATGGTCTTGGGAGGGCTGCTGGCTCATCACCATACCTGGTTTATGCTGGCTCAAAAGCATGGGTCTAACTTTGACCCTAACCAGGCTCCCGGCGAAGATTCCTATGCTAACATTTTTCTCCCTCATGGTATCGGTGGTATCGGAAAGAGTTGGTTGACTCGCCGTTGTTTGGATTTGGCGAAAGAGATACCCAACGATCCTCCGCTCCTTACTCTCTACGATGATATATCGCTGGGTGCGCCGGTACTTGAGCCGGTCCATTTGTTGGACCGCCTCAGTGACCAATTGACTCAAGCCGGATATGGTTCCTATTTGACAGCCTATCATCAGGCTAAAGCCGATACTCCGGCCATTGTTGAGCGTGTTACCCGTTACCAGTTTGAAAACCGCGAACATTGGGACAATATGCTACAAATTGCCACCAATCTTGTAAAGCGGGGCAGGTTAGGTACGGGCTATCATTCCTTCGCCGAAAGTTCAATTGCCTATATCCACGCCACCGGGGCCGAAGCCGTTGGCAAAGACGCGCCTACCCTGGCCAAAGCCTATGATCTGCTGCTAGAGCGAATGCAAGGGGAAGGCAAAATAACCCTTGACGAGTCTGCTCTTTTCCGAAATCCGCCCGCTACCCTGGCTGTCCAACTGGTAGCTGCCCTATTGCACATTGCCAGTGAACGCCCCTTGGTGATTGGCTTAGATAATCTTGAAATAATTGTTCCTCTTGAGCCTCTCATTCGTGACTGCCTGGTTATCCCTACCAACCACGCGCCCATCATCTGGATTTTGAGTGGTCGTCACAACCTGGCCGATGAACGCTTAGTGGAAATTAATAGTGAACTACGAACCTTCAAAGGTTATCGAGACCTGTTAGGCGAGAACCCGCCGGTTGTTTGGGATATGAGCATCTTTGGCGATGCTGATTTACGAGATTACTTACAAGCCGAGGCTGAGCGCCGCCGAGCGCCGTTAATCATTGATGATGATTTAATTGAAGCTGTCAAGTCTACCAGTAGTGGTGTGCCACTGGTTGTGGAGATGGTAACTGATGCCCTCTTCACAATGGACCGGGATGAGTTCTTACGCGACTTCGCCTTAGATGACAAGAGCCTGCTGCCCAGTGACCGGCTCGACACTATTGCGGAACGTTTCTTGCGCTATTGTCTCACTCAAGTTGACGACCTGGAGCGGGTTCAAGCGATGGCCCTGTTGCGTAAAGATGCCAACCACCAAGCTCTAGCCGCCGTCTGGAACTTATTACCTAATCAGTCGGCGCGGGATATGCTTTACAGTCTGCATACCCGTTACGCCTTTGTCTTGCCGGAAGGGTTGCACGATGCCGTTTATGAGTTTGTGCGTCGCCAGTTGCGCACAACACAGCAGTACAGCCAGATTCGGGAACGATTGAGCCGCCGGGCAGTTGATTATTACCAGGCTGAATGGGAGAAGATACATTATAGTTTTGACGACCCCACCTTACGGGTGCGTGATCGGGCATGGCAACGTTCTACCCGTGATTTGGTCAATGCTTTGCTTTGGTCGGCCCCAAACGAAGCTGTAACCTTTCTCCTGCCTCGTTTTGTGGAAGGGTTAGGATTTGACCGCCCCTTTTCCAACGGCCTGCTGATTCAAGCAGAAGAGTTTTTGTCGGGTAGCGTCGTCAGCTTTAGCCAGTCCTACGCCAATTTACTGCACCGCATGCGGATGGGCTTGCAAGATATTGATTGGGTCTTCGATGAGCCGGGTGAAGCTATTGGTGTCATGGTTGACATCTTATTGGATGCAGCAGGTTTGGATCCATTGCACCTGGCTATCCTCCATCTTTGGCAAGGGAACTGGTTCGCCGAAAACAGCAAGTACGAAGAAGCTTTTGCCGCCTATCTCGAAGCCGACCAACATCGTCCTGACGATGCAGGTGGCATAGACAGGCAGTTAGGTCGGGCCTTTTATGAGTTAAGCAGTCGATTTCTCTGGCCTGAATCCGCCGCCGAGACTGTGCCATCCAAATTGGGTCTTCAAGCGGCTCGTCGGGCCACTGAACTGGATTCGGAAAATGGAGCGGCCTGGTTTAATTTGGGGGTGGCTCTTGATTACTTGGGCCGTGAGGAAGAGTCAATTTCGGCCTATAAGCGGGCCATTGAGATTGAACCGCGAGCGGTCTATCATAACAATCTGGGAGATGTTTATAATGTCCTTGGCCGAGATAAAGAAGCACTTGCCGCTTACAAGCAAGCCATCGAAATGGATCCGGCTTACGCCTGGCCCTATCATAGTCTGGGCTTGATGTACGCGGCCAAGGCGGATTATGAGATCGCTTTAGATTACTTCCAACAGGCCATTGACCATCATCAGCGTGATAAGGACCGGGCGATTTCATGGGATAGTTTTGGCGATTCTCACGTAGCTTTGGCCAACTATGACGAGGCAATTTCGGCCTATCGTTGGGCCGGGACATTAGACCCGAATTACGCCCCACCCTGGTACGGGTTGGGCAATGTTTACAATCGGCTGGGGCAGGATGATGAAGCCATCGAAGCCTACCAAAAAGCCATTACCTTAGACCCTACTTATGCCTGGTCGTATCACAACCTGGGCTTGATATATGCGCGTCAGGGTAATGATGCTACCGCCGTGCCCCAATTTCGGCAAGCTATCGAGCGACATGAGGATAAAGAAGCGCAAGCCAAATCGTGGATTGGGTTGGGTGATGCCTACAGCGGTGTTGAACGTTATATCGACGCCATTGAGGCATACCGTCAAGCGCTCGCCCTCGATCCCCAACAGGCGCAAGCCTGGAATAATTTGGGTGATGTTTACCATCTGCAAGGAAATGCCTTGGCTGCCATTAACGCCTATCAGCGGGCGGTCCAGCTTGACCCCGATTATGTTACTCCCTGGAATAGCCTGGGCGCTGTTTATGCCAGCCTGAATCGTTACGATGAGGCGATTAATGCATATAAGCGGGTGATTAAATTAGAACCGGATTATGCCTGGCCTTACAACAATCTGGGTTTTATTTATAGCAAACAGGGCGACTATAAAACGGCGCTGCCTTTTTATCAACAGGCGATTGAACGACACGAAGATGATGAGAGTAAGGCTGTATCATGGAGTAACTTGGGTGATGTTCATCGGGTGCTGGGAGACCAGGAAGGGGCTATCACAGCCTATGAACGAGCTATTTCTCTGGCCCCGGAATATGCTTGGTCCCATCACAATCTGGCTTTGGTCTATGAAGCGCGTGGGGATGATGAAACGGCTGCGGGACACTATCGACAGGCCATTGCGCGTCATCTGCGGGATGAGGACCGGGCCGTTTCCTGGCATAGATTGGCCGATGTTTATCATCGGTTGGAACGACACGGTGAAGCCATTGATGCCTACCAAAAGGTTCTAGCGTTAGATCATGAGAATGTTAGAGCATGGAACAGTTTGGGCGAAGTACACCTGGCGATGGCCCGTTATCAAGAGGCGACGAATGCCTTTCGGCAGGCGATAGAGTTAGACCCGGATTACGGCTGGCCTTATCATAATTTGGGCTTGATTTCTACAGATTATGGCGCTCATGAGTCGGCTTTATCGCTTTATAAAAAGGCCATTGAGCGGCACACGGACAATCAAGCGCGGGCCATATCCTTAAATAAATTGGGTGATACATATGCTGTGCTTCAGAATGTTGAGGGGGCAGCCCAGGCTTATCGACAGGCAATTAAGTTAGCGCCCAGCTATGCCTGGCCGTACCATAGTTTGGCGGCTATTGATGAAGCACGTGACGCCCACCAATCGGCCCTGACTTTATACCAGCAGGCTATCGAGCGCCATAAGCAGGATAAAAGCCGGGCGCTGTCGTGGAATGGCTTGGGAGATGTATATCAGAAGCTGAATCGCCTTGAAGAAGCGATTGAGGCTTACCAAAAAGCCACCGAACTTGACTCGATCTATGCTGCACCATGGAACAGTTTGGGTAACGTTCATCGTAGGCTGGCCCGATACGATGAAGCGATTAAAGCTTATAAGCGAGCTATTGCCTTAGATTCCGCTAATGCCGACCCCTATCACAATTTGGGCCTGGTGTATGAAGCTCGTAGCGAATTTGAGACTGCTCTCACCCGTTTTGAACAAGCAATAGAACGATACCCGACAGACCAGGCCCAATGCAAGGCCGTTTCGTGGCATCATCGTGGGAATGCCTATCAAGGTTTGGAGCAATATGAAGCGGCGCTTGAGGCTTACCGGCAGGCCGTCAAACTTGATCCCAAGTTTGTTGCGCCTTGGGTCAGTATAGGAGACGTTCTCAGCCGGCTTGAACACCATCAAGAAGCCATTGATGCCTACAAACAGGCCGTCGATTTAGACCCCTCTTCTGCTGTGCCCTGGAATAGTTTGGGTAATCTCTACAGGATTTCAGAGCATTTTGAAGAGGCAATAAGCGCCTATCAGCGAGCCATCGAACTTGACCCTGGCTATGCCTGGCCTTACCATAACCTGGGCTTGATTGACGAAAAACTCAAAAAACATGGGACGGCCATTAATTTCTATGAACAGGCCATCAAACGCCATCAACAACCGGCAGATAAGGCGCTTTCTTGGAATGGTCTGGGTAATATTTACCGGATTCAAGGGCGTACCCCCCAGGCCATTGAGGCTTATCAGCAGGCGATTGAGCTTGATCCTACCTATGCCTGGCCCTACCACAGTCTGGGTCTGGTTCGCAGTAAGCAAGGTCAGTATGAGTCGGCGATTATCCTTTACCAACAGGCGATTGAGCGCCATGAGTCCGAACAAGACAAGGCTGTCGTCTGGAAAGATTTGGGTGAAGCCTATGCTCTTATCGGACGTTGGGACGAAGCGATTGAAGCCTTTGGACAAGCGATGGAACTTGACCCCGATTATGCTCTACCCTGGCATAGTCTGGGTAATCTTTATCGTACTACAGATCGCTCTGAACAGGCTCTCAGCGCCTATCGCAAGGCGATTGAGTTGGATTCCACTTATGCCTGGTCTTATAACAACCTGGGATTAGTTCACGAACAGCTTGGCGAGTATGACATAGCGCTTAGGCAGTATCAGCAAGCCATCGAGCGTCACGCAACGGAGCAAGACAAAGCTATTTCATGGATTAATCTGGGGAACGTTTATTATACTCAAAAACAATATGCAGAAGCCCATAAAGCCTATCAATGGGCCATTCACTTTGATCCCAATAATGCTCGTGCCTGGAACAGTTTGGGTGATATTCTTCGAGCGCAGGGTATCGAGAAAGGGGTGGCCGAAGCCTACCAGCGGGCCGTCGAACTGGACCCCTCTTTCGCCTGGCCTTATCACAATTTAGGTACACTCGCCGGAAACAAAGAGGCTTACATCCAGGCGGTTACCTACTTCCAGCAAGCCTTAGAACGACATCTCAGACCAATAGACAAGGCAACATCATGGAATGGTTTGGGCAACGTCTATCGTGCCATGAATCGCTACGACCTGGCGATAGATGCTTATCAAAAGGCGATTGAATTAAACCCAGATGATGGCTGGCCTCATCATAATTTGGGCTTTGTTTATAAAAATCTTGAATCTTACCATCAAGCAATCACCTCATATCAACGCGCAATCGAGCGCTTCGCCGCTGATGAACACAAGGCTGTTTCGTGGAATAATTTAGGTAATGTCTATAGCGCTTTAGATCGTAGTCGGGATGCCATTGGGGCCTATGAACATGCCATCGACTTAAACCCGGTCTACGCTTTACCCTGGAATAGTTTAGGTGAAATATATAATCGGCTAGACCGCTCCGACGAAGCCATCAAGGCTTTCCAGCAAGCTATTGAGCGCGATTCTAAATATGTTGCGGCCTGGAATAACCTGGGCGACATCTATCGCCGCCTGCGCCGCTTCGATGAGTCTATTGCAGCCTATGAACAAGCTATAAAGCTAGACTCCAGGTTCGCCTGGCCTTACCACAATTTAGGCCTGCTCTATGAAGAGCGTGGTGATTATGAGTCGGCTACGAAATATTATCAAGATGCCATCGAGCGACATCAGAACAACGCTGAAAAGGCTATCCTATGGGATAACATTGGCAGCATCTATCGCTTGATGGGTGAACCGGCAAAGGCTATTGAAGCCTATCACCGGGCCACGGCTCTTGACCCCAACTATGCTTCTCCTTGGTATAGCCTGGGGAACATCTACGCTGCGCTTGATAAACATGACCAGGATGCGATTAACGCTTACCGGCAAGCCATCGCCTTGAATTCCAGTAACCCCTGGCCATATCACAACCTGGCTGTGGTTTATGAAAAGCGTGAGCAATATGGGCAATCTATTGCGCTTTACCAGCAGGCCATTGAGCGCCATACCAATGATCTGGATCGAGCCGTGTCGTGGGACAGTTTAGGGAATGTTTACAGTGATAGCGGTCGCTTTGCTGAAGCCAGACAAGCTTTTGAAGAGGCGATCAGGCTTAACCCCAAATATGCCTTGCCCTGGAACAGTCTGGGAGATGTTTACAGCACGCTCGGCGACTATCGACAGGCTATCAATGCTTATCAACAAGCAATTGCTTTAGACCCTGGCTATGCCTGGCCCTACAATAATTTGGGTCTGGTTTACGAAAGTATGGGCGAATACCAACAGGCAATTGATATCTATAAAGAGGTTATCAACCTTCACCTTAGCAACCATGACCGGGCTATATCGTGGAATAGTTTG
>Ga0210124_1001039_pt1 | contig 12659 bp, 7 predicted proteins | sample Muzzi_PWC_D2_FD_185554 | JGI IMG/M metagenome (GOLD analysis project Ga0210124, IMG submission 185554) | Wetland microbial communities from San Francisco Bay, California, USA, that impact long-term carbon sequestration - Muzzi_PWC_D2 (SPAdes) | ecosystem: Environmental > Aquatic > Marine >... | reverse complement strand
GCTGATCGGTTCTGCTTTCGCAGTCATCGGCGGCATAGGCCTACTCCGCCTGCCCGACTTCTACGCGCGTGTGCATGCCGTGGGGGTCGCAGATACGATGGGTTCGGCCTGTGTTTTGATCGCCTGGTGGATATCACAGCCGAGTATGGAGCGGGCCGAGCCGTATCCTTGACCATCGGGGCGCAGGGCGATAAGGATGGCCGGTTTGCCATATTTCTCGACGAGACGGTTCGCCGCAATGCCGATGACGCCGGGATGCCAATCAGCAGCAGCGAGGACAATGGCATGATAATCGGCCAGAGAGGGCGTATCCTCGAGTTGGCTCAAGGCTTGTATCACCACCCGGTCAACCAGCATTTTGCGGCGGTCATTGAGAGCCTCCAGTTGTAGAGCAATGATTCGGGCGCGGGATAAATCGGTTGTGGTGAGCAGCTCAACGGCCAGATTGGCATCGCCCAGCCGTCCCAAAGCATTTAGCCGGGGGGCTAGCCAGAAGCCAATATGCTCCTCCGAAAGATGGTCGGTGTTGAGGTTAGCACTATCAATCAACGCTTGCAAACCAATCCGAGTGGTCTGGCGTAAAACTTCTAGCCCCTTTTGTAGGAGGTAACGGGTATCGCCGGTTTGGCGGGCGACATCGGCTACAATGCCAAGGGCCACCAAATCGAGCAGGGGTTCACTGTCTGTAGGGTGTCTATGAGCTTGGTATAGAGCCTGGGCTAACTTGTAGGCCACACCAACGCCGGGCAATTCGCGTAGGGGATGCTCATTAGAGAGGCGTTTGGGGTTGACGATGGCTTGGGCAGAAGGCAAAGAATCGGCCAAATCATGATGGTCCGTTACGATGACCTCGACTCCGGCAGTCTGGGCCGTGGTGATGGCCTCATGCTCGGTGATGCCGGTGTCGCAGGTAAGGATTAAATCGACCCCATCACTCAGCACCCGCTTGAGCGCCGGGATTTTGATGCCGTGCGACTCGGTCAAGCGGTTGGGGATATAGTAGTGAACCTTTGCTCCCAAATCTTGCAAAGTAGAGACAAGCAGAGTCGTGGCGGTCTGCCCATCGACATCAAAGTCGCCCCAAACACAGATTGACTCCTGGTCCTCGATAGCTTGCTGCAAACGGGCAACAGCTATATCCATATCGGACAGTGCCTCAGGTGGGGCCGGTTGGTAGTGGTCAGGATTAAGAAAAGCGCGGGCTTGGTCAACGGTGGTTAAGCCTCGCTGGACCAGAAGTTGCGCCAGTAAAGGGTCGTTGGTAAATTCGAGAAGGTCAGGGGAGATATTGAATTCAGGAGGGAGGTGCCAGTTGAGCATAGACCCTCTCACTCCCCAGCTGTGGTGGGAACAAGTCCTCGCTCAATCAACCAGGAAGCAATAACCTCTCCGACTACGCGATTCCCGGTAACATTCCAATGCGAATTAACTTGCCAATAGAGTGGTTCGCCGTTTTGTCGAATACGTTCAACAAAGTGAGGGTGGAGGTCCAATACAGGGATTTCCCTGGCTGTCATTAACTCAGTAAAGGTCTGGTTGGGCAAGGTCGAGTTGATATCCTGCCAATCCGGCGGCAGTTGTTGATAAAAGTCGGATTGCACGTCGGCGTATATTGCCTGTTTGGGGGGGACAATTACTAAGACAATTTTTGTCCCATTTTCGCTGGCCTCCTTTGCCAATTGGGCGTATATTTGATCCGTGAGTTGGTAAGCATAATTTAGCACTTCATCCGTTTTGTACCTATCAAACCAGGGGGCAAAAGGGTGAGAATATTCAATTCTGTGACTGTTTTTCATGAATAGTGGCTCTAAATGTTGGTATAAGCGTGAATTGAAATAAAGGTAGTTAAGGCCGCTGGCCAACATTTTTTTGCTCTCTGAACATCTTTCCCATATCGGTGAAACCCCAGGGGCTGAGAACCAAACCCTAGAGTCAAATTGTTCATCACAGATGGCAAAGTAAGGGGCATAGCAGTTAATACCGGCATGTGTCAGGCGGTAATCGGGCAGGATATCCAGTAGGTCGTTGGCTGGAACCCATAAAGCCAGCACTAAATCCGGATTGTACATGTATCCTTCTGATCGAAAATACATGAGTTCCTGAGCTGGACCCCAAGCCGCGATACCGGCGCTGATGACCTCAAATTTAGTATCCACTGGCGCTGAGGTATTTAAAGTATCTTCCAAAATCTGGTGACTCGTTTGTTTTTCATCGACTTCTTGTGCTTCAGTAAATGAGTCGCCCAGCATTAAAATTCTAAAAACGTTCTCTTCTTTTTTGAGGCTATGTTCATTGTCGTGCATCCCCTGCGAATTACGGATTACCTGATGTTGATATCCCTCCGTATTGATAGAGGTGACAAGATTAGCCGTGCCTCTCCAACCAACCAGACGATTACACTGATACATATCAACCTGGCCTCGTTCAAAGGGGTAGCCAAGTATTCTGGCTCCAGCTTCTGTCATAATCAAGGCTGCTAACACGCCCATCATAACCAGGATATAGTTACCCCACTTGTTCATATCAAAATACTCCCAGGCAATCAGAACTGTATTTCTGCAATTTGATCCCAAGCCAGGGCCGACACCTCCAGCGTATCTTCTAAATCTTTATCCAATGGCTCGAACAAACCGGCCCCTATCCCCCGGTCACAGAGCGAGCGATAAACGCAGGTGGCACACGGTTTTTGATTCTCCACTAAGGGGAAGTTGTTGTGTTGAGCGGCATCTTTGACCCGTTCGATTAACTCACTCAAAAATTGCTCGTCTTGTTTTAGCTTCTTGCGATTATATTTAAATAGCTCCGGCTCATCGGGAAATTGGGGATACCAGTAGAGCATGTTGATGGCCGTTGGCTTGATAGGTTGGCCGCCATTAAAAGCTACCCCGGCAGTTGCCAGCACATAAGGATAGATACGACTTTGCATACGTTGTCCCAATGCCTGGCGGGACGGCTTCTTATGGGATGTTTTCCAATCAATAATTAGAAACGTGCCATCCTTTTGAATTGCTAAAACGTCAAAGCGAGCTAATAAGCGATAACCTTGCAACGGCGTAGAGAGGGTCAATTCTGGATAAATCTGAGCCTCATCTAAAGCCTTTGGCCGGTGGTTGAGATAGTTCTGCCACCAGCTTTGTAGCTCCGCCTCGGAATCATCCAGAGTGGCGGTTAAAGTATCCACATCCAAACCAACCAAATGCTGCTGCACCAACCGATGGAAATCTGTGCCTAGCCGGGCTAATCGCTCCGCTTCTTGTACCGGCTCCGCCTCGATCGCAGGCCAGCGCAACTTATCTAAATAGCGCAACTCAAACCGGCGCGCGCACGTCTCAAAGTCCTGCAAACTGGACTGGCTGAATTGAAAGTCGTTTGGTAAGTCCATACTCCCTACTCCCTACTTCCTACTCCCTACTTCATGCTCTTCCCACCACGTTTGCAACGCCACAAAGGGAACGGCGGGTTGATTATCGGGCTTGCCGAGGAACTGTTGGCCCAGATTCCAGGTGATGACCAGTTCTTGCTTGGCTCGTGTCAAGCCTACAAACAGGAGGCGTACCCGCTCTTTGACCAAATCGATGCGGGCCTCTTCCGTGGCGAAGCTTTCCACGTAACCATCTTCAGAGATTAGGCTTTCAAGCTGGGCCAGAGCCTCAGCCTCAAGGTTGAGCGAGTCGCGAACAAACCACTTCTCGGAGAAGTAGCTGTCCTGCGGCTGGCCGGAGGGGAAGCTGTAGTTGTTGAGGCCCATCAAGTAGACCCGGTCCCACTCCAAGCCCTTGGCCCGGTGCATGGTGGAGACGGTGACCTTACCGGCGGGCGGCTCGAAGCCGGTTGAGTCCTCATCAAAGCCCAAAAAGCGACGCTGGTTGCGGGCAATCTCGGCCAACTCCTCGACAAATTCGGGCAGGCGATAGCTTGGCTGATCGACGGCGACCCGGCGCAACACCACGGCGAATTTATGAGCCAGAGCCAAATCGGCGGGTTTGTCGAACAAATCCTGAGCCAGCAGCAGAATTAACTGGTCGATGGGTAATATAGCCGCCTCCTGCCAGCGGCGCACCAAAACCTTGAATTCCTTTAGAAAATCAAGAGCCAACTGTTCCGGCGTTTTTTGTTGGGTATCAACCTCATCCTCTCGCTCAATCCGCCGATCTTCCTCGACGGGCAAAATGATTTCGGATTGGTCGTCCAGCCAATCGTGGCCGGGCCGAGGATGGAGATAATCTTCCAGCCGGGCACAATTTTTGAGGGCCTCTTCAATCCACTCAAAAATTGGCTGCAAATCCTCCTTGTCCCAGTCGTACCGCTTCCAGACCATAAAAACCGTCGCCAGTTGGCGCGAGTCGGTGGGTCGGGCCAGATATTTGAGAACATTGCCCAGCACTCCGGCGGTGCTCCGGGTGGCGGCGGTGCTGTTGAGCAGTTCCACATAGGGCACATCAGCCCGGCGCAGGGCATTGGCGACATCTACCCCTCGCTTGTTACGGGCATCGAGTATCGCCACGGTTTTGTTGGGATTCTTTTCCAGCCAGCGCTTCACCGAACGTACAATGGCCTGAATCTCCTGTGGGGAGCGATACTTCTCGGCGCGAAAATAGATTTCCTCGGGCCGGTTCGGCGGATTGGGCTGCGGGTCATCGGGTGGGGTTGGCTGAATTCGAGGCGTACTCAGCGCATCCTGTACCCGTGGTTCGGGGTGGTCGCTCATGGTCCAATCGATGAGGTAATTTGCCAGCTTGATAATGCTTTCCGATGACCTTCCTGATTCGGGCATCGGCATGTCGATGACCTCTTCCCGCTTGAGGAACTCCCGCAGATATTTGGGGTCGGCGGTAGTGAAAGTCTCGTAGATGGCCTGGTTGGGGTCGCCGACGCGCACCCAGGTTCCATCCGGCCCGGTCAAGGTATCGAGGATTTGCTGCTGGAGTTGGCTGCTATCCTGGGCCTCATCTTCGAGGATGTAGGGCCACTTTTGCCGCAATCGCTGCAAAAAGTCGGGGTCAAGCTCGATGGCTTGATAGGCCAGCCGAATCAAATCGTCGAAGTCCACACCGGTGCGGGCCAGCCGATTTTGGTAATCACGGTAAATATTGAGGCAGAGGTGGGCCAGGGGCAGCGAAGTGCCCTTGTGCCGGTACGCCTCGTCGATTTGAAAGGGGGTTAGCCGCTTATCTTTGGCTCGTTTGATAAAGTTTTGGGCCATCGACATGACCAATTCGGGGAGGGGCTGGCGCATAAGGGGCCGGATGTTGACATTCGGCAGCAGGTAATCTTCGATGCGATCGGTATTGGCCGCCAGCCAGCTATCGACCACCTCGCGCAGGATGAGATTGGCAGTGCGGTCATCGACGATGTTGAAATCCTGGCTGAGACCGACCAGTGAGGGCCGCTGCTGGACAATCTCGTGGGCCAGCGAGTGGAGAGTGCAGACCCGGTAGTTGAAGCCGGGCAGCAAGCCCCGCGCCCGGACAAAGCCATCCACCCGACGGCGGAAGTTGTCCACGGCGGCGTTGACCAGAGTCACGATGAGCACTTCCTGTTCATCACCAACCCGCTCGACCAACTCCGAGGCCAGATAGGATAAGATATGCGTTTTGCCACTCCCCGGCACCGCCGATACCCCCAACCGCACCGGGCCATCGGCGGTCAGTAGGGTATCGATGATTTTTTGTTGGGAGGGACGAGGCGTGAAAGTTATATCTGTCATTTAAATATTTATCACGAATAGCACGAACCTGCGGCGAATGGCACGAATTTTTTTATGGTTAATGGTTAAAGTGATTTCTTATCACGAATAGCACGAATGGACGAATGGCACGAATTTATTTTTGTTTTTCTTGAGTTGAGCATTGGTTTCATTTGTACTCAATGCAATTAGTTTACAATGCGAATATATTCGACCTTTGATGAACCAAAATTAATGAGAATCCCCAACTTCAGGTTGGTTGCTTTAAGATAAGATATCGTTTGTTGTTTGAATACATCGGTCAGTTTAGCCACAGCTTTCAATTCTAAGATGATTTTATCTTCCACAATAAGATCAAGACGGTGGTTGCCAATAATTTGCTCTTTATATTTGACAACAATCTCTTTCTGGCGCTCAAATGGAATATGGCGTAGCTCTAATTCATGGGCTAATGCTTCTTCGTATATACTTTCCATAAAACCTGGCCCAAGCGTGTTATGTACTTCAAAAACAGCTTGCATGATTTTATAGGATAGCTCCCGATAAATTATCTCACCCTTCTGCATTTTACCACTTCCCATTCGTATTTATTGTTGTTCCATTTTATCAGCATTTATTATTGAACATCTTTAATCACGAATTACACAAATAGACGAATTGCACAAATAGTTTTTAAAATTTCAGAAAATTCGTGTTATTCGTCCATTCGTGCCATTCGTGATCCATTTATTAATCCTATCAGTCATCCTCTCGCTGCAATTGTCGTAACATCTGCTGCAACACCACCAACAACTGCCCCCGCTGCTCGTAGCCCTGCTCGCCGATTTCAGCGTTGGCGATGAAGATATGATTGCGGCAGCGACGAGTCAGGCCCAGAACCAGCCGATACAGCCGGTCGTGCTGGGAAAAGACCTCGTCCTCGTCGGTCCAGGGGCGGCCCGGCTCCCAATCGGCGGCCAGGATGTAGGGATGGGTCAGTGGTTGGGCGATGCGCTCCCACCAGCCGCTGCTGCCCGCATCGAGCCAGAATTGGTAATCCACCGGGCGGTTGCTCATCAGAAAGGTGGTTGCCGGGGTGATGAGGACAGAAGCCTCATCATCGCCAACAGGGTTCAAATCCCAACTGCGAATATATTGGGCCGCCGCGATGCCCTGCTCAATCGTTTCCAGGTAAGCCCGGTTCAGGCTATCGATATCTGGCAAGGCAACCTCGTTTCGGCCATTTGGACCGGCTTCCGATGGTACGCGCTCGGCCACCCGGCGAAATTGGCGGGCCGAGTCTATCAAATTCGCCACAATCTCTCCGGCCTCCTGTTGCCCGTGGAAACCAAAACCGGGTTGGGATAACACTTCCCCAAAGAGGCGGCTGAAGAAATGGTCCAGTACCGGCGGCTGCTCTGCCTCAGTTTGAATATCTTGCAACCAGGCTCGCAACTGGTCGAAGCGAACGCCGACTTGGTACGAGATACGCTCGCGGGCCGTGCCCTCAATTTGGTCGAAGGTGGTGAGGGGGGATTGGCCGAAGGTGGTAATTGGTAATTGGCCGTCCGTCGATGGTTCATCCTGAGCCTGTCGAATGGATCGGTGGTCTGGGCGATAAACCACTTGTGTCAACAAATCGGCCCGGATAAGGTCCAAATCGGCAATGGCCTGGCTGAGCGTTTGAGCCACATCAAACGGTTCCGGTAATAGATTCCAGTGCGGGAAGGCCAGCCGGGCCAGGGTGAGCATGGTTTTGGCCGCCGGTTCCTCGCTGAGGGGCCGGGACGGCCGGTGGGAGCGGGCAGGCAAGCCTCGCTGCTCCATGCGGTGGGCAAAGGAGAAGCGAAGGGCATCGCTGACAAAAGGAGCCAGAACGACGATTTCATCAGGTGGGGTGCCTTCCTCGATGAGGGCGGCAATCCGGTCGATGAGCCAATCAATCATCTGGGGGTAGAAGCGTTTCTGCTCGAAGGTCATCACCCGGCGAGGGTCCGATTTACGATTTTGGATTTTAGATTTTGGATTTTGGATTTCGTTGCGACGTGATTTTGGCATGCGGTCAAGGAGGATTTGGCTCAGGTGGTCGCCGAAGGCTAGCATGTCGGTGGAAGCGGTGTGAGACTCGTCCAGATGGGTGGTGTCGTCGGCGGTATCAGCCAGACTTTGGGCGGTACGCCAGTTGGCCCCCAGAAAGATACGAAAACCGGCCTCTTCGTCATTGACCAGGAGGGCCGACTCGGTTTGAGGCAGCCACTCGCTCAGGATGGTGTGGGCAAAGGGTGTATCCTCTTCGATATTATCGACAATCAAGTGGCGATAGCGGCCCATCAAATACTGGCGCACGCCCTCCACCGGCCACAGGTGTTGGTAAAAGGTCTCAATCCGCAGCGAGAAGTCGAGCAGGTTCCGGGCCAAACAGTATTCTCGAAAGTAATTGACACAGCTTTGGGTATGCTCCAAGGCCACCCGGCTGCCGGGTTCGAGGGTTAGGGAAGCCGCCAGCCGTTGCCCAACCTCGGTGTGGGGCAATCCAATCAGGGCGGCTTTGTTGAGGTTGTCCAAAATCTGGCTCATCAGCCGGGGCAGAGAGATGGTAATTGGGACAACGTTGGGGTCGAAATAGCCTTCCCTCAAAAGAGGGTTGATCGCCTGCCACAGATAATATTGAGCCTGTTCGATATTCAGAAAGATAGGCCGGTCGTGGGGGCGGCCAAAGCCGGTAGAGCTGGCTCCCAGCGGCCAGAAAAGGTCGATGGTCTTCAAGGCCAGCCCATTGAGCGTCAATATATCGACCGTACCCGCGCCGGGCAGCTCTGGGTCGCGCAGCAATTCCCGGAACGGCTGGGCCAGCGTCAATTGTGGCACAATCACCAGAATAGTGCTGGCCGGTACATTGCTGGTCAGCAGTTCCCGCAGGCGCTCGACGGCATAGGTTGTTTTTCCGGTTCCGGCGGGGCCGGTGAGGAAGGTGGTTGTCATTGGATTATTCCGTTAAATCTCTATTAGGATTGTAGCACAAATGAGCTAATTTGGGAAGGATAACGACAATCTCTTGCCACATCAGAGTAACCCTTAACCCATTACCTCTCAAATCACCTGGCGATAGACCCGATGGACTTTGTAGGGTTTGGCTCCCATTGTCCTGACATCGGCCAGCATGTGAATCACTGTATCGGCCATCTGTACCAGGTCGGCCTGTTCAAAGCCGCCTTGCCGGAGAGTCTTCTCCAACTCGTGATAAAGAATGGCATTGCCTCCCAAGCCCTGATACTCCTCCAAGATACCCATGCCATTGACATTGATCCAGCGGGTGCGTTGCAGCGCAATCAGCAACCTGAGCCAGCCAAAGGGAAGGAGCTTCCCCCCGGTTCGCTGCAATGCCTCTGAAATGTCCAAAAATGTCAGCAAAAAGCCGACCACCTCATCGTATCGGTTGAGAATCAATTTGATATGTTTCGGCTGCACAATCTGGAGCATGCGTTTGGTCAGTTCTGTGGTTTCTTCGAAGGTAACGGGTACATACTCCCAATTATTGACAAACACTTTGTTATACGTTTCCACCAGGGCTGGCACCCAGCGGCGTACCTCTGCTTGTGAGGCAAATGTTTTGACCCGCAACTGGCGGCGTTCCTGCACCCGCTGCGCCACCCGGTGGATACGTTCCGGCATCTTAAAGGCACGAGCATCCACGTGAAACGAGGTAAAATCAATCTCCTTCTCAAAGCCCAAGGCTTCCATAAAACGATTGTAATAGGCATGATTGTAGGGGACTCCCATCGCCGGACGGTGTTCAAAGCCCTGGTATAACATGCCGATCCCATCAAAGGGAACGAAACCCTTGGGACCAACTAGCGTATCAAGGCCACGCGCCCGGCTCCATTCAATTGCAACTTCAAACAAACTGCGGGCCACCTCTACATCGTCGATGGCATCAAACAGATAGAAGAAGGCATGGCGGGCCTGGTGGAAATCGTTATAGTGGCGATTCTCCATAATACAAATGCGCCCCAGGATGTGGTCCCCATCTTCGGCGACAAAGAAATCGGCCTCCGAATGTAGAAAAAACGCGCCTCGCCGGTTTAATTGGGTCAGGCCATCACTGAGCGGCAAGGGTACCCACTGCGGGCAATGGCGATACAACTCATTTGGAAATTGAACAAATTGGCGCGTCTCCTTCCGGTTAGCGGTATCAATCTTTCGGATATTCATTCCCCCTCCATCTGTTTGATGACAATTTTCTACCACCAATGGCTTATAATACCATATTCTTAGCATCCTGCGAAGGGGGTTGCCGTAAGAATCTCGTTAAGAGAAATGGTTCATAAATCCCTTTGTTTTTGCCATGGGGGTATGGTATACTTGTCTACAAAGAACCCTTGTATTGGAGCATCCTATGGCGGAGACCCTGGTGGCAACCGAGCTGGTTAACAATGTCGTACTTCCAGATTTGATTTTGGCCACAAAGCTATATGTTCCCCAGCTACGCCCCAATCTCGTCTCCCGCCCTCACCTGCTTGCCCGTCTAAACGCGGCGATCGAACGCACTCCCGGCGTCATTCTACTCTCCGCACCGGCCGGTTTTGGCAAGACTACCTTGCTTAGCGAATGGCTGGCCGATTTTAGATTTACGATTGATGATTTTAGATTAGAAGCAGCCAGCGAAGCATCAATCCAAAATCGAAAATCTAAAATCCAAAATCCCAAGGTTGCCTGGCTCTCTCTTGATGAGGATGATAACGATCCAAATCGTTTTTTAGCCTATTGTGTCGCTGCGTTGCAGAGTATTCAACCCGGCGTAGGCCAAACTGCTCTGGCTATAGTTCATAAGGCTAATGCTCCACTAGCCGCTCCCGAAGCCCTGGTCACCATTCTAATTAACGAAATGGTTGCGGTTGGCAACCCATTTATCTTGATTTTTGATGATTACCATGTCATCGAAAATCCTCTACTTCACGAATGTACGACCTTTCTGCTCGATAATTTGCCCCCACAAGCGCAGGTGGTCATCACCAGCCGAACCACACCCTCCTTGCCACTGGCACGTTTACGGGGTCAGGGTCAATTGACCGAATTGGGTACTACCGATTTGCGTCTTACCTCCAACGAGGTCGCCACTTTTTTGACCAAAACGATGGGCTTGAAACTCGCACCTGCTGAAATTACCACCCTGGAAGCCCGGACCGAAGGCTGGATTGCCGGATTACAAATGGCGGCGCTTTCGATGCAGGGGGTCAAAGATACGAGCGGATTTGTTAAAGCCTTTTCAGGAACCCATCGTCATATTATAGATTATCTGCTCGAAGAGGTCCTCAACCGGCAACCCGAACATATCCAACAATTTCTCTTACAAACCTCAATTCTCAATCGTCTAACCGGCCCCCTATGTGATGCTGTTACTCAATTTACGATTGACGATTTTGCGCCCATTCGGGCATCTGAGAGATTTTCGATTGATGGGTCAAAATCGAAAATCCAAAATCGAAAATCCAAAATCGTAAGCAGTCAAAAGATACTCGAACAGTTGGAACAGGCCAATCTCTTCATCGTTCCGTTGGATGATGAACGACGGTGGTATCGCTACCACCATCTTTTTGTAGATTTGCTTCGCCATCGCTTGGAGCAGTCTTTTGACTTTTTTATCCCCCCTAACATCCCCCCCAGTGGGGTGGACAAAGGGGGGGCCATCGCCGAGCTACATCACCGGGCCAGCCAATGGTATGAAGAGAACGGACTCATCACCGAGGCTATGAGCCACGCCCTGGCCGCGTTTGATATTGAACGTATCGTGCGGCTGGCCAAACAAAAAGCGGCCACTATGCTCAGCCGTAGTGAGTTGGTGACGCTCCTCAGTTGGCTCGATAACCTGCCCCGGACGTTGGTTCGCTCTGGCCCGCGTACTTCTCTAGTGCAAGCCTGGGCGATGCTGCTTACCGGCCAGCTCCAGGCAGTTGAAAACTATCTTCAAGAGGCCGAACATGAATTCAACATCAGCCATTCCGGTGCATCTGATGACAGGCCGGAGAATATTCTGGGTGAGACATTGACACTTCGGGCTGCTGTCGCCTATTTTCAGCGGGATATGCCACAGGCAATCGAATTATATCATCAGGCGCTTGAACATCTATCGCCAGATAATCTGTTTATGCGTGGAATTGTCATGCAATGTTTGGGGGCGGCCTATAGCTGGTGTGGTAATGTTGTTGAGGCCGCGCGTGCCTTCGATGATGCCAGCGCCATCAGCCAGCGTACTGGCAATATTCAGGTTGCCTTAATCGCCCTATGGAACTTGGCCCAATTGGAGATGGAGCAGGGTTATCTCCACAAGGCCGATGAGGCTTATCGTCAGGCGCTATTACTCATTGACGAACAAGGGGAGGCGAACGAAGAAACACTCTTGCCCTATGCCGGTCGAGTATATATTGGTCTGGCGGGGTTGATGTACCAACGGAATGAGTTGGAAGCTGCTTCCCGGCATGTCCAAGATGGGCTGAGGCTAGGCAAGCAAGGCCAGGAGTCGGGCACGTTGGCCGGTGGCTATCTGATTTTGGCTCGACTGAAGGATGCTCAGGGGGAGTTGGCCGAGGCGCTCGAAGCGTTACAAAAAGCGCGGCAATTCGCCCAACGATATAATGGCCCCCGGTATTTAGCCACCCAGGTGACGACCTACCAGGCTCGTTTGTGGGTAAGGCAAGATAACTTAAGGGCGGTGGCAAATTGGGTACAAGAACAAGCCCTACAGCTTTCACCGCTACCTGACCCGATTCCTTACCTGCGTGAGGGCGAATATCTGGTGCTGGCCCGTTTGCTATTGGCACAGGCTCGACAGAAAACCAACGAGGCATTTGTTCTGGTCGACTCTCCCTTGGAGGTGGCCGAAAAGTTGTTAAACCATATCAGCAAAGCGGCTACCGAATCGAAACGAATGGGCCGCATTTTTGAAGCTTTAAGCCTCAAGGCATTGGTTCATCAAGCGCAGGGTGATACGGCTCAA
>Ga0210124_1001036_pt1 | contig 12692 bp, 8 predicted proteins | sample Muzzi_PWC_D2_FD_185554 | JGI IMG/M metagenome (GOLD analysis project Ga0210124, IMG submission 185554) | Wetland microbial communities from San Francisco Bay, California, USA, that impact long-term carbon sequestration - Muzzi_PWC_D2 (SPAdes) | ecosystem: Environmental > Aquatic > Marine >... | reverse complement strand
AATGTCAGAAAAAACAGGCCTACAAGCACAATCAAAACAATTGTTTTGCCTTTAAGGTATTGGTTGATCAGCAAGGCGGCAATCATGAAGGCCAATCCCACCGCCGTGCTGACCCAGCCGCCTCTGGAAAGAGAGAAAATCAAGGCCATCAGCATGAGCAGTGTCATCAATATCGATAAAAATAGTTTTCCTCCGTTGATACCCGTAAAATACATTCCGATGATAAAGGGTATGGTCATGGTTAGATATCCGGCAAAATGGTTGGGGTTGCCGAAAGTTGAAGAAGACACAGCCATTTCAGGAGACAACGCGATATCATAGTTCCACCATGGAAAAGGGTTAGCGCCGACTTTTTTTATAAGCCCGAAGATCGTCAGAAAAGCAGCGACAAATATAATCACGCCGGTCAGATGTCTGAGGTGCTCCCTGGTGTTAAACGTTTGGATGATAAGATAATAAATGATAATGTAGTCCAAGAGTAAAATAAACGACCATAGGCTGGTATATCTATTCACAGAGAAGACAGAGGACAGAAGACAGAGGACAAGAAGACAGAGGATTGGTATGTCCAGCGGCGTTTTTATCCATTTCCAGTTCCATTTAAGACTCATTTCAAATAAAAAGACGGTCAGGGCAATCAGGGTCACCATGTTAATAACGCTGATGGCCCAGCCCTGTACTGAGCCTGCAGCAAGGGGTGTGAAGATGAGCAGGGAGTAGAGTGAGTAGCGAGTGAAGGATAAGAGCATTTGTTATCAGTTAAAAGTTATCAGTTAATGGTTATCAGTTGTTGGCATAGCGCATGGCGCATAGAGCAAAGGGCATAGCGCATGGCGCATAGAGCAAAGGGCATGGCGCATGGGGCCAAAGCATAGAGCATGGCGCATGGCGCATAGGGCATGGCGCATAGGGCAAAGCGTAAAGGGCAGAGCGCAGAGCGCAAAGCATTAAAAAATTATCTGAGTGATTTTCTGAAATTAGCGATTTTTCGGCTTAGTTTATCTAGTTTTTCCAACAACTCGTTTTCTTTTTCAGGTGTAATAAGATTCCTTCGTTTTAACAATATGATTATGTTTGCATTTTCAAAGGCCGATCGTTTGGCAATATTCAAGAAATTCGCAAAATCTTTTTTTGAGTCAGAACCCGAGCCTTCGGAGATGTTATTTGAAATGGACATACCTGCACCACGAATTTGTTCTGCAAAACGATACAATTTTCTCTTCTCGAGATCATCTGCAATATCAAAAAGCTCATCTGCGATCTCAATGGCTAATTGCCAGATCTCTAAATCTTGAAAACGAAATTTTACCATTATTTCTGTTTTTCTTTTGCGATGCACTTTGCGCTTTGCCCCATGCCCTTTGCGCAATGCGCCCTGCGCCATGCCCTATGCGCTCTGCGCATACGCAGCTCCGCCTTTTCGATTACACGGCCATATATTATATAAATATTAGATATAACTAAATAAAAATGATATTATCCGTGTGTATCTGCGAAAGTCTGTGTCCCAACTTATTGAGTTATGAACTTTCGCCTTTTAGCTTTTTATACTTTCCGACATAGCTCTGGTTGTCGGGATCGAGCTGTACGGCTTTTTGATAATATTCCAGGGCTAAGGCGAAATTCCCAAGTTTCATATAGGCTTCCGCAATGTTTGCATGGAAAACGGCGTTTTTGGGCGCAATACGAATGGCCGATTTCCAGTCCTCGACAGCGCCGGTGTAATCGTTGCGGTTTCGCCGAAGTTTTGCCCGTTCATCAAAAAACTTCGGAGAAGGATTATCTGAATTTTGGATCATCAGACCGATTTCTCTTTCGGCGGTATCCTGTTTTCCAAGACGTTTGAGCAACCCTAAAAACATCTGTCGGTAATTCATATTCGATGGGTCGATAACGGTTGCTTTTTGAATATGAAGCTCCATTGCATCAAAGTCTTTTTCTATTTCATCAATTCGGGCCAACCAGTAATATGCTTCAGCATCAGGATTCTGCTTGTTAATATCCGTAAGAATTCTCTGTGCCCTTCGGTATTGTTTTAGATCCATGAGATACCGTGCTGAAGTGATATGCATTTTGGGAGAAAATAAGAAGCGCGAATTTGCTTCATGATAGAAGGCATAATATTCATCAATACGATGGGTATTTTTAAAGATATGGCCGATGCTTGAAAACGTTTTTTCAATAGACGGACTGACATATAGAGCTTTAATGAAATTGATTTGGGCATCTTTGATCTGGTTGTTCTGAAGGAATAGGCGTCCAAGATGAATGTAGTCTTCTGCTGAAATATTGTCTTCTTTAAATTCGAGTGCTTTTTGATAGTGAAGAATGGCTTTGTCCCATTTTTTATCTTCTTCCAAAAGAAAGGCCAAATTTTGTTGGGCAGCGGCAGTCGAAACTTGTTGATTAATGGCATCTAAAAGTCCTGATTTTACGGCTTCATTAACCTGAGGTGACCATAATGGTTCCTTTTTTAGGTAATCATAAACAGGGGGATACATCCGGGCCATGGATCGAACAGTCTTAAGCAGTACTTCTTTTTCACCGTGTTGGTAAAGATAGCGGGCCAAGGCATAATGGAACGTGATGCTATTGGGTCTAAGTTGAATGGCTTTTTCAAAATAGGGGAGGGCATTATATGGATTGTTTTTTTCTTCTGGATGAAGATTTTGATACAGCTGTTCCAGGCGGTTTTCCACTATGGCAAGACCGTAGGCGATTTCTGCGTCCATGGGATTGTAAAATGATGCATGCACGTATTCATCCCTGGCATTTTGTATATAATAAAAAGCATCCTGGGCCGACTCTTCTTTCATTCCTTTATTCAACAGTACTTCGGCCAGGCCTTTGCGTGCCATAGCATCACTTTGCTGATATTCGACGGTCTTTTTGTAGCTGTTTAAAGCAAGTTCAAGGCGGCCATATTTTTGCAATTGTCTGGCTTTTTGGTAATATATTTGAGAAATGAAACGAAGATAGAAGACGTAAAAGGCGCCTAATGACAAAAAAAGAACCATGGCACAGAGCGCATAGCGTAAAGCAGGAAATGTCTTTTTTTCAGGTTTCATCGCCATAATACTTTGAATAGTACTTATGGTAATATTTGTAATAGCCTTCTTTCTTGATATCCACACGGTTTAGAACGATGCCCATTATTTTAGCCTGTGTGTTTTGCAATTGCTCGACGGTTTTTATCACCATTTTTCGATTGATCATGCCGGACCGGTTAATCAACAGAACGCCATCCATGTGAGCAGCCAGAATCAGCGCATCACTTGTGGGCATAATCGGAGAGGAATCGATGATCAGCATGTCAAACTTCTTTTTTAAATAAGAGATCAGAAACGACATTCTGGCTGAAGCTAAAAGTTCAGATGGGGCTGGTGGGATGTCACCACAGGGCATCAGAAAAAGATTGTCCACCTCAGTTTTCTGGATGACAGTGTTTATTTTTTCCCCCAGATAAGGGAGTTTTTCTTCACCAAGGATAACCTGACTGTAAAGGGCGGGGATATCTGTAGGGTCAAACGAAGATCTGTCATAATCGGAAGGTGAAAGCTCTTTAAAAGTGAAATTGCCGGTTTTAAGCCCCAGTGCGGATCTGAGGCCTTCCATCATATGGATGGTTAAGGGCCCTATCAGATCTTTTTTTGACAATAGACCCATATTGATGAGAATAAATCCAAGCTTCTGGCCCGTGCCTTTTTGTCTGTCTATGGCTTTTTGGGCTTGCTCTCTGGTGATTTGCCCGTTTGCAATCAGGATGGCGGCAAGTTTTTTTTCTTCGGGCCGTTTTAGCCAGTTCAGATCCACCAGATCTCCCTGCAGGAAAAAAAACTCGAGATTTTCATTTGAATCCGACAGATGCAGACGACCTGTCTTTTTTTGGAACGACATCAGCCTCAAAAGATCACTGATCCCGAATTTTTCACCAATAGAACCGCTCTGAATGTTTGAATTGAATGCCTCGGTCAGAAGACCTGTGAGACCATGAGATTCATTGGAAACAGCAAAACGACTCAGCATCGGCTTTCTCAAGTCAGCGTCGATCATCAGGACGGTTTTGCCCCTTTTGCTGATGGTATAGGCCAGGTTGGCGGTTGTGAGTGTTTTTCCTTCCATGGCTCCGGCACTGGTGACTAAAAGGGCTCGAAAATCTTTATCCACAGCGGTCAAATCGATATTGGTCCTCAAGGAACGGTAAGATTCGGCAAAACGTGAATTTGTAGACAGATTATTCAGAAACAATTCAGAAGAAAAACTGGAATTGCCTTTGCCGGCTCTTTTTTTGACTTTATTGTTTCGGGCTTCAGGAATCACGGATAGAACCGGAAGGCCAATATATTTCTGAACGTCTTCTTCAGTGCGAAGAGAGCGATCGAGGTATTCAATGAAGAATATAAGCCCAATGCCTGCTATCAATCCTAAAATAAAGCTCATCATGAGATTGCGCGATTTTTTTTGCGGTAAGGGCCATCTGGGGGTTATTGCTTCTTCAACGATACGGATATTGGAGACATCGATGTTGTCTGTAATATTCGATTCTTTGACTTTGGAAAGCAGAATGTCATAGAGTTTCTGGTTGGTTTCCACATTTCTTTCAAAAATTTTGTATTTGAGTTCCTGGCTGTTGTTATCCAGGGCATCATTTTCAAAATCAGCCATGGTATTTTGCAGTACTTTTTCTTTGGCAAAGAGGATCGATCTTTCGAACTTGAGGTTTTCCACTTCTTTTAAAACTTCTTCATGCAGTTTATTTTTGGTGTTCTCCAGGTTTGTTTTTGCCTGAATCAGTTTTGGGTGCTTGGGTTTGAAGACCTTTTTAAGCCTTGAAACCTCCATCTCTTGATCAAGAAGCTGTGAATAAAGATTGTCAATAACAGGATTAAGGATAACAGAACGGGCATAAAAAATATTTGGATCTGATCCGGAAGATGGATTCAGCTCTTTTAGTTTTGAGTCGATTTCAAGGCGTTTGTTTCGTGTCTGAATGTAGGAGTTGTTGAAATCCTCTATCTTTTGAGCAATCAAGTCCTGTTTTCCGGTGAAAGAAAAAATTTTTTCTTTTTGCTTATATGCGATAAACTCTTCTTCGGAATCTTCCAGTTTCTTTTTCATTTCATACAGCTGATCGGTCATCCAGCTCAGCGTATTCTGGGAAGATTTAAGCCGATTTTCGATATTAAAATCGATATAAGATTTTGCAAGCGCATTGGCGATATTTTTTGCATTGACCGGATCGATATCGGTCGCGGTAATTTTCAAAAGCCGCGTATTTTCAATATGTTCGATCTTAATTTTACCTTCCAGCGATGCAACCAGTTGAGACATTTTATCAACAACAATGTAAGTCTTTTTTTTCTTTCCTATCAAGAGGTTGAAGTTTTGTTTGAGCGTTGACAGAATGGTTTTTCGGGGTTTCTTTTTCCGCAAATCTTCGTTATTGATCTGATCGAGTTTGAGGTTTTTAACAGCTCTTTCTAAAACAGGACGGGACGTAATTAGCCTATAATGAGTATTAAAATCTAGAGCACCAGAGTAAAACACTTCAGAGTTCATCATTTGACCGGTAATCGGTGATGTCCGCCGATCTCCTTCGATGACGATGGTTGCGGTGGTCTGATACATTGGTATCAATCCTGAATTGCGGTAAACAGACACACTGACGGCGATAAGGCAGGCAGCAATGATAATCCACTTGTGTTTTAAGAGGATATAAAAGTATTCGGAAAGGTGTTTGGATGGTTCCTGTTGTATGTAATTTGGAGTATTTTGCATAGTTAACAGTTAAAAGTTAAAGGTTAAAGATTAAAAGTTATCAGGAATCAGTTGTTTTTTTCGAATAACGAATAACAAATAACCAATAACATTAATTGAGCTTTTTTGCTCAATTGAAGTTATAACCATGTTTCCGGGATATGGATTCGATCTCCGGGTTTAATTTCGATGTCCGTGGTCTTTCCATTTTTCACATCATCGAGATTTATCTTGATAATGATCAGCTTGTCTCCGTTTTGACGAATAATTCGGGTTCGGTTCGGGGCGGCGAATTTGCTGAATCCGCCGGCCATGATGCAGGCATTCAGGGCTGTCAGTCCTTCCTGATAAGTATAAACTCCCGGGCTTTTCACTTCACCTTCCACATAGATTTTTGATGCGGATAAATTCTGTGACGATTGAAGCGGTATATACACCACATCCCCTGACTCAAGATCGACATTCTGGCTCAAATCTCCTTTATCCAACAGTTTGTTAAGATTAATTTTTAAAGGACCTTTATCCGAATAAAGCGTTTGGTTTTCTTTATTCGATGGCGTTTGGTCAGACGATGGATGAAGAATATAAACGATATTGCCGTGCCCTGTCGAGACACCGCCCGCCTTGGCAATAAGCTCTAACAGTGTTGCCTTAGATTTCATTTCATATAATCCGGGACTGCCGACCGCTCCGGAGATATAGTAATGGAGGCTGTGGTATTCACTGATGACAATGTTGACTTCGGGATTAACGAAATAATCGGCAGCAAAGGGCTTGGTGATTTTATCTTCCAGTTGTGATATTGTCAGGTCTTTAGCTTTTACCGGACCGATAAAGGGAACATTGATCACACCCTGAGAAGACACGGTCATGTTAGAAACATGTTGTTTTTCGCCGCCAGCGTATATGGTGAGGGTTAAAACGTCACGCGGACCAATGCGGTAGGCAGTTTCCTGAGCTTGAAGGGAATTGTGACCTACAAAAAACCAGATTGAAGTAAGCAAGGGGATAATGACGATAGCAATTAATTTTGGATATCGATTCATTCTTCACCCACAAAAAAAGTCCAGTAAGAATCATTTTTTGCCCAAATCGTAAACAAATCCAAGATTTGTAATAAGATAATTGTTGTCATAGCTTAAACCGGCTAGATTCGAGTCGCGTTTTTCAAATCCACCGGTAACAGAGAAAATGAGCCACCTTGCAAACTTATAGTTAATTTTGCCGAAAATATCGTAGGTGTTATCCATCCGCTTTTCAATGGCTCCATCTGAATTAAGCCCGTATGTATTTTGGTAATCGGAGATCTGATAATACGCTCCTGCCTCACCTGAAAGTTTCCTTGTGAACTCATGCAATGCATTGAGAACAAATCGCGTGGCAATAAAATAATTGTTTCCTTCAGACTGATCGTTGAGATTCTGTTCCACATTAAATGAAACACGGGTCCTTCGGTTCTCAATGAGCCAGTTTCCCCCGAGATTAAGATTATAGGTGAATATGCTCTCGTCGTCAAGTCCGGGATCATCAAAAGTCCTTTTTTGGTAACCTGCACCGGCCCCAAGATCAAACACTCCTAATTTTCTTCTGAAAATCAGATTGACCTGATTTGACAAATAATCGGAAGTGTTCTGCGTATATTCTTTTTGCCAGTGCTGAAATTCAAAGTCCAAGGAATTTTTGGAATTGAGGTTATAAACCAGGTTGAATATGCCTCGATTCTCCTTGGAATCTTCCCTGTCTTCCGGGATATAGTCTAAATCGGTATGGCGATAACGCAGCCCTACATTAAATTTTTCTCCAAATTTATAAAAGAGAAGGGGAGTTATACGGGTAATGGTATATTTATCTCTGTCTATGGAATTGTTGAGAGTGTCTGACTGGGCAGGATCACGTGTCAGGTAGTAGGAGCCGTTCAGTCCTGCAAGGAGACGGTCAAACGCCTGGTATCTGGTTTCACCAGTGAATGTATGCCCCAGATAATCCTCATCATCGGCAGGTTTCTCGTTGGGAGGTACCGTGTCTCTATCCTCATAGTAAATTGCGTCCAGCGTGTAATCCAATATCAAAGAGGTTTTTGCGCCTTCAAAATCGACCTTTAGCCCGGGACTGATTTTATAGGTGTAAACTTCCCGTTCCAGAAACTCTGCAAGATAAAAATTGCTGTCGAGTCCCCAGGAGGTAAATATTTTGGGTTGTATATTAAATTTCGAAGTCGCAAATATGGACACAGGAAAGGAAATTGATATGACGAAAGCTGCCCAGGCAATAAAGAGTATTCTTTTTCCGCTCATAGTTGTCAAGATTCTAAACCCTATCGTTGCATAAATAGCACGTCGAGTGTTTGTAAAAATATTATTATTCAAGAGCCTCGACTGTTTCTGAACCGTTTGCTGGAAATCCCGTATAGTGCGTTTCTCAAAGGGTTTTCATTTCGTCGTGTTATTTACCCGTTGGGAAAGCCGATAATACTCCATCTCCTTTGTTGTCAAGGATTCGCAGTAATTTACTACGGCTTCATCCTTGACTTTTGCAACGTTAGGGTAAACTATCTATTAATATGCCCAAAAGGCTTTAAAATTACACCAGTATAATTCTAAAATAAACAACGATCCATCACTGGCTAATGAGTGAAGGGGTTGCCGGCCCTCTATCACTAAGCGGCACATAATCTAAAACATATCTGCCTGTATCAATAGGTGCGTCTGAAGTATTGTAAGTCAAAACCTCAGCCTCAGGCGGCCCATAGGCATAAAACGTAAGCTCGGCACCACGATCTATCAAATCAGAGAGTTTTTGCTTGTCTTGTTCAATGTTAAGTTTTGAAATTTCAGAAAGTGGTGCTGCCAATGGGATGTCCTTACCCATATTGTTATTCAGTATGGCCGTAGCCCAGATCGAGACTTCTGTGGAATTAAATAAATCGTATCTTGTACATTCAAATTCCGTTTGGACTTTGGTCATCTTACCATTGGCCAATTTTTTTTTTGCTTCCTCACATTTTAGCCAGGCATTATATACGTTCCATACGGCTTGCATAAACTCGTGTTGATCTGACTGTGTTTGGGTTAATTCTGTTTCAGCGATTGCGTCCAGAATAAAATCCCCGGCGGTAAGCTTGGTGTGACGATTGGTGAACTGAATGTAAACGTTACTATCCGGCCCGATACTCAGGACACCGGTCGTGCCAACGACCTCCGCTTTATTGTCACAAAAGGCTATTGGGGGTAAAAAAAACCTCAACAATAAAATAAGCAAAAGAAAAACAAATATTGATTTATTAGAAAGCAGCATATTTTACTCCATAGTACCTCAATTGAGCAAAAAAACTCAATTGAAGTTATCGGTTATTTGTTATTCGAAAAAAACCAAAAACCATTAACCGATAACGAATAACGTTGAGTCGAGTTTTTGACTCGATTCGTGTTTAGTTTCGAAATTATGACTTAGAACTCTTGTCGCTCTCATCAGATGGCACATCAAACCCTGGGTTCTCTCCTGTAAAACCCCTAAATGCAGGATCGGCACCATTCTTAATCGCGTTTTTCTGCTCTTTTTTGGCTTCTTTTATTGTTTCCTTGGCTTTTGTGATTTGTTCCTTGGCCCATTCAATTCGTTTTTTATCGGGACTGCTCAACATGGATTCAGCCAAGGTTAACATTTCCAAAGCAGATGTTTCTTTTGCAATGGCTTTGGCCAGGTCCAGTTGGGACGGCGGCATCTTTCCGGCAGCGACCATTTTTTCGGTTCTTCTGACTTGATCTGTTGCCGCTTTTGCCACAAACGTCGCCCTTTGACCAGGATTCTGATCGGCTAAATAGTCGCGGACATCTTTGGCGATACCTCGAACAAAATCTCCGAGTATGTATTTGGCCTCACCCTCAGAAAAATAGATATAGGTCTTGCCGTCAGCCCCGATACTCAGTATACCGGCGGTACCTCTTATCCCGATAACAGCTCTGGTCGTTTCAAACCTAGTTTCAATATTGGATTTACCTTTTTTACCGGTTTTAAAATTCAGTTTTCCTAAAAACAACATGATATGACGTTCAATAATCTTTACCAAACCTTTTGATTTTTCCTGTTCATTAATCAATATGTTTGAATTATTTTTGATACTAACCGTTGCACCGTCATTAAAAACAATAGTTGCACTTCCTATTCGGGTAACCAATTTATCCATTGAGTAAAGAGGGAGGTCTTTGACCGGCGTTTTACCCCATGAATCCTGGCTTTTAATCAACACCGTTCCGGAAAAATCAGCCAATTTCGCAATCGGCTTTTCTTGTGAGAAAGCAGAACATGGGATGAAAAAGATGATGGACACTAAAAACAGCAGCAAAAATTTTGGAGCTTTATATAAAAAAAACATATTGTCACCTATTTTTAGTCCTTAATTGATGGGTTTATGTTTTCATAATTTCTTGAAAAAACATTTCTTCACTCCCATTTTATCCGGATAAGATATTCGCAGAAAACATTTCGAGAGCAAATTTTAAAAAATATGCGATATCAAGAAGTTGACTTTATAAAAAATGTCAACAAAATATCATCTCACAACTACAGAGTTTAGGCACAATTTGAATCTGGATGTCTGGTGAGAATCTTATAAAAAGAGCCTATCTGTATCAAAAATTAGTGATTATGTCAAGTATTTATTCGAATTTATTGGAATTGTGTGTTTATTAGCCAAAATGTTTATAGGCCATACCGTTTGAGCTTCTCATGTTGTTAAAAAACGATTAGAAGGGGCGGCCGTCGACAGAACCGCCCTTTCCGGTGATGGAGGTAAAAGGCAGAGCCAAAGGAAATAAGCCGACGTTTCTCCATTTAAAATGATTTAAACCATATTGCTCACATTCTTGACATACTGGCATCATCAATCTCCCAAGATCTTGAGCCATTTAAAGCCACCATTTTGATCTCGACTCAGAAAAAGCCGGGACTTTTGATAAAAATTAATCTAATCTGGGCTAAGTAACTAAAATGTTATGATAATTAATATTGGTTAAAAACACAAAAGTCAATAACCTATTTTTTACTATAATATGCGCATAAAATATACCAATTATAGTTTTGTGGTCTTGAGGGATTGGGTGATGAGCGCTTTTTGCGGTTTAATAGATTGACAAAAGGTGAGATCTGAGGTCTGTTTTTTGGTTCTCTAATCCAAACTTTTTTCGTATGTTTTTCCTGTGATTGTAAATTGTCCGAGGTGATAAATTCATAATATCAGCTATCTCTTTGGAATTGATGCCATGGCGTAATAGATTTGCCACCTCGATTTCTGTAGGAGTCAGGTTTAAATATCTCAGAGTCATTTTTCGAGCAAATGGTGAAATAATTTCGTTAAGATATGACTCTAAAATGCTCAAAATAGCTTTCTGTTGATCATTCAGTTTCGTATTTCTAATTTTTTTAAAATATGGCGCTATCATTTCTTTTACATTCGTCAATACATTATCTTCCATTTCTTTTTTATCTTCCTGCCGTTTCTCCAGCAAAACATGCAATGCGATATTGGCTTCCTCAAGGTCATTTTTCTGGATTTCCAAATCTTTTGTGCGTTCCTCCACCTGGTTTACAAGCTCATCTTTGACTTTTTGAAGCGCATTCTTAGCCCGAACGTTTTCGGTTATGTCTCTGGAGATTTCTATTACTGAAATGGGTTGCCCCTCTTTATCTCTTAATGCTACACTCGCAGTACAGTGATAAAAAGCCGATTTCCCATACATGTCAATCACTTGAGTTTCATGTTCATAAATTTTTCCATCCTGAAATGCCCTAAGTGTAATACAGGGATAAGGCTCACAGGGTTCTGTTCTTTTATGATATACTTCATAACATTTTTTTCCAATGATATCATTTCCGAATATTTTTACAGCGATTTCGTTGGCCCAAATAATATTTAAATCTTTATCCAACATACTTATGTGATCGCCAATCGATGCTAACATTGCATTTAACTTCGACTCGCTCTCCCGAAGCGCATCTTCAGCCTGCTTGCGATCGGAAATGTCATGAACTATTCCCACTACACCAACGATATTTCCACTGTGATCAACATGAGGACTATATAATCCATTTACCCAGCCAACTTTACCAGTATCTGGGACATGATAAGATGTATCGTCAGACTGAACGGTTTCTCCTCTCAGTGCCCGCTCTAACAGCTTATCTATGCCTTCTTCACGAAAGTGAGGAAATAAGTCAAACGCGATTTTCCCAAGAACATTTTCAGCTCGCATTCCAGTTAACTTCTCCATAAACTGGTTCCATAACTTGTACCGAAATTTATCGTCATAAACCATAACCCCGACACTTACACTCGAAACCAGGATATCAAAAAATCCTTCAGATGCCTGTAAAGCTTCTTCAGAAAATTTGCGCTCAAAGGCTTTTCTCTCTAATTCCTCGATCCTTAATTCCAATTCTTCATAGGTTGGTTTAGCGGCCATTAGTTTGTCCTCAAATCGCTTTTAAATCAAAAAAGGCTCATAACTATCTATCGTTACATACTGTATTCGAATTTGTAATTCACATTCAGTTGATGGCCAAAAGATTAGACTTTAGATTAGCTTTCCTTCCTTCCAGGCCGATCTTTCTTCGTATATTTTTTTCTATGAGTTTCGACGGTCCTCGGAGATATATTCATAAACGCTGCTATCTTTTTGCTGGTATAGCCACGTTTTATTTGCTTTGCGACCTGAATTTCTGTTGATGTCGGGTTGAAATATTTTAGGGAAACTTCTTGCGTGAATGGAGAAATAATTTCGTCTAAAGATAAACCACCTAATCCTCTAAACACAACTATTAGTTATAACTCTTCAGAACATTAATGCAGCTTTTTAATCCTGTAGCAAATCTTGCCATATTTATAGCCATCCCGGTAAGTTGAGCCAAAGATTGGACAAAATTCACATCTTCCAATGTGA
>Ga0210124_1001034_pt1 | contig 12718 bp, 10 predicted proteins | sample Muzzi_PWC_D2_FD_185554 | JGI IMG/M metagenome (GOLD analysis project Ga0210124, IMG submission 185554) | Wetland microbial communities from San Francisco Bay, California, USA, that impact long-term carbon sequestration - Muzzi_PWC_D2 (SPAdes) | ecosystem: Environmental > Aquatic > Marine >... | reverse complement strand
TGGGCGGCGGCAAGGGCGGCATGGGTGGCGGCATGGGGCCGGGGAAGGGCATGGGGCGGTAGGCCCCCGTCCCGCTTCCCGGCCTCGCGGAACGCCGCCCGGACCCCGTGCGGTGGCCGGCCGCCGCGCGGGCGTAGCCGCGAAACCCGCTCGGGCGCCGCTGGGGCCCGCGCCCCCTACCCCCGCCGGCCGAACCAGGTGCGGGGGTAGAACAGCACGAGCAGGGCCACGATCTCCACGCGGCCCAGGAGCATGTCGGCCATCAGCACGGCCTTCAGGTGGGTCAAGCGGTTGGTCCGTGTGTCTCCGGATCTAACCGGCCGACGATACCAGCAACTGCGTTCGCACCGATCGCTCCTCCTTTGCTCTTCTTCTTCCCAGGCGATGCTACCGCCGTGTCCCGCAGTCAGAGTCAAGCGTGTTATTCTCCGGCGGCCACCACGCTGGGCCTTTCTCTGTCCCGACACTGCGAGGGCGTTCGATGTCCGCATCCTTCATCACAAGGGTACAGATTCGGAACTATAAGAGCATTGCCGGTTGCGATGTGCAGCTTGGCTCTCTCACCTTCCTCGTCGGCCCCAACGGTTCTGGGAAGAGTAACTTTCTTGATTCGCTCCGATTTCTCCGTGATGCACTCCGAACATCGCTAGACAATGCCCTCCGTGAACGAGGTGGAATAAAGGAAGTCCGCCGCCGCTCTGCCGGACACCCTACCCACTTTGGGCTACGAGTTGAGTTCCAACTGCCAACAGGAGGGACTGGGTACTACGCGTTTGAGATCGGCGCTTCCCGTGGAGAGGCGTACAAGGTGCAACGAGAGCACTGCAGAATTACGTCAACAGAGGGAAAGGTTAGCTACTACAAACTAGAAGGCAAACAAGTCCGGTCGAACGTCAACAACCTCCCAGCTTCGGTTCCGGATCGCTTATACTTGGTAAACGCCTCAGGACTCGAAGCGTTTCACCCTGTCTACATCGCATTATCCCACATGGGATTCTACCATCTAAATCCAGATGTCCTAAAGGACCTTCAGGCGCCAGATGACGGGCTGCTATTAGCGAGAGATGGGGCAAACCTGACGAGTGTCGTCCAACGCATCCAAAGGCACTCGGATGACAGGATGGACCAAATACAGGAGTACCTTTCCAAGATCGTTCCTGACTTGCACGGAATCGATGTCATTCAGGTCGGGACCAAAGAGATCCTAGCTTTGCGCCAGCGCGTTGCCGGGGCCAAACATCCGTGGCGTTTTCTGGGAGGAAGCATGTCTGATGGGACACTCCGGTCTCTTGGCATCCTCGTTTCGCTCTTCCAGGCAGACGACGAAGTTGAGGTGCCCCTTGTTGGCATTGAGGAGCCGGAGATGGCCCTTCATCCTGCCGCCACCGCGGTCTTGTTGGACGCTCTGCGCGAGGCCAGCAATCGGACTCAAGTAATCATCACAAGTCACAGCCCGGAACTGTTGGACGACGAGAGTATAAATGAGAGGCAACTCCTGGGTGTTTCTGCTAAAGACAACAATACTTTGGTCGGACCGGTAGATAAGGCCGCTCGCCAAGCCCTCCGCGACCATCTCTTCACTGCAGGCGAACTCCTACGATTGCGGCAAATCGCGCCCGACTTAGACCTGTTTCCAAGTGGGCGTCCCACACAAGGAAACCTTTTCTCTTAGTACCACATTGCCGACGATTTCTTGCATCGTCGAAGGGAAGGGCGAAATCGAGGCCCTTCCGATACTAATAAGGCGCGTCGCACCTGAGATCGATCTGAATCTCTACTTCGACGTTCAAACCCCGATCCGCGTCAAAAAGAACCAATTCATCTCGAACCCCGAAATTCGGGAGAAATACCTCCGGCTGGCTGCGCTGAAGGCCGGGGCAAATGGGGCGGTGATGGTTCTACTGGACGCTGACGATGATTGCCCTGCCCAAGCGGCACCTCCCTTACTCGCGCAAATTGCGGGGATAATCCCCGATCGCCCTTTCGGGCTTGTTCTCGCAAAATCAGAATTTGAGAGTTGGTTTCTTGCGGCAGCTGAGTCGTTGGCGGGCTCACGGGGCTTGACTCCGCAACTCGTTCCGCCTCCTCAACCAGAGGCGATCCGGGGAGCAAAGGAGTGGCTATCACGAAACATGTCCGGGACCAGGCAATACAAGGAAACGCTCGATCAACCAGCACTTTCCGCCATCTTCGATCTGCACCAAGCTCGGGCGGCCTCAACATCGTTTGACAAGTTCTGGCGCGTGCTCGAAACGTTTGCTGCGTAATCGGGCGTGTTGTAGCCTGCCACAGTCCTTGGGGCGGAGCGGGCCACCACGAGCGTGCCCCCATCAACCCCGCCGGCCGAACCAGGTGCGGGGGTAGAACAGCACGAGCAGGGCCACGATCTCCACGCGGCCCAGGAGCATGTCGGCCATCAGCACGGCCTTCAGGTGGGGGGCCAGGGCGTGGGAGGTGATGCCGGTGGACAGGCCCACCGTGCCGGTGGCGGAGACCACCTCGAACAGGCTGTCCAGGGGCGGGTAGCCGGCGGCCAGGAAGGGCAGCCACGAGGTCAGCACCACGGCCCCGAACAGGGCGATGAGGGCCAGGGCGCGGGCGGCGTCGCCGGGCTCCAGGGGGCGGCCCCCGAGGCGCGGGGCCACCACCGCGTGGGGCGGCGCCGTGGCCGAGCGCAGGGCCGCCCGCACCACCGCCCCCAGGATCAGCACCCGCAGCAGCTTGACGCCGCCCGCCGTGGAGCCCACCGAGCCCCCGGCGGTCATCGCCACGATCATCACCGCCAGGGCCGCCGTGGGCAGGCCCGCCACCGGCAGGGTGGCGAAGCCCGTGGTGGTCTGGGCCGAGACCCCCATGTGGAGGCCGTGGAACAGGGCCTCGCCCCACGCCATGCCGCCCTGGAGGCGGAAGGCGATGGCCAGCAGCGCCGCCACCGCCGCCGTGAGGACCGCCAGGGTCTTCAGCTCCGGGTCCCCCAGCACCCGGCGGCCGGTGCGGGCCTCGCCGGGGGCCGGGTGGAAGGCCGCCCAGTAGAGGGGCAGCGACACGGCCCCCAGGAACGACAGGGCCGTCACCACCACCCGGGGCGCGGCCGAGGGGAAGCCGGCCAGGCTGTCGGCCAGGGGCGAGAAGCCGCCGGTGGAGACCGCCGCCAGGACGTGCAGCACGGCCGTGTACGGCTCGGCCCCGGCCAGCAGCAGGGCGGCGATGCCGAGGGCCGTGAGCACCAGGTAGACCTTGAGCATGCGGCGGGCGTGGGTGCGGGTGGCGGCGGCCAGGGCCTCGCCCCCGGAGGTGTCCACCAGGCGCCGGGCCGCGGCCTGGTGGCCCATGAGCAGGGCCACCGACAGCACCGCGATGCCGAGGCCCCCGTACCACTGCATCCAGGCGCGGGCGAAGCGGAAGGTGCGGGGGTGGGCCGCCGGGTCCGCCAGGGTGGACAGGCCGGTGGTGGTGACGCCGGAGACGGCCTCGAACAGGGCGTCGGCGAACGGCAGGCCGGCGGCGGTGAACGGCCAGGTCATCAGCAGGGAGGCGCCGACGAAGGCCAGGGCCACCACCGCCAGGGCCTCCGCCTCGCGGATGCGCTCCGGCGGCCGCAGGCGGGCCAGGGGGGTGCCGACGGCGGCCAGGGCCACGATCAGGACGGCGTAGCGCCAGGTCAGGCGCGTCTCCCCCGCCAGGACCGAGACCGCCAGGGGCGCCAGGGTGAGGGTCGCCAGCATGAGGCCGAGCTGGCCCAGGTACTTGCCCACCACCCGGCCCCGGACGGCGTAGGAGAGGACGGCGTCGGCGTCGGCCATCAGCCCCCCTCCCCGTCCCCGAAAGCGCGCGCGTGCATCCCCGACGACCCTCCCCGGCTCATGGCCGGAGGCTAGGGGGAAACGGGGCGGGTTTGCAATCGGGGGGCGCCTTGTGGCCGCGCGGGGGGGCGTCTAGGATGGGAGGGTTCACCACCGGGGAAGGGGGACGCGCGATGCATTGGGAAGCCGTGGGGCGGGGGCTGGCGGCCGCCGGGGGCCTGTGGCTGGCGGCGCTGGCGCTGGCCCGGGTGCAGGTGGCGCGGCGGGCCCGGCGGGCGCCGGAGGCCCCCGAGGGTGGGGCCGGCGAGGGCGCCGGGCCGGAGAAGCCGCCGGAGGCGCCCCGGCGGGCGTGGGCGCCGTTCGTGGCACCCGTCCTGGCCCTGGCGGTGGGGCTGCTGCTGATGCTCATCGGGCCGCGGTGAGCCCGCGCGCCGGTCAGTTGCTGCCGGGGCCGTGCCGGACCCTGGTGAACCGCCCGGGGCGGGGGCGACGCACGGTGGCCCAGGTGGCGGCGTGCCTGGAGGCCCTGGGGCCCCGGCCCCCGGCGCGGGCCCTGGAGGTGGGGTGCGGCGGCGGGGCAGTGGCGGCCTTCCTGGCGGGGGCGCGCAACATGGAGGTGGTGGCCACCGACCTGGACCCGCGCGAGGCCCGGGTGGCCCTGGACCGGCGCCCGCCCGGGGCGCGGCTGCACGTGGCGGTGATGGACGCGGCCCGCCTGGCGCTGGCCGGGGGCGGCTTCGACCTGGTGGTGGCCCAGCACATGCTGCACCACGTCCCCGACTGGCAAGGCGCGGTGCGGGAGGCGGCCCGGGTGCTGCGCCCCGGCGGCCACCTGATCTGGATCGACCTGGCCCTGCCGCGCTGGGCGGCGTGGCTGCTGGCCCCGTTCGCAGGACGGATCGGGGTGTTCACCCGGGCCGAGGTGGAGGCCGCCTTCGCCGGGGCGGGCCTGCGCGTGCGCCAGCGGCGCCGGGCCGGGGTCCTGCACCGTCTGGTGCTGGAGAAGACCGGGGAGTAAGGCGCGGCTCAAGGCGCGGGCGGCGCGTCTCCGGAGCCACCGGGCGGGGCTTCGCGGGGCGTATCGGGCGGCGCCTCGCCGGGGGCGGGCTCGGCAGCGGCGGGGCCGCCGGGGGGCTCGCCGCCGGCGCCGCCGCGCGCCAGGATGGACGTGAGCGAGGGCAGGTCCGGGTGGTCGGGCCGGAGCTGCTCCAGGGCCCCCACGGCCCGCTCGGCACCCGCGCGAAAACCCATGTCGAGGTAGCCGTAGGCGGCCTTGGCGTACCAGCGGGCGGCCTGGGCGGAGTCGGTGTCCACGCCCCGGCCGTGGGCGTAGGCGGCCCCCAGGTTGAACTGGGCGTCGGCCACCCCCTCCTTGGCGGCCTTCTTCCACAGCGCCACGGCCCGGGCCTCGTCCACCTCGACGACCTGGTTGCCGAAGGCGTAGAGCACGCCCAGCAGGTTGGCCGCCTCGGGGCTGCCGTCGGCCTCGGCGCGGGTGAGCCAGTCGAGGGCGCGGGCGTCGTCCTGGGCCGTGCCGCGCCCCTCGTGGTACATCAGGCCGCAACGGAACATCGCGCCCAGGTCGCCGCCCTCGGCGGCCTTGAGGTACCAGGCGAAGGCCAGGGCGTCGTCCTGGGGCATGCCCCGGCCGTACTCGTACATGCTGCCCAGCATGGACTGGGCCCAGGCCTGGCCCTGCTCGGCGGAGAAGCTCACCCACTGGGCGGCGCGGGCGTCGTCCTCCAGGGTCGGCGGGCGCACCCAGGCGGCCCGCTGCGCCGCCGCCGGCACGGCCCAGGCGAGGCAGGCCAGCAGCACCCCGATGGCGGCAACTCCCCGTCGCATCGCGCTCCCTCCCACCACCCGCCTTCCTGCCCAAAGCCTACCACTTCGGCGCGCGGCCGGGTGACGCGGGGCGGCGCGGGGCGGCGCGGGGCGGCGCGGGACGATCGGGGCGGGCCGGGGCGGGCCGGGGCGGGCCGCTTTGACTTCGCCCCGGGCGCTTGATACGGTCGGTTAGGTAGCGGAAAACGATTCGGGGGACGGGATGGGGCGGACGTCGCGGTACGTCCGCGCGACCCATCCCGGAAGCGGAGCGGCCGCTCCGGCGGCCGCGCATGGGGGCAAAGAGGGGATGCGGGAGACGGACCGCCAGGAGGGTGGTTTCCGCGCCGCCGGGCCGCCGGAGGGGGCCCGCGAGCGGCTCCGCGCCACCGGCCCCGGGCAACGCCCGGGGCGCGCGGCCCACGGGCCCGCCCCCACACGATCAGGCCCCCCGCGTCCGGCGGCGGGGCGAACCTCGTGAAACAGCTCACGATCGACCTCCAGGACGGCTTCGAGGACGACACCGTCGTCATCGAGGTCGACGGCCGGGAGGTCTACCGCAAGGCACACGTCCGTACTCGTCAGCAGATCGGGCTGGCGGACACGGTGGTCGCCGAGGTCGCGGGCCCGCGGCCCCGGGTCGAGGTTCGCCTGCTCGAGCGGCGGCTGGCGCTGAAGCTGGAGCCGGCTCTTGAGTCGGTCGCCTTTCTGGGCGTGTCGCTGGGGCGGGACGGGCGGCTGGAGTCGCGGGAGAGCGCCGAACCGTTCGGCTACCTGTAGTCCTCCCCCCGCCCCCGGGCGGGGGGAGGGGGCGACGAAGATCCGAGCACGCGGAGGGGGACCGCGCGGCCCCGCCTCCCCAGGGAGAGGCAGCCATGACAGACAAGAAGTTCACGCAGACACGAGCGCGGGGGCAAAAGCCGGCGGGCCGTCAGGGTACGGCCGCGGCGCCCCGCGGAGCCGAGCCGGGCGGAGCGGCCGCCCCGGCCCGGAGCCCCGAGAACGAGGGGCTCTTCGGCTGGCCGTGGCCGCTGCACCGGACGGTCAGCGGCCTCTACACCTGGCGCCGCCCGAAGTGGCAGCTGCCCAAGGTTCCCAGCCCGTTCCCGCAGCCGCCGGAGTGGCCGGTCGGACCGCCTCCCATCCACCCGTCCGGCGCCCCGTCGGAGGAGGCCGCCGAGCTGGCGTCCGACGAGGCGGCGGCGATCCGGCTGCCGATCCTGCCGGTGCTGCACGAGAAGGAGGAGATCCGGCTGGACGTGGACGGCCGCTACCCGCAGATGACCGCCAGCGGGACGCGCTACGTGGGGCTGGGCGGCCAGGCCCACTGGGTCGCCGGCCTCGCGTCGGTCGGCTGGCGGACCTGGGCCGGCGCCATCTGGTACCGGGACGGGGGCCTGGCGTTCCCCTACACCAACGTGGCGATCCGCGCCCTGGGGTCGTGGTGGGGCCCGCCCGGGAACCTCCTGGCGACCTTCAGCGGCGGCGGCGCGCCGACGATGACCCATACCTACACGTACACGTCACGCCACTTCCACCCGGTGGAGTTCGAGTTCGACACCGTGGAGAACACCGAGGCGGTGACCACGTACGACACGGGGAGCCACCCGAACCGGCCCGAGACCCTCCCGGTGGAGAACCTCTCCATCGAGCAGGTGTACGACCGGGCCGGGTTCCGTGTCACCCGGTCGGGCGGCGACGGGACGGTCCCCCTGCAGGGGGCCGGGGCCAACGGTACCTGGAGCGACGCCGAGATGCACGACGCGATGCAGACCTACTGGTCGCGATTCGCGGACCGGGCGCAGTGGTCGCTGTGGGTGCTGTTCGCCGCGCGGCACGACATCGGCACCGGCCTGGGCGGCATCATGTTCGACGACATCGGCCCGAACCACCGCCAGGGCACGGCGATCTTCAACGACAGCTTCATCTCGCAGGCGCCCGCGGGCGAGGCGAACGCCGACGCGTGGGTGCGGCGCATGCGGTTCTGGACCGCCTGCCACGAGATGGGACACGCCTTCAACCTGGCCCACTCGTGGCAGAAGAGCAGGGGGACGCCGTGGATCACGCTGGCGGACGACCCCGAGGCGCGCAGCTTCATGAACTACCCCTACGGGGTGGACGGCGGGCAGACGTCGTTCTTCGCCGACTTCGCGTTCCGCTTCAGCGACCCGGAGCTGCTGTTCATGCGCCACGCGCCGGCCCGCTTCGTCCAGATGGGCAACGCGGACTGGTTCGACCACCACGGTTTCCGGCAGGCGCGGGTCTCGCCGGAGCCCAAGCTGAGGCTGGAGGTGCGCACCAATCGGGAGCGGCCGCAATTCGCGTTCCTGGAGCCGGTGGTCCTGGAGCTGAAGCTCACGAACGTCTCGCCCCATCCGCTGCTGGTGGATGGGAACCTGCTGGCCGCCACGGACCGGATGACCGTGATCCTGAAGCGGGAAGGCCGGCCGGCGCGCCAGTGGACCCCGTACGCGCGCTACAACCTGGAGGCCGAGCCGACAGCCTTGGCGCCCGGCCGGTCGCTCTACGCCCCGTTGCGGGTGGCCGCCGGGATCAACGGCTGGGACCTGGCCGAGCCGGGCAACTACACGGTCCAGCTGGCCTGCCACGTGAACGGCGAGGACCTGGTCTCCAACCCCCTCGCGCTGCGGGTGTCGGCCCCGGCCGCGTACGAGGAGGAACGGGTGGCGCGGGACCTGTTCTCGGAGGACGTGGGGCGCATCCTCGCGTTCGGCGGGAGCCGGTTCCTGACCGCGGGCAACGAGATCCTCGACGATGCCGTGGAGCGGCTGCCGAAGAGTCGGGTCGCCATCCACGCCCGGCTGGCCCTGGCCGAGCCCGACACCTGCGCGTACAAGTCGCTGGAGCTGGGCGAGGGCCGGCGGGAGATGACCTCGGCGGCGGCGGACGCCGGGCGGATCCGGATCCGGACCGCCGACGTGAAGAAGGCCCGCGCCGCCATGGATGCGGCCCTGCTGGAGCGCCCGGCCGAGGCGGCCGAGACCCTCGGGCACGTCGGCTACAAGCAGCGGGTGGACCGCTACGCGGCGTGGCTGACGGAGCAGGGCGAGCGCGGGGCCGCCGCCAAGTGCGGCGACCTGGCGCGCAAGACCCTGTCGAAGCGCGGCGTGCCCGCCTGGGTGTTCGAGGGCCCCGCGGGATCGGAGGCGCGCGCGAGCGTGGCCTGACCCCGCGCCCCGGAGCCGGTCCGGCCCGCCTCGCCTGGGCCGGGCCGGTAACACCCGACGGCGGCAACACCCCGTCGCATCCTGCTCCCTCCCACGACCCGCCCTCCGGCCCAAAGCGTGCCACCTCGACGCGCGGCCGGAGCGGCGCGGAGGGGGCGCCGGGTCAGGCGCGGCGGCCGGGGCGGAGCGAGGTGTAGAGGATCAGGGTCAGCAGGACCGCCGCCAGGACCGAGGACGCGCCCACGGTGCCGAAGCCGAGGCCACCGTCGGCCGGGGCCTTGGTCAGCAGGTCGCCCGCCGTGGCGCCGAAGGGGCGGGTCAGGACGAACGCCGTCCAGAACAGCAGCACGCCCGACACGGGGGTCAGCCGGCGGGCCAGGGCGGTGAGGGCGATGAGGGAGGAGATGAGCAGCGCGCCGCCGCCGAAGCCGAGGCCGGAGTCGTCGGCCAGGTAGTCGCCCAGGGCGGTGCCGAGGGTGTTGGAGAACAGGATGGCGGTCCAGTAGAGGGACTCGACCCTGAAGCTGCGGATGTCGGCGACGGACAGGGGGTGGCCGCTCCAGCGCCAGAAGGCGAAGATGGCCAGGAGAACGGCGAGCAGGATGAAGCTGCCCTTCGCGTACCCCAAGCCCAGGGTGCGGTCCATGTAGTCGGACATGGTGGTGCCGGCCGTGCTGGTGGCGAGGATCACGGTCCAGTACAGGAGCGGGTTGTGGCGGCCCGACAGCAGCTGGGCCGCGAGCGTGACCGCGAACACGGCGATCAGGATCACGGAGCTGAGGGCGTAGCCCACGCTCAGGGTCATGGACAGGAGGTCGCCCGCCGTCTCGCCCAGGGTCGTGGCGCAGATCTTCATGATCCAGAAGCAGATCGTGATCTCCGGCAGCTTGTTCAGGTCGCCCGGGTCGTAGGCCTCGACGGCCTCGAGGATCAGCGGGGGGGTCTCGTCCATATATGCTCCTGGATGGGTCCCGGGCCACGGCGGGCCGCGTCCGCCGGAGGGCCACCGGCGTCCGGGCCACGCCCGCCTCCGGGGCGAAGCCCGGCCGCCGGGCCATGCCGCCCCCCGGCGTCCCGGGGCGGGGCTATTCGTTGACGATGAGGATCTCGACGCGGCGGTTGGCGGCGCGGCCTTCCATGGTGTCGTTGCTGGCGACGGGGCGGGTCTCGCCGAAGCCCTGGGGGTGGACCCGGGCGCGCTCGATGCCGCCGACGTCCACGAGGAAGCGGGCCACCTTCTCGGCGCGGGCCTGGGACAGGGCGAGGTTCAGGTCGGCGTCGCCGGCGGCGTCGGTGTGGCCCATGACCTCGACCTTGGCGCCGGGGAACTCGCGCACGGCGCGGACGATCTTGTTGAGCAGGCCGAAGTTGACGGCGTCGATCTCGCTGCCGCCGGAGGGGAACCAGAAGCCGTGGGCGGCGATGAGGACGTTCTGGCGCTGGCGGAAGACGTCGGCCTCCTCGGGGGCGAACAGGGCCTGGACCCGGTCGAAGCGCTCGCGGGCCTCGCGCTCCTCGGCCTCGGCGCGGCGCTGCTCGTCGGCGGCGGCGGCCAGCTCGCCCTGCTTGCGGGCCAGGCCCGCCTCCAGCTCGTCGGCGCGGGCGACGACGGTCCGGACCCGGTCGCGCAGGCTCTGGACCACCTCGCGGTCGGGACGGTCGAAGGGCACGGCGCCCCCCAAGGGCGCGGCGACGGTGTCCAGGTGGTCCTGGTACCACAGGACCACGTCCTCCATGGTGTAGTCGAGGCGGTCGAAGTCCCGCACCACCTCGGCGATCTGGGCGGCGCGCTCGGCCAGCCAGGCGGCGCGGCGGGCGTGGGCGTCGGCGCGGGCGGTGTCCTCGCGGTTGGCGTCCAGGACCGACAGGGCCACCCCCAGCTCCTCGCGGGCCGTGCCCAGGGTCTTGGGGGCGAGGCGCTCGGCGCCGGCCTCGCGGGCGCGGGCGATGGCGGCCCCGGCGGCCTGCTCGGTCCCCTTCTTCAGGGCGTCGAGCTCGAGGCGGCGGTAGTTCTCGATGAGGGGGGCGCGGCGGCTCTTGGCCTCCTCCAGCCGGCCCTGCTCGACGAGGCGCGCCACCTCCCGCAGGCGGGCATCGGCGGAGACCATTTCGGAGGCGTAGAGGTCGGCGGCCCCGGCGGCGCGGGCGCGGTCGCGGGGGGCGAGGACGTCGGTCAGCACGTCGCGGGCCTTGGCGGCGTCGGCCCGGGCCCGGTCGAGCCGGGCGAGGCCGGCCTGGACGACGGTGGCGGTCGCCTCGGGCCGGTCGCGCATGGCGGCGTCCATGGCGGTCTCGGCCTGCTCCCGGGCCTCCCTGAAGCCGTCCGGCGCCAGGTCGGGCACCCCGGCGGCGCGGGCCTGGTCGAGGGCCGCCTCCAGGGTGCCCAGGTCCGGGTGCTGCTCCAGGGCCTCGTCGCGGGTGAGCCGGTGCCCGGCTGCGCAGCCCGCCAGGACCACCAGCAGGACCACGCCCACGTTCCCGATCCGCTTCATCGCGTATGGCCTCCCCAAACCCGCCCGGCCCCGTTCGGTGCCCCGCGCCGTCCGGCTGCATCGTAGCCCGGCGGCGGGCCCGCCCACAACCGCCTTTCCCCTTGTGACCGGCCCGACCGTTCGCTACGCTGGGAGCGACGTTCACAACCGGATGAGGGGGATGCCGCCGCTCATGGGGGAGGGAGCCCGGGGCCGCGGATGGGGGACCCTGACCGCCGGGTTCGGCCTGCTGCTCCTCGCCGCCTGCGGCGGGGGCGGCGCGGCCACCGACGGCCCGCGCGCCCTTGTGTTCGGATTCGGAGGCGGCGCCCCGGCGGCCCTGTACGTGGACGGCGTCGGCGGCGACGACGCCGGGGACGGCTCGACCGACCACCCCTACGCCACCCTGCACCGCGCCCTCGCGGCCGCCCTCCCGGACACCGACATCCGGGTGCGGGACCGGTACCCCGGCACGGGCTACGACGAGACCGCTGCGCCCCTCGACATCCCCGCCGGCGTCAGCCTGCACGGCGGCCTCGATGCCGCCTGGCAGCCGCAGCCGGGGGTCCGCACCCCGGTGCGCGCCGGGGCCGTGGGGCTGCACTTCGCCGACGTGGCGGCGGACGCCGTGGTCGAGGGGTTCGCCGTGCGCGCCGCGCCGGAGCCGCTCCCGCCCCCCGGCGCCCTGGTGGCGGCGGTGGCGGTGGACGGCGGCCGCGCCACCCTCACCCTGCGGGACAACCGCCTGGAGGTGGCCGGCGGCGCCGCCGGGGCGCGGGCCCTGGCGGGGGTGGCGGCGCGCCACGTGGCGCGGGTGGTGCTGGCGGGCAACGAGATCGTGGTGGGGGACGGGCCCGGATCGGCCACCGCTGCGGCGGGAGGCCTCCCCTACTGGGCCGCCGCCCCCGCCGGGGCCGACGCGGCGGACGGCGGCGGGGCGCCCGGGGGCGAAGCGCCGGGTCAGGCCCCCGGCGGCGACGGCGGCGACGGGGGGACGACCGTCCATACCCGGGGCGCCGACGGCCACGCGGGCGGCGACGCGTCGTGGCGGGGCCTGCTGGCCCGGGGCGGCGCCGGGGGCCCCGGCGGCATCAGCTCCGTCGCCGCCGGCGCGGGGGGCCGGGGCCAACGGGGAGCGGCCGGGATGCCCGGCCTGGGCGGCGCGGGGTTCGGCGCCTTCGGGGCGGAAGGCCTGCCGGTGGGCCGGGGGGGCGAGCCGGGCGACGCGGGCGCCCCGGGGGCCGGCGGGGGCGGCGGCGGCGGCGGGGCGAACCTCCCCGCCTTGAGCAGCGGCGGCGGCGGGGGGGGCGGCGGCGGCGCCGGGGGACTGGGGGGACGGCCCGGCGACGGCGGGGCCGGAGGCGCGGCGGTGGTGGGGGTGGCCCTGTTCGACGTGCCCGACGCCACGCTCATGGGCAACACGATCCGCACC
>Ga0210124_1001031_pt1 | contig 12747 bp, 10 predicted proteins | sample Muzzi_PWC_D2_FD_185554 | JGI IMG/M metagenome (GOLD analysis project Ga0210124, IMG submission 185554) | Wetland microbial communities from San Francisco Bay, California, USA, that impact long-term carbon sequestration - Muzzi_PWC_D2 (SPAdes) | ecosystem: Environmental > Aquatic > Marine >... | reverse complement strand
ACGCCTTTGCCGTTGTTAAAGCGTTGAAGGAACAGGTCAAACCGCCGATTCATTTGCACAGCCATTTTACATCGGGTATGTCATCCATGTCCCATCTCAAGGCGATTGAAGCCGGGGTGGACATAATTGACACCTGCATGTCTCCCTATGCTTTTCGAACCTCCCATGCGGCCATCGAACCTTTGGTGATGGCGCTGTTGGGCACAAACCGAGATACCGGATTTGACATTAAGCAACTGGCAGCGATAAATGAGATCCTCGAAAAGGAGATTTTGCCCAAGTACAAGCACCTGTTGGACGATACGAAAATGTCGATTATCGACATCAATGTGCTGCTGCACCAGACTCCGGGCGGCATGCTGTCCAACCTCGTCAATCAGTTGAGAGAAATGGATGCCCTCGACAAAATAGACCAGGTTTTTGCCGAACTGCCGCGGGTCAGAAAAGACCTGGGTCAGATTCCCCTGGTGACGCCTACCAGCCAGATTGTCGGCATTCAGACCGTTAACAATGTCCTGTTTGACGAAGGAGATGAGCGTTACAAGATGATTACGGCCCAGGTCAAAGACCTTTGCTACGGGCTGTACGGCAAAACCGCCGTGCCCATTGATCCGGAAGTTCAGAAGAAAGCGTTGAAAGGCTATGCACGGGGTGAGGAGCCGATAACCTGTCGTCCGGCCGAGGTTTTAGAGCCGGAACTGGACAAAGCCAAAGAAGATACGAAAGGGTTGGCCGTTGATCTGGATGATGTGTTGATTTATGCCCTTTATCCGGTGACCGGCAAGAAATTCTTGAAATGGAAATACGGCAAGGAACAACCGCCGGCAGAGGTTAAGCCCAGAACACTTGAGGATGCCAAGGCTGAACTTGAACTTCTTAAAAAGGCCAAAGCCGGAAAGCTGGTTGAAAAGCCTGAAAAAGCCGCCCCTGCCAAGAGCGAAAATGTGCGGACCTTTAATGTGTTCGTCGATGATGAATATTTTGAAGTCGGTGTCGACTCGCTTGACGGCGCTCCGGTGATCAACTATGTGCAGCCCATGCCGGGTATGGCACCGCCGGCTTATACACTGCCCGCTGCTCCGCAGGCTGCTGCACCCGCAGCTATGCCGGCGGCGGCACCCGCAGCGGCTGAGCCGGCCGCCGCCGTTGAGGGTACGCCGGTAAAGGCTCCGATGCCGGGTATGATCATCAGTTACCAAAAAAAGGTCGGTGATGCGATTGAAGAGGGTGATACGGTCCTGATTCTGGAAGCCATGAAAATGGAAAATGCACTGCCGGCCCCCGTCAGCGGCACCATCAAAGCCATTAACTTCAGCAGCGGTGATTCGGTAGCCAAGGGAGATGTGCTGGCTGTGATCGGATAAAAGGAACTAGGCTAAAGGCCAACGGTTAAAGGCAAAGCGGTTAAGGCGCCCGGTTTTTAGTTGATCCGATATGATCGCTGGACTCCGGGCGTTGTATACTGATTCAACCATTAACTGAGGGCGAATTCATCTGATTTACCACAAGGCGTGTAATTCGATTCCTGCTGTTGGAGAACCTTGCAAATGAAAATCCACGAATACCAGGCCAAGGAACTTTTCAAAAAATACGGTGTGCCCATTCCGGAGGGACGGGTGGCGTTTAGTCCCGCAGAAGCAGTTGCGGTTGCCAGAATCCTGGGAGGATACCCGGTTGTGGTTAAGGCTCAGATTCATGCCGGGGGGCGGGGCAAGGGCGGTGGTGTTAAACTGGCCCATTCCGAACAGGAGGTCAGCAGCATTGCCGGGCAGATCATCGGCATGAATCTGGTCACCCATCAGACCGGCCCGCAGGGGCAGGAAGTTAAAAAGATTCTGGTGGAGCAGGGTTTAAATATTGCAAAAGAGCTGTACCTGAGCATTATTCCCGATCGGGCGATCGCCAAGATCGTTATCATGGCCAGTGAGGCCGGTGGGATGGACATCGAGGAAGTCGCGGCCCAAACTCCTGAGAAAATCATCAAGGTTGCCGTCAATCCCCTGCAGGGCATACAGGCCTATCACTGCCGGCAGGTCGCTTTTGGCCTCAATCTACCGCCTGCTTCAATGAAAGCCTTCGTGGCGTTGCTGAGAGATCTTTACCAGTTGTTTGTGGACTGCGACGGCTCTCTGGTTGAGATCAATCCCCTGGTGCTTACCGCAGAGGACTCCGTAGTTGCGCTGGATGCCAAGATCAACTTCGATGACAATGCCCTGTTTCGGCATAAGGACATTTTGGAATACCGGGACGTTGACGAGGAAGACCCGCTGGATGTGGAAGCCTCCAAATATAATCTCAACTATATTAATCTGGACGGCAACGTAGGCAATATGGTCAACGGCGCCGGACTGGCCATGGCCACCATGGATTTGATTAAACTCGCCGGTGCCGAACCAGCCAATTTTTTGGATGTGGGGGGTGGTGCCAGCGCCGAGATGGTTGAAAACGGTTTCAGGATCATCTTAAGCGATCCCAGTGTCAAAGGCATTCTGATTAATATTTTTGGCGGAATCCTGCGTTGCGATGTGCTGGCCGAAGGTGTCGTTCAGGCAGCCCGCAAAACCGGAATCAATGTTCCGGTGGTTGTCCGCATGGAAGGCACTAATATTGAGGAAGGCCGCCGGATACTGGCCGAATCGGGCCTGGATTTGATCACCGCAGCAGATTTGAATGACGCCGCCCGGAAGGTGGCGGATATCGCGAAAGCATAGAGGACTGAGCGATGAGGACTGGGGACCGAGCGGACACAAGCGGCTATAGACCATAGGGAATAGCGTAGCGAGCAGAGTGCTTGCGACTTAGGCGCAATGCTCAAAGCTGAAGGCTGAAAGTTCAATACCCAAAGCTTATGCAGGATCGGCCAATCAGTCAACGGTCGACGGGTTGAGGGTTAAAATAGGCTTACATCCATTTACCCTATTCAACAAATCAACCAATCAACGCGTCAACCAATATTAAACGAACGTAACGAACCTGACGATTTAAACCATCCAAACGTCCAAAGGACAAACAATGAGCATCTTTGTAGATAAAAACTCGCGGGTCGTGGTTCAGGGTATCACCGGCAAGGAGGGGCAGTTTCATACCCGTCACTGCGTGGATTACGGGACCCGGGTTGTTGCAGGGGTTACGCCGGGGAAGGCCGGCCAGAAGATGGATGCGGTTCCCGTGTTCAATACGGTAAAAGACGCGGTGGATGAAGCGGGTGCCAACTGCAGTCTGATTTTTGTTCCGCCCGCTTTTGCGGCGGATGCGGTTATGGAGGCAGCCGATGCCGGAATCGGTGTCATTGTCGCGATTACCGAGGGGATACCGGTGCTCGACATGATGCGGGTCGTGAATTATCTGGAAGGTATGCCCACACGCCTGATCGGTCCCAATTGCCCGGGAATTATTACCCCCGGTGAGGCTAAAATTGGCATTATGCCGGGTCCGATTCATAAACCCGGAGGACCGATCGGGGTGATATCCCGATCCGGGACCCTGACTTACGAAGTCGTGAACCAGTTGACCTTGCAGGGAATCGGGCAGACTACCTGCATCGGGATCGGTGGTGATCCGATTATCGGTTCAAACTTTATCGATTGCCTTGAAGCCTTTGAAAAAGACCCGGACACGAAAGGGGTCGTGATGGTCGGTGAAATCGGCGGTACAGCCGAAGAAGAAGCTGCTGAATTTGTTGCCACAAAAATGAGTAAACCGGTGGTCGGATTCATTTCAGGATTAACTGCCCCGCCGGGGCGGCGCATGGGGCATGCCGGAGCAATCATCAGCGGCGGCAGCGGAACGGCCAAAGCCAAAATTGAGGCCATGAATGCCGCCGGTATTCATGTCTGTGAGAATCTGGGAGCAGTTGGGGAACTATGTGCAAAGGTGTTGATATAGTCCGCCGATTTCCCCACATAATATATTGGTAATCATCAAATTAAATTCGAATTTCGGATTTTTAATTATCAATTACTGGATTCGCATGGTTATATGCGTTTACAATCTGTTTATCTTGAATTTTAGGGTCAAACCATATGCACGAAATGGGCATCGCGCTGCAGATTATTGAAATCGCCACGGCCTCCATTCCGCCGAACCTGAAAGATGTCCGAATTGAGAAGGTCAATTTAAAAATCGGCAAACTGGCCGCTGTGGTGCCGGAAAGTCTGCGGTTTTGTTTTGATGTGGCCGTCAAAGACACGCCGCTTGAAGGTGCAAAACTTGCCATCGAAGAGTTGCCCGTAGTGGCCAAATGCAAAGATTGCGATACCCAGTGGACCATCAGCGGTCCGGCTTTTACCTGCGAGAATTGCAAGAGCGGGTCGCTTGAGATCATCTCCGGCCGGGAACTTGACATTGAATCCATCGAAATTGCAGAAGAGGGGTAGCATGTATCTTGACAGGTTATATAAAACTCAAAAATATCATCACCATACGGACTCCCATCACCATCATCCCCATGCTCACCCCGAGGACGGTGGTACCGGAATTACCACCCAAAAAAGCGGCACCCGTGAAATCAAGGTGGTACGGCGCGTTTTAGACGTCAATGAGAAAATGGCTGGCGAGAATCGGAGGATGTTTGCCGAGAAAGGCGTTTTCGTTATCAATGTTATGAGCTCGCCGGGCTCGGGCAAGACCACTACCTTGCAAAGGACACTGGCTCACATCATGCCGGAAATCAAGTCTGCGGTGATTGTCGGCGATATCTGCACAACCCATGATGCCGATCGGCTGGCCGTAAGCGGTGCGCCGGTCGTACAGATCAATACCGATGAATTTGGTGGAGATTGCCATCTGGCGGCCCATGTGATTGAAAAGGCCGCCGGGGGGTTGGAACTGGATGACATCGATCTTTTGATCGTTGAAAATGTCGGTAATCTGGTCTGCCCGGCGGAATTCGACATTGGAGAAGATGCCCGTGTAGTCGTTCTCAGTGTTACGGAGGGGGAAGACAAGCCGGTAAAGTATCCGCTGATGTTCAGAGTATGCGAGGTGGCCTTGCTGAACAAGATCGATCTGCTGCCCTATCTGGACTACGACAAGCAAAAAGCTCTCGACTGCATTCGTCAGGTTAACCCGAACATGCCGATTTTTGAGATATCTGCTAAAACCGAAGAGGGATTTGGGCCCTGGCTGGAGTGGCTGAGGGAGAGGGTTAAACAGAAAACCCTCTGAAGTCGGAATGTGGAATGCGGAAGTCGGAATCAGCTGAAGTCGGAAGCAAAGAGCTTAGCGCATAGCGTGAACCAAGGGCTCAGAGGCAGCACCCGCAATTGCCCGCTTTATCAATCTCGATAATCTTGATTTCGAATCATACATGCTTAGCTGGAAAGCCACTTTGATATCCTCAATCCTGCCTGCGATGACAACACATCTATCAAAGTATGATCAAAAATGTGAAACCCGATTCCGCCTTTGCGGGACCGGGTTTTTCCTTCATTAAACTTTAACCTATAAAACTTGTTTGCTTTTTAACCAAATTCGACGGTGCTTTGAGCTTTCAGTTTTGAGCTTTCAGCTCGACTGCTTCCTTCCAAAATGGCGACATCCCGCGCAGACGCTTGATGATGGGAGGCATTTTTTCAATGACCACATCGATTTCTTCTGCAGTGGTGTAACGGCTGAGGCTGAAGCGGATGGAACCATGGGCTGCTGTAAACGGCACGCCCATGGCGCGCAGCACATGGGAAGGTTCCAGGGATCCGGAGGTGCAGGCCGAACCCGATGAGGCACAGATTCCATGTTCGTTCATCATCAGAAGAATTGCCTCTCCTTCCACATATTCAAAAGCAACGCTGGTTGTATTTAACAGACGATGCTCACGGTCACCGTTGACCATTGATTGGGGAATCTGCTCTATCAATGTGGCTTCCAGTCTATCGCGCAGCTTTCCGACACGCTCATAACCATTTTCATTCAGGTGTTTCTTGGCCATTTCGGCTGCTTTTCCCAAAGCGATGATGGAAGCGACATTCTCGGTTCCTCCGCGGCGGCCATGCTCCTGATGGCCTCCGATCATATAGGGGGAGAACTTGGTGCCTTTGCGGATGTACAGCACGCCGATCCCTTTGGGGGCGTGAAATTTATGACCGGACAGCGACAGCATATCCACACCGGTGGTCTTGATATCGATCGGAAATTTTCCCGCGGCCTGAACCGCATCGGTATGAAAGACGATGCCCCTGTCTTTGACTTCGCGGGAAAGCTCCTCCACTGGAAAGATTACCCCGGTTTCATTGTTGGCCCACATCAAACTGACGATGGCGGTTTCATCACTCAGGTGTTGATAAAAATAATCCAGATCCAGCCGACCTTCATGGTCGACCGGCACGAACGTCACCCGGAAGCCTTTTTTAGATAGGGTCTCATAGAGATTTTTTATGGCCGGATGCTCGACCCGGGAGGCCATAATGTGTTTTTTGTCGGGATTGGATTCTATGGCTGCCCGGATGGCCGTTCCGTCACTTTCCGTACCGCAGCTGGTAAATATAATCTCATCCGGTGATTCCGCACCGATCAGATAAGCGACATTTTCACGAGCCTGCTTGATTTCAGCAGCCACATCGCCGCCAAACGAATGCATGCTCGACGGGTTGCCGTAATACTCGGACAAATAGGGCAACATGGCCTCCACTACCTCGGGGGCAACTTTGGTCGTGGCATTGTTATCCAGATAGATGACCTTCATTACTGCACCTCCTCGACGATCAGATCCGGGGATACCAGTTCGCGCAATTTGGATTCGACATAGTGTTTGAGCGTGATCGGAGATTTGGCACAGGATGCGCAATTGCCGCCCATTCTTACCAGCACGCGGTTGCCGTCGACATCGACCAGTTCCAGCCGGCCGGAATCCTTTTTAAGACTCGGGTTTATTTCACGCTCGATACTTTCCTCGATCAGTTTGATTTTTTTCAGGTTTGTCAGGGCCGGTACTTTTTTCTTTGCCGGGTGATCGGTTCCCAGAATGGAGTCGATGATTTCCTGGATGCGATCGTGGCAGTTACCGCAGCCGCCGCCGGCTTTGACATAGTCGGTGACATCCTCGATGGTGGAAAGATGGTTTTCCCTCACCACGCGATCGATCTCGACATCAGTCACCCCGAAACACTCACATACAATCTCCCCTTCGATCTCTTTTTCGGGTTCACCGAGATGACAGGTGATGGCTTTTTCAAGGGCGTCACGGCCCATGACCGAGCAATGCATCTTTTCCTTGGGCAGGCCGCCGAGATACTCGGCAATGTCTTCATTGGTAATCTTTTTGGCTTCTTCAAGCGTGAGGCCTTTAACCATTTCAGTCAGCGCAGAAGACGAGGCAATCGCACTGGCACAGCCAAAAGTCTGAAATGTTGCATCTTTTATCTTGCCTTGTTCATCCAGTTTAAAATAAAAAGTCAATGCATCGCCGCACGCGATGGACCCCACCTCCCCGACGCCGTCCGCATCTTCTATGATACCGACATTACGAGGATTTAAAAAATGATCTTTAACCTTATCCGTGTATTCCCACATATTATCCTCCTGGCTTGAGCAATTGGTCCCTACCAACCCTTTTTCCATAATAAGCATCTATTTCTAAATGAAAAGTTGATCTAAACAATAATAATAAATGTTAAGCTGTCAAGGCAGATTGAACAGTGTTTAAGAGGCTTTTAATGGCGCAAACATGTTCAGATCAATTGCCCAAATAATGTCTCAATCACGTTGGGTTCCACCAAAATAATTAATTAGGCATCAGAAACTGACATTCCTAAATCGGAATGGACAACTTCCTTTTGTTTGTTTATACTGTTAAGATTAAACATCATCCCCGATATAACTATTCAACAAATCAACAGCTTAACCAAATCCGGAGGTGAATCATGACAACCTCAAACATCAGAAGAGCAGTGTTTGCCGGAAGCTGGTATCCGTCAAGTGCTTCTGAATGTGAAAATGAGATCGCCGGTTTTCTGACAGAGGGAAAGACTATCAAATCCCCCGACCGTAACCTGGTGGGCGGCATTGTGCCCCATGCCGGCTGGTATTATTCGGGCAGTATTGCCTGCAACGTCATCAGGCGCTTGAAAAGCGAAGCCCCGCCGGATGTCATTGTGATCTTCGGTATGCACCTGCATACCAACTCACGGTGCTATTTAATGGCTGAAGGTGCCTGGGAGACACCATTTGGAGAAATTCCGGTGGAAGCGAGCCTGGCGAAAGAGCTTGTTAAAAAGTTTTCATTTACCCTGGAAACACCGGATCACTTTAACCAGGATAACACCGTGGAGCTGCAGTTGCCCTTTATCAAGTATTTCTTCAAAGATACTAAAATAATTGCCATGGGTGTGCCGCCCAGCAGGAGTTCGTTGGAAATCGGCAAATCAGTGATTGACTTTGCCGGGCAAATGGGTCTGACGGCTAAAGTCATCGGGTCAACGGATTTAACCCATTACGGTTCCAATTATGGTTTTACTTCCAGGGGCAGGGGCCAAAAGGCGGTGGACTGGGTGCGCCACGAAAACGACCGCCGGGTTATCGATGCCATGCTGGCGCTGGATCCTGAAAATGTAATCAATGAAGCATTGGCCAGTCAGAATGCCTGCTGTGCCGGCGCTGCGGCGACCGCCATCGCGGCCGCCAAAAGTCTGGGCGCGAATCAGGCCGACGAGATTGCCTACGCCACTAGTTATGATAAATCACCGGGGGACAGTTTTGTGGGGTATGTGGGGATTGTGATGTGATTCGGATAACAGAAGGCAGAAGACAGAGAACAGAAGACATAGTATTGAATTTGGAATTGAGAAACATTCGATTGCGGGTTTTAGATTTCGGTCTGCGGTGAGCTTAGTCGGGTCGATTGGTGTTTTTGCCGCCGCGGGCCCCGGAAGCTGAGTATCTGTGTCCGTCCGCGTTTGTCGAACGGGGCAAGCGAGAGGCGGTTAATTATGACGCTGTGTATAAATGAAAAAAGCCCTGGAACCGCCGGAGAGTAACTCGCATCCAATAACAAAATGGCAGATGTTAGGATTTAGAAGGCAGATGGCAAAATTCCAGGGCATTGGTGGTAGAGAACAATCTCTAACCATCACTGATTTTTAACATAGATAAATTCCTTTTCCCTCCAGAGCGCTAATCAACTTATTCAAGCAGTTAATTTTACGTTTACTGTTTATGCCTCCGCCTGATTAAAATCAGGTCCAGCAATCCGCTGCCTAAAAGCCAGATATCACTGGGCAGCGGCACCTGGATGACCCTGTCAGCCGGGTTTTTAGGGCCGACTCTATCGATCGTTGCTATTATTTGAGCTAACGTATTTTCAGGTGCCTGGTTTACCCTCGCGGGTGCATCGATGCTTTTAATTTCGATAGATTTGAACTCGCTGCTTGCAGAGGGCTGCAGGTCTGCTGCGTGGCTGTTGATCAGTGGGGCAAATGTCATTAACATCAAGCATAAAACACCATACGTTATCGTTCTTGACATTTTGACCTGCCCTCTCCTTCAACCATGACCGGCACTCTCGATGAATCCTTAGGGCCACCTCAGGTGGTTTTTACAGGGCGGGCCACCTCTGCTTAACTGACAGCCTACCAGGGAATTAAGAATAGTCAAGAAAAAACACGCGATGTGGTGTAAAAAAATCATAAATTTTACAGTAATTTACACCATTTTACACTTTACGGTTGGATCAATTGCGAAACTGCAGGTTTTGAACCTTATTTTATATATGGATGGTTTTTTATAAGCACGCGCGCTAAATTGCTACACGCTTATAGGTGGGAGGGAATATTGGGCAAGATTTGCGATCTCAGTCTCTGAAGGATTGAAGAATGAACTCAGAGGATTTGTGATTGACTACTAAGAAATTCTTCCAAAGTTTTAATAGTTTGATGTTAAAGTGCACTGGTTAATGAACTGATATCCGCATTACCATCAGGTTTGGTTAAACAAGTAACTTGGGGCGGGAAACTTTCCGTTTCACCGCAACCGCCAACTTATTGATAGCCTCCAAATAGTCCTATGCACGGCTGCGTACCGCAAACAAGCTGACCAATCCACTTCCGAGGAGTATGATGGCTGAGGGCAGAGGTATAGGTGTAATTTCATAATTGGAACCGATCATTTTTTCTAAAAAATCCTCACTTATAATGAGATCATTTCCGCCTTGTAATCGGCAGGGCGGAGCTGTATCATACGATTGCAGATAAGGGAAAGCAGAGGGTAAAGATCATAGAGCAATGAGCAGAGTTCATCGGACTTAGGGTACCGGGAACGCTTCACAAAGTGTTGAAGGCGACTAAGCTCAAAGCTGGGTTCCGATATGGAATTAATCTCTTATTCAACCAATCAACCTCGATCTTAACTAACGCAACAATCCAAAACGAACTAGAAGGAACATCAAAAGATGAACGAAAATTTATACCTGTTAACATCCATTCAGGCTGCTATTCGTGCCGGGGATGCCATTCTTGATGTTTATCGGTCGGCTGAATTCGGAGTTGAAGAAAAGGCTGATAAATCCCCACTAACGTCAGCCGATAAGCATTCCCATGAAATTATCGTTAATTATCTGGCAAAATTCGATATTCCGATCCTGAGCGAAGAAGGCCAGGAAATACCCTACCAGGAAAGGAAAAAGTGGGATACCTACTGGCTGATCGACCCCCTGGACGGAACCAAAGAATTTATCAAGAAAAACGGTGAATTTACCGTCAATATTGCAATGATTCGCGAAAATAAACCGGTGGCAGGTGTCATCTGTGTGCCTGACAGAGACACGCTCTATATTGCATCGGCAGCAATAGGCTCCTTCAAAGCTGATGCGCATAAAGTAGCTGAGTTGTTGATCAAACAGGGTCAGTTGGCCCGATTATCCGACAGTGACTCAAGAAAAAGATTAAATGATCTTATTGGCGTTTCAACAATCCTACCGATCAGCCAATCAACCAATCGCCCATACACCATAGCCGGCAGCCGCTCCCATGCAACACTGGAACTTGAAGCCTTTGTAGAGAAAAAACGACGGGAGCACGGTGAAGTTGAATTTATCTCGGCCGGGAGTTCTTTAAAACTATGTCTGGTCGCCGAGGGCCGGGCGGATATTTACCCGCGGACAGGTCCGACCATGGAGTGGGATACTGCGGCGGGCCAGGCCGTCGTTGAATGTTCCGGAGGTCAGGTATTCAAGTACGATACCGAAGAACCGCTTGATTATAATAAAGAAAATTTGCTGAATCCGTGGTTTGTGGTTGTTCGCCAGTCAGAAGACAGATGACATTAGACGAATGGCAGAGAGCAGAAAAAAAAGGGACAAGTGATAGATGGAAAAATCAGCTAAAATTTATGTTGCCGGGCATCGGGGTATGGTAGGGTCGGCCATCGTGCGTCAGTTGGCGGCGGAAGGTTACGCCAATATCATTTCCCGAACCCGTGCCGAGCTGGATCTGATCAGACAGGATCAGGTTGAATCCTTTTTTAAGGTCGAGAAGCCGGAATATGTATTCCTGGCAGCAGCCAGAGTCGGGGGCATCTGGGGCAACAATCTTTATCCGGCGCAGTTTATCCATCAGAACATCGCTATCCAGACCAACATCATTCATGCATCCTATGAAAATAATGTCAGTAAACTACTTTTTTTAGGTAGCGCCTGCATTTATCCCAAGATTTGCCCGCAGCCCATCAAAGAAGAATATTTGCTGTCCGATTACCTGGAACCTACCAACGAACCGTATGCCATCGCCAAAATCGCCGGGCTGAAGATGTGTCAATCCTACAACCGGGAATACCATACCCGCTATATCAGCGTGATGCCGAACAACCTTTATGGGTTCAATGATAACTTCGATTTGGAAACCTCCCATGTGCTCCCGGCCCTGATCCGTAAATTTCACCTGGCAAAATTAGCATCATCCGGTGATTGGGATGAAATCAAAAAGGAGGAGGCTACTTACGGGCCCATCCCGGATGACATTAAAAAGGCGTTAGGTTTGGATCCGATCAACAGCCAACCATTTAGCGAATCAACTATTAAACCCGTCACGACTATCTGGGGCACGGGCGCTCCCCGGCGTGAATTTTTGCATGTGGATGATCTGGCCGCGGCCTGCGTATTCTTGATGAATAACTATAATGAATCAGAAATTATAAATATTGGATGGGGCAAGGATCAGACGGTCCTGGAATTGGCCCAACTGATCGCCAAAGTGGTTGGCTACCAGGGCGAGATCATGTGGGATAACAGTAAGCCGGACGGTACGCCCCAGAAATTGCTGGATGTATCCAGGTTAACCGGACTGGGTTGGCAGGCCAGGATTGAATTAGAGGACGGAATCCGGCGGGTATATCAGTGGTATTTAGATCAGGTAGGTTAATTCGTTATATACCTCCGGTCAAATTCGCTTCGTTCGTTTTCTTCGAAAAATTTAGCACGATAATTTGAATTGTTAAATGGTATGGTATAGTTCAATAGTTGATTGGTTGAATAGATGAAAATGGGCAAGTATAAAATTCTAATAAATTATCTTGGCGCGCGTCAAGAGAGTTGTCACCTGAGCCATATCTTATGCCGCCATTTTTAAATGGTGCATCTGGCCGGTTTCGTTCTTTTTCTCAGGGTTCAACCAAACCCGATGCACCGGGTTCCAATTGCGAATATTTTTAGACCATCGATTCGGATTTTGACTTCGGGCCTTTGTGTACACTTTTCGACGATTTGCAAGGATGTGTTGCTCACGACCAAAATGCCGGTCATCCGGAGTAACGTAACGAATCGAA
>Ga0210124_1001026_pt1 | contig 12769 bp, 9 predicted proteins | sample Muzzi_PWC_D2_FD_185554 | JGI IMG/M metagenome (GOLD analysis project Ga0210124, IMG submission 185554) | Wetland microbial communities from San Francisco Bay, California, USA, that impact long-term carbon sequestration - Muzzi_PWC_D2 (SPAdes) | ecosystem: Environmental > Aquatic > Marine >... | reverse complement strand
CTGATGAAACCGGCCAACCCCGGCAGCCCCAGCGAGGCAAAGGCCGTGACCAGCATCACCCCATAATAGACCGGCAGTTTGGCCGATAGGCCGCCATAGGCTTTCAAATCGCGGGTGTGGGTACGCTCGTATATCACCCCGACCAGGAAGAACAGTCCCCCCGTAATCAGGCCGTGATTGACCATTTGCAACACCGCGCCGTTGAGGGCAATCGCCCGACTATTGGCGATGGCGCTGGCACTGGCCTCAACCCCTCCAGGGAAGACAGCCACCGAAGCCGCCAGCCCCAAAATGAAATAACCCATGTGGCTCACCGATGAGTAGGCAATCAGTCGCTTCAAATCCCATTGGGCCAAGCTGACTAAAGCGCCATAAATCATACTGATGATACCCAGGGTAGCAACGATGTAGGCCATATTCTGGAAAACGTTCGGGAAGAAGGGAATAAGTACCCGAATCATACCGTAGCCGCCCAACTTCAACAACACTCCGGCCAGGATGACCGACCCGGCGGTAGGGGCCGCCGTGTGAGCATCGGGTAGCCAGGTATGGAACGGCCACAGCGGAACCTTGATGGCAAAGGCCACGAAGATAGCCCAAAAAGCCGTCGTCGCCAGGGCCAGGTTGGCGGGATTGCTGCCATCCAGAAAAGTGTCGCTCAAGGCTGCTGGAATCTCGGTGATATCCCAGGTACCGGCAGCAAGATAAATGCTGATAAAGGCCAGCAGCATCGCCACCGAGCCAACCAGAGTATAGATAAAGAACTTTATGGCCGAATATTGGGGCCGGTCTTTGGGCAACCCCCAGATGCCGATGAGTAAGAACATCGGAACCAGACCGATTTCCCAGAAGAAGTAGAAGAGAACTAAATCCAGCGAGACGAAGACCCCCAACATGCCCATCTCAAGCAGCAGGAAGAGGGCGAAGAATTCCTTGACCCGCTTGTGTATCACCCGCGCCGAGTACCACACACTGAGCGTGGTCAGCAGGGTTGTCAGCACAATGAGAGGAATACTCAATCCATCAACATCCATATGATAATTAACGCCAATGGAGGGAATCCATCGGAAATTTTCAATGGCATTATATAACTCACCATGGGCGAAAATTTGGGAGTAATACATGCCAGCATTAGGCGTTATTTGAGAGTCGTCAATATACGTCCCCCACAAAAAAAGCGAGATTCCCAATGAAGGCAAGGTGAATAGAATCCCTATAGTTCTAATCCAATTCTCCTTAGTTTTGGGAATGGCCATGATGATAACGGCCCCCAACAAAGGGATAAAGGTCATTAACGTTAGGTATGGTATCAAGGTTAATTCTCCTCTGAAATAGAGTAGGAACGATGCCTTGCGCTCGCCCAGTAGTGGGGCGGGCACAAGGCACTGCGCCTACGGATTCTCCTTAAGGCGCTGCTGCCAGGCTCATCCCCTGACCGGTGAAAAAGGCCAGATAAATGCCAATCAAGATTAAGAAGCCAATGATTAAAATTAAAAGATAGTTCTGAGCGCGGCCTGTCTGGAGCAATCGCAAACGCCCGCCGAACCAATTAAAGAGACCGGGAATACCGTTGACAAAATAGCCGTCGATTGCTTGCTTATCAAAGATACCGGTTCCGTCGGCGATTGTACTGGTAGAGCGGCCCACAAAGTTGACAATGGGATTGATAACCCAATCGTAATCGAATTTGGCCGAGATGGTCGCCAGCCACATCACCGGGTAGATGAGCATACCCCGATAAATCTCGTCAAAATAATATTTGTTATACCAAATGGTAAACAATGGTTGTCCAATAATCGGGATGAGCTGCACCGGGTCTTTGGCATCCACCTTATGAATACGTGAGTAACGCCACCAACCCAAAGCAAAGAAAAATAGTCCCAGCAGCGTTGAGCTAACGGCCACCGTAACATTAAAGGGCACAGCCTCAAATGAGATACCAGGAGCAGCCTCTTCGGCTATCAGGTGAACTTCACCGGCAAAGCTGTGGTACCAGCCATTACCAATGAGAGGAAAGTCTTTCGGGACATTGATAAAGCCCAAGAATAGCGCAAAAAGAGCTAATACTATGAGCGGCCAGGTCATACGCTTGCCCGGTTCTACGGCATGTTCGGCCAACTCGGTACGAGGCTTGCCACCAAAAACCAGGCCGACCTGACGACCCATATAAAAGGCAGTAAAGACAGCCCCTACAGCACCGGCAATATAAACCCACAGCGCGATTGGGTCGGGATGATTGCCAAAACCATGTAAATAGGCTTCGGCCAAAATCTCGTCCTTGCTCCAGAAACCGGCAAAGGGGAAGATACCCACCAGAGCCAGTGTCCCGGCCAAATATGCCCAAAAACTGGCCTTCATCTTGTGCCGCAAACCGCCCATATTACGCATATCTTGGGGGTCGGTGTGGTGGTCGTGAACGTGATGCGCCCCATGCTCCATCGCATGAATAATCGAGCCGGAACCGAGAAAGAGCAGTGCCTTGAAAAAGGCATGGGTTATCAAGTGAAAAATCCCGGCCAAAAAACCGCCAATTCCCAGGGCCATCATCATATAGCCCAATTGGCTGATAGTGGAGTAGGCCAAGACACGCTTTACATCATACTGGGCCACGCCGATGGTCGCGCCCATGACCGCTGTAATCGCCCCGATAATCGCCACCCAGTGCAGGACCACGCCCCCCTCGATGGTTGAAAGTAAGGGCAACATCCGCGCCACCAAATAGACACCCGCCGAAACCATCGTTGCGGCGTGGATGAGGGCAGAGACTGGCGTCGGGCCTTCCATGGCGTCGGGCAGCCAGACGTGGAGCGGAAATTGGGCGCTTTTACCAACCGCACCGGCAAAGATGAGCAACCCGCTTACTACGGCCACCGGCATCCCCCACAGGGTCACTTCGGTGAGATGCTCCAACATATTCGGAGCAAAGATTTCGCGGAAGGTCAGGGTCCCGGCATAGCTCCACAAGATGAGCATCCCGGCAAAAAACAGGGTATCGCCGACGCGGGTAGTCAGGAAGGCTTTGAGTGCCGCCAGTCTGGGGGCAACTTTTTCCGGCCCGGCATATCGCCAGAAAAATAGAGCCTGGATTGGGTTACCGGGAGTGGCAACCTCTGCTTCATCGGGGTAGGTTTTCTCGAACCAGAAGCCAATCAACAGGTAGGAACACAACCCCATAATTTCCCAGGCAATGAAGAGCAGTAGCAGGTTATCGGCGATGACCAACATCAGCATGCCAGCCCCAAAGAGCGAGACATAGGCAAAGAAGCGGGCATAACGGCCAAATTGCTCTTCGTACCCTTCCATATATTCCGTGGCGTAGATGAAGATAAGTAAGCAGACAAAGGGAACCATAAAGAGCATAGCCGCCGTAAAGCCATCGACTGCAAAGCCCATATTAAAGATGACACCTATCCCAGTTGGAAGCCAGGGTACAGGCAAGCGCCAACCCTCAATATGAAATCCATGATGGGGATCGGCCATAAAAGCGCCCACAGTGTCAAAGACAATAATCCAGGAGTGAATAGTCGCCAGGGCCATCGCCCCGACGGCCAGCCATGCACTGGTCTTCTTAAGGCGATTCAGCCCCAGAATAATAATGGCAAATGCCAACAGGGGGTATACAGGTATTAACCAGATAAAGTTACGAAAAAGTTCCATATGCTTTTCTCGGTTGGTAAGCGGTAAGTGGTTATTAGTAATTGGTTATTGTGCAACCTTCTACTCCTCATGGTACGACCAATTACCAATCTCTAATTACGAATTACCAATCTCCACTCCCTAATTCTTAAGAATATCCAAATCATCCACCACCGCAGAGTGGCGACGCCGGTACACAGCAATCACAATCGCCAGGCCGACGGCTGCCTCTGCCGCCGCTACGGTGATAACAATAATGGCAAAAACCTGCCCCGATATATCCGTCGGGGCAATATATCGCCAGAAAGCCACCAGATTGATGTTAACGGCGTTCAGTACCAACTCAATCCCCATTAAAATACCAATGGCGTTCCGGCGTGAGAGCGCCCCATAAACCCCAATCGAGAATAGAGCGGCAGAGACCCCTAACCAGCAGGACAAAGGAATAGCCATGTTACGACTGTGCCTCCTCTACATCGGTCTTTTCACGGGCCAGGAAGATGGCCCCAATCAGGGCTACAGACAACAGAATACTAACCACCTCAAAGGGGATAAGGTAGCTGCCTAAAAAGGCCAGCCCCAATTGCAGAACGGAATCTTCGGTGGGGGCAACATCAGTTACCGGCCATTGCACCGAGATAGCTACCCCGATCAATACAGCACCGAGCAGGACAGCAACCGGCAAGCTGATCCACCATTGGCGATTACTTTGCCCCTCTCCGAGGCCCATCAGACGGCGCGAGAACATAATGGCAAATAGTATCAAAATGGCAATGGCCCCAATATAAACCATCAACTGGACCACCGCCAAAAATCCGGCGCTGAGCAAGGCATAGTATCCCGCTACGCCAAAGAGCGATACAATCAGGTAGAGGGCGCTATGGAACAAATTTGGACTAAAGACGACACCTAGCGCCCCGCCAATTGTAAAGACCGTCATCACAATAAAAACGATGAGTTCAAACGGTATTTGAAGTTGAGATGGATCAAAAGGCATAGGCAAACCTTTCAGGTAATTATGAATGTTGAATTGTGAATACTTAACGGTTAATGATGATTTAGCAAATTAGTAGGTTTAGGCTCTAAGATACCATATATCGTTATTTAGACCTGGCTGTTTCCCATATAATGTATCATTCACAATTCACGATCACTTATGATATTTTCGTTTGAAATTTTCGTTCACAATTCAAAATTAACAATTGACAATTCACAATTACTTAGCCGGTACACCCTCAACCGCTGATACGGCCCGCAAGCCTTTACTGCGGCTGCGGCGGGCAACTCTGGTGACCACGAATAAGGAGATCGCCAGCACGAGAACATTGGCGATGATCAAAGCAACAACTTCACCCGCGCCATTAAAGTATAAGGCATTCAATGGTCCAGCTTCAACCGGAACACCGGCTGTACTTCCTGGGGCGAATAATCTGACCACAACAGCCACCACAATCACCAGGAAAATTGAGACAGGAACCAAAAATTTCCAGCCCAAATCTTGCAAATGGTCAATGCGGAAGCGGGGCAAGGTTCCACGCATCCACATCATGATAAAGACAAAAATAAACACCTTGATGATGAGTGAAATAAAGCCAACAATCGGCCCGAACAGCGGCCCTAAAAATCCATCAGGGCCAACATTAATAAAGGGAACTTGCCAGCCCCCCAAGAAGATAACGGCAGCTAAAAAGGCCAAGGAAAACATATGAACGTACTCGCCGATCATAAACATGCCAAACTTGATACCGCTGTACTCGGTATGGAAACCGGCGATAATCTCAGACTCTGCTTCAACCAGATCAAAGGGGGAGCGACCTGTCTCGGCGACCCCGGCAAAAAAGAAAATCGCAAAGGCTACCGGCATCGTAATGATGTACCACATTCCGCTTTGCGCCTCGACGATACTTTGCAACGACATCGAACCAGACACCATAACCACGGCGGTTAAGGTCAATACCATCGGGATTTCATAGGTCAGCATCATCGCCACCACGCGAAAACCACCCAGCATCGCATACTTGTTATTCGATGCCCATCCGGCCATCAATATCGCCAGGGTTCCCAGGCCACCCACACCAATGATATAGATTACTGCTACATTTAGATCGGCCCCAATAATACCAGGGGCAAATGGAATAACCGCAAACAACATAATGCTAGAAAATACAGCCAGGCCAGGGGAAATATTAAAAGGAATACGATCAGCCACAGCCGGGGTGATGTCCTCTTTGGTAAACATCTTAATCATATCGGCAAAGGCCTGTAGCAACCCAAAAGGACCGGCACGATTAGGGCCGATCCGGTCTTGAATTCGGGCAATGATTTTCCGCTCCAGCCAGGTTAAAACAATCAACATGCCCGGTGCTATCACTGCAATGATACTGGCTAAAATAATATGTGAAATGAACCGAACCATAGGTTCGGTCACATAGGGTATATCAAAGCTAACGACCCAATCAACTATCGGCTGCATACATTTATCTCCAGAGTTTCACCCACGGTTTAGGTAGTCAGTGATGGTTACAGGGTTAACCCTGTAACCATCACTGACTCTTACCAAGATTTTAATTCCAATGAAGGGCCCCTTTACGCCACCCGTAAAGCAAGCCATCCAACAATAGCAGAATAAAAATAATCGCCCAAAGCAAGGCATAGAGCGGTAATTGCCTCAGCGCCACGGCAAAGGGTAATAAAAATATGGCCTCAATATCAAACACCACAAAGACGATGGCGTAAATATAATACTGAGCCTTAAATTGAACCCAGGTCTCACCAATTGTCTCAATTCCAGACTCATAGGTTTCCTGCTTGGCCGCATTGGGTTTTTTAGGCCGGAGTAGCCAGGCGAAAATCAGCGTAACAACCGGTATAGTAAATGTGATGAACCCTAAGACACCAACAAATTCAAAATCTTGCAGCATTGCGTGGCTCCTTGATTATGATGCGGTTCGTTAAGTTTGGCGATTATAACATGCTTCACTACTTCAACAAAATCTTATTGTTATGTGAATCAAAAGAGAGGCATGAGATGGCAGCTTAAATCCCCAACTGTTGCGCCATTCTAACATGGTTTAGGGCAACACAAAAATCTGATTGTTCTTTTTGTCACATAATACTGGGAGCGTATTCCGCATTTATTGATAAACTCGTGGAGGAGTCAGCATCCTCAGATACGCCTCCAGATCGGCATCTGAGGATGCCTTACTCCTCTTGTGTATAACTTTCTATTTTTTTCGAGTTTTTCAGATCAGGAGGCGTTGATTTTTGAACGATTGGTTGGCAACGAGACAACTTAAGCTATAATATTTAGCCAATGGAAAACTATATCTTAGCTCGTTCTTCAGACCAATGGGAAGAAAATATAGCCGCGAATAACGGTCATCTGCTACAAAGTTGGGCCTGGGGCGAACTGAAGCGCAATTTCGGCTGGACTCCTTTACGGATACAACTTGATGACGCAGCGGCTCAAATCCTTTTCCGGCATCTCCCCTTGGGACAGACCATTGCCTACATTCCAAAGGGGCCTATGGTCGATTGGGCTAATCTTGAGCAAGGTCAGGCGCTTTTCGCAGCCATCCATGCGGAAGCCCAAAAGCGACGGGCCATCTTTCTAAAAATCGAACCCGACATCTGGAGTGCAGATTGGAGTTTACATTCCGGCCCCAACAATAGGAGTGCGGATTGCAATCCGCACTCCAAGACTGCGACCATAAGTTTTTTAGAAGAATCTGGGTTCACCCTCGGCGATACCATTCAGCCTCAAACATCTATTGTCATCAATATTGGTGGAGATGAGGATTTCATTCTGGCAGCGATGAAACAGAAGACCCGCTATAATATCCGGCTGGCCGAACGAAAGGGGGTTGTGATTCGCCAGGGGAGTGAGACTGATATTCCCCTTTTCTATGAGCTTTCTCAGCTGACCTCTGTGCGGGACGGCTTTGGTATTCATAGCCTGGATTACTATCAAATGGCCTATCGCCTCTTTGCTCCCGACCACTGTGCGCTGCTCATCGCCGAGTTTGAAGGCGAACCGCTGGCGGCTCTGATGGCCTTTTGCCACGGTCAGGATGCCTATTATTTCTATGGCGCTTCATCGAATACCCATCGCAATCTGATGCCCACCTATCTGATTCAATGGGCCGCTATTCGTTGGGCCAAAAGCCGGGGCTGCACCCACTACGACCTGTGGGGTATCCCTGACGCTGATGTCGCCACCCTGGAAGCAGAATTTCACGAGCGAAGCGAAGGGTTGTGGGGAGTCTACCGCTTCAAACGCGGCTTTGGCGGCGAGGTGGTCAAAAGCGTTGAGGCGTATGATTACGTTTATAACCCTTTGTTGTATAGACTTTACAAATTATACCGGCGGTTGGAGTGAGGCCCGCCCTCGTGCTGACTCCGCTTAAAAATTATAGGACACGGATCGTGCGGATTATACGTATAAAACATTAAAATCTGTTCGATTCGTGCGATCCGTGTCCCATTCAAAGTATCAAGATGAACCAAACACATCGTCTACGATTATCCTGAAAAAGGCCAAATCTCTTTTAAGTTTGACTAACCCTTCACTTTATGGTATCATTTCTCATCCAGTTTTAGCACTCGAAGCGATAGAGTGCTAACACAAAAAACAAATGACAGAAACTCAACTTTCCGAGAGACAACAAAACATTTTGCGTCTGGTTGTGCAGGAATATATCAAGACAGCAAACCCGGTTGGTTCTCAATCAATTGTAAAGATCTATAGCCTGGGGGTTAGCTCGGCCACTATCCGCAATGATATGGTCGTGCTGGAATCTTCCGGCTATCTGATGCAACCCCATACCTCTGCAGGTCGCGTCCCAACCGAGGCGGGGTATCGCTATTTTGTGGAAAAGTTGATGGAGCAGGTTGAGTTGCCTTCCGAAGACCAACGCCTGATTAGCCATCAGTTCCATCAAACCCGCCTGGATTTGGATCAATGGCTTCGCTTGAGCGCGGCTGTGCTGGCGCATACCTCTCACAACGCAGCTTTGATAACTGCGCCTAAAAGCACCTTATGCCATTTGAAGCATATCGAGCTTATTAGTATTCGGGATAACATTGTTTTGTTGATTTTGGTTTTACAGGGTGGGACGCTCAAGCAGCAGATTATCACCCTCGATAACCCGATTGAGCAGGATGACCTCGTCCCGCTGGCTCGACAACTCAATGGCTTATGGGCAGGTTTAAATGCCAAGAACATCGCCGCAACCGCCCCAACCCTGTCCGAAGTGGCGGTTAAAGTGAGTGATATGGTGGTCGAGACCATGCATCGTATCGATACCCGGCGCAGCAGTGATATTTATCGCGATGGCCTACTGAATATTCTCAATAACCCGGAGTTCAAACACCGTGAAGGTATCCAGCAAATTATTCGTGCCCTTGAAGAGCGTCAGGTGGTAGAGCAATTGGTTGGCGAGGCCTTACAGCACGGTGGAGTCCAAATTATCATCGGTGGCGAGGGTAAATGGGAAGAGTTTTCAGAGGTAGGTATTGTTCTGGCTCGCTATGGAATTGAAGATGAAGCAACCGGGGCTATGGGCGTTTTAGGGCCACTGCGAATGCCCTATAGCAGAACCGTCTCTGTGGTGCGTTATATGTCGCGCTTGATGAGTAACCTCATTAGTGATCTCTACGGCTATACAAGCTGATTTGAAACCAATCTCACTTAATCACATATTACCTGAGAAGATATTTATGAGTAAACGAAAGAAGGAAAAGATCATAACCGAAGAAACAGACATCGCACAAGCAGACGAAACTGCTATCGAAGATGAAGAGACCGAAGTAACCCCTCCCGCGGAAGCCGAGGCGGAAGCTGTGGTAGAAGCAGAAGAAACTGCAAATGAAACCACAGCGGAGCCGGAGGTTGCTGAGGAGCGCGACGAGAAGGCTCCTCTAACACTAGAAGAAGAGCTTGAAATAGCCCGGCAAGAAGCGGAAAAAAATCTGGACAACTGGCAGCGGACGGCAGCCGAGTTAGCCAATTACAAACGCCGTCAAGAAGAGCAACGCAAACTCCAACGCGACAGAATCAAAGGCGAGGTCATGCAGGGAGTGGTCAGCGCCCTTGATGATATGGACCTGGCCTTCCAAAACCTGCCCGCCGAACTCGACGGTCAAATTGTGGGCTGGGTCGAGGGCTTTCGGCTGGTGCAACGAAAGTTGGACAAGATACTCGATGAACAAAATGTGATGGTCATCGACACCAACGGCAAGTTTGACCCTAACTTCCACGAGGCCGTCAGTTCCGAAGACAGCGAAGCGCATGAAGAGGGCGATATTATCGCCGAACTTCGCAAAGGCTATCAGATAGGCAGCCGTGTCATTCGCCCGGCTTTGGTTCGAGTCGCCAAATAGATAACTTATCCAACACAACAATTAATTATTAGGAGTAACAAAAGCTATGGGAAAAATTATTGGTATCGACTTGGGTACAACCAACTCGGCTATGGCTGTTATGGAAGGTGGCGAACCCACCATCATCCCCAATGCAGAGGGTAATCGTACCACACCCTCCATTGTAGCAGTAAACCCCAAAAACAATGAGCGGATGGTGGGCCAGGTTGCCAAGCGCCAGGCCGTAACCAACCCCCAAAATACCATATTCTCGGTGAAGCGCTTCATGGGGCGCAAATTCAAAGACGCAGAGGTACAACGCGCCATAGAATTTGTCCCTTACGAAGTCAAAGAGGCTCCCAACGGCGATGTACGCGTCGTGATGGGGGACAAGGAGTACTCCCCCCCCGAAATCAGCGCCATGATTTTGCAGAAGCTCAAGAATGATGCCGAAGCTTATCTGGGTGAATCTGTCATCCAGGCCGTGATTACCGTACCGGCTTACTTCAACGATAATCAGAGACAAGCCACCAAAGATGCCGGTAAAATCGCCGGTCTGGAAGTGCTGCGCATTATCAACGAGCCGACCGCCTCTTCACTGGCTTATGGCCTCGAGAAAAAGGGCGACGAGCAAATTGTGGTCTACGATTTGGGCGGCGGCACCTTCGATGTGTCTATCCTGGATGTTGGTGATGGCGTTTTTGAAGTTCAAGCCACCAATGGCGATACCTTTTTAGGCGGCGATGATTTTGACCAAAAAGTTATCAATTACATCGCCGACGAATTTAAGAAAAACGAAGGCATTGATTTGCGCAAGGACAATCAAGCCCTACAACGGCTGAAGGAAGCGGCGGAAAAAGCCAAAATCGAGCTATCGACCACCCAGCAAACGGAAATCAATTTGCCGTTCATCACCGCCGATGCCTCCGGTCCAAAGCACTTAAATCTAAATATTACCCGGTCCAAGCTGGAACAACTGACCGATGACCTTGTCACCCGTTCGTTAGAACCCTGCCGCCTGGCCTTGAAAGATGCTAAAATCGATGCCAGTAAAATTGATGAGATAGTGCTGGTTGGTGGTCAAACTCGAATGCCGGCGGTGCAGCAAGCCGTACAAAAGCTGTTTGGCAAAGAGCCTCACAAAGGGGTCAATCCCGACGAGGTGGTGGCTATCGGAGCGGCCATTCAGGCTGGTGTCTTGGGCGGCGATGTTAAGGATGTCCTATTGCTTGATGTCACGCCGTTAACCCTCAGCATCGAAACATTAGGGCGGGTGGCGACTCCTCTCATTGAGCGCAATACGACGATTCCGACCAAAAAGAGCCAAATCTTCTCGACGGCTGCCGACAATCAAACCCAGGTGGAGATTCATGTGGTCCAGGGCGAACGCCCGATGGTGGCCGACAACAAGAGCCTGGGCAGATTTATTTTGGATGGCCTACCCCCGGCCCCTCGCGGTTTGCCACAAATCGAGGTCACGTTTGATATTGACGCCAACGGCATTCTTAATGTCACGGCTCAGGATAAAGCAACCGGCAAAGAGCAAAGTATGCAGATTATCCCCTCCAGCGGCTTGGAGGATAATGAAATTGATAGAATGGTTCAGGAAGCCGAGCGTCATAAAGAAGAAGATACCCAACGTAAAAGCCATATTGAGGCTCGCAACCAGGCCGATTCGCTTGTTTTTGCGGCTGAAAAAACGCTGCAGGAGCAGGGCGAACAAATCAGCACCGAGCTAAAAAGCGAAATTGAAGGTAAAATCGAGGCCACTAAAAAGGCCCTGGAACAGGATGACCCGGACGCCATCCAGCAGACTGCCGCCGATTTAGGCCAAACCCTACAAAAAATCGGCACAGAAATGTACGGAGCCGGTCAACCTGGCGCGGCACCTCCCGGCGGTCAAGCCCCTGATGATGGGGCCGGTCAAAGTGGTCCAGATGACGAGGATGTGGTTGAGGGAGAATTTACCGAAGCTAGTGAATAGAATGCAGTTAACTCACTCCCACGCTGAGCGTGGGAGCGAGTTAAGGTCAGTGAATAGTTAAGCAAAGACTAGAGTTCCCATGAATGACAAACGCGACTACTATGAGGTACTCGGTGTAGCCAGAGGCGCTGCACCGGACGAAATAAAAAAAGCATATCGGCGTCTGGCACGCAAATATCACCCGGATGTTAGCGAAGAAGCCAGCTCTGAAGCCAAGTTCAAAGAAATCAACGAAGCCTACGAGATTTTGTCCGACGAGCAAAAGCGAGGCATGTATGATCGCTTTGGTCACGCCGGGGTAAACACTTCAGCCGGTGGCGGCTTTGGTGGCTTCGATTTTGGCGGCTTCCGCGACCCCTTTGAAATATTCGAGGAGGTCTTTGGCGGCTTTGGCGGCTTTAGCCAGCGAAGTTCCCGCCAGGGACGCCGCCCGCGCCGGGGCGCTGACCTTCGCTACGAGTTAAACCTCGACTTTGAAGAGGCGGTCTTTGGGACAGAGCAAGAAATTGAAGTCCCCCGCCGGGAAACCTGCCCGACCTGTACCGGCAGTGGCGCAGAACCGGGAACCAGCCCTATCCGCTGCCCGGAATGTAACGGTACCGGCGAGGTACGGCGCCAAACGGGCTTTTTCATCAACATTAGCACTTGCCACCGCTGCCAGGGACAGGGCGAAATCATCACCTCTCCCTGCCACGAGTGCCAGGGACGCGGCAATGTAGTTAAAACGCGCCGCCTGTCGGTGAAAATCCCTGGTGGCGTAGACAACGGCACGCAAATTCGCCTATCCGG
>Ga0210124_1001025_pt1 | contig 12775 bp, 11 predicted proteins | sample Muzzi_PWC_D2_FD_185554 | JGI IMG/M metagenome (GOLD analysis project Ga0210124, IMG submission 185554) | Wetland microbial communities from San Francisco Bay, California, USA, that impact long-term carbon sequestration - Muzzi_PWC_D2 (SPAdes) | ecosystem: Environmental > Aquatic > Marine >... | reverse complement strand
TCCCTGTATCTAAACCAGGCCATGAATTTTTAGCCCGCAAACTTCGAGAAGCCAGTGAACCGCTAACCGTACTCATTACGGGGCCGGTATCTAATTTAGCTGCTGCTTTGGTCGCCGAGCCTGATTTGGCTACCAAAATTGAAGAAGTTATTTGGATGGGCGGCGCATTGCAGGTGGACGGAAACGTTAGAGATTATGAGCATGATGGCAGCGCCGAATGGAATGCTTATTGGGACCCTCCGGCGACACATCAATTATGGCAATCACAGGCTCCCCTCACTCTATTTTCTCTTGATGCAACCAATAAAGTGCCGGTCAGGATGGAGTTCTTGCACCGTTTGGCTCAGCAACGCCGCTATCCTCTCTCCGATTTAGCCGGTCAAATTTGGGCAATGACGGTAGGTACTATCCCAGGCCATGAATACACCTACCACATGTGGGATACGCTAACCACCGGTTATTTAGGTGCGCCAGAGTTTATCACCCTACGCGCGGCACACACCGAGGCTATTCCCACGGGACCAAGTGCCGGACGTATTAAAGAGGTCACAGAAGGCGGAAGAGCTATTCAAGTGGCAGACAATGTTGATGTTGCAGGCTTTTTTAATTATATTTTGGCTTTATTGCGACGTTAACCTTGGCGAATCCGGGCAAAAGGATAATTATGACCAAAGTATTCACCCATCAAGAACGGGTTCGGGCGGTTATTCGACATGAAGTAGCCGACAAAGTTCCCTGCGACTTCGTAGCCACTACAGAAGTTTGGGATAAATTGATTGAGCGTCTCCAACCTGATATAAGCGGGTTGGAGGATATGTACTGGCTAGAGCCGGGCCGTGAAGCCGTCTTACGAATCCTTGATGTCGATTGTCGATTATTTTCTTATGATATGTTCTGTGCCCCGCCGGAAGATGTCATCAGACCGGGAGCCAGAGTAGATTGGTGGAGTACCTTAATTCGCTCTACGCCCAACCGGATGTGGCGTCAGATTTTACCCGATGATACCCTGTATGATATTTGGGGCGTTCATTATAAGGTCGAGGAGCATATGTATGGGCATTACGAAGGCATTGCTAATTGGGTGTTAAGCGATGCTACATCGGTGGATGATTTGAAAAGCTTTCGCTGGCCGACCCCCGACTGGTGGGATTTTTCCGAGCTACCGGCGATGATTGATCGGCTGCAACAAGATGGGCCGTTCCATGTGCGCTTCCGGTTGGGGTCATTTTTTGAGCAGGCTTGGGCTTTACGCGGGTTGGAGCATTTTATGTTGGACATTGGTATGAACCCCTCCATCCCTGCCTATATCATGGAGCGGATTGTTGAAGTTCATCTGGAAAATCTAAAGACTATCTTGGAATTGGCAGGCGACAAGCTCGATATGGTTTACACTTACGATGATGTGGTCACTCAAAACTCACTGATGATTTCGCCCAAGCATTGGCGAAAGCTGGTCAAGCCGCACCACCAACGTATTATTGATTTGATTCACAGCTACAACAAACCCGTGATGTACCATTGTGACGGGGCAATCGCGCCTTTGATTCCCGAATTGATTGAGATTGGCGTTGATGTGCTCAATCCTATCCAACCCGACTCTAAGGGGATGGAACCGGCAGGTTTGAAGATACAATATGGCAAGGAACTAACCTTTCACGGTGGGGTAGACATCATCGAAACCCTGCCGCGTGGCTCTGTAGAGCAGGTGCGAGATGAAGTTCGCGCCAGAGCGCAAGTCTTGGGCCAAGGCGAGGGGTATATTGTGTGTAGTTCTCATCATATTCAGCCCGATACGCCCTTGGAGAATGTGTTGGCAATGTATGAGCCAGCCTTGCGCATGCCAAGTGAGACTATCTTGAACTAATTTGATTCTAAGGCATAGAAAACATGGAAGCAAACGTGGAGGCAACCCCGTCGTCTCCTGAAAGTAAACAACCTCAGCTTTTGACTCTCCTGAGTCGCCTGCTTGATACGATTTTAGTGCCAGTTCTGGCCGTATTTAGCGCCTTGGTGATTGGTGGTCTCATCATTATTGTCACCGATGCGACCGTGTATGCGGCCTTTCGAGAAGAAGGGGTAGCCGGTGGCTTGGTGATGGCCTGGCAAGTTATGGCGACTGCTTATGGCGCTATGTTCTCAGGCTCATTGGGCGATACCAACGCCATTAGTGAGAGCTTAGTAGCCTCGACGCCTTATATTTTTGCCGGGTTAGCCGTGGCGATTGGTTTTCGGGGAGGGCTGTTTAATATCGGCGCGGAAGGACAATTGTTGGTGGCAGCCGGAGCATCAGTGGTGATTGGCAATAGTATTCAATTGCCAGCCATTATTCATTTGCCTTTGGCGTTATTGGGAGGGATGCTTGCGGGAGCTATCTATGGCTCCATTCCAGGCTATCTCAAAGCCAAGACCGGCGCCCACGAAGTTATCAACACCATTATGATGAACTGGATAGCCATTCGCTTTTTTAGCTGGGCCTTTACCGGCCCCTTGCGCCGTGCGGGTGGCGACGCCCCCGTAACCGATGAAATTTATCGCACCGCTTATCTTCCGCAACTTTTTGAAGGTTATCGGCTGCATTGGGGGTTTTTCCTGGCCCTATTAATTGCTTTTGGCATATGGTGGCTCTTATTTAAAACCACAATTGGTTTTGAGATAAGAACAGTGGGGGCTAATCCCAATGCGGCTCGCTATGGTGGGATTAACATCACCCGAATCACGGTCTTAACGATGGCCCTCAGTGGGGCATTGGCCGGGCTGGCCGGGGCCAGCGAACTTTTAGGGCTAAACCATTTTCTGGCCGAAGGTTTTTCGCCCGGCTTTGGTTTCGATGCCATTGCTTTGGCCCTGTTGGGTAAGAGCCATCCCTTAGGGGTGGTGTTGGCGGCGCTTCTGTTTGGAACGCTACGTAATGGGGCTACCCGTATGCAATCTATTGCCAGTGTCCCCATCGATATTATCTCGGTGGTTCAAGCCCTGGTAATTGTTTTTATTGCTGCTCCGGCTATTGTCCGTTGGATATATCGAGTCCGGACCAAATCCGATGTGGAAGGTACAACTTTCACCCGTGGTTGGGGAGCTTAAGAGAAGCTTTCTAAATGTAGACCTCTAAATTAGAGGAAGGATAAGCAAACCTATGAGTACAGCTACGATGTCGGCAGCAACCTCCGTCATTAAAGAGAAGCGTAGTGTGGGTATGGGCATATTCTTTCTGGTGGTAGGGCTGGCTATTGTTGTCTTATTTGCTATCAATAGTACACCTGATATGACAACCACTTTTGGCCTCAACCCCGGAGCCAGAACAAACGCCCCCAAAGTGGATGATTGGATTCTACCCACCCGAAATGCGCTCTGGCTTTTGGCAATCGTTGTTTCATTTATTGGCGGTTGGCAGTTAGCCAGAGGTTTCAAACGGGTGAATTTGGCTCTTTTGGTTGTTGGCCTGGTTTTTGTATTTGCCTTTCTCATCTGGGCGGCGCGGGGTACCTCGATGAATTTACTGGGGATGATTTCGGCTTCCCTGTTGCGAGCTGCTCCGATTGGCTTTGGTGCTTTGAGCGGTCTCTTATGTGAGCGGGCCGGAGTAATTAATATTGCCATCGAAGGGATGATGTTAAGTGGGGCTATGGTGGCGGTTGTTGTAGCCAGTCTCTTTCGCAACTTTGATGCCGTTCATCCTGTTACCGGTGCTCCACTATTTCCGGTTTGGTTATCCAATATTGGCCGCACGTTAGATGCCTATAATCTCTCTGATGCCGTGCCGTGGTATTTATTGCTAGGTCTGCTGGGAGGCATCCTTATTGGCGGTATCTTGGCCGCTTTTCACGCCTGGTTATCAATTACTTTCAGAGTTGACCAGATTGTTAGTGGAACGGTCATTAATATCTTTGCGGTTGGTATTACCAGCTTCTTGAGCCAACGCTTCTTACAGCCTATCCAAGCCCTCAACAGTGGTGGTACATTTAAGATTTTGCCAATACCTGGAGTATCCAGCATTCCTATTATCGGTCCCCTCTTTTTTGAGCAGCGCTTTATTATCTATCTCCTGTTTATTCTGGTGATTGTTATTCACATTATGCTGTTTTACACTCGCTGGGGGTTGCGAACCATTGCGGTGGGGGAACATCCCAAAGCAGCCGACACCTTGGGTATCAATGTGTTTAGGATGCGGTATATTAATGTCATTTTAGGGGGTATGGTGGCCGGTATCGGCGGCGCTTATTTTACCATTGGCTCGGTGGGCCGCTTTGATGAGGCGTTGACCGCCGGAAAAGGCTTCATTGGTTTAGCGGCCATGATTTTTGGCAAGTGGACACCGCTCGGTGCGTTTGGGGCTTCCCTTATTTTTGGCTTTGCTGACGCTTTACAGGTGAAATTGCAGGGCTTAGGCATTGATCAAGTTCCTATTCCCAGCGAATTTATGTTGATGGCCCCCTACATTGTGACTATGTTTGTCTTGGCTGGTTTCATTGGGCGAGCTATTCCCCCGGCTTCCGATGGGATTCCGTACGAAAAGGATTGAACTTTGCTTACACGCTCAGGTGTGGAACCGTTTGGCACAGGCTCCTATCGTATCCTTATCGTAGATGATAACCCAGATCTCGTTCAATTGGTTGAGGAAAAGCTTAGGCAAGAAGGCTTTGAGGTCTTTACTGCTTCTTCTGGACCGCAAGCTTTGGAGATAATGGAAAAAGATAGCTTACCTCATTTGGCTATTGTTGATCTCATGATGCCCGGTATGAACGGGTTTGAATTTTGTCGTATTGTGCAACAATTCTGTGACCTGCCTATCATCATGTTTACCGCTATAGATCAGGAAGAGGTTGTCATTCAAGGGCTTGAGCAGTATGCCGAGGATTATATCACTAAACCCTTTAGCCCCCGTGAATTGGTGGCTCGTGTACGGCGAGTGCTACGCCGCATCGGTGATTTTGCTTATACCTTAGAAGCTTTAACCTGTGTGGATGACCACCTGGAAGTGGATTTTGTGCAACAACAGGCCATTATCGAGGGGCAGCAAGTAACTCTAACCCCAATCGAAACCAAACTGCTCTATATTCTTATGCGTAATGCGGGCAACACAACGACCACCGACTTTCTGATACGTTGTCTTTGGCCTTCGGATGAAGTGTACGAGGATACCTTAAGGGTTCACGTTCACCGGCTGCGGCAAAAGATAGAATCTGATCCAGCTAATCCACGTTACATCATCACCGACCGGGGTGCAGGCTATAGCTTTCCAATGCATAATTAAGCCTAAAGCTCAGGGTCTATTCGCCATAGGTTGGTGTGCAGACTTCAGTCTGCGTTTGATGAACTATAGTCCACATACCTCTATTTGATATTTTACGATTGGGTGAGAGTAGGCGTATCAGGCCCACCACTGGCTTCCATTTCACTCAGGGTACGGGCCACTTCTTCGATGGCTAAGCGTTGCTTACGGTATAAGTCAGCTTCACTCATCGCCAAGCGTTGAGCAATATCACGTACCCGAAGACCCTGAACAAATTTCAAATCGAGGATGTTGTACATAAGCCATTCGGTAGTTGTCATGCGACGTGTCCCTTCGGGGCGCTGTTTTTCTATGGCTTGCGTTAGCACCGAGCGTAAAGCTCGAACCGCATTACCCTCATTTTCATCGAGCGCTGCCTGGACCACATTGAGCTTCAACAGCGGGCTGCGCGTTAATTTGGGGCCACCCCAGTAATGGCTCAAGGCATCTCGTACCATCTGAGGGAAATCTTGCTCAAGGATGGGGTTTTCTGCTAGAGGAAGCAGGTTAGGCGCACCAATATAGCTAACCGCGCTGCGCAGGCGATGCACCCGTTCAATATCGGGGATGATGTTTTTAAGAGTCTGGAAAATATCTTGCTGCAAGCGCCGGTCTTCTAAGGCTCGTTCTGCATGCTCAATTAAAAGGGTTGCTAATTCTTCCTCATCGGGTGTTAAATCATATTCGGCTGCTCTGGCTTCAACCCCCAACAACCCCAAAGAATGATCTCCCGCCTGGGTTTTTAAAATAATAAACCAAAAATTATTTTGGGTGATAAAATGATAGCCACCGTGACCATTTTTCTGCTCGACGAGCTTGGGCACATCTATCATCTCCACAGCATTCTGGACAGCCTCGATTGAACCAATTTGAGTTTCCAGACGTGGTCCTTGGCTGGTCGCAAGGTTGTAGATAAAGCCGGTTCTTACCCGTAGTATCTCGCATAATGCGGTCAATAGATTTTCCAGGGCCTGTTGTAAGTCGGTAGTTGTGAGCAAGCGGCTGTCGAGTTCACTAATCCAGGCGATTTCCTGGCGATCACGGTACGAAATAATGCTATCAATAATGGGCTTGGCAACGTTAATGATTAACTGAGAAAGAACAATAACGCCTACAATGAGTGTTGCTAAGACCATTTCGCGGGGTACGCCAAGCAACCGCTCTTGTTTTGGTAAGGCTTCGATAATTGAGATGACAAGCGCCGCTACTAATGGGCCTCGTAATAAAAAGTGAACCAGTCGATATTTGATAACACGCTCTGGCGAGAGTGCACCAAAAAAAACGACGCTGTAGGCCATCACAATAATCATCAGTGCAATGCCTATATTGACCAGGAAGAGCGTTACAAAGAGGAGTAGTGGTGGGAGTAAGGATGAGGTGCTGGCAATAAGCATATAAGGAAAGACACCCAACGCCGGAGCCACAAAGGAAATAGCCAGGTATGTCATCCGGCGACGAGCGCCGGAGGTTAGACAACGCGCTCTAGCCCGGATAACTTTATATGCGCCCCAACTAACGGTAGTATAAAAATAGGTGGTAAAGACCCAAAAAAAAGGCCCAGCTCTAAATTGCGTGATGCCTGGCGAGTAGAAAGGCTCACGCACTAAATATTCGGTTTGCGTTGCCAGCAGGAGTAGGACAAATCCAAAGACGTAAGCCACATATACAGCAAAGCGTCGTCTCGATGAGATTGCGTTGGTGGTTCTTAAGAGGACATCTGAGAAATGTAGATAGGCCGCCGGAATGAAAGCAATGCCAATCCATTGAAACTTGAGCCAGGGTAGCGCCCCGGCAGCATCGTTAACCTTAAACAGGGCCACATCACCCACATAGGTAAAGCACATACAAGCCAGCAGGACGGCAAAACCACGCCCAATCGAGCTTCTCAGATTGTAAATGAAAATGTAAGTCAGCAAAGAAAAAGCCAGGATGATAATTGCTGAGGAGAGAACCTCGTTAAGGCGGGCAAAAATTTGGGTAGGGCTTAGTGAAATCAATGCTTCCATGTAACATAGTTAAATAGACTGATAGAAAAATAGAGCAATATCTCCATTAGGGTAATAACGTTCGTTATAACCACAAAATTTAAACCCAAGTTTTTGAGCAAAGGAGATGGCCGGATGGTTTTTTGTTTGAACCTCTAACATCATTTTATGCAGGTCGTGTTGTAAGGCCCACTGGTGAGCCGATTTTAATAGCAACGTCCCATAACCTTGGAGACGATGCTGTTTATCTACCGCCAGATTGAAAACCCAGAGGAGATTTTGTTCAGACTGGGGTTGGGCATCGATAAAGCCAACCACCTCATCTTCTATATCACGAACAACCAAAAAACATCCATCTTTATTCCAATGATCAAGCAATTCATCCGGCGAACGTGGGTATGCCACCTGCATAGAACGAGGCAGCCGGACGGTATCGAACCGTATGTCCCGTCGGTGCCCGGCTTCGTTGGATTGCATTTGCCACACATAATCGGTGGTGTAAGCCGTGTTTATCTCGTAACAAGAATTAAGGTCGGCTAACTCAGCCGGATAGACCTGCATAAACATTTCTCGTATTGTGTATATTGATTCGATTGTAGCATTGGGGGAAACAATTGGCAAACAACCCTGGTCTGGGAGTAGTGTTTTGATAAGCCCTGGTCTCTTTGCCTATGAATTAGGAGCGCTGGCTGAACTCCACGCTGAGTTCAGTGATGAATGTCCCTATCGCTTTCTGACTAACGAAGGGATGCTCCGTTTGGTTGAGGTGTCTATTCGTAAAGTGCTGGAGTGCGGAATTTATTCCGCCCAAATTCGCAGACTGAAGTCTGCACTCCACTTTTACAGATAGAGGCTAGTAGCTCAGATGACAGCTAACCGGGGTCGAAACTTATAGCCGTAAATAATTAATCCTTCTTCCCCTTGGGTACTCAATTTGCGGGTGACCATCTCAACCGGCATGCCTATTTTAACGTCGTTATCCGCCACATCGGTGAGTTGAGCGGTGATTAAAGGGCCTTCCTCTAGCTTGACAATAGCTACCGTATAGGGAGCCATTTCCTGAAAGCCTTCCGGTGGGTTATGAACGGTGGTATGGGAGTAGACCTCACCCCGCCCACTGAACTTAAATTCTGGTTGCAGTGAATTATCTGCGCACTCAGGGCAGACATCACGCGGTGGGAACATTTTATTACCGCACTCTGGACAGACTTCACCGACCAGTTGATAGCGTTGTGATTTTAATCTCCAATGTCGAGCAATTTCAGTTGTCATTAGTATTATCTCCGTTAAAAATTAATACTGTTAGAGCAGTTGGGAGTGAAAACTATAGTTTTTCATTCCATCAGTATTGTGCAACTGCATTATCTCCGTTATTAATTCATTCTCTCAAAGATGTGTGTTACGATTGTTGCGCCACTGCCACCGATATTTTGCGTCATCCCTAACCGGGCATTGGCTACTTGATTGTCACCCGCTTCGCCGCGTAATTGCTGGATGGCTTCTACAATCTGGTATAGACCTGTCGCCCCAACCGGATGCCCACGTGCTTTTAACCCCCCTCGTGTAGTGATTGGAATCTTACCCTCCAATGAAATCTCACCGTCACGAGCCAGCCAGGTTCCCTTGCCGCGCTCGGCAAAGCCACTGGCCTCTAAACTCAAGGCAGACATAATGGTAAAGGCATCGTGTAATTCAAAGAAATCAATATCTTCAGGAGTCACACCTGCTTGTCGGTAAGCCCGTTTGGAAGAGTCTTCGGCAGCCTGTAGCCACAGCGGGTCGCGCCGGTCATGAACGCTCAAACTATCCGTAACTACGGCGCTCCCTCTAATACGAATGGCGTTGTTTGTAAATTCACGGGCTTGTTCGGTAGGACAGAGAATAACCGCTGCTGCGCCATCAGCCATAGGGCTGGCGTCTAGCAATCCGATGGGGTCGGCGACCATGCCAGAATGTACAAAATCTTCTCTGCGAATCGGGCGCTGAAACATCGCGTTGGGGTTGCCTGCTCCATTAAAATGTGCATTCAGGGCAAAACCGGCAAAATCCTCGCGGCAGACCTGATGCTCATAGAGGTAACGTTGCATAATCAAGGCATTCAGGGCCACAAAGGTAATGCCATGAACGGACTCATAATCTGCGTCTGCGGCGGAAGCGAGGCCGGCCGTCAGGGCACTGCCCACATCATCCGTCATTTTTTCGACACCTAAAGCAATTACAATATCTTGCAGCCCACTGGCTACCCCGATATATGCTTGCCGAAAAGCGGCGGCGGCGCTGGCACAAGCCGCCTCTACCTTGATAGCCTCAATACCGCGCAATCCGGCAAAATCGGCGATGAGAGCTCCCAGATGAGCCTGTCCCGATATTTCACCGGAGAGCATATTGCCAACATAGAGAGCATCGGCTCGCTCAATGTTGGCATCACGCATCGCAGCGGCTAAAGCATCATACCCTAGATGGCGCAAGCTTTTATCCCAATGCTCTCCAACGGGGGTCTGTCCAATTCCTATAATTGATACGTCTCGCACAATAAACTCCTAAATCTGGTGATTAGTAATTGGTAAATGGAGATTGTTGAGGTTTGAAGCGTTTATAACCTTCAATCTCTAATTTCCAAAGAATCAGTGCATCTGCAATTTTCCGCGATAGCGGGCATAGGTTGCATAATCGATTTCTACCCGGCGGACAATGTAATCTTGAGTGGTTGGGGCCAGGTGCTGCTTTCCAGTGATATTCTCAGTTACCTGAATGGAAAAGGCATCACTACCGGCGCCAGAACCAAAGGAGACACACAATATCCTGTCACCCGGTTTGGCGACATCCAAAATAGCCGTTAAACCCAAAAGACTGGCCCCGGCGTAGGTATTACCTACGATTGGAGCCAGCAGACCGGTTACCCACTGCTCTTTTTCAAACCCCAACATAGCAGCCATTCGCTCTGGGAATTTTTTGTTGGGTTGATGTAACACAACATGATCGAAATCTTTAGCAGTACGTCCCAATTGGCTCATAAGTTCCTCAGCCGCGGCACTGACATGATGAAAGTAGGCAGGCTCACCCGTGAAGCGCTGGCCGTGGCTGGGATAGTGAGTTGTAGGACGTCGCCAAAAATCCGGCGTATCCGTTACATAGGAGTAACTGACCTCAAAATGTGCCAGGCTTTCTTCCGCAAGGCCAACGATAAAGGCTGCGCCACCGGCAGCAGCGGTATATTCCAAAGCATCGCCGGGCCGGCCTTGAGCGGTATCTGCACCAATCCCGAGTGCGTACCGGGCCATACCTCCGGCCACAAAACCAATCCCAGCTTGCACAGTTTCGGTGCCCGCCTTACAGGCGAATTGCCAATCGGCGGCCTCTGTGTGAGGCGTTGCCCCGATGGCCTCGGCAATGATGGTGCTGGTGGGTTTGACCGCGTAAGGATGGCTTTCGCTGCCAACCCATACTGCGCCAATATCCTGTGGGTTAATTTGCGCCCGGGCCAGGGCATTACGAGCCGCCTCCAGGCCAATGGTCGCGGTATCTTCATCGGGTCCGGGTACGGCTTTTTCGGTAATGGGTACGCTACTGCTTCCACCCTTCCACACCCGAGCTATTTCTAGGGCCGGTATACGATATTGAGGGATATAACTCCCATATCCGATAATACCTGTGCCAACAATTGGTTTCATTAATGGCATAACTTGCTTACTCCTACAACTGATTCTTTGAATGCTTTTGCAATATCTGTCTATGTTTTGCAATATATTTGTCTATATTTTGTCTATATTTTACTCTATTGTTTCCAAGCTGTCAAGCCCTTATTCACTACTTTTGACTTGAGAGTTAGCATGTACGAGTTCCCTGGCTCTACCTTCGCGAATATTTTTTTCGGATATCAATCTATCGGCGATTTTCTGTACCTGATCCCCTTGAGCGCCAGCTGCTAAAGCTACTTGCCGGGCGTGAAGCCGCATGTGTCCCTGTTGAATACCCTCGGTAGCCAGGGCGCGTATCGCTGCTAAATTTTGGGCCAGACCGACGGCAGCCATTATTTCAGCCAGCGTTCGAGCGTTTGGGTTCTGTAAGATTTTCATCGAGACCCGTGCTGTAGGGTGGGCTTTGGTTGCACCTCCCACAGTTCCCACGCTTAGGGGCATTTCCAAAATACCGCGTAGATGAGTCGCAAATGGTTTATTATTTTGATTAGTCCCCTCTGCTACCAGCGACCACTCTGTTAAGCTGGCATAACGACCGTTTCGAGCCGCATAAGCATGTGCTCCGGCTTCAATGGCTCGCCAGTCATTTCCGGTAGCCAGAGCCACAGCGTCGATGCCATTCATGATGCCTTTGTTGTGTGTTGCAGCCCGGTACGGGTCTACAGCGGCGAAAGCCCAGGCTTCAAAAATAGCTTGAGCCACTTGCTCACCCGGCAGGCCGTTTCTGGAAAGTTGCTCAACCGGAACCAGACACTCGGCGCGAGCGGTGCGGCGGTCGGTAAGATTGGATAGGATTCTTAGGTTAACCCGGCCACCTGTAATTTGCTCAATCAGTGGGGCAATCGCCTCAACAGCGGTATTGACCGCATTAGCGCCCATCGCATCCCGGCAGTCGTACAATAGATGGATGATGAGCATCGGCCCGATAGGGCTTTCGTATAGTGAACGATATTCTATAGCTTTGGCTCCACCACCCAACCTTTGAATATTTGGATGAAATTGATTAGCCGCCGCTAGTAAATCAATTTCAGCGGCTTTTAGCTTTTCAATTGCTGTGTCTAAATCTGCCAGCTCTAAAAGCTGAATCTGGCCGATCATCAGTGGTTTGCTACTGCTGGTTTGAAAACCGCCACCGGCCCGAGCCAATTTTGCGGCGTAACTGACCCCGGCCACAATACTTGGCTCTTCAACCACCATCGGTACCACAACCTCTCGACCATTAATGAGAAAATTAGTAGCCAGGCCCAAGGGCAACGCATACCGGCCCACCACATTCTCAATCATTACCTCTGCCTGTTCAAGCGAAAGCCCTCGGTGGAGGGCTTCTAAGTCGCTTGCATTTAAGTTAGCAAAATCGGCGAGCTTTTGTAGGCGTTCGGTTTGAGATAGTTTGTATAGTCCCGTTAAGTTATTGGCCTGACTCACTACTTCTACCTTTTACTAAGACATAAGAATTTAGAAAGAAGACCTCTGGTGGCATCTGATTTCTAATTTCTTGATTTCTAATTTCTTATTCCGCTAACATCGTAGCATAAAAAAGCTCTCAAAAACTATCAGGTTGCGAAAAAAATCACTTTTAAAGCTAAATATCAACAAAAAATCCGCTTAATTGCGTTTTGCTTTAATAAAAAAACTTCCCGTCTCTGTAGGGAAGCTTTTGTCATAGTATTAAATAACCTAAGTTGCTACCTTTTGTTAAGTAAGGATCAGAATAGTATAGATAAAATTATAGAGTAGAAGGGAGGGTATCAGAGATACCCATCAAGGAACAAAACTGAGCAAAAGAAAGCTTCTCAAACCAATGAACAACAGCCTCGCTTAAG
>Ga0210124_1001023_pt1 | contig 12785 bp, 10 predicted proteins | sample Muzzi_PWC_D2_FD_185554 | JGI IMG/M metagenome (GOLD analysis project Ga0210124, IMG submission 185554) | Wetland microbial communities from San Francisco Bay, California, USA, that impact long-term carbon sequestration - Muzzi_PWC_D2 (SPAdes) | ecosystem: Environmental > Aquatic > Marine >... | reverse complement strand
CCGCCGATTTACCCACCTTTGATGATATTATTGTTCTAGGCTCTGCCCCGGACATTATCGAAGCAACAAGTCCTCACCTGGCCCACTTTGGCATCTTAGCTATCATTGCTGAGTCGCCCTTGAGTGGCCCGGTGCAGGTGGATATTGGCCGGGTTCACTATAATCGCTGGACTTATGTGGGCGGCAGTGGTCCCGATATTGCCCGTGCCTACAGTGACTATCCTATTCAGTCCGAGCTAAAGCTGGGGGGGAAAACCTGGTTTGTGGGAGCCGGTGGCCCTATGGGACAGATGCATGCTCAACGAGCCATTCGTTTGGAAAATGGCCCCCGGACCATTCTTTGCACAGCTCGCACGTTCAGTCGGTTACAAACATTAGAGGAGTCCTTTGGCCCCGAAGCCGGGGCAAAAAATATCAACTTCACCTGCCTGAGCTTAAGCAGCGAGGGCTATGCAGACCGGGTGGCCGAAATTGCCGGTGATGGCTTTGACGATATCATCGTCTTAGCGCCCTCGACTACCGCTATCGCCGAGGCGGCTGAGTATCTCGCGCCGGGTGGGGTGATGAACGTCTTTGCCGGTCTCAAGCGCGGCACGATGGTCACCCTGGATTTGAGCGTGGTCTACCAAAAAAATAGTCGTTTCATCGGCCATACCGCCTCGACCATTGAGGATTTGCAACAGATGCTCCAACAAACCGAAGCCAGACAATTATCCCCCAATCGCTCGGTGAAGGCCGTAGGGTCGTTGACTGCGGCCAGAGACGGGCTGAAGGCCGTCCGTGATGCTCGTTTTCCCGGCAAAGTGGTCATTTTTCCCCAAATTAAAGATTTACCTTTGACTTCACTGGCTGAATTAAAAGAGAAACTCCCAACAGTTTACGCCAAACTCAAAGATGGTCGGGAGTGGACCGTCGAGGCAGAGCGAGAATTTTTAAAGTTAATGTTGCCGTAATCTGATGAATGAGTGTTGGTACTCATTCGTGACCACTAAAGTGGGTAGGATAAAGGTCCCTATTTGCCTGCGGATACTTGCAAGAATGTCCATGTTGCTGTATTCTGTTAACTGTTAGTAGAGGGTTAATTTGGAATTATCTGAGATTTGTCATCTATCTACAGCTTGTAGATGCATTACCTGTGAATATAGGTATGTTTGGTTACTAGTTAGCTTCGATTTTTTTCTCCGTATGTGCCTGAGCGCACTCGGTCATTAACAACCGGGGTAATTACCAACCGATAATTTATTTACCAGGCAATTATCTTTAGGAAGCACTTATGGTTTGTCATCAATGTGATAACCCCGCTGTCGGTATTTGCAAGTTTTGCGGTAGAGCAGTATGCCGTGATCATTTTAACGAAATGCCGGTGATCTTATCTGTATATGTTGGCAAAAATGAGACCCCCAAAACGATAGTTGTGGCGGATGCATTATGGTGTGGTCGATGCAAACCACAACCAGAGCCTATCCCAATGCCGGAGATATACTGATGGCTGGCTTGTTTAATCGTTTACAAGACGAACTCGACGCCCGCGATAAGAACGAAGGACTATCTCCGATTGATTTGCTTGATATGCCGGAATCATTGGCGGCCATCATTAATCAAATCATTCGTAAAAACGGTATGAAACTAGAGGATATTGCTGGAGAACAGGGACAATCTTTGAAAGCCACCAAAAAGATGCTAGACGAATTAGTGGGGAAAGGCTATGTTCGGCAGATTGAGGTGAGAGACGAGGAAATTTGGTACAAAGCCCAATTTGGCCGAAAAGCAGATAAAACACTCTCGTTAAGTATCTGGTCCGCGTTAGATGGTGTAGTGGAAGACGAAGAAAAAAAGGCAAAATCTAAAAAATAGTTATACATTCCCGTCGTCAGGCCTGTAATAATGTGGCCGTTGAATGAAGGGGTAAAAATAGTATCCAAAAATTCAACAGCTAAAGTCTATATAAATTTGGAGAAAAGAGTATGTCAAAGATCATCTCCGTTCATTCTTTTAGAGGTGGAACAGGAAAATCTAATACTACGGCTAATGTAACTGCCATATTGGCTAGCCAAGGTTTGCGTGTGGGTGTCATTGATACCGACATTCAATCGCCAGGTATTCACGTTTTATTTGGCCTGGAAGAAGATGAGATGGACCACTCGCTGAACGATTACCTATGGGGTAAGTGTAGCATTGAGGATGCAGCGCACGATGTAACATCACACTTAGATGTAAATATTAAGGGCAGCATCCATCTTATTCCTTCCAGCATTAAGGCCGGTGAGATTGCCAGAGTACTGCGCGAAGGTTACGACGTTGGCTTACTAAACGATGGCTTCCACGAGTTGGTTGAAGCCCTCGATTTGGATGTGCTGATGATCGACACCCACCCTGGTTTGAACGAGGAAACGCTCCTTTCTATTGCCATCTCCGATGCGCTGGCGATTATCATGCGCCCCGACCAGCAGGATTATCAGGGAACAGGTGTTACTGTAGAGGTGGCGCGTAAGTTGAACGTGCCCAGGTTGTTAATCATCGTCAACAAGGTTCCACAGGTCTACGATTTTAATCAGGTTAGAGAACAGGTTGAGCGACTTTATACGGCCGAGGTTGCGGCGGTAATGCCTCACTCTGACGAATTGATGGCCCTGGCCAGCGCAGGCATCTTTGCTTTGCGATTTCCGGACCACGAGATAACACGGTTGTATAAGCAGGTGGCCAGCAAATTAATGGCCTAAACCGTTATGATAAGTCTGTCCCTATGGAATATGCTGGTGGTTTTGTCACTGAAAATCATTAAGTTTCGGGAGACAGGCCAGAACGTTTGGTGAGATATAAATTACGATACTGGCGTTAAAACTTCATGCAAACGGCTTAAGCGATCCAGGAACCTGACTTTGTATTATCGGGCGAGCGGGTCGTTTTGTCTAATATTAAACCTTAATATATACCAGAGAAGAATAAATGAGACAACCAGAAAATCCAGAGATTCAGTTAGTCGAAGAGGCGGGTGAGGTCACCCTTTACATCGCCGGTGTCCAGGCCATGCAAGCGTGGGAAAAGGAACTGATGTATAAATCGGCGGACCTCTTGTGCGAATATGGCGATACCTTTTTGGAGATTGGTTTGGGGTTAGGTTTGAGCGCCCTGCGGATAGCCGGGAATTCAGATACCAAAAGGCACACCGTGGTTGAAAAATACCAGCAAGTTATAGACCTGTTTTTAGAAAATCATTCTGACCCGTTGCTAGAGGCCCTCAATATCGTCCAAGCAGACATCTTTGATTATGTTCAGACAATGGAACCAAACAGCCTTGATGGTATCTTCTTCGACCCGGAATTTGCGCCTGGGATGCTTGATGACCGGGAATTAATGGGTGAATTTATTCCTCAACTCCTGCGAGGTTTGCGACCTGGTGGAGTCTTTATTCCATTTTTCTCGGTGAAGCCGGTTTTGATAGATAGATACATCCGCTTTTTTAACAAAATTGTCGTGATAAAAGTCCCCTTCCAAACCTACGAAAATACCAACTATACTAACGACATAAAGCACGGCGATGCCTACATCCAGTGCTTTATCAAAGACTGGACGAGCTAATGGGGCCACTGAAAGATTTATTTGACGTCAAACCCAAAGAAATGAGTCTGGTTTTGGCGATGGGCTTCCTCTTGTTGAGTAATTCATTGGCGCAACAGGTGTCGGGAATTGTTGCCATTAGTGGTTTTTTGAATCAGGTTGGGGTCCCTAGCATCTTAATTGTTTGGACAGTTGATGTTTTGTTGATTGCCTTAACAACAGGCTTGCAATCTTTAGTGGTCGATCGTTTTGACCGGCTTAAAATACTCCGGATACTCACTCTCAGCTTTGCAATTATATTTGTTATCTTGCGTTTATTGTTTCTGTTGCCGGTTCCGGAGTGGTTAAATTTTTCACTTCTCTATTTAGTTTCAGAGCAACAATGGCTTTTCTTTCCCATTGTCTTTTGGATATTGGCCAACGATGGCCTCAGTACCTCGCAGACTAAACGTTTATTTCCCTTATTCGCCAGCTTTGGTTTCCTTGGAAAACTAATCGGCATTGGCATTGCGGCTTTTTCACCGGCGTTATTAACCAGGTTGAATTTCAGCCTCGAAGAGGTGTTAGTCTTGAACGTGGTGATTTATATACTGGCGTTCGTCGTTTCGTTTATAGGGCTGGGTAGACTAAAGTTGCGCACTTCGATAACGCATAAAAAGGAAAAGGTGCGTGAAATGATCAGCGGAGGCTTTGTCTTCATGCGTGAGGTGCCAGCTTTCCGATATTTAGGAATCGCTATCATTGCCGCCATTGTGGCCGACACTATCATTGAGTTTCATTTCTTGGTCGAATCTGATGCGGTATTTACCACTCAAACTAGATATCAAACTTTTTATAGCTTCTACCAGTTAGGTTTGACCCTGGCTTCTGTTCTCATGGGGCTTGTAGCCGGTTATATCATCAACAAAATGACTTTAAAGAATACATTTTTTATCTGGCCCGTGACTGCCTTAGTCGGTGGGGCCTGGATGATAGCCCTGCCCGGTATTATCAGTGGGGTTGGCGGCGTTTTTATTCAGAAACTCCCCCAATTCACTATTGATGAATCGGCCCGAAAATCAATGCAATCCCTCGTTCCAGACGAAATACGTGGCCGTGTTTCTATCTTTATGGATAGCTATCTGTTTACGGCAGGAACCCTTATTGCTGCTTTGCTAACAGGCATCGTCATTCTTGCTGGGGCCAGTTTTCTCATTTATCTTGCCATTGCTATTGTGGCAGCTCTGATTGCAATTTGGGCTATCTTTAAGATGCGACAGGTTTATGATAATAGTCTTTTACATTGGCGATTAAAACGCCGCCGGAGTCGTAATACGCTGGTGGGTAAGCTGGTCACTGATTTACTGGCTGATGATAGCTAAGGCAATACAAAAGATAGCTTAATCTATAGTAAGTAACTCAAGTTGTGACTCGTTCCATTTTCAAGAGGAGTCGAGGCTTTAGCCGGACTCAGGCCTAATTTTTACCGGCTGAAGCCTCGACTCCAGCAAATAAGACCACAATTATCCTTATCGTCTGGTTAAGGTCACAACTTGGGTTAAGTAATTGCTTTCCGTCAGAACCCCTCTGATCCCGCTCTGTAAGACAGCTTGATTTTGCCACCTATTGTCGAAAAATTATCCTGAGTGGCGGTAGCCATATCGAAGGGTGATTTTTTGTTGACGCAAACCTCCTTCGATACGCCAGAAAACGGCTACTAGGATGCTGGCTCCTCGGACTTTGCAACTACCCTAGATGGCCTAAAAGTCCAGTTGTATTGCGGTATTAATAAAGCTATAATAACTTAAACTATCACCGCGTTATGGCTTCGCTAGCATATACAAACCCCATTTTCCGAACAAAGATGATTATGTTTATGTTTGGTAATGCCATTGTTTCTTTGTATACTATATGGGAGTGTCTTGTTTTGTAGAGGCTGGGCCATAAGGCGGCATTCACTCGAACACTTCAACTGGAAATTTGTTAAACTACCTGATTCAAATATTACATCAACGAGGTTAAGCATGTCAGAAGTACAACTTGTCGAGTTAAAAACGCCAAAACACAAACCACTTGTTTGGGATGATTGGCGATCTCAGTTAAGACATTCCATTAATACAATAGAAGAATTACGTCGGTGGATTAATGTAACAGAAGCTGAGGAGCAAGCTATCCGCGAGAGTGCCGGCAAATATCGCTGGAGTATCACCCCTTATTACGCTTCTCTGATGGATCAATATGACGCGAACTGCCCCATTCGGCGGCAGGCTGTCCCTAGTCCCCTCGAGTTGCAACCTTTTCCAACAGCGTCGGTAGACCCCGTTGGAGATATGGACAATCGCAAGACAAGACGTGTTGTCCATAAATATCCGGATCGGGTCATCATTCTAGCCACAGAATCTTGCCCTGTATATTGTCGGCATTGCACTCGTAAATATCACACAACCGATCTGGATGGAACTTACCTTGGCGAGAAAGAAGGGGCGGACTGGGAAAAAGATTTTGAATATATAGCCAAGACACCCCAAATTCGGGATGTATTACTTACAGGGGGTGACCCCTTAACTTTGGGAGACAAAACCCTGGAGTGGATTGTTGGGCGGTTACGTAAGATTCCGCACGTTGAGATTATTCGTTTTGGTAGCCGTTACCCGGTTTTGCTTCCCCAACGTATCACACCGGAACTGTGCCAGATGTTAGAAAAATATCATCCCATTTGGTTGAATACGCATTTCAATCACCCCAAAGAGATTACACCGGAGGCAGCCGAAGCGTGTGACCGATTGTTACGCCATGGCATTCCGGTCCAAAATCAGACCGTCCTTTTAGAAGGCATCAATGACAACATAGAGACAATGCGGAAATTGATGACCGAACTTTTAAAAATCCGAGTACGGCCCTATTATATCTATCACTGCGATAATGTTACAGGCGTATCACATTTTGCCACCTCTATAAAACGAGGTCAGGAAATTATGCGTGGGTTATTGGGCTATATCACCGGCTTTGCTGTGCCCCAGTATGTGCTGACCACTCCTTTGGGAAAGATTCCTTTGTGGGAAGAGAACCTGTACAAAGAGGGTGACGATTACTGGGTTAAAAACTATAAGGGTCAGAAGATGAATATTAGCGACTTTGTGGCCCGGCGTGAGGAGATAATTGATGACTACCACTCAGAGTGACACCAAACAGGGTAGCTTTCTAAGTTTAAGATATAAACTTTTAATTGGATTTACCTTATTATTCAGCGTTGTTTTTAGCGTAGCCTACTATTGGTTTTATCAATTTGCCACCGACAGCGCCCTCAACCAGATAAGGAATGATATGGTAGAGACCCTTGATGGTGCGGCCAACGGTGTTGATATAGAGTCGTTTAAAGAGATGGCTCAAGCCGCCCTAAAAGGAGAGAGCAGCCCCTATTATGACGAACATATTAAATGGCTGGCTACGGTTCGGGAGGTAGAACCTCGGGGTGTTACCTATACATTTGTGCCTACTCAAGATACTAAAGACTATGAAGTTCTCTTTCTTGGCGATGTTACGGTAACCTTCAACCCCGATAAAGCCGCTGCTTTTGGCGATCCGTATAAAGCCCTTCCTGAAAATACAAAATTATATAGTGGACTAACAGAGCTTACGACCAATCTGGAATCCTACACCGACCCATTTGGCCGGTGGGTCTCAGCGTATAGGCCATTAAAAGACTCAACTGGCAAAGTTGTTGGTGGAATTGGAATCGATTTCAAAGCCGATTATGTAGATACTGTCCAGCAAGCTATTATTGACAGTATTTTTGTTGCTTTTCTCGTCACTTATCTTATTTTGTTTGTAACTGTATGGGTTATTGCTAACATCTTTACAAAGCCCATTTCCAGATTAACCAGCCTGGCTGCGAAATTTGGCGAAGGTGATTATGAACATGACCAAGATTTAGCAACGCTCAGTGAAACCCGCTTCCCTGATGAGATTGCCACGTTGGCCCAGGTTTTTAGCATTATGGTTGGTAAAATTCGTAAGCGTGAAGAAGGGCTTAAGAAGCAAGTTGCAGAGCTAAAAATTGAGATTGACGAAGTGAAGCGTAGCAAACAAGTCAGCGAAATTGTTGATAGTGATTTCTTCCAAGACCTACAGGCCAAGGCTCGGGCTATGCGCAAACGCGGTCCTACACAAGAAAGCTCATCGGACGATGGTCAATAATCTCAGGTGCAATGCCTAACTCTGAATTCAGTCGGGATAAGTAGAATGAGATGATATGCTAATAGAAGTGAAGGTGCGGGGTTAACCCCATAACTCTCATTTAATCTATTGCCACCACCCAGACTTAAACCGATTGGAGTAAATTTATGCCCAAGACGATTCTAATCCACTCTTTTCACCACGGGGTTGGCCGGTCAAATATGACAGCCAATCTGGCCTATCTACTAGCAACTATGGGACAGCGTGTGGGCATAATTGATACTGATACATCATCGCCAACCATTCATTGCTTCTTTGGTCTAAAAGAAGAAATGATAACCTATTCATTTAATGATTTTTTAGGGGGCAAATGTAACCTCGAACAGGCTGCTTACAATGTAACTTCTCATGTGGATGAGAACCTAAAGGGACATCTCTTTCTTACACCGGCCAATAACATCAGCGAAGAGCCTGCCCTAGAGTTAGATGGTTCCCAAGATGTTGATTTACTGAACAAAGGGTGTCAAAAGTTAATTGAAGCCCTGATGTTGGATGTTTTGCTTATCGATACCCAGCCTGGTATCAACCAAAAATCACTGGTCTCAATCACCATTGCGGATACACTGATTATTATTCTACGCCTTAACCAGCTTGATTACCAGGGTACAAGTGTAACCGTAGAGGTGGTTCGTCAACTGAGTATACCGCGGGTTGTATTATTTGTTAATGAAGCGCCGAAAACTTTTAACTTTGCCGAAATCAAAGCAAAGGTGGAACGAACTTACAATTGTGAGGTGGCTGCGATATTGCCTCACGCTGATGAATTGATGGCCCTGGCCAACAATGATATTTTTGCCTTACGTTATCCTAAGCACCCTATGACAGCGACACTCAAAGAAGCCGCTGCCAATTTAATTGCCTAGTATTGTTAGATTGATACTATAGGTGCGCACATTCACAAGCAAGAACTTGAACAGGGCAACGTGGGTAACCGTTGCCTATTTTTTTAAAAGTTACCTTAACAAGTATAGTGAACACACCGCTATTTTTTACAAGATATTGGCATAAACTGACAATTACCACTAAATTCATGCTGGCTTTTGGGGTATTGTTGGCACTGGTTATCCTGATGGCGATAACAAGCTTTTTTGCTTTGACTACTGTCCGCCATCAAACTGATGCTGCCCTTGTGACCAGCACACAGCTTCACCAATTTGTTCCAGATGAGAAGCTTGTTGACACAACTAATCAAGAACTAGAACAGGTTCGGGAGCAAATTGCCCAAACTGTCAGAACAACCACAATTATACTGGTTGTAACTATTGTAGCAGTGGTTATTTTGACCGGTTTGATCGCTTTACTGCTCAACCGCAACATCCTTCGACGACAAGAGACTGAAGAAGTCCTACAGCGCCAAAATGATTATCTGGAAGCTCTCCACGAAACTGCTATTGGTTTAATCAGCCATCTGGACCTCAATGAATTGCTCGAAGATATCATGACCAGGGCTGGGCAATTATTAGGGACAGAACATAGCTATATTTATCTGGTTGAACCCGGCGAGTCCGAAATCCAGCGTAAAGTGGGGTCAGGGATTTATCGACAATCTATTGGTTTTCGGATGAAACCGGGTGAAGGCGTGGCCGGTAAGGTATGGCAATCAGGCCACCCGCTCGCTGTGAATGATGTCAATACCTGGAAAGGTCGCTCGCCTAATATTAATTATGACCGGGTGATGAGTATGGCCGGAGTTCCACTTATCTCTCGCTCTAAGGTTGTGGGTGTATTGGGCATGGCCTACGATGTAGAAACCGGCAAGTGCTTTGAAGATAGCGAAATTAAGCTGTTGAGCCGTTTTGCCCAACTGGCTTCACTGGCTTTGGATAATGCCCAACTCTATACCTCGGCCCAAGAGGAAAAGAAACGTTCCAATGACCTGCTCAATGTGGTCATTCCCATCGGTGTGGCTCTCTCTGCCGAGCAGAATTTTGACCGCTTATTAGAGAATATCTTGTTAGAAGCCAAATTATTCTCTAAGGCCGATGGTGGTACACTATACCTCCGTACCGAGAGCGATATGCTCAGGTTTGTCATTGTGCGAAATGACTCGTTGCGGATTGCCATGGGCGGCACCAGCGATAACGCCATTGATTTCCCTCCCATTCCTCTTTTTAATGAGGCAGGCGAGCCAAATCATAGCAATGTGGCCGCTCACGTGGCCTTGACCGGCGCTTCTATTAACATCGCTGATGCCTATGAGGTGGAGGGTTTTAACTTCTCCGGGACCAGAGCCTTTGACAAAAACACAGGCTATCGCTCTACCTCTTTTTTAACAGTTCCCCTCAAAAATATCCATAACCATGTCGTTGGTGTCTTGCAACTGATAAACGCCATAGACCCCAACACCCGCCGTATTATCCCCTTTGAACCGGCTCTGGAACAGATTGTAAGTTCGTTATCTTCGTTGGCAACCGTGGCTCTTGAGGCTTATATCCGCGAACAGAAGTTGAGACGGCAGATTCAACAGCTTCGCATTGAAGTTGACGATGTCAAACGCCAGCAGCAGGTAACAGAAATCATCGAGACCGATTTCTTCCAAGACCTCCAAAACAAAGCCCGCCGAATACGCAGCCGCAGCAGCCGCTTTCAGAAGACAGATTAATATCACCCACAACTCGAAATCAATCACGAATGTCACGCATTGATGATCGTTACAGGTATTCACCTGTAACGGGTACTTTGTCGCGTTAATTCCGCTCAATCTGGGGTTCAGTTTCAAATTGTAACCATTGGCTGTAAAGAGATTTGTAATATTCGTGTATCCGGGTTAAATTTTGTGTCATTACGACTGGCTACAACGCAGAGCGTTGTAGTCTCTCTTGGGAATTATATTCGTGTTCCAACAGGGGTTTCAATGACGGCTGACATTGCAGAGTTTGCTGCAAACATCATCGACAATGTTGAAAAAGTAATCATCGGCAAGCGCGAGCAAATCGAGCTACTGCTGGTGGCGATGCTGTGCCAGGGACACGTCCTATTGGAAGATGTGCCTGGAACCGGCAAAACGATGCTGGCCCGCAGCATGGCGACCAGTATGGGCATCAGCTTTAAGCGACTCCAGTGTACGCCCGATTTGCTGCCCAGCGATATCAGCGGGGTCTCCATCTTTCTCCAGCACGAAAGCCGCTTTGAGTTCCGGCCTGGCCCGCTCTTTGTCAATATTTTGCTGGCCGACGAAATCAATCGGGCCACCCCTCGCACCCAGTCCGCCCTGCTGGAAGCGATGCAAGAGCGCCAGGTCACCGTCGAAGGCGACCCCCGGCTGCTGCCTCGACCTTTCCTGGTGTTAGCCACCCAAAACCCGGTTGAATTCGAGGGCACGTTCCCCCTGCCCGAAGCCCAACTCGACCGCTTTTTGATACGGCTGGAAATGGGCTATCCCAGCCAGGACAGCGAACGCAAAATCATCCGCAGCCAGCGCCACGGCCATCCCATCGAAAGCCTGGAAGCCGTGGTCGATGGAGAGGAATTACTCCCACTCAGTCAACAAGTCAGCGATATTCATATGGATGAATCGCTGGAAGATTACATTCTCAGCCTGGTTCAGGCCACCCGCAATCACCCCGATTTGAGCCTGGGAGCCAGCCCGCGCGGCAGTCTGGCCCTGTACAAGACCAGTCAAGCCCTGGCCGCCCTGCAAAACCGCACCTATGTCATCCCTGACGACATCAAGAAGCTTGCCCCCCTGACCCTGGCCCACCGCCTTATCCTCAAACCCGAAAGCCAACTCCGAGGCCGCACCGTCCATTCCGTCCTGGCCGGTATCCTGGAACAGACAGAGTTAACCCTTGAGGTCTCTGAGGCTGGGGTGGGGTGAGGAATGTATGTTATGGTAGTTCGTTGAATAAATTGTTATACTGCTGAAAAGATACATATCTGTCATTGAAACGAAATTTTGGAACGCAGAAAGGATTTTCAATATGCCGATACATCCAATCTATCAAGATTTATCCCCCAGTGATATTCTACTCGATAACCTTTTTTTAGACCCCAATAATCCTCGTTTCGTTGACTCTAGATGGGATTATGTACCAGAAACTGAAATTAGTAGACAATTGCATCAAGATAGAGCAAGAAAACAGCTTATAGAAAGATTTGGTATTGATAAGCTCCGGTCAAATATGGAAGTGAATGGATATTTGCCTATAGATCGTGTCATTGTTCAGGAAATTGAGCCGGACAAATATGTTGTTTTAGAGGGAAATCGAAGAATTTGCGCCGCAAAACTCATTCATGAAGCTGCAGAAAATAATGCATCAGCAGTATCTGAAGAAATATTGAGATCAGTACGAGAGATCCCATGCTTGATTTATACCGGGGACAGCAAGGATGCTGCTTGGATTTTTCAAGGATTAAGACATATAACGGGTATTGTCGAATGGTCTGCTTATAACAAAGCCAAATTGCTTGTAGAACAAATGGATGAAGAAGGTCTTAGTTTAACTGGTGTCGGCAAGCGTTTTGGGTTAACCCCATACGGGGCCGGACAATGGGTTAGAGGGTATAAAGCATTTCAGCAAGCCCTTGATAGAACTGATTATGTTCACGAAATAGATCAAAGATCATTCCCATATTTCCAAGAGCTTTTCGGCCGAAGTAATGGCCCACTCAGAGATTGGCTTGAATGGGATGACAATGAAAAAGAATTCAATAATGATCTCAACTTCAATGAGTTCGTAGGATGGTTATATCCGCGTGATGATGAGTATGATGAAGATGAAATATCTTCCGAGACATTAGGGAAATGGGAAAATAGATTGTTCTCATCACGTAATGAATTGCGTACTATTTCCTATTTAATCAGAGATGAGATGGATATATTCCAACAATTTCGTGAAACCGGCAACCTGGAAAGTTCCTACTCAATGGCATTGACAAGGAAATATGAAAAACAAGCCAAAGAAAAAGCCAATCCACAAAGTGAAGTGTTTGAGGCGATTAAAAACTGTACTAAATATTTGGAGAATGTTCCCTTTAGGATGTTGAGAGATGAGGAAATAAGCACTCGGTTA
>Ga0210124_1001022_pt1 | contig 12785 bp, 9 predicted proteins | sample Muzzi_PWC_D2_FD_185554 | JGI IMG/M metagenome (GOLD analysis project Ga0210124, IMG submission 185554) | Wetland microbial communities from San Francisco Bay, California, USA, that impact long-term carbon sequestration - Muzzi_PWC_D2 (SPAdes) | ecosystem: Environmental > Aquatic > Marine >... | reverse complement strand
ACCCTGACAAAATCCCAAAGTCCTTCAGCAAGGCTAAAATGGCCGGTTAGCGCCACGCCCAAGATAATATTAAACAGCACTACCGCCGTCCCGTCGTTAAAAAGACTCTCGCCTTCAACGATGGTTGCCAGCTTTTTAGGCGCTCCGATGGTCCGAAAAATGGCAATAACCGCCACCGGGTCTGTGGCCGCAATCAACGAGCCAAAAACCAGGGCCACCGGCAGCACCAGCGATGTGCCAACGGAAATAATTCCTCCCACAATAAAGGTGCTCAAAATCACTCCAGGAATCGCCATCACCAAAATGGGGAGCAAATTCTCTCGCAAGTTTCGAAACTCTATATGAAAGGCCGCCTCAAACAGAAGCGGGGGTAAAAACAGGGCCAGGATTAACTCTTCCGTCAATTCGACCCGAACCACATCCTGCAATGTCAGGGCCAATCCCACCAAAATCAGGGCCACGGTGTAAGGCAAGCGAATTCGCTGCACTACAATCGCCACTAATGAGGCAATTAGCAGCAGTTCAATGATGAGTGTTTCCGTTTGCAAAAAAGATTCCATATGCTTTACTTCCACGAATTTTGTAAATTGGAGTGCAGACTTCAGGCTGCGATTCGTGCAGACTATAGTCCGCACTCCTCTACTTTACGGATAGCGTCTAAGCGTCCAGTATACTTAAACTCACAAGATCGAGCAATGTGTGTTATTACCTACGGTGTCCCATCGAAGCGATGACATATAAAGAAAGGCCACCCCCAACGGAGGGATGACCTAATTTTTGATTTTGACGAAGACATCTACGATCAGCCCTTCACCCTTGAATTTGTCCAGTGCCTGCGGCTCGAAAGGTGTACCCGTCAATTTTGGGTGGCCGGGAATGGACTGCGGGCTAATCGACGAGTGCACATATCCTGTACATAGTAAACTTTGTAGAATTAAAGAGATCCCTGTTCTGAATCACGACTGTCCATGTGTTGTCGGCAGAGGGGTACGAACCTTTAATGTCCGAATCCCCACGGTTACTAGTCAGAAGCACCCCACCCCCAATAATTTTCTTAGGGTCGCCGCAGGTAGAGCTGAATGTGCACGTGCTACTAGCAGAACAACTACCAGAACCTTCGCTCCTAAAATAATCGGTGACTCCTGCTGGGCCGGTTGCTCCGGTGGACCCTGTCGCGCCTTTAGAACCCGTTGCTCCGGTGGACCCGGTCGCGCCTTTAGAACCCGTTGCGCCAGTCGCTCCGTTCGGGCCTGATGGCCCGGTCGGCCCCTGAGGGCCAGTCTCGCCCTGCGGACCTGCTGGGCCGGTAAAGCCAAACCCCGGTGGACCCTGGTCTCCGGTTGCCCCGGTTGGACCTTGGGGGCCCTGTGGCCCCGTTTCACCCTGCGTCCCTTGAATACCTTGGGCCCCTGTAGGGCCGGTCTCGCCTGGCGACCCTTGCTCTCCGGTGTTACCTTGTGGTCCCTGTGCCCCAGTCTCGCCTTGTGGTCCCTGCGGCCCGGTGTCACCTGGTGGCCCTTGCGCCCCGGTGTCACCTTGAGGCCCTTGTGCCCCCGTTTCGCCTTGAGATCCTTGGTCGCCTTGCGGTCCCTGGGGGCCAACAATGTTCCACTCTAGATATTGATCATTATTTTTGCACTCATCCGCCGAACCGACCAGTTTGATGGTGCCACTGTTGTTATTGACGCAGGCCCGGATGGTGCCGCCCTGAGCAAAGGCCCATGTGGCTCCACCAACAAGCGCGACAACCAGTAAAGTGCTGATGACTATAATTCTATTTGAGAATTTCATTTTTCTTTTCCTTGTTTAATGGATAGTAAGTAGTTCAAAGTACTTGAAATTTTTGTTCATATTTTTATTCACTTTTGGGCAGTCGTTAACCTCCTTGATTGTAAATTGTCAACCCTCCTTACTTGGCTCTTGTCTTAGATTATCACAAATAGAGGGAGTTGTCTGTCGTGCAATCTGGGCAATTTTGTCGTGCAATCTGGGCAATTTTGTAATTGTCCAGAATTAGTTGCAGAAGCATTATTTGTCATTCCCGCATGCTTTAAGCGGGAATCCACCTTTGCCCACCCGTATGGATGCCCGATAACTGCATTCGGGCATGACGCTACTGCAATATTTTGTGAACCACTACAGCAATCTGGGCAATTTGCGGGGTTTCACTACCGGACAGAAATTTCAGGGATGAAAGCCTCGATTTTCTCACTCAGGTCAATTTTCACTTTTATTTAAGAATTCTGCTTTATCCTTCATTATAAAGTAGTCAAAGAAGGAAAGAACACCATATCTCTTAACCATTCGGCCCGAAACATAAAGAACCCTACCTGGAATGTCAGTGACGTCCACGGCCAGTATAGCTACACCAACCCCCATGCCGACCTGTATCTTTACCTCAGCCAGTGGTCTGATATGGAATCCTATCTTAATGTGGGTTACTCCCGGCCGGGGCAATATCATTTACACACCAATACCCACCTCCGCCTGATTAATCGTCTGGCCGATGGATTACTTGAATTGCACAGTACCGGTCCCTATGCTGCCGATAACCGGCTGCTCGATGTAGCCGCCGGGCGGGGCGGCGCAGCCATTCATGCTCGACAACGGTATGGCTTGCAGGTGACAGGGGTCGATATTACGCCCTACAATGCCTACCGAGCCACCAGCAATGCTCAAAAGAAAGCGGTCTGGCCGGAGGTTCGGTTCAATATGGGAGATTCGACCCGGTTGCCCCTGGCAGATGGGTCGTTTCCTTTGGGGTGGTCAATTGAGTCACCGGCCCATTTTCCCGACAAAGTGGCTTTTTTGAAGGAGGTTGGACGGGTGTTAAAACCCGGCGGGGCATTCACCTTTGCCGATTTACTGGTGGTCGATGAGGTAGCCACCGCCTCCAAGGAAAACCAACAAATTTATCAAGAATTTCTGCGAGTTTGGGATGTTCCCTATCTGGAAAGTCTTGATAGTTATAAAGAGGCCATAGCTCGAGCCGGTTTAGCGTTACAGCGAACGGAAATTGTAACCAAGTATAATTTGGATATTCTCAACCGCGACTGCCTCCTTTTTCTGTGGCTCTCTAAACCGCAATGGCTTTATAACAGCTACAAGCGATATCTTAAATGGCGAACCGGAGCCAATCTCGATTATGTCTACGACCATGTTCTTGGCTCCCATCGCGCCCTGAGACTAGGAATGATTGACTACGGTCTCTTCTGGGCAGTTCGCCAATAATTTATTTGATAGCCACGCTAGAGCGTGTATAATATAGGAAACTTAGGATAACCTCCGGTTTTGTTCCAATCCAAATCTCTGTAATTCTCGTAGAATACCAAAAAACATTTTATTAGTTTAGGTAGTAAGAAGTAGTCACAAGCCTACAGCACATCACCAATAATAAAACGTTTCGAGTTTTGCGTTTTAAGTAATGTGTTTTAGAACTCCAAACCTGATACTCGAAACTAAAACTTGAAACTATTAATGGAGGATATATTATGGCAGAAGTTCATGAGGGAGATACCGGCTCAACCGTAAAATCCCAATCCCGAGAGCAAACCATCGCTATCTATTTTCTGGTCATCGTTGCGGCCTTAATAGGGGGCTACTACCTTTCGATTGCGCTCATCCCTAAGCCAAAAGTTGGCATCATTAACGTGCAAGCGCCGATAGGTGGAGCCTTCGCCGCGGCTATGTCCAACGAAGTTGATTACGCTATGAAGGCCCGCGACATTAAAAGCGTGGTGCTGGTCATCAATAGCCCCGGCGGTGCCGCTTACGCCGGTCACGATATCTACTACCAGGTGCGCCAGTTGAGAGAGTCGAAACCGGTGGTTGCCAGTATGGAGGGGCTTGCCGCCAGCGCCGCCTTTCAGATTGGTGTGGCCGCTAACGAGATTTATGCCAAGCCTGCCTCTCTTGTTGGTAATATCGGCGTCATTATGGGTCAGCCTGGCCCGGAAACCTTAAGTGAGCAGTTTGTCACCACTGGCCCTTTTAAAGCCATTGGAGCCAGTGCCACCGGCGCTTTGCAAATGCTGGACTTAAATTACGCTTATTTCAGGGACAGCGTCGTCGCCGAACGCTCTAATGCGCCAAATCCACTCAAACTCACCCCCGACCAAGTGGCTACCGGCGAGCTTTGGATTGGTATTCAAGCCAAAGAGTATGGTCTTATTGACGAACTGGGTTCTACCTTGGAGGCCATTGACCGGGCCGCCGAATTGGCCGGATTAACAAATTACGAAGTCGTCGACGTGCGCGATGAATATCTGGCTTCTCTGAAAGGTTCCGCGCTTCTTTCAGCCCAACAGCTTTATGAAGAAGCGGATGCCCAACCCGATTTTGACCTCACCGCCAAATCTGACAAGTGGCCCACCTTCTACCAACTATACATTCCCCTGGAGTAAATATTTTTATGTCTAATAATTCAAAATGGATGCCCTTTCTTGTAATTGCAGTTGTGGTGATTTTGGCCTTTGTCGGCGGACGTTTTTTCTATTATGGTAGCGCCAGCGCCTACACCCCACCCCAAAATCGTGACCTAAAAGGGATTGAGTTCGAAGCCGCTGCTAGCTCTCCTCGCTTGGAAGCGGTTGATAACCCCACCATTAGCCGGGGGGTTGTGGTCATTGACTATAGCCATCGAAATGCCTTTTTTATCGAAGAATTAAACGTTCTCCTATCCAAGATTGTTACCCGTGGCTTTAACTACGAAATCGTTTCCGCTAGTGCTGATGAAGAAGAAGGGAACGACCTGGCTAGCAAGTTGCGTTATGCCAAAGCCCTCATCCTTCCTCTCCCCAGAGCAGAATACAGCGATCAAGAAATTGCTGAGATAGAACGCTTTGTAGAAAAGGGAGGGAAGGTACTCATCATTGGCGACCCGACCCGCACCGTGATTGTTGAATCTCTCAATAGCATCGCCGGTTCATTTGGCATTGTATATAATAACGATTATATCTACAGCCTGGACCATAACGACAATAACTATCGCAATGTTGTTTACACCAATTTTAAAGACAGTCCCATCACTAAGGGGTTGGATGAAGACAGTAAAGTTATTTTCTACTCCGGTAGTTCCCTCAGTGCTCCTGGTGACGAAATCATTTTAGGTGATGAAACCACCCACTCATCGGTCAGTGAAGGCGGACGGGCGATGGTGTCGGCTGCTCTGACCACCCATGACCAGGTATTGGCTCTGGGCGATATGACCTTCTTGACTGAGCCATACAGCAATGCCGAAAGTAACGGCACCCTCATTAACAATATAGCCGACTTTTTGGCTGATGGTCAGCGTAGCTTTGACTTAAAAGATTTCCCTTACTTTTTCAATCCAAATGTTGATGTTGTGTTTGACAATACCCTGGTCTTTAATAGCCAATTTGAAGACTCGGTTAAAATGAAAGAACGATTGGAAGAGGCCGAGCGAACTGTCACCTTTACCGATAAAATTGGTGGCAACGATGACATCATTTTTGTTGGCCGCTTTGATGATACGAAAATGGTCGACGAGTATTTAGCTGCTGCCGATATCAGCCTCATTAAACAAACTGAAGAGTCTCCCGAAAAGCTGGCCCTAGCTACGGAAGAAGCCCAAAGCAGCGACACGGTTGCTTTGGTCAACGCCACCGCAACTAACGAGAATCAGGATCAAGGCTTCATTGAGGGGCGGATCAAAATTGGAGGCATGGGTGAGCTGGAGCGAGGTGGCTCTACCCTCTTCTACCTCTATCAAGCTGAAGGCCGTAACATCTTGATTATTCTCTCCGACAACCCCGACACCAATGCCGATGCCTTTGACTTACTCTTAAAGGGTGATTATGCCGACTGCCTGGCCAGCCCAACCATCGCTGTTTGTCAAACTGAACAGCCGGATAAACGGCAGTTGCCCAGCGTACGTAGTACCAGAATCGATAAAATTCTGGTTGTCGCCGACGATAATGCCCGTAAGCGTACAGATGCTCAGACTAGTGTGGTTGAATATCGCAATGTGCTGAGCGCCACCTACAAAGTCGATACCTGGTTTACTTCCGATGGCAAGGGCCTAGATCTGAACGAACTGCAACAATATGATGCCATCATCTGGACTACCGGCGATTACTGGGATGACAGCATTGGTGAAGAAGACACCCAACTATTGACCGAATATATAGAGGCCGGTGGCAACCTGATTATGTCTGGAGCCTCTATTGGCTTTGATTGGGACCACACCGACTTTCTGACCAATATTGCTCATGCCGATTATCTAACCTTTGCCGAGCAAAAAGACTTGGAGGTGGCGCTAGTGGGCCACCCCATTGCCAAAGGCTTTGAGGAGGGTGACGTGATTACCTTTGTGGATACGCCTTCCGGTGAAAAACTTGAACCTGATGTGGTTAACCACACGCCAAATGCTCGTGTGATCTTTCGGCGTGGTCCTGACAGCAAACAAGCTGGGGCTGCTTCTGTTATTGCCTACGAGGATGATCGTTCTAAGATTGCTTATTTCGCCTTCCCCTTTTATCTACTACCGCCTGATGCGCAATCAACCCTGGTCAACAATACGATTGATTGGTTCACCCGAAAATCGCTGGGCCTCCCTGATGAGAAGGATTTCAAACCCTTCGTGAGCAATGGCGAAGAAGAGGGAACGCCTACGCCTACCGATCAGACAGACAACAACGGTGGAGATAACAACGGAAGCGGAGGAGACAACGGCGGTGAAAACAATGGCGATCAGGGTAACGGAAACGGAAATAGCGGCGGTTAATAGATAAAGTATTTCCACAGTGGAATCTTGGGGTGCGGACAATTGTGCCGTCCTTCGGATAGCGTCGGTGTTGCAATCCGCACTCCTGATAATATTATAACATAAAAAAGGAAGGAGAAGATTTGCCCAATGAATCAAAAAACTTTATCAAAACGCTTTCTATTGGTATTGATGGGTGTGGTTGTGGCTTTGGTTGCTGCTCAATGCGGAGGCGCAGCCCCTACCGAGGAACCCCCGGCTCCGGCTGTTGAGAAGGAGGCAGAGGCACAACCAACAGAGGCTGAAGAGCAGCCTGCCACAGAAGAAGCCGCCGCAGCGACTGAAACCCAAGAAGAAGTAGCTGCGAAAGAAGAAGCAGTTGCTCAAGAAGAAGCGACAGCTGCCACCGACGATCAATCAGTTGTCAAAGAAGTCGTTGAGGAATCTCAAGCCGCCCAGGCGAAAGAAGCCGAGAAGGGCATCGTCGTTGTTAGCGATGAAGATGTCTCCCCGCCTCGGGATAAGTTTGGCGGCGAGTACCGCAATGTAGCCACCTCCGATGCGGTGAGCTTTCATCCTTACCAGACCACAGATACGGCCTCTAGCGGCTATCAGGGTCTGGTTTACTCCGGCGGTTTGCTCCGGTTGGATGAAAACACTCTGGAATATGTTCCCAGTATGGCCGAAAGTTACTCTATCTCTGAGGATGGCTTGACCTTCACTTTCAACTTACGCAAAGATTTGAAGTGGAGCGATGGCGAACCCATGACGGCCCAGGATTGGAAGTGGACGTATGACCAGGTCATTAAGCCCGAAAACGAATTCCCTTATGTTTCTCAACTTGATTTTATCACCTCTTATGAGGCTCTGGATGATTACACCCTTCAGATAAAAATTGACGAAGTTTATGCCCCGGCTCTGGGCCAGATGTCCGGGTTGATTTCGCCGTTACCCAAGCATATTTGGGAAAATTTAGATTGGCTTGATCCTGAGAAAAACCCTGAAATCAACAATCCTACCGTGGTCTCCGGCCCCTACAAATTAGTCGAGTGGAAACGGGACCAATATGTCATCTTTGAGGCCAATGAGAATTATTGGTACCATGGCACGCCCAATATCACCCGCCAAACTGTTGAGATTGTACCCGATCAAGACATCTCCTACCAAAAGATGAAAAGCGGCGAAAGCGACACCGGCACCATTACTCCGGAAAATCTAGAGGAAGCCCGTCAACTGGATAACATCAACCTTTATGAGTGGTGGCCGGCGGCTTCTGTCTGGACTTACCTCGGTTTGAATATGCGTGAAGGCTATATAACCCACGATATCAACGTGCGTCACGCGCTGGCTTATGCCATTGATAAGAAACTGCTCACTGAGGAAGTGATGCTGGGCCAGGGCAAGCGTATGTGCTCCACTTACCCCGAAACCTCTTGGGTTTACAACCCCGATGTTCCTTGTTATGAGTACGACCCTGATAAAGCCATCGAATTGCTTGGCGAAGCTGGCTATACCTTACAGGACGACAAGATGGTCGATGAGAATGGTGAGCAGCTCACGATCAGGTTGATTTATGGCCCCAATACCAGCAAGACCCGCGAGTTGATTGCCGTTACCGTTCAAGATTACTTGAGCAAGATTGGCATTGACGTTCAAGTTCAAGCTCTGGAATGGGCCAGCTTCCTGGATGCGACGGATGCGGCAGAACCTGAATGGGATATGTTCATCGGCGCATGGCGAGCCACGATTGAACCTCATATCATGTATACCATCTGGTCCGAAGAAAATATCCCTAACTTGAACTCGGTGGCCTACATCAACCCCGACATGGAGGCTATCTTTAAAGAGGCAGGCGCCACCTATGATAACGAGTTTCGCAAAGAGAAGTATCAGGAAGTCCAAGCAATCCTGGCCGAGGACACGCCTTACATTTTCTTGTACTACCAAAAAACCTGGAGCGGGCAGAATAAGCGTATCAAGGGCATCGACCCCAGGCCTTTAGGAATTGGCTGGAACTCGGAAGATTGGTTTATTGAGAAATCTGACCAATAACACCTTAGACGATTAACCCTTGCGAAGGTTAAAAAACCTTCGCAAGGGTGGCTAAAATAGACTGACGGAATGTAAGAAACAATAAGCACCAACGTCCGACAGTAGTAGTAGGGGCGAGGCAACTCGGACGGAACGTAGTTTGTTTGCGCCGAGACTTTCAATTCGAATTGCTTCGCCCCTACACTGAATTTGTACCAAGGTAAAACCGATATGGGTAATCAATTAGCTCGATACATTGTTCGGCGCGGTATTCAATCATTTTTTCTGGTATGGTTTGCCACCATAATTGGCTTCACTATCTATCAACTGGCTCCCGGTGGCCCTATCCAATTTCTCGATGATGATCCCAAATCCACCACCGCCGACTTTAACCGTCTGGAACGACTGTATGGCTTAGACCGGAAGGTCCCCGTCCAATATTTAACCTGGCTGGCGGGCGAAGATTGGCTACCGGCAACCCCTTATTGGCGTAGTGGCCGTTGTTTGGCTGAGACCAGCCGGTGTGGTTTGGGAATCATTCGCCTTGATTTTGGCCGCTCCTTTTTCTTCAAAGGTCAACCCGTCATTGATGTAATTGCTGAACGGATTCCAGCCACCTTTATCCTTGGCTTTGCCAGTTTAATCATTAGTGTTATAGGTGGTATTCCCTTGGGGGTTTACGCCGCCCTAAACCGGGGTAAGTTGCCGGATCATATCGTTCGTGTCTCGACCGTATTGGTTAACACCGTGCCTCATTGGTGGCTCGGGCTACTTCTGCTTATTGTGCTGGGGGGGTATCTGGGCATAGTCCCCCTCAGCGGTATGGAAACCATTGGCGACGGCTCTCTGCTGGACCGACTGCATCATCTGGCCCTACCAGCTATCGTCGGTGCTATTGGCGGCTGGATTGGCTTCTCGCGCATCTTGCGCTTCGAGATGCTGGAAGTGTTAAACCAGGATTATGTGAGAACCGCCTATGCAAAAGGTTTGACAAAACGGGCTGTCGTTTTTCGCCACGTGCTGCGCAATGCGATTATGCCCTTTGTTACGGGCTTGAGTGGCATTTTCCTGCTCATCCTATCCGGCTCGGTTTTATTTGAAACGGTTTTCTCCTGGCCGGGTATGGGTCGGTTGTTTATCACGGCGATTAATGCCCGTGATTTTCCGGTGATGATGGCTATCTTTGTCATTGGCTCATTTTTGGGTGTTCTAGGGCTATTAATGGTTGACATTCTCTATAGCTTTGTCGACCCTCGAGTAAAATATGATGTGGCAAAATAGCAATCTAATCTACTATCGGTGTGAATTATGGCTGAACAGACGTCCCTAAGGTTACCTCGACAACTAAGCGACAAAGCCAAATCAGCAGAAATCAAAGAATTGACCTATTGGGGTGCGGTTGGCATGAAACTGCGCCGCGATAAAATTACCATTGCTGCTTTATGCTTGGGGCTTTTTATGGTTGTCATCACCCTGGCCGCTCCCTGGATTGCTCAGAATGTTCTGGGTTTTGATCCCACCGATACCAACCTGCGCAAACGTAACGACCCCCCAACCTGGGCTGAGGAGGCCTGGCCTAAATTTCAGCAATTTACTGAAAGCTGTCAGGGTGATGGTAGCTGTGCCTGGTCGCTGTGGCCCGAAATGATCTCTGCCTCTGTCACCGGCCTTGGCGAATGTTTTAACGCCAGCCTTGGCGAATGTCACTGGCTGGGAACTGACGATGCCGGACGCGATGTTTTAACGCGGGGCATTTATGGAGGACGTATCTCTTTGCGGATAGGGGCAATGGTTGCTGTTGTGGGGATGAGCCTGGGTGTTTTTATGGGCTTGCTGAGTGGTTACTATGCCGCTACCTGGATCGATGATGTTATCAATGGCATTATCATGACCTTGGGGAGTATCCCGCTTCTCTTTCTTTTAATTATATTGGCCGGTACTTTCCCCATTTTTCGCACTCCAGAAGGTCTCTCTCTTATGCTTGGTATTTTTGGCTGGACGGGCGTATCGCGCTTGTTACGTGGGCAAATCTTCTCCATCCGCGAGCGAGATTATATTCTGGCCAGCCGGGCTGTTGGCGCTTCGATATGGCGGATTATGTTCCGTCATATGTTGCCCAACGTGGCCTCAATCATTATTGTGGTGGCTATTTTTGACATAGCCGGGGCCATTATCGCCGAGGCCGGTTTGAGTTTCTTGGGGGTCGGCATTGGGCCACCCAATGCCAGTTGGGGCAATATGATGAACGGCTCTCTGGGTAGCTTTACCAGCGCTCCCTGGTTGGTTTTAACACCGGGTATTTTCATCTTCTTGACCACCCTCTCAATTTATCTTGTTGGCGATGGCCTGCGCGATGCGCTGGACCCCTGGCTAAAGAACGAATAATTGACAGAGTAACGGAGACCCGGCCACTTAGAAAGGCCGGGTTTTTAAGTTATGGGGATAAATGATAAGGTTGTGTCTGTATGTTATTTGCCAAAATCCTCCAATACTCTCACAATAGTCCATCATATATCTATCTAAAGGAGATATTTTACTATGGGTAAAAAAGTTCGAGTGGCTATTATTGGTGTGGGCAATTGTGCCTCATCGCTGATACAGGGAGTCACATACTATCGTGAGGCAAAGCCCGATGAGCCGGTACCGGGTATCATGCACGTTAATCTGGGCGGCTACCATATCCGCGATATTGAATTTGTAGCAGCCTTCGATGTTGATAGTAATAAAGTTGGGAAAGATTTGTCGGAAGCCATTGGGGTCGAGCCTAATAATACCATTAAGTTTGCCGACGTGCCGCATCTGGATGTACCGGTTTATCGGGGTATGACTCACGATGGTTTGGGTAAATATGCGCAAAAACGCATTAAAAAGGCCAGTGGTGCTACCGATGACATCGTAAGCATCTTAAAAGAAACAAAAACCGATGTGGTCATCAGCTACCTGCCGGTTGGTTCGGAGATGGCAACCAAATGGTACGTTGAACAAATCTTGAGCGCGGGATGCGCTTTTGTTAACTGTGTACCGGTCTTTATTGCCCGCGAGTTGTATTGGCAACAGCGTTTTACGGAGCGAGGCTTGCCCGTCATTGGGGATGATATCAAGAGTCAAGTGGGTGCCACTATTGTTCACCGGGTGTTGACCCGCCTGTTCCAAGACCGGGGAGTAAAGCTGGAACGAACCAGCCAACTCAATGTGGGCGGCAATATGGATTTCTATAATATGCTTGATCGGGATCGCCTAGAGAGTAAAAAGATTTCTAAAACTAATGCCGTCACCTCGCAATTGGACTATGAATTGCCGTCGGAGAATGTTTACATTGGCCCCAGCGATTATGTCCCCTGGCTAACCGACCGAAAATGGGCACACATCCGGCTCGAAGGGCGTACCTTTGGCGATGTACCGCTAAACCTGGAATTAAAGCTCGAAGTATGGGACAGTCCCAATTCGGCGGGTGTGGTAATTGATGCAGTTCGCTGTGCCAAACTGGCCCTTGATCGCAAAATTTCCGGGGCGTTACTGCCTCCATCGGCCTATTTTATGAAATCGCCACCCGTTCAATATTCCGACGACGAGGCGCGGCAGCGTTTAGAGGCTTTCATTGCCAATCCACAATCAGAGCGGGATGCAATGTCCTTACCCCAATCTGATGTGTCTGAGGCAGATAGCTAATTACCTTTAGTTCGAAATTTTTGGGTAGGTTGGGTTGAGCCGTAATCTGGGTTATAGTCTTCAAAATGTTGGGTTTCACACGCCTGTTTGAGCCACGTGTCGGGCGAAACCCAACAAATTCTTGGTTACAGAGGTCTATTACTTGCGTTCTACCCAACCTACAACTATCAAACAGAAAAGCCCTCGGCCCAGAAGCCGAGGGCTTTTATGTAGTTGACGTTTGCTGATTACATTTACTCTAATTGCTAAGTTGTGGGGTCATAGTTTCGGCCAAGAAAAAGCTAACAGTATGAGCAAGTATCTTGGCCGTAATCCGGGCGATGAAGCCAGACATCGAGCGTGACCCTGGTTTCTCAAAATT
>Ga0210124_1001018_pt1 | contig 12842 bp, 10 predicted proteins | sample Muzzi_PWC_D2_FD_185554 | JGI IMG/M metagenome (GOLD analysis project Ga0210124, IMG submission 185554) | Wetland microbial communities from San Francisco Bay, California, USA, that impact long-term carbon sequestration - Muzzi_PWC_D2 (SPAdes) | ecosystem: Environmental > Aquatic > Marine >... | reverse complement strand
TCCTCAAGGAGCCGTAGCAATAAAGGGCAATCAAATTGAAGCTGTTGGCCTATCTGAGGAGATAGAAGCTGCTTTTGAAGCGCCAACCATCATCGACTGCCAGGATTGCATTATCAGCCCGGGGTTAATCAATGCTCACACTCATGTGCCTATGACCTTGCTGCGTGGCCTGGCTGATGACCTGCGGCTGGATGTTTGGTTATATGGGTATATGATGCCGGTTGAACGCGAATTTGTCGATAACAACTTCTGTTATATCGGCACACAGCTTGCTTGTGCGGAGATGATTCGCTCGGGTGTGACCACCTTTTGCGATATGTACTACAATGAGGCCGAAGTTGCCAGAGCCACAGCTGAAGCCGGGATGCGAGCAGTTTTGGCCCAAACCATTCTCAAGTTTCCCTCTCCTGATGCTTCGAACTATGACGAAAGCCTTGATTACTGCCGCCGGTTTATTGAGGCCTGGCTGGATCACCCTCTAATCACCCCGGCGGTGGGGCCTCATGCGCCTTATACGGCTACGCCTGATATGCTGGAAAGCTGTGTGGCTCTTGCTACAGAGTTTGATGTGCCATTGCATATCCATATTGCCGAAACGGCTCTGGAGCAACACAATAGCCTTAAGCAATATAATACCACGGTTGTGCCCTGGCTCGATCAATATCATCTATTCCAGGCTAAAGTGATTGCTGCTCATTGCGTCCATGTACAAGAAAATGAGATGCACACTCTGCACCACTATCGCGCCGGAGTGGCCCATTGTCCTAGCAGTAATCTCAAATTAGCCAGTGGGGTGGCCCAAGTTCAAAAGATGGTTGATCTGGGGTTGCACGTAGGTATTGGCACGGATGGTCCTGCCTCAAACAACGATTTGGATATGTTTGAGGAAACTCGGCTGGCTGCCTTTTTACAAAAAGGTATTTTTAATGATCCCACCCTCTTACCGGCCAAAAACACTTACGCCCTGGCAACCATCGAAGGGGCACACGCGCTGCATATTGGACATCTCACTGGCTCCCTTGAGCCGGGTAAGCGAGCCGACATCACTGTAATCTCTATTAATAATACCCACCAACTACCTCGTTTCACCCACGACCCCGAAGCGGTTTACGCTCAGTTAGTCTATGCGACCAAAGCAACAGATGTGAGAGATGTCATTGTCGATGGGAAGGTGTTGATGCAAGACCGTGTCCTGCTGACGTTAGATGAGGGGCGGATTATTGAGAAGGCTGTCCAAATCGCTCAGCGCATCGACAGCTTTCTGATTGCCCGTGAGGGAAATATTCTCTCGAAGCTACTTGCCATCAGTTCCGATTTTATTCCTCAAGAGAGTTTTGAGATTCAGGTTAAGATTGGTTTGCCGGAACTTATCGATATCGAGACGCTCTTAAAAGATACAGGTTTTGAGGAGTTTCGTAGCTCCATTAGAGAACAGTACGACACCTACTTCTTTTTTGAGGATAAAGAGGCGGGTCGCCTGCGCTTTCGAGAGGATCAGTTGATGACTGAGCGGGGTACCTTAAAAGACACCTTTTATCGGATGACCCTGATGGGGCCGATCAGCGAGAAGGAATTTGAGAACTCAATCTGTCTTAACCGTGCTCGATATACAACCTCGGCGGGTCATAGCCTCCGCTTCTATCGAGAATATTTCAAACCAATTTCGGAGCGGGAGGTGGTTAAGCATCGCCGCCGTTCTCATATTATTTATAAGGATACGGATTTTGCCATTAACCTGGACCAAATTGTGGGTTCAGCAACGGATAATGTGTATCTGGAAATCAAAAGCCGAACCTGGTCGGCTAAGGATGCAGTACGCAAGGCTGAGTTGATTGGAGAGCTATTAGAAACGTTGGGCTTTAATGGACAAAATCGGTTTATGATTGAGTATGTTGACTTGGTGGGAGTCGAGGAGGAGGAGTAGGGTGGCAGGTAGCAGGAGAGCAAGGGGGCTGGGGAGAGGTGGGAGAATGGGAACAGCATTGGTGGAATTAGGGATTGGGGAAGAGGAATCGTATGGAGGGTCTCGTCGCAAATAAACTGTGCTCCGAGTAGCTCCGTCCCTACACCACACCGAATTATTAAGAGGAGACATCAGGATGGCTAAAAATGATATTTACCAAATCAAAGTGACTCTCAGATACAGTAAGCCCCCTATCTGGCGCAGAATTCAGGTACGAGGTGACACCCGACTGGATCAACTACATATGATTTTACAAGCTGTGATGGGCTGGTGGAATGCCCATTTGCACCAATTTGTTGTGGGCAATATCTATTACGGTGAACCCCACCCAGATTATGGTTTTGAGATGAGGGACGAAAGTAGGGTAAAATTGGCTCAAGTCGTGCCCCATGAAAAGGCCAAATTTGTTTATGAATATGACTTTGGCGATAGCTGGGAGCACGAACTGCTGGTGGAAAAGATATTGCCAGCGGAGAAAGGGGTACGTTACCCCCGCTGCATCAAGGGCAAACGGGCTTGCCCGCCGGAGGATGTGGGCGGGGTGTGGGGCTATGATGATTTTCTAGAGGCTATCAAGGACCCCAAGCATCCTGAACACGAGGATATGTTGGAATGGATAGGCGATGAGTTTGACCCGGAAGAATTTGATCTGGCGGCGCTGAACGAGGCGTTGAGCGGTTTTTAGCAACAATTCTGCGGCATCCAGATTTCCACGCTGAAAGCGATAGCCTACGCATGCGGCTACTGGATACAGCGGCACTGACAACGATTTCATAGTTGGTGCCGCTGTTTTTATTTCCTTAAGTCCTACCGTGTTAACCCTTTCATTCTACCAATGCTGCGCTTTCCCTTCATTTATTCGGTTGGTATTTGAATCAAATTGTGATCCCAGAATTATCGAACGTTACTCCTTTATTTTACTTTATTTTATTCGTATTTTATGATATAATACCAAATATTCGTTGACGATGGGGGTGATTTATGATACAATATTCAGGAGACGAAACACTTGATAGTTTAGATAAAGCTATATTAGAAGTGTTGCAAGCTGATGGCCGTATCAGTAATGCGGAATTGGCTCGCCGAATTAACCTTTCTCCACCTGCGACCCACGCGCGTGTCAGGCAGTTAGAAAAACGAGGCTTTATCCGCCAGTATACGGCCTTGTTAGACCGGGAAAGAACCGGTTTTGATTTGTTGTGTTTCGTCCATATGAGCCTGCAACTTCACCAACACGTACAGATTGATGAGATACAAGCCGACATCCAACAAATGTCGGAAGTGTTAGAGTTTTACCGTCTAACCGGCGAATTTGACTATCTGCTGAAGGTGGTTGTCCGTCATCGTAAGGATTTGGAACGTTTTATTATAGACCGGCTCACATCGATTCCCGGTATAGCTCGCGTTCAGACTAGCGTAGTCTTGACCGAAATAAAATCGACCACGGCTTTATCGCTGGAATAAATGTTACTAACAAAGTTCTTGGAAGGTCATCAGGCCATTTTATTATAGTAACGGAACACGAAGCACGTCTTGCGTGTTCCGTTAGACCTACTGCACCTATCTTGCTGGCTTTCTACGAAAACGTATCTTTAGAAAGGAGATTATCATGGTCACAGAATATATGGAACCCACATTGATTTCAGAGCCATCTCATCACGAGAATGGCAACGAGACGGTGGTGGTGCGCGGCAAAGACCTCAGTATCGATGAGGTGATGCGGGTTGCCCGGGACGGGGCCAAGGTACAAATTACCAACGATAAGAATATTTTGGCGCGTGTTGAAGCCTCTTGCGACTATATTACCGAGGCCATAGAGGCGTCGAAACCGATTTATGGCGTGACCAGTGGCTTTGGCGGGATGGCCCATGTGGTCATTTCTCCTGAAGAGGCCGCCGAATTGCAGAATAATGCGATCTGGTTTATGAATACAGGAGCGGGTAAAAGATTGCCTAGAGCCGACGTGCGAGCCGCGATGTTGTTGCGGGCCAACTCCCATTTGCAGGGCGCATCCGGTATCCGGTTGGAGATTATTAAGCGGATTGAGATTTTTCTCAATGCTAATGTGACGCCGCATGTCTGTGAGTTTGGCTCTATCGGAGCCAGCGGTGACCTGGTTCCTCTGGTTCAAATTACCGGAGCTTTAATCGGGACAGATGCCGGCTTTGGCGTAGATTTTGATGGCGAAGATGTTGACGCGCTGACCGCTCTGGAGCGATTGGGTCTCCCTCGACTGCGACTACGTCCCAAAGAAGGCTTAGCCATGGTGAACGGCACCTCGGTGATGACCGGTATCGCGGCCAACTGCGTCTATGATACCCAGCTTTTGCTAGCCCTGGCGATGGGGGCGCACGCCCTGGCTATTCAGGGTCTATATGGCACGAACCAATCATTTCATCCCTTTATCCACGCCCGTAAACCTCACCCCGGCCAACTGTGGGCCGCCAGTCAGATGCTTGACCTGCTCACCGGCTCAGGCATGATTCGGGATGAGTTAGCGGGTCAGCATGATTATCGTGACGGCGATTTAATTCAGGATCGCTACTCATTGCGCTGCTTGCCCCAATATATGGGGCCGATTGTCGATGGTCTAAAGCAGATTGCCCAACAAGTGACGGTTGAGATGAATTCTGCTACGGACAACCCGTTGATTGATGTGGACAATCAGGCCGATTATCACGGTGGGAATTTTCTGGGGCAGTATATCGGGGTGGCGATGGACCAGTTGCGCTATTATGTGGGCTTGTTAGCCAAGCATCTGGATGTCCAGTTGGCGGTTCTGGTGGCTCCGGAGTTCAACAACGGCCTGCCTGCTTCTCTGGTGGGTAATTCGGAGCGCAAAGTAAATATGGGGCTAAAGGGGCTGCAAATCACCGCCAACTCGATTATGCCACTGTTGACCTTCTTTGGAAATTCGCTGGTTGATCGCTTTCCCACCCACGCCGAGCAATTTAACCAGAACATCAATAGCCAGGGCTTTGGTTCAGCCAATCTAGCCCGCCAATCCCTCGAAACCTTCCGCCAGTATATGGCCATAGCCCTGATGTTCGGCGTGCAAGCCGTCGATTTACGGACCTATAAAATGGCCGGACATTATAACGCCGGAGAATTACTGTCCCCGGCTACCCTACCGCTATACGAGGCTGTACGCGAGGTGGTTGGCTGCCCCCCGTCGGTTGAGCGGCCCTACATCCGCAACGACCATGAGCAATTGCTCGACAGGCACATTGCAGCCATCGCAGCAGATATTGCTAAGGGTGGGGTGATTGCGCAGGCGGTTTTATCGAGTTTGAATTGAGGTAGTGGACTGCTACTGTAGGTTGGGTTAGCGCATCTAAAATCAGTCAAAAGCCCTATATTTTCTACGCTTTCACCAAGCTGTTACTTCTTCAATTTAACCCAACCCAACCCAACCCAACCTACGACAAGGTATTTTGGTAGGTTGGGTTGAGCGATTTGGAATTGTTGTGGTCAAGCGACGATATTGGGTTTCATTCGCCTAATTTTCGATCAGCTTTGGGACGAAACCCAACATTCTGTGGGATAAATCATCCTTTTTGACCCATTCAACCCAACCTACGTTGAATTATTGAACTAAGGGTGGGGTGATTGCACTGGCAACCGATAATGACCGCCATTTTAAGATGATTCCAAATTTAAGCGCCAAGCGCCCCTATTAAGAGATATACCCCCTCCAAATTATAGGCCCAAAAGTACACAATTGGACTCTTCAGCCGGATTATTTAGCAGCAACCGTAGCTAATCTTCTTTAATCAATGGTGGTTGATGAGATGATGATTTTGTTGAAGTTGATTTCTTGGAAGGTTTTTTCTTTCTAATGGGTGTAGCTATATTCTCAGGTCTTGGCCAAATTTCGATAAACTTTTTAGTCAACTCTTCTGTACGTTCCAGAATGTCTTTCTCGGCCCATTTTTCATGAGTTGCAAAATAAGAGTTTAGCTGAAAGTTACTGTCTTGGTAGATCTGACGCTTTTCTGAATATTTTCTATCACTTAAATCAGGATTGTATGCAGTCAAGGTCAAATTACCGAGTGTATGCAGATATTTTTCGTGAATTGTATCAGCATCTTTACCTAAAGTTTCACGCCAATGTAGGTTCAAGTTTTGAGGCATCACATGTTCAATCTGAATACTCTCATTATCTAAATCGAGTTTTTCTTTGTGCCCATATGAGAGTTCAATTTCTTTAAGTACCAGATTACACCTTTTGCTATCACGGCGATAAAATTCAAATTCTTTCATTGCGTCTTGTATCTGTTGGTCCGTAGGCCATCCTTTTTCAGCAAAATATTGCATTAAACTTTTCAAGTCCTGGGCGCGACTGCGGGCTATAGTGAAATCCCGCCCATAATCTCGCGTCCGTCCCCGCAAAATAATACGACGCAAAATGAAACTCTCGATAATCCTCAACATATTTAGAAATACAGATTTCGAGATTTTGCTTTCGTCGCCATCCCCCAAATATCGACGGTATAAGTGAAGAATTAAAGGGATTGCCGAATTAGCATCAAGCCGCCGATATCGTTTGAAAGCTACTTCAAGATCAGGGTCATCGCAATTATTAATTATTGCATTGTAGTAACGACCATACTGCTTTAACTGATTTACTAGCTGTGTCAAGTTCCGACTTTTCAGAAATTTATCCACATAGGTTGTAAACTTTTCGTAGATTCTATTACTGGGTACGTATTCACTTCTGGCCTTTAGATAATTGTGGTAAAAATCGGTAAGAATTTTCTTTGAGTCCTGACCATATTGTTGAAACGACTCTTCAAACGATTGCCAATACGTACTATTGAATGTTTCTTGTTCGCTAAGATCTGTTAACTGCATAAATACATAATTTCTGACCAGATCAGCATCTGACAAAAGATCTTGCTTGAAGTTCAGACTTTCATAGATGTTTGAAGGATTATCATGAGTATCAAGGGAGATCATTACGATTTTTAGACGGTGCAGGATTGTCTGGTGAAGTCTGTTGAGCATGTCTTCTTGAGATAGATCATCAAACAGACTTTGCTGAATAGGGGCTATACCTTCAATCTCTCTCAAAAAATAGTTGTAGGCTTTTACCAGTAGGGAATCTGGATCAATTTCCGTATGATCTTCGAGAAATATACCATTTAAGGTACTTTGATCGCGGAGGCGTGGAATAATTTTTGAAACCTTTTCGCCATCTTTATTCTTATAAGAAAGTGAGTTGGAATCTACGGAGTCTGCAAGGTTTGATAAATCTAACTGGTCTGCATAATCTCGTATAGCCGACAGAAGTACGAAGAAGGTCATTAGTCTTTGCTGACCGTCAATGACCAAATAGAGTGGAACATCGTAGGGTACGGTCCGCCCGATCATAACCATAGGACCAATAAAATGTGGGACTTCAATATTAGTTTCATCTAGCAAAGCAACGATATCCTTCCAAAGGGTCTTCCAACGTTCTTCTTCCCACTCATAGTAACGTTGAAAGACAGGAATTACGTATCGCTTAGGCCCGGACATAATTTCACTCATGCTAGTTGGATGAGCTTGCATAATCATTTATCTCCAAAGATGTTGATAAATAGATTTTGTTTTAATTATACTACTTTTCCTTCATGTGGGGTAATTATTTGCCTTTTGTACTGCCAAAAAGTTAGCTGTAAAGCGAGTATTCAAATTTGATTAACCCATTATCATAAACTAAAAGTTCGCATCAACCCCTATCCTCCCTCCCACTCCTTTTGGAATCGTGCCAAAAACACCTCCATAAATTGGTGGCGTTCGGCGGCGATTGCTTTAGCGGTTTTGGTGTTCATTAAATCCTTGAGCAACAGCAGCTTCTCATAAAAGTGGTTGATGGTTGGACTCTGGGTGTTCTTGTACGCCTCAAAAGAATGATGTAGCTCTGGCTTGATGGCTGGGTCATACATCGGTCTGCCCTTATGACCGCCGTAGGCAAAGGCGCGAGCGATGCCAATCGCGCCAATGGCGTCCAGCCGGTCCGCATCTTGCACGACCATGCCCTCTCGCGTCCTCATTTCGGTTTTGACCCCGGCCCCTTTGAAGGACAAATCCTGGATAATTTCACAAACATGAGCCACAATATCCTCATCGACAGCCAATTTCTCCAGCCATGCCCTGGCGACCTTTGGCCCAACACTCTCATCGCCGCCGTGAAATTTGTAATCGGCAATGTCGTGTAACAGAGCGGCCAGTTGCACCACAAATAAATCGACAGCTTCTTGTTCGCCAATCTTGAGCGCATTCTGTCGCACCCGGTAGATGTGCCACCAGTCGTGACCGGAGCTATCATCGGCCAGCGTTCTTCTTACATATTGTTCTGTTTTGGTTAGGATTAATTCTTTGTTCATGCTATTATTTTGTCCTAATGGTGTTAGGAGCGTCAAAGTTCACTTTGACACTCCTAGATGCAGTTAATCGAAACCACGAAAGGATTTTACATATGGACTCTCGAATTGAAAAGATGGCCGATGTTCTTATCAACTACTCTACAGCGGTACAACCAGGGGAGCGAGTGTTAATTCGCAGCACCAGCCCGGCAGGCGAACCCCTGGCTCAAGCGCTCTATCAGGCGGCCTTGCGGGCCGGGGGTGAAGCCTTTACCTACATTCACCTGCGTGATGAGGCAAGTCTGACGATTGAAGCCACGGACAATCTCGACCTTCTGGCGGCGGTCAATCCAATGCTCAAGCTGATGTACGAGACATGTGATGTCATTATACGGATTGAAGCCTCTGAAAATCCACAGGCGCTGTCTGGCTATCCGGCCAAATTACAACAGGCGCGGGCCAAGGGCTATGGCGCGGTCATGCATATCCAGATGGAACGAGAAGGAAATGGCAGCCTCCGGCGCTGTACTACCCAATTCCCAACCCAGGCCTATGCTCAGACGGCAGGCATGTCGCTGCGCCAGTACGAGGATTTTGTTTATCAAGCCTGCAAGGTACACCTGGATGATCCGGTGGCGGCCTGGCAAGAGATGGGCAAGAGCCAACAGCGGCTGGTCGATTATCTGGCCGGTAAGCGGCAACTGCATGTCCAGGGTGATAATATTGATCTGGAGATGTCGATTGGAGGTCGCCCCTTTCTTAGCTCAAGGGGCTTGGCAAATTTTCCCGATGGCGAAATCTTTACCGCTCCGGTTGAAGATAGTGTGAATGGGTGGGTGAAATTCACCTATCCGGCCTACTATGGGGGTAATGAGGTCGTAGGGGTAAAATTAACCTTTGAAAACGGCGTTGTCACCAAGGCCACCGCCGAGAAAAATGAAACCTACCTCCTCAGCACGCTTGATACCGATGAGGGAAGTCGTCGCCTGGGCGAGTTTGCCATTGGCACCAATAATGATATCCAGCGTTTTACCGGCTCCATCCTCTTTGATGAAAAGATTGGCGGCACGGTCCATATGGCCTTGGGGCAGGGATATCCGCAATCGGGCAGTAAGAATGTCTCGACAATTCACTGGGACATGATCTGTGATATGCGTGATGGGGGCGAGATTTTGGTCGATGGCGAGATGTTCTATCGAGATGGAAAGTTTCTTTGAAGGAAGAAGGCGGAAGGATGAACTTCATCCTTCCGCCTTCTTCTCTCATCCTTCTCTTACGGATAATCAAAAATCTTGACTTTTATTTCCGTAACCTTCTTGTCGTCATCAACGGTTATGGTTTCAATTTCAACCGTGTAAAAACCATCACCAAAGCCTGTCTGAATCACCACACCAGCCCCCACATAGCCGGGAAAATCTAGCTGTTTGGCCTGTTCATCATCACCCAAATAGATGTCCTCTTTGTTTTTAATGTAATCCAGATTACGTGGGTCAATAATGAGTAACTGCCCAGAGTCAACCCCAACCTCCCCCACATCCCCTCGCTCTCGTTTGATAAAGGGAGTACGTTCATCACTTTGGTTGCTCATGGTTATCTCCTGCCCATCGTTATAAATGAATAGTTTTGTCCGGCATGGTAGCTCCCCGCAGATTGGCCCCACTCAAATCGGCCTCCTTCAGGTTGGCTCCGCCCAGATTGGCATATCCTAAATCAGCCCCGCTCAAATCTGTATCGCCTAAATTGGCGTGACCCAGATTGGCCTGGCTTAGGTTAGTCCCACGCAGGGTGGCTTGGCGTAAATCGGCCAAGATTAGATTGGCTCCGTGTAAATCGGCTAATGTTAAGTTTGCTTGACGTAAATCAGCCTCACCCAGGTCTGCCTCAACCAGCCTACTTCGATACAAGTTGGCCTCTTGTAAGTCTGCTCCGCTTAAATTGACGCCGCGCAGGTCGGCTTCACTCAGGTCTAAGCCGTGCAGATCAGTTTTACGCAAACTTGGTGTCTCACCCTTTTCTCGGGCAGATTTTATAATTCCCTCAACTTCTTCTCGAGTCAGTTCAGTCATAGGCTTGGTCAGTTCCTTCATCCACTCATTTTATTTCAAACAAGGGATATTTCATCCAAAGAGTAAATCAACGCCTATTCATTAATTCTATCATGCTTGTCTCCCTCTGACAATCTAAAATTTAGATGCAAAGGGGTTTTATCCCCGTCCCAGGTAAAGCTGTGTTGTTGGCAGTACGATAGCTTCAAGCATATTAACATGGGGGGGCAAAGTGGCCATGGTTACGACAGTTGTGGCCAATTCATCGATCGTCATCATGGGTTCCTGGTTGGCCGCTTCGTCCAATGAATGCCGAAATTCGGTTGCAACATTGCCGGGATGGAGGCAACTCACCACAACTCCATATTCCCTACCTTCCAGGGCAGTGGCTTTGGTCAGACCCACTAAACCAAATTTGCTAGCGGTATAAGGCACAGAATTCATGCGGGGCATTTGGGCAGAGATACTACCAATATTAATGATGCGGCCTTGCCCTTGATGCTTCATAATTATCATGGCCTCACGGCTGCATAGAAAAGAGCCGGTGAGATTGACATCGATCACTTTTTGCCAGGTTTCAAGAGATAAGGCTTCAATAGGGCCACCGCCATAAGCTCCGGCATTGTTAACTAAGATATCAAGCTGCCCAAATTCTTGTACGGTTTGCTCGAACACCGCCACAACCTGCGCTTCATCGGTTATATCTGCGGCAATTGCGATTACGGTGCTTTCCTCAGACCGCAATTCTTCAGCAGTTTCCTCTAACCTCTGCTGATTGCGTGCCACAACAACTAGATTTGCCCCATCTTTGACAAAAGCTCGCGCTATCCCCTTGCCGATACCGGTACTGGCTCCGGTGATGATGGCTGTTTTACCGGTCAATTGACCCATTTTTGAAACCCTTTCCTTGTACAGAGACCTGCGGGATTATAATTGATGGTGCTTCTGGAATAACATTAGTCGAAGTTTGTTGGTTCTAGTACCAAAGATGGTCATAGAACTGATTTGTTATCTTCTCCTTGAAAATAGCTTTTGTAAGGACAGGGCCCCTACACATTTTCATTGTCGTTGCTGCCGAAGGCGCAGGAACTGTCACACTCCCTGGGTTACAGAATCCACAAAGGCATCAATAAGATGTCGAGAGATGCTCATCTTAGGCGGGAGTTTCGGCAAGTTATCGACAGTATACCAGCCTGCATCTTCAATTTCAGCAGGATCGGGCCGTATTTCTCCGGTTTCATAGTCCGCCGTGAAGCCAAGCATTAACGAGTTAGGAAAAGGCCAGGGTTGACTGCCAAAATATCTGATATTTTTTACCGTCACCTCTACCTCTTCCAGCACTTCGCGCTGAACCGCTTGCTCCAGACTTTCGCCCGGTTCAACAAAACCGGCCAACACGCTATACCGACCAGGCGGCCAATTCGGCCCCCGAGCCAGCAGAAGTTCTTCGCCTCGTCTGACCGCGACGATGATCGCAGGCGACAAACGTGGGTAATTCAATAGTTTGCACTTCGGACACTGTTTGGCTCGCTCTGTTTCTAACGTGACTGTTCTGGCCCCACACCGGCCACAAAATTGATGGGTACGGTCCCAGTCAACAATTTGGATGGCTCGTCCAGCCACGACAAAAAGGTCGGTACTCAAAAGCCCATAGGCGTCTCGCAAGCCTTTGAAGGTCATGCCGCTTGGGGCCGAAATATCGGGAGCCAACTCAACAGAATAGCAATGTCTATCATCTAAACGCCCCAGATATTGCTGCCGGATGCTTTCTAGCTTTAAATCGGCAAAATCAACCATGAGGGGGATAACTTCGGGTGATTGCTCATCACAAAGCAGTTTGTTTCCGGCAAAGGCAAACCAAAAAGCCGCATCGACCTTGGCAGCCGGTTCAGATACAGCCGAGATAAAGGTCTTGTTTCCAACTTTCATATTATCCAGTCGTAGCCTGTTCTGGCTCTAAGGGTACATTCTCTTTGACCCCCGGCACAAAAATACCACCCCGCCGGGTTCCGAGTTCAATATTGCCGTAGCGTTCCTCAAATATCGGAGGCAATGGCCGCCCATCCACTTGTGATAACCACAGTCGGAGTAAATGCCGCTTGCGGTCTGGTTCCTCATAATCTTCGTAGCCTGTTGGAGCGTGCAAAATCTGATGATTATGGAGCAGTTGAATATCACCCGGCACAAGGCTCATATCAAGCCGGATGTCCTCGCTAACGGCCAGGGCATCCATCATATCCATCGCTTCGATTTGGATATCGGTAAGGCGGGGTATGTCTTTGTGACGTTGCTGGGCTGCTTCAATAAAATCCCGCGCATAGATGGTGGTTAGATAATCTGCGTAATAATGGAAAACCGCCATTTGATAATAAGGTTTTTTTCCTGCCGGAATTTCACCTTTGCGGTCCACATAAAAGGGTTGGCGAAGCACGTCTACCAAATCAGGCCGGTGTTTCAGCATTTCATTGTGGATAGTGGTCGAAC